>ERZ1034984.3946-NODE-3946-length-10153-cov-4.309467_pt1 | contig 10153 bp, 6 predicted proteins | sample MGYA00520589_ERZ1034984 | MGnify/ENA primary metagenome ERZ1034984 (study PRJEB33766, sample SAMN09781790) | gut metagenome | biome: gut microbiome | host: Homo sapiens | place: Madagascar | study: EMG produced TPA metagenomics assembly of the PRJNA485056 data... | reverse complement strand
ATACATTGCCGACGACGAATATGTGGAGGTCACGCCTCTGAACATCCGCCTCCGTAAAAAATATCTCTCGGAGATCGAGCGCAAGAAAATGCGCAACTCCAAGCAGAAAAGCGAATAACCCTGCAACCGGCCCGGAACCATGATCGACTTTATTGATGTCAGCAAAAGTTACGGCAAACGTGATATTTTCGACCATGCCTCGTTCCGGATCAACAAAGGCGAACGTGTCGGAATCGTCGGCCCGAACGGTTCCGGCAAAAGCACGATGTTCCAGATCATCTGCGATGAAATTTCCGCAGACAAAGGCGAAATCATCCTGCCGAAGAAAGCACGTATCGGGCACCTCCACCAGCAGTTGGATTTCTTCCGTGACGAGGACCCGCTGATCTCGTTCGCAAGCACCGCCAGCGGGGAACTCCCGAAAATTCTGGAACGCATTCACCAGCTTGAAGCCGACGTGAAAGAACTCTCCGCCGAAAAAGAGCGGCAATCCGCTCTGGACGAAATCGGGCACCTGCAAAGTGTCTATGAATCGCTCGGCGGCTATGAAATGAAACACCGCGCCGCGGCGGCTCTTGCCGGGCTCGGATTCAAAGAGACGGATCTGGAAAAGCCGATGGGGTCGTTCAGCGGCGGCTGGCAGATGCGTGCCTGCATGGCGAAGACGCTGCTCGGAGAACCCGATATTCTTCTGCTCGACGAGCCGTCCAACTATCTGGACACGCCCGCCGTGGAATGGCTCCAGAAGCGTCTGCGCAATTACAGCGGAACGCTGCTCCTGATCTCGCACGACCGTTTCCTGCTGAACTCAATCACGAATATCACGCTGGAAGTGGACAACGGGCATGTCACCCGTTATCAGGGAAACTACAACTATTATGTGCATGAGCGGGAAGAACGCCGGCGCCACGCCGAAGCGGCGCAGGAGAACATCGACCGCAAAAAGGAACAGCTGGAACGCAACATCAACCGGTTCCGCGCAAAAGCGACAAAGGCGGCACAGGTTCAGTCCTGGATCAAAATGCTCGACAGGATCGAAGATGCAGACGTGCCGGACGATCTTCATTTCCGCGGTGCAATCCGTATTCCCGATCCACCCCACTCCGGCGCGGAGACGGTGCGCCTTGAGGATGTCTCGTTCTCTTACGACGGAAAAAGAAATATCCTGGAAAATATCTCGCTTTCCGTGGCGCGCGGCGACAAACTCGGCATCGTCGGCTACAACGGAATGGGGAAAACAACGCTTCTGAAAATCCTTGCGGGAGTATTGACTCCGACCGGGGGCACACGGGTTCCCGGTCACAAGGTCATAACCGGATATCAGGCGCAGGAATTCGCAGAACTGCTGACTCCCGATATGACGGCATTCGATATCGTCAGGGAAGCAAGCGGCGGCAATGTGCCTTCACAGCGCATCCGTGAAATCCTCGGCGCTTTCGGATTCTCCGGGGAAGGCGCGGAAAAACAGTGCAAAGTCCTGAGCGGCGGAGAAAAAATCCGTCTCTGTTTTGCACGCATTTTCGTGAATCCGCCGAATTTCCTCGTGCTGGACGAGCCGACGACGCACCTCGACATCGCCGCGCGCGAAGCGCTCCAGCAGGCGATCTGCAACTATACGGGAACGGTCTGCATCGTCAGCCACGACATTGAATTTCTGCGGGGAACCGTGACAGGCATCGTGGAAATGCGCTCTCCGGGAATCCGTCTGTACTATGGAAATTACGACTACTACCGGGAGCGGATCGCCGCGGAGCAGAACGCGGAAAAAGCCGCGGCTTCCGGCAGCACGGAAACGGGATCCCCCGATTTGAACTCAAAAGAGCGACGCCGGGAGCGGGCGCAGAAACGCCAGGAGATGTCCAAAGACAAACGCCGCCTGGAAAATGAAGTGGCGCGTCTGGAAAAACTCATTGAAACCTCCGAAATTGAAAAAGAGCAGATCATCGCCGCGCTTGCCGCTCCGTCCGGCGGCGTGGATTTCGCGGGATTGCAGAAAAAACTCAATGAACTGGACCGCACAATCACGGAAACGACGGAACATTGGGAACGTTCCGCCTCGGAACTCGAAGAACTCATGACCGCATACAATGCCCTTCATGAAGATTGAAGTCCGAATCTCCGTATAAAATCAAGCCGGAGCTTTTGCTTTCCCCTGAAATCTCCGAACATCTCCGGGACACCGCTCCTCCTTTCTCTTGAAAAAACGGTATTTACGGAGTAAATTACACGATGAGAAAATGAACTGAAAACAACTTGCGGAAAGAACGATACATGGCAGACCTGAACAAGATACGTAATTTTTCCATTATCGCACACATCGACCACGGAAAGTCCACTTTGGCGGACCGTCTCCTTGAAGCGACCCATACCATTGAAGCGCGCGACCTTGTCCATGCCCAGCTTCTGGACGCCATGGACCTGGAACAGGAACGCGGCATCACGATCAAGGCGCATCCCGTACGCATGATCTACAAGGCGAATGACGGCGAGGAATACGAACTGAACCTGATCGACACTCCCGGCCATGTGGACTTCACTTACGAGGTCAGTCGTTCCCTTGCCGCCTGCGAGGGGGCAATCCTCATTATCGACGCGACACAGGGGGTTCAGGCACAGACCGTCGCCAATGTGAACCTCGCGTTCAAGCACAATCTCAAAATCATCCCCGTCATCAACAAGATCGACCTTCCGGCTTCGGATCTCAACATGTGTTACGAACAGCTGGAGGAGATTCTTGCAATCCCGCGCGAAGAGGCAATCGCCGTCTCCGCCAAGGAGGGAACGGGAATTCCTGCGGTGCTGGAAGCAATCGTGAAACTTGTTCCCCCGCCGAAAGGAGCCGTTGACAAACCGACGAATGCGCTCATATTCGACTCCATCTACGATGCCTACCGGGGAGTCGTCACCTATGTCCGCGTCTACAACGGAGGCTTCAAACGCGGCGACAAGCTGCGTCTGCTCAGCACCGGGCTGGAGAGCGAAATCAAGGAAGTCGGGGTATTCACGCCGGAAATGAAAGCCATCAGCCAGCTTACCGCAGGTTCGGTCGGTTATCTGATTCCGAATATCAAGAGCCCTTCGGATACAAAGATCGGCGACACGGTCACGGAGGTCAAAAACCCGTGCACGGAACCGCTTCCCGGTTTTCAGGAAATCCGCCCGATGGTGTTCAGCGGCATTTATCCCATCGACACCGCCGATTACGAACAGCTCAAATTCAGCATGGCGAAACTTCAGCTCAACGATGCCGCGTTCGTCTACCAGCCGGAGACCTCCGCCGCACTCGGATTCGGGTTCCGGTGCGGGTTCCTCGGGCTGCTTCACATGGAGATCATTCAGGAACGCCTGCGCCGTGAATACAACATGGATATCATCGCAACTTATCCGAGCGTGATCTACCATGTCTACCTGAACAACGGAACCATGGTCAACGTGGACAATCCGGTTCACCTGCCCGATCCGTCGGAAATCAATCGCATCGAGGAACCGCTCATCAACGCCAAGATCATGGCGCCGACCACCTACATGGGCGACATCATGAACCTCATCATGCAGAAACGGGGAATCTGCACCAACACGGAAAGTGTTGACGGAAGACATATTCTGCTTACGGCGCGCATTCCGATGCACGAGATTCTGATTGATTTCCATGACAAGCTCAAGTCGATCACCCGCGGTTACGGCAGCATGGATTATGAACCTGCCGGATATCAGGCGGACAAACTGGTCAAGCTGGATATGCTGGTCAACGGCGAGCCCGTGGACGCATTCTCCACGATCGTCCATGCGGACCATGCCTACAACCGCGGCAGAATGCTGGCGGAAAAGCTGGCGGGAGTCATCCCGCAGCATCAGTTCCAGGTGGCGGTGCAGGCGGCGATCGGCGGCAAAGTCATCGCCCGTGAAACAGTCCGGGCGCTGCGGAAGAATGTTCTCGCGAAATGCTACGGCGGCGATATCACGCGTAAGCGCAAACTCCTCGAAAAACAGAAAGAGGGCAAGAAGCGCATGAAGCAGATCGGAAGCGTCAATATCCCGCAGGAGGCATTTGTCGAGGTTCTGAAATCCAACAACGAATAGTGAAAGCGAAGGTGCAGGCAATGAGAAAGGCAGTCCGGTATTTTTTCTCCGCATTGGCTTTACTGTGTTTCACCGGACTGCTCTGCTCCTGCGGAATCTTCAACGCAAAAGAGATCAGGGTCAGCCGGAATTCCGCGAAAGAATCGCTGGATTACTATAACATCTCCATCGGCAGAGTGGACGAGCTTTCTTTTGAAAGCCGCAACTTTCTGAGCAGCAATCTGCTGATGGATGACTACCAGTTCCGTCCGGTCCAGTTGGTGCGCAATCTTTCCGGAATGTACCGCAAGGAACCCTCACGGCTCACGCTCTGCGTCCTGACGGATGTCTGCTTCAATCTCGCACTCCGGACCGATGATCCGGATGAAGCGGTCAAATATGATCTCGCGGCGGTTCTTTACTCTTATCAACTGCTGTTCGGCAGGAACTTCATCACGCAGAATCTGGACAGATACGACCCGCTGACCTATCAGGCGGTCCGGACCTACAACAGCGCCCTCGCCCGATTTTACGCCTATCTCGACAGCAAAGGGCTTCAGGACAACGCCTCCTACTGTCTCCAGACGGCGGACGGCAGAAACATAATATTCCAAAAACCGCTTTACCGCCTCCCGTTTCCGCGCACATCTTATAAAAGCTTCCTGTTATGCTCGGATTTCAAAATTGAAAACCTCTCCCATTTCACTCATGAATTCGGGCTCGGCGTTCCCGTGATTGCCGTAACCGGTGAAAAAAACAACTATGAATCCCTGAAAACCGAATCACCGATCGCTCACGGCGCGACCGTGTTCCTGCGTTTCCGGCGCCCCTCCGGCGAACCGGACACCTTCCATGCGGCTCTCGAGTTTTACGACAATGACAAAGTACGCTCCGTCAAGGTTGCAGGCGAGGAACACGTTCCGCTGATTTTCGATTATTCCACGCCGTTCGCCTTTTATGTATCCACCCTGCCCGATGTGAACCTGCTCCGCTATATGCTGAATCCCGCCGGGGCGATCACCGCGCCGGGACTCTATACGCTGGAACCGTACAATCCTGACAAGATTCCCGTGGTACTGATCCACGGTCTCATGTCCAGCCCCCACACGTGGATGCAAATGGTCAACACGCTCAAAAATGATCCTGTGATCCGTCAGAACTGCCAGTTCTGGTTCTTTACCTATTCCAGCGGCAACCCCCTTCTCTATTCCGCCTCTCTTTTCCGCCAGAGTATTCTGGATGCTCAAATGGAACTGGCGCAAACACCCGAAGCAAAAGCATCCTTCAATAAAATGGTCCTGATCGGGCACAGTATGGGCGGGCTGGTCGCCAAGACGGCGCTGCTTGACGCACAGGACACCCTGCTGAAAAAACTGACCGGCATGAGCTGGCTGGAGATTCAGCCGAAATGCACGCCGGAACAGCAGGTTTTGCTCCATGACATGCTCATATTCGACAGCATACCGGCAGTCAAACGCGTACTCTTTCTGGCAGTGCCCCACAGGGGTTCCGCCATGGCGAAATACACGATCGCGCATATCGGCTCCAGCCTGATCTCTCTCCCTGGAGAACTGGTCGCACAGGCGCATGAACTCGTACTTCAGCTCTTCGGCAAAGAGAGCAAGGCGGACCTTGCCGTTTCAGAAATCCAGACAGGAATTGATGCTCTGGACCCGGACAACCGGGTATTGAAACTGCTGAATGAGACCCCTTTCAAGTCCGGCGTTCCCTACCACTCCATCATCGGGAACGAGGACGCGGCGAACGTCCCCGGCGGAACAGATGGCATTGTCGCCTATTCGAGCTCACATCTGGACGGGGCGCAGAGTGAACTGATTGTCCAGTCCGGGCACAGTGTCCAGCTTCACCCCGCTGCAATCCACGAAGTCCGCCGGATTCTCCGTCTGCACCTTCAGGAAAACGGGCGCTGAAAGCCCGACATCCCGTTGTTTTCCGGCAGGCGGAACGCAAAAACCGGAAAATGAAGTCCTGTCTGCATTTCCATGATCCATCTTCACTTGACAAATAAAAAGATATAAATTATATTTTATACTAATAATGATTTTATCCCGATATGGCAAAAACGTTTCCCGCTGTCGGAAAGCGGTTTTAAAAAGGCGGACTGAGATTCCAATGACTGTCAGGAAATTTTCTTTGGTAGAACTGTTCTGCACGATATCAATCATCATCCTGTTGGCGGCAGTGCTGCTGGCAACGCTTAATAAGGCGCGAAACTCCGCAAAATCGGTTTCCTGCCTCGGGAATATGAAACAGTCAATGACGTATCTGTTGATGTATCTGGATACTTACGAAGCCGTTCATACACAGAGATGGTCCGATTAGCTTCTTGCTAACGGTTTTGTGCCCCAGGCACAGACTTCTGCCTTACGTTGTCCTGCATGGAAACGGGAAAATGACAATCATAAGAACGTTTTCGGCATCAGAAGGGTTGTCGGCGATACTCATACGTTGAACATAACGGGATCCCCGGCGGATTATGTTCTCCTGACCGACTCCCTGAATCTGGATACCCTTCAGCAGTTTATCAATTTCTATGGCAACTACGGACCATATAAACTCGTTGTCCATTATCGGCACAACAACAAAGCCAATACGGGATTTCTGGACGGAAGTGCAAGGGGATGTTTTCTGAAAGAGCTTTCTTCCAAAGGATGCCCGAGATATGCGTATTAAAATATTCCTCATCAGTTTCTTCCTGGGAAGCACCGTTTACGCCTCTCCCGTAATCGTCCTGCCGGACAAACCGGACATGCTTGCGTTCCCCGCGGGAGAAACGCAGGCCTATGCCGCGGACTTCCTGAACAGGCATCTTGAACGGGCAACCGGACGGAAGCTGAAAATCATCCGGGAAAAAGACGCCGCAAAGTTTCAGGAACGGATTTTCATCGGCGCCACCGCAGCCTCCCGGCGCATCATCGGAAAACTCGAACAGCTGGAACCGGAAACACTGATCATAAGATCAGACGGAAAAGACCTGTTTCTCTGCGGAGAAATGACGGAGGACAGAGTAGACCGCGGAACTCTTTTCGCCGTCTATGAATACCTTGAACGCGCGCTCGGCATCCGCTGGTATTTCCCCGACGACCCGCGGATTCATCCCGACGGCTTCGGCGTGATCATCCCCGGCAACCATAACCTCCGGCTCGACGGATGGAATATCCGCGACTGGCCGCGGCTGCGCGGACGTGAGGGAGGCGTCAGCTATTATGCCATGCCGGAAAAGTTTCAGAGACTCTGGCATCCGGTGCTGCGCTTCGGAAATTCCATGCCCCGCAAAAATGCAAACCATACTCAGACTGGCTGGTATGCGCTTTACGGGAAAACGCACCCGGAATATTTCGCAGTCGGGAGAAACGGCAGACAGCAGTTCAACACACAGTATCCGCACCGCAATTATCTCTGCCCGAATCAGCCCGGCGTGCTGAAACAGATGCTTCGGAATCTGGACGCGTTCGATCAAGGCAGGGCTCCGGACAGTGCCTGGGGACCGTGTCCGCCGGAAAAAAATTGCGTCTATTTCGCCTTCAATGACGGAATGACGCCGGAAAACAGTTGTCAATGTCTCCACTGCCGGTCACAATATGAACCGGACGCGCCTTATGAGAAACAGGCTTCCGAATGGGCATTTCTTTTTGTCGCCCGCTATGCGGAAGCAATCCGGAAGCGTTGGCCGGAACGCAGGCTGGCGACGCTTGCCTATCAGCATTATCAGGCTCCGCCGGAAAAACATCCGCTGCCCGGCAATGTTGACGTCACTTACGTCACCGCACGTCTTCATTATGCGTCATCGCCGGAGATGCTCGAACATGAGCTGGCAAAAATCCGCAGCTGGTCCAAACTGCTGGGAGGAAAAACAGACCGGCTCGGAATCTGGCTGAATATTGTTGATCCGGTCATGCACACCTCGAAAGTTCCGTTTCTGTATCCGAACATCCTGAAGCGGTGGCTGCTGAAAACAAGACACCTCGCCGGAAGCTGTTTCATCAATGGACTGAATCCCCGCATGAACCGCAACGGAAAGGAGGGAAGGCTGAACGCGTTCTCCACTTATCCGATGGTCTGGCTTCAAAGCCGCCTGCTCTGGAATCCGGAACGGGACATCGATGAACTGCTCCGGGACTATACGGAACATTCCTTCGGTCCGGCAGCGGAAACCATGAGGAAATTTTACAACCTCATCATCTCCCGCTGGGAGGATCTCCCGTATCCGCCGGAAGCAGAGGATGAAACCGGCTTTATCCACCGCGTCCGTTACGGCGGCAGGTATGCCGGGGAACTCCGACGGCTGCTTGACAAAGCCGCCGGGGAATGTGCCTTGAATTCACCGGAACAGCAGCGGATCATTTTCTGGCGCGATCATATCTACTCCCGCTTTTTCCGGGAATCCGCTCTGTTTCATCAATACGCGGACCGGATTCCGGAATACCGCTGTAAAACTGTGGACTCTTTCCCGGAGGCTTCCGTATGGCGAAATCAGACAGCCGTTTCCCTGCTTGAACGCCAATGGGGCGGCCCGCCCGAAAAAAAAGCCGTCTTCCGGATGGTCCGCTATAAAAATGAACTGTTCCTGCAACTGGAAACGGAAAATGCCGGTCCGAATGAGGAATTCCGTGTTTTCACAGCGGAAAAAAACAATGCAGTCCAGAAAAATTTCGCGCCGAATATCAACCGGGCCTGGCCTCTCTGGAAAGAATACCGGATCGGAAACAACAGTAAGGGCAGCAGCCGGAAATTTCCGGCAATTCTCCGGCTGCCTCTTGACGGACAAAAGGAAATACGCCTGCAGATCATGCGTTACGGCGGAGTCTGGAATCGATTCGACCTCTGGAATCCGACCCTGCGCCCGGTATCCGAATTTCCGACCGGCCGTTTCGGAAAAGTCACTTTTGAATCAGGAGAATGACACAGATGCCTGCATCCGCACAACACCGCAGAATTACAGAGAACGTACTGAAGCTTGTACCGGAACTCCCCGGTCCGCGTCTCCGGCTGACGGAAGAATTCTGTCTCTATCCCGACCGCGCAATGACATTTCCGGAACAGCTTGCGCCCTACTGCCGCCTCCCCTCCGGCAACTGGTTCCACTATCTGCCGGATACCTCGTATGCGGAACTGTACCGCTACCACACGATCGACGCACAGGGACACTGCCGCCGCGCCTGTCCCTTTGCCAATGCAAATCATGATGCCGCCATGCCGGCTTTTCTCCACTATTTCGACAGGAGTTCCACCATGCTCAGGGATGGAAATGAAACGGAAGCCATGAAATACCTCGGCGTCCTGCTGCATGTTCTCCAGGACGCCTGTTTCGGCGTTCATGCGCTGGAAGGTCCCGGCGGCTGTGACCTGTTCTTCTTCGACCGGCTCGGAATCAGCGACTTTTCGCCTGCCGCGAAACTTGCACAACTCGACTGCCTGGACATTCCGGATGCCACCGGAGAAGCCCGGTCACTCGGCAACTCGGTTCCGGAGGCGGCTCTCCGGCTCTATTCCCGATATTGCCGGACAGTTCGGGCGGCCCGGAAAAGCTGTGTGGAAATTCTGATTTCCTGCCGGAATGGCGAAAACACCGCACAGGAAAAAAGGGCAGACATGTACAGGAACGCCGTCCGGCTTTGTGCAGATGCCACGGCAACCGTTCTGCATCTGGCGCAGTGCAGGCGCCATGCACCGGAACCGTTTCCAGTGACAGAGCTGGAACCCTATGAACCGCCGCTTGGGGGAAACGGCGCCTACCGGTTCCGTTCGCTGGAAGAAAACTGCTGTTACACGGGGAGCGGACGGCAGCCACTGGCTTTTCCGGAAATGAATTTCAGAAGCGGGCTTTCTTTCGGGCTTTCCGTCTCAGGGCAGAATCTGCTTTACCATCTTCCTGCCGGGCTTTTCGGGCATTTTTCAGGGTATCTTCTGCTGACCGGCGCCCCGAAAGCACAGGTGAAGTGCCGGATTCTGAACAATGCTGCTGAAATTCAGTTTTTCGAACTGAACCGGAATTATCCTCTGCGGCAGCTGAATGTTTCGGAGCCGTCCGGCATATTCGGGCTCCATGCGGAAAGCGATGCTCCCGATGGAA
>ERZ1034984.3942-NODE-3942-length-10165-cov-6.567557_pt1 | contig 10165 bp, 9 predicted proteins | sample MGYA00520589_ERZ1034984 | MGnify/ENA primary metagenome ERZ1034984 (study PRJEB33766, sample SAMN09781790) | gut metagenome | biome: gut microbiome | host: Homo sapiens | place: Madagascar | study: EMG produced TPA metagenomics assembly of the PRJNA485056 data... | reverse complement strand
ATATTTATATAAGGTAGGAAAGTAACCATGAAGAAACTTCAAATCGTATCTATCACACTTGCAGCCTTGCTGCTGGCAGGCTGCGGCGCGGCGGAATCTGCCGTCCCGGCCAGCGAAAGCGCAAGCGAGGCGGCTTCCACCGTTGAGACTGCCCCCGCAGCGGAAAGCGAGAGCGAGACCCCCGCAGCCGAAGCCGCCCTGCCGGACGGCGTCTACACGGCTGATTTCAACACGGACAGCAGTATGTTCCACGCGAATGAATCCTGTGACGGGAAAGGCACGCTGACGGTGGCGGACGGCCAGATGACGATGCACGTCAGCCTGCAATCGAAAAAGATCGTCAACCTGTATCTGGGCATGGCAGCCGACGCTGCCGACCACGAGGCCGACTGGCTGCAACCCACCACCGATACCGTGACCTACAGCGATGGCACCAGCGAGGAGGTGTACGGGTTTGACATCCCGGTGGCGGCTGTGGATACCGACTTCCAGCTTGCCATCCTGGGCACCAAGGGAACCTGGTACGACCACACTGTCAGTGTAGCCAACGCCGAGCCTGCCGATGAGACCGCTGCCGAAGCCCCTGCGGACGGCAGCTACACCTGCGCCGTAACGCTGGAAGGCGGCAGCGGCCGGGCCACCGTGGAAAGTCCTGCTACGCTGACTGTTGCCGACGGCGCGATGACCGCCACCATTGTGTGGAGCAGCCCCAACTACGACTACATGCTCATCGACGGCGAAAAATACCTGCCCATCAACACTGAGGGCAACTCGACCTTTGAAATCCCCGTTGCCGCGCTGGACACTGCCCTGGCCGTGACCGCCGACACCGTTGCCATGAGCACCCCGCATGAGATCGACTATACCCTGACCTTTGCCAGCGCCACGCTGGCCGCAGCCGAATGAAACGGCTTTTGTGTGCAGCTCTGCCTGCGCTGCTGCTGGCCGGGTGTGCGGCCCGGCCAGCGGACGCCAAGGCGGAACCGCTGACCGTCACGGGGCGATATCCCCTGCAATACGCTCAGCAGTTCACCATCGACGAGTGCGCGGGTGGGTATGACCTTGTCACCATCGACGGCGCGCGGTATCTCGTCTTACCCGAGGGGGCTGCGGTGCCGGATGCGCTGGACGCTGACATTACCGTGTTGCAGCAGCCCATCGAGAATATTTATCTGGTCTCTTCCTCGGCGATGGACCCCATCATCAGCCTGGGCGGGCTGGATGCCGTGGCACTTTCCGGTACGCGCGCCGAAAACTGGTATTTGAACGAAGCCAAAGCGGCAATGGAAAGCGGGCAGATCGCCTACGCGGGCAAGTACAGCGCGCCCGATTATGAAACGATTCTGGCAGCAGACTGCGGCCTTGCCATCGAAAACACGATGATCTACCACACGCCCGAGGTCAAGGAACAGCTGGAAAAATTCGACGTGCCGGTGTTGGTCGAGCGTTCGAGCTACGAGAGCGGCCCGCTGGCGCGGATGGAATGGGTCAAGCTGTACGGCGTGCTGCTGGGCAAGACCGACGAAGCCGAGCAGCTTTTTGACGATGCCGTACAACGCGTCGCGCCGCTGGAACAGGAACCGTCCACCGGCAAAACGGCGGCGTTTTTCTCTATTGCCTCCAACAATCTGGCTACCGTGCGCAAGGGCGGCGATTACGTCGCCAAGATGATCAAGATGGCAGGCGGCGAGTATGTTTTTGCCGATCTGACCGACAGCGGCAATAATCTGGCTACGGTCAACATCTCACTCGAGGATTTCTACGCCGGGGCCAAAGACGCCGACGTGCTGATCTACAACAGCACGATCGAGGGCGAGATCCGCACCATGGACGAGCTGCTTGCCAAGTGCCCCCTGCTCGCGCAGTGCAAAGCCGTGCAGCAGGGCAATGTCTGGTGTACCGCGCAAAGCCTTTTCCAGCAAAGCATGGAACTGCCTGATTTAATTTTGGATATGAACAAGGTTTTTACCGAGGGCACGCCCGAGGATAGTGAGTTGAGATTTTTGACGAAAATACGTTGATGTCCGCCCCTACAGACAGCGAACATACAAGGAAACCCACCATGCACACCAAAAAACGCCTGACAATTGCATATCTCGCCATGGCGGCGGCCCTGGGGGTGCTGTTTGCGCTCAACCTGTTCTGGGGCAGTGTGGCGCTCTCTCCTGCCGCTGTGGTCCGTGCGCTACTGGGCCGCGGACAGGATGTGCTGGCCAGCAACATCCTGCTGCAGCTACGCCTGCCGCGTGCCGTCATGGTCGTGCTGCTGGGCGCGGCGCTGTCTGCGGCCGGGTATCTGCTGCAAACCTTTTTTGCCAACCCTATCGCGGGGCCGTTCGTCATGGGTATTTCCAGCGGGGCCAAGCTGGCTGTGGCGCTGACGATGGTCGTGTTTTTAAACCGCGGTCTGCTGACAAACTCGTTCACGCTGATTTTAGCCGCCTTTGCCGGGGCTATGGCCGCCATGCTGTTTGTGCTGGCCGTGGCGCGCCGCGTGCAGCGGGTGAGCATCCTTGTCATCTGCGGTGTCATGATCGGCTACATCTGCTCAGCCGTCACCGATATTGTCGTGGCCTTTGCGCAGGATTCCAACATCGTGAACCTGCACAACTGGTCGATGGGCAGCTTTTCCGGCATGACCTGGGGCAACGTGGGCACAGCGGCGGTCATTGTACTGCCGTGCCTAACGGCGGCGTTTCTGCTCTCCAAGCCCATGGCCGCCTACCAGATGGGGGAGGCCTACGCGCAGAGCGTGGGCGTATCGGTGCGCAGCTTTTCGACGCTGCTGGTGCTGCTTTCCAGCCTGCTGGCTGCCTGTGTCACGGCCTTTGCGGGGCCGATCTCCTTTGTCGGCATCGCGGTGCCGCACTTGGTCAAGCAGGCACTGGGCAGCGCCAAGCCGCTGCATGTGCTGCCGGGCTGCGTGCTGGGCGGGGCAGCGTTCTGCCTGCTGTGCGACCTGATTGCCCGCAGCCTGTTTGCGCCGACGGAACTTTCCATCAGCTCGGTCACGGCGGTCTTTGGTGCGCCGGTGGTCATTTGGCTGTTGGTGCGCCGCCACAGCGGGGAGGGCACAGCATGAGCTATTGCGAAACACAAGACCTTGCCATCGGCTACGGTACGCCGCTTTTGCGGGATATTGCCTTGCGGGCCGAGCGCGGCAAAGTTCTGGCGCTCATCGGCCCCAACGGCGCTGGCAAGTCGACCTTATTAAAAACGCTGGCCGGGCATCTGACGGCGCAGGGCGGCGCGGTGCTGCTGGACGGCCAAACGCTGACGGCCTACACCCCCCATGCGCGCGCGCGCAAGCTGGCACTGATGCTGCCCCACACGGCACGCACCGAACTGGCGACCTGCTTTGATGTGGCCGCCGCCGGGCGCTACCCCTACACCGGGCGGCTGGGTATTTTGTCCGATGCCGATCGCCGCGCCGTGCACGAAGCCCTGGCTCTGGTGCAGGCCGAAGCCCTTGCCGACCGGGATTTTACCAAAATCAGCGACGGCAAACAGCAGCGTGTGCTGCTGGCCAGGGCTGTTTGCCAACAGCCGGAAATTTTGCTGCTGGACGAGCCAACGTCTTTTTTGGATGTAAAAGGCAAGGCCGAGCTGATGGGCATTCTGCAAACGCTGGCGCACGAGAAAAACGTTGCCATCATCGTGACCCTGCACGAGCTGGAACTGGCGCAAAAGCTGGCGGATGCGGTCGTCTGCGTGGCACCGCAGGGCGTTTCGGGCGTGCTTACGCCGCAAGAAGCCTTTACCCGGGAAAACATCTGCCAGCTGTTTGACTTAACGGCGGTGCAGTACGCTGCCCTGTTCGGTGATGCGGAAGCGAAGCCCAAGCCCAAATTTGAACACTACATCCGCAGCGGGCAAAAGCTGCTGCGCTGCGGCTACACTACCGGCACCTGCGCGGCACTGGGCGCAGCAGGAGCGGCCCGCCTGCTGCTGACCGGCCGCGCGCCTGAAACCGTTGGCCTGCGCACACCCAAAGGCATTGTGGTCGAGGTCGCCCCGCAATTCTGCCGCCTGTGCAGCAAAACGACTGCCGAGTGCGCCATCGTCAAGGATGGCGGTGACGACGTCGATGCCACCACCGGCCTGCCGGTCGTTGCCGCTGTGACTCTGCTGGCGGATGCACCGCGCACCGTCACCATCGACGGCGGCGCGGGCGTGGGCCGTGTGACCAAGCCGGGGCTGGATCAGCCCGTGGGCGCGGCGGCCATCAACCATGTGCCGCGCCAGATGATTACCGAAGCACTGCTAAAAGAAGCCGAGACCGCCGGATACAGCGGCGGCTTCGCGGTCGTCATCCGCATCGAGGGCGGAGAGGATGCCGCCAAGCGCACCTTTAACCCGCACCTCGGGGTCGTGGGCGGGCTGTCCGTGCTGGGCACCAGCGGCATTGTTGAGCCGATGAGCCAGCAGGCGCTGCTCGACTCACTGCAGCTCGAGATCCACCAGGCCGCACTGCAAAGCCGCCGCCTGATCTTGGCCCCCGGCAACTACGGGCTGGACTATCTGGCTGCCCATTACCCGGAACTGCGTGAAATTCCCATCGTGAAAATCTCCAATTTCATCGGGGAAGCGCTGGATATGGCCGCGGCAGAACAGTTTGGGGAAGTGCTGCTCGTCGGCCATGTCGGCAAGCTCGTCAAGCTGGCGGGCGGCATCATGAACACCCACTCCAAACAGGCGGATTGCCGCACTGAACTGTTCTGTGCCCATGCGGCGCTCTGCGGGGCGGATACCGTCACCTGCCGCGCTTTGATGGACGCCGCCACGACCGACGCCTGCCTGGATATTCTGGACGCTGCCGGGTTAAAAATAACGGTCATGGCAAGCCTGCTGCAAGCTGTGCAATTACATCTGGACCGCCGTGTGGCGGGGGCGTTCACAGTCGGGACGGTGCTTTTCTCCAACCAAAGCGGCCCGCTGGGGCAGACCACGCAGGCCAAAATACTGCTGCAAAGCTGGAAAGGAAACTGACATGGTACATTTTGTAGGGGCAGGCCCCGGAGCACCGGATCTTATCACCCGGCGCGGTGCGGCCCTGCTGCAAGCGGCGGACTGCATCATCTACGCGGGCAGCTTGGTCAATCCGGCCCTGCTGGGGCTGGCCAAGGCAGACTGCACTATTTATAACAGCGCTGAAATGACGCTGGAACAGGTGCTTGCCGTAATGCGCCAAAACGAAGCCGCCCGCAAAACCACCGTGCGGCTGCACACCGGCGACCCCTGCCTGTACGGCGCGATTCGGGAGCAGATGGATGCCCTCGACGCTGACGGCATCCCCTACGATGATACGCCCGGAGTATCCAGCTTTTGCGGGGCCGCTGCGGTGCTGAGCGCCGAGTACACCTTGCCCGGCGTGAGCCAGACCGTCATTATCACCCGGATGGAGGGCCGCACCCCCGTGCCCGAGGGCGAGCGCCTTGCCAGCCTGGCCGGGCATGGAGCTACGATGGTGATTTTCCTCTCCATCGGCCTTATTGATAAGGTGCAGGCCGCGCTTTTGCAGGGAGCCTACACGGCGGCAACCCCGGCGGCGGTGGTGTACAAGGCCACCTGGCCAGAGCAGAAAACCGTGCACTGCACCGTGGGCACCCTGGCAGAAAGCACCCGCGCGGCGGGCATTACCAAAACTGCGCTGATCGTAGTGGGGAACTTTTTGGCCGCGCAGTACGACCGCAGCAAGCTCTACGACCCTGCTTTTACCACTGAGTACCGCAAAGGAGCGCTGCAATGACCTGCGCGTATCTTGCCTTTACCGCCAAAGGGCTGGCGCTGGCGCACAAGCTGGCTGCTGCCTGCCCAGGCACTGTGACCCGCTGCGGCGAAAACGGCACAACGCTGGCCGATTGGACCGCCGCCCAGTTTGTCGATGCCGATGCCCTTGTTTTTGTGGGCGCGGTGGGCATTGCAGTGCGGGCCATTGCGCCGCACTGCCGCAGCAAGGCGGCGGACCCCGCCGTCGTGGTGTTGGATGAATGCGGCCGTTTTGCGGTGCCGCTGCTGTCCGGCCATCTGGGCGGGGCCAACGCCCTGGCCCGGCGGCTGGCAAAAGCGTGCGGCGCGGTGCCGGTCATCACCACCGCCACCGATGCAAACGGCGTGTTTGCCGTGGATGAATGGGCCAAGCGCCAGCGCTGTGCGGTGGCCGAGCCGGGGCGCATCAAGGCGGTAAGCGGCGCACTGCTGGCGGGCCGCACCGTGTATTTTGCCAGCTACTGGCCCATACAGGGCACGCCGCCCGCAGGGGTGAAACCGGCTGCGGATGCTGCGGCTGCTGATTTTGCCCTGACGCTGACCCCGGCGGAAAACGAAACCGCACTGCATATCATCCCGCGCGTTGCGGTGCTGGGCATCGGCTGTAAGCGCGGCACGCCCGCCGCCCGGCTGGCTGCTGCCTTTGCAGGATTTTGCGCGCAAACGCAGCTGGCCCCGCAAAGCGTGATTGCCGCCGCGAGCATTGATTTAAAAAAAGACGAGCCCGGTCTGGCGGTGTTCTGCCAGCAGCAGGGCTGGCCCCTTATCTTTTATAGTGCCGAAGCACTGCGCGCCGCGCCGGGGCAGTTTGCGCATTCGGATTTTGTGCAAAGCGTTACTGGCGTGGATAACGTGTGCGAGCGTGCCGCCGTGCTGGCGGCAGGCGGGCCGGTATGGGCGCACAAATGGGCGTACGACGGCGTGACCTTTGCTGTGGCCCTGCGCCCCTTTGCGCCGGATTGGAGATACAACGATGAGTAACCTTGTATACGTGGTGGGCCTTGGCCCGGGAAATGCCCGGTTTCTGACCGCCCAGGCCCAGGCCGCCTTGCAAGCCGCCGATGTGCTGTGCGGCTACACCGTTTACATCGACCTTGTGCGCCCGCTGTACCCGGACAAAGAAGTGTACACCACCGGCATGACCAAAGAGATCGACCGCTGCCGCTGGGCGCTGGAAACAGCGCAGAGCGGCAAAACGGTGGCACTGGTCTGCTCCGGCGATGCAGGTGTATACGGCATGGCCAGCCCACTGCTGGAACTGGCGCAGAGCTACCCAGCCGTCACGGTCGAGATCGTACCCGGGCTGACAGCGGCGCTCAGCGGCGGCGCGGTGCTGGGTGCCCCGCTGGCGCATGATTTCTGCGTGATCTCCCTTTCTGATCGGCTGACACCGTGGGCAGTCATCGAAAAGCGGCTGGCCTGTGCGGCGGCAGGGGATTTCAGTATAGCGCTGTACAATCCGTCGTCCAGGGGTCGGGCCGACTACCTGCAAAAAGCCGTGCGCATTCTGCTGGCAAACGGCAAGGATCCGCAAACTGTCTGCGGCATCGTACGCAGCATCGGGCGCGCGGGCGAGACAGCCCGCCTGCTGCCGCTGGCCGAGCTTGAAAATACGCCTGTGGACATGTTCACCACAGTGTTCATCGGCAACGCGGCCACCCGCGTACTGGGCGGAAAAATGGTCACGCCAAGGGGGTATCGCGGCGTATGAAAGCGGTTATTTTCAGCGGCACGACCGAGGGGCGCACGCTTTCCCGCGCCGTGGCGGCATTGGGCGCAGACGTCACCGTCTGCGTCGCTACCGACCTGGGGGCCGAGGAACAGGGCTGTGCCCCGGGCATTACCGTGCGGGCCGGGCGGCTGGACGCAGGGGAGATGACAGCGCTTTTGCAGGGCGCGGCCCTATGCGTGGATGCCACCCACCCCTATGCCACCGAGGCAACGCGCAACATCCGCGCCGCAGCCACGGCGGCGGGCGTTGCGTATCACCGCCTGCTGCGCCCCGCCAGCGATCTGCCTGCGGGCAGTGTGGTGCTGGAAACTGCCGCCCAGGCGGCAGCGTACCTCGCGGCAAAACCGGGCAACGTTTTGCTGGCCACCGGTGCCAAGGAGCTGCCCGCCTTTGCTGCGCTGGACCCCGCGCGGCTTTATCCCCGCGTGCTGCCGACCTTGGCGGGCATCACTGCCTGCGAAGCGGCTGGCATCCCACACCGCAACATCATTGCGATGCAGGGGCCGTTTACCTTGGAGTTAAATGTGGCGCTGCTGCGGCAGTTTGCGATCGCCGCTATGGTCACAAAGGACGGCGGCGCGGCGGGCGGCTTTGCCGAAAAGGCCGAAGCCGCCGCCCGGTGCGGCGTACAGCTGATCGTATTGCGCCGCCCCGAGGAACAGGGGGAGAACGCCGAAACTATTTTACAACGATGCAGGGAGCTTTTATGAAAATTGATCTTGTCGGCATGGGCAGTGGCACGCCCGGCAGCCTGACGGTGCAGGGGCTTGCCGCCTTGCGCGGGGCCGGGCTGATCATCGGCGCGCGCCGCCTGCTGGAAAAACTGCCCGATGGCTGCACCGGAAACCGCGCCCTGCTTTATAAGGTCGAGGAAATCTGCGCACTGCTGCAAACCACCTCCGCCGTGCAGGTGGCTGTGGCCTACAGCGGCGACACTGGCTTTTACTCCGGCGCGGCGGCGCTTTGCCGCGCGCTGGATGCCCAGGGCCTGGCCTATACCGTACACCCCGGGCTTTCCAGCGTGCAGCTGCTGGCGGCGGCACTGGGCCGCCCTTGGCAGGGCTGGAAGCTTGTTTCCGCCCACGGCTGCGCCTGCGCCCCGGCGGCAGTGTGCGGTGCCGATGCACCGACGTTTTTTCTGACCGGGGGCATCGAAACGCCCGCGGCCCTTTGCGCAAAGCTTACGCAAAGCGGCTGCGGCGAGGTTGCGGCGACCGTGGGCGAAAACCTGGGCACCGACGACCAGCGCCTTGTGGCAGGCACGGTACAGGAGCTGGCGCAGCAGCAATTTGCCGCGCTGAGCGTGCTGCTGGTCGAGCCTTGTCCGGCTCTTTCACGCCGTGTGCCCGGCCTGCCGGATGAAGCGTTCCTGCGCGGCAAAACGCCGATGACTAAGCAGGAGGTGCGCGCCGCCGTGCTGGCGAAGCTCGCCGTACGCCCCGGCGATACGCTGTGGGATGTGGGCGCGGGCACCGGCAGCGTCAGCGTAGAAATGGCGCTGGCCGCGCCGCAGGGCGAGGTCTGGGCGGCAGAATGCGACACCGATGCCTGCAAGCTGATCCGCCAGAACCGGATAAAATTTGCTGCCGAAAACCTGCACTTGTGTGAGGGCACCGCCCCCGCCGTGCTGGCCGACTGGCCCGCACCGGATGCTGTTTTCATCGGCGGCAGCAAAGGAAATCTACGTGCCATCGTTGATGCGGCGCTGGCGGCAAACCCCAGCGTGCGGCTTTGCATCAGCGCCATTGCGCTGGAAACGCTGCAACAGGCCATCGCCGCGCTGGCTGCGCACGGGCTTACCGCGCAGGTCACGCAGATCGCCGTAAGCCGCACCAAAGCGGCGGGTAGCCTGCACTTGTTGATGGCCAACAACCCGGTATTTTTGATCGTGAGGGAGTAAGATGCTGCAATTGGTTCTGGCGGCACCGCGTTCCGGCAGCGGCAAAACGACCGCTGCCTGTGCGCTGCTGGCGGCCTTGCAGGCGCGCGGCGCGCAGCCCTGTGCCTTTAAAGCGGGGCCGGATTACATCGACCCGATGTTCCACCGCGCCGTTTTGGGGGTGGAAAGCCACAATCTGGATCTATTTTTCTCCACTCCTGCCACCGTGTGCGGCCTATATGCTCGGCATGCGGCGGGCCATGGTGCCGCCGTGGTCGAGGGCGCAATGGGCTACTATGACGGCCTTGGCGGTGTGAGCGACACCGCCAGCGTGTGGCACCTGGCCGATACGCTCGGCCTGCCGGTGCTGCTGGTCGTGCGGCCAAAGGGGGCCAGCCTGACCCTGGCGGCCGAGCTGCGCGGCCTGCTGGCATTCCGCACACCGCATCATCTAGCGGGTATCTTGCTCAATGATTGCAGCGAAAATTTGTACAACCTGCTGGCCCCGATGCTGGAAAAGGAAACCGGCCTGCCGGTGGTAGGCCATCTGCCGCCGCTGCCGGAGGCCGCAATCGAAAGCCGCCACCTCGGCCTGAAAATCGCCGCTGAAATCGAAGATTTGCAGCGCAAAATTCGGATTTTGGCTGACAGTGCGCAAAAAACAATCGACTGGCCGCGCTTTACGGCCTTGTTTGACCGCCCCGACCCCGCCGCCGTGCCCTGCACGCTGCCGCCCGCCAAAGTGCGCATTGCCGTGGCGCGGGATGCCGCATTCTGCTTCACCT
>ERZ1034984.3938-NODE-3938-length-10181-cov-6.304859_pt1 | contig 10181 bp, 7 predicted proteins | sample MGYA00520589_ERZ1034984 | MGnify/ENA primary metagenome ERZ1034984 (study PRJEB33766, sample SAMN09781790) | gut metagenome | biome: gut microbiome | host: Homo sapiens | place: Madagascar | study: EMG produced TPA metagenomics assembly of the PRJNA485056 data... | reverse complement strand
TTCCTTAGAAGAAAGAAGTTCCAGATTATTCTTTTTATCCGTAATCATATCTTCATATTTTGCATATTCCGTTTCTGCTGCATTAATACTACTCCTGACTGTCTCCAGCCTGTCCTCATCAGCAGCTATAACATCCAGATTTCTACTATGGTGTTGTTCCTGTGTAGCAATCTGATATGATATGCTTGCGTTATTGCTTCTCAGTTTAGTGTTTTTCTCCTGCTCTTCATTGTTCTGCTGCTTTATATCATCAAGCTTCCTACTCTCCTGTGCTACCTTATATTCCGTCACAGACAAGTCATGGCTGCGACCTTTTTTCTTCTCTGCCAGCTGTTCCTTGAAATAACATTCAATTCCAACAATCTTCTTAGCCAGGGTTCCAAGTCTTCATTCCCTGCACCCTTTTTGGTGCGAAAGTTAAATGTTGTGTCTGTGTATTCATGCGTTTCATCATTAACGCCCCATACTAAGTATGCATATTGCCGGTCATGATAAGTTGCAGAATTACTGAGTGCACTAACATACTCTCCAATCATCTCTGGTTCACTATTATTCTCTTTGAATTCTACGCACTCATTTTCAGCATCAACCTTGACTAATTCTTTGATGAGTGATTTTAAGTTTTTCATATATGTAATAGCCTCCTCAAAAAGCAAGTTAGCACAATCAACATAAAGTGCTTATTTTTTCTCAAAAGTACTATATATCGATTTTCATTTAGTATCTCTCTACAAAAAGCAACTGACAAGCAAGTTAAAGGCTCAAACGCTCTGGCATCTTCAATGAGCTTTACTCGGCATTCCAAAATGGCGGATACAGTTCTGCGAAATATTCGCTCTCATTTGTTTCTGTGCTCAGACTTCCTCATAAATCAGTCCATTATACACTTCACTATTTTCTAAAAATGGTGCTGATAACGGAATCCATATTCCGTCACCAACACCAATAAAATTAAAGTCATTATTCCATCTCAATCGTCCCCGGTGGTTTACTGGTCAAATCATAGAATACCCGGTTCACGTGATCCACCTCGTTTACGATTCGGGTCATCACCTTCTGCAGGACATTCCACGGAATTTCCACAGCGGTTGCGGTCATGAAGTCGGACGTCTGGACCGCACGGAGTGCCACAGCGTAATCATAAGTACGGAAGTCACCCATAACGCCGACGGAGCGCATGTTGGTCAGCGCCGCATAGTACTGGCTGATGCTTCCGGCCAGTCCCGCGTTGGCAATTTCTTCCCGGTAAATGGCATCCGCATCCTGAACGATCTTCACCTTCTCTGCGTTAACCTCCCCGATGATTCGAATTCCCAGACCTGGACCCGGGAACGGCTGACGGTCTACAATGTAATCCGGCAGTCCGATTTCTCTGCCCAGCTGGCGAACCTCATCCTTGAACAGGCTGCGCAGCGGCTCCACGATTTCCTTGAAGTCCACGTAATCCGGCAGTCCGCCCACGTTGTGGTGAGACTTGATGACAGCGGATTTGCCCAGGCCGGATTCGATTACGTCCGGATAGATGGTGCCCTGTGCCAGGAAATCCACCTTGCCGATTTTCTTCGCTTCCTCTTCGAATACGCGGATGAACTCCTCACCGATAATCTTTCTCTTCTGCTCCGGTTCGGTTACGCCGGCCAGTTTATCGTAGTAACGCTGTTTCGCATCCACGCAGATGAAATTAAGATCGAACGGTCCTTCCGGTCCGAACACGGCAGCAACCTCTTCCGCCTCGTTCTTACGGAGCAGGCCGTGATCCACGAAAACGCAGGTCAGCTGTTTGCCGATTGCCTTGGACAGAAGTCCCGCAACGACGCTGGAGTCCACGCCGCCGGACAGTGCCAGCAGCACCTTTCCGTCGCCGATCTTCTCCCGCAGCTCTTCGATCTGTTTTTCTGCGAAGAAATTCATTTTCCAATCCTGATCGCATTTGCATACGTCCAGCACGAAATCCCGGATGAACTCTGCACCGTGTGCGGTGTGGTTTACTTCCGGATGGAACTGCACGCCGTAGAATCCTCTCTTCCGGTCTTCCATTCCCGCAACCGGGCAGTGATCCGTGTGCGCGGTCACCACAAAACCTTCCGGCGGCCGGCTGATGTAGTCCGTATGGCTCATCCAGCAGACATTCACATCGTCGGCACTCTTCAGGATGCCGCCCTTATCGTCGATTACCACGTCCGCACGACCATATTCACTGGTCGGAGCGGAATCGATTTTGCCACCCAGCATGTATGCCATCAGCTGCGCACCGTAGCAGATTCCCAGAATCGGAACGCCCAACTCGAACACGCCGGCATCGATGCTCGGTGCACCTTCGCCGTATGCGCTCTGTGGTCCGCCGGTAAAAATAATACCCTTTGGATCGAAGGCTTTGATGTCTTCCAGAGTGGTGCTCTCAAAGCCGCGGACTTCCGAATACACATTGCATTCCCGAACACGCCGAGCAATCAGCTGGTTGTACTGACCGCCGAAGTCCAGAATCAAAATTTTGTTCTGTGCCATTTTGATACCTCTTCCCATTCTTTTGCGATTAATCTTAAAAGTGCATCAGCGCCAACACGCTGATGCACCGTTATTATACATTCTGCGTCTCGTTTTTCAACTATCGTCTTACGGTAGCAACGCTGTTGTCCTTCAGGACAACGTCGTGAGCGCCGCCCTCAACGATACTGGTTGCGGATACCAGAGTAAGCTTCGCTTCCGCCTGCAGCTGCTTAATGCTCAGCACGCCGCAGTTGCACATGGTGGATTTCACCTTGTCCAAGGACAGCTTTACGTTGTCGTGCAGAGAGCCGGCATACGGAACGTAGGAGTCTACACCTTCCTCGAACTTCAGCTTTGCATCGCCGCCCAGGTCGTATCTCTGCCAGTTTCTAGCTCTTGCGGAACCTTCGCCCCAGTACTCTTTCATGTAATTTCCGTTAACCATGATTCTTGCGGATGGGGACTCGTCGAAACGAGCAAAATATCTTCCCAGCATGATGAAGTCCGCACCCATTGCCAGAGCCAGAGTCATGTGGTAATCGTGAACGATACCGCCGTCGGAGCAGATCGGAACGTAGATGCCGGTCTTCTCATAGTATTCGTCTCTTGCTTTTGCAACTTCCAGCACAGCAGAAGCCTGGCCGCGACCGATACCCTTCTGCTCTCTGGTGATACAGATGGAGCCGCCGCCGATACCGATCTTTACGAAATCCGCACCGTGCTCTACCAGGAAGTCAAAACCTTCTTTATCGACAACGTTTCCGGCACCCACCTTAACGGTGTCTCCATAATTATCGCGAATCCACTTGAGGGTGATTGCCTGCCACTCGGAGTAACCTTCGGAAGAGTCGATGGTCATCACGTCTACACCGGCCTCTACCAGTGCAGGAACTCTTTCCTTAAAGTCTCTGGTGTTGATTCCGGCACCAACTACGTAGCTCTTGTTGGCATCTAGCAATTCATTCGGGTTGGATTTATGAGAATCGTAGTCCTTACGGAATACCAGACTCTTGAGGTGCATCTCATCGTCTACAATCGGCAGCTGGTTCACCTTGTTGTCCCAGATGATGTCGTTCGCCTCGGACAGGGTGATGCCTTCTTTTCCGTATACCAGCTTGTCCATCGGTGTCATGAACTCGGAAATCTTCGTGTCCGCATCCAGACGGCTGACTCTGTAGTCCTTGCTGGTTACAATGCCCATCAACTTACCGTTGGCAGTACCGTCCTCGGTAATCGCGATGGTGGAATGACCGGTTTTTTCCTTCAGGTACAGAACATCCTTTAGGGTCTGATCCGGCTTCAGGTTGCAGTCGCTGGTTACGAAGCCCGCCTTGTAGCTCTTTACCTTGCGTACCATGTTTGCCTGGCTTTCGATGGACTGGGATCCGTAGATAAACGCAACGCCGCCTTCCTTTGCCAGAGCTACGGCCATATGGTCGTCAGATACCGCCTGCATTACTGCAGATACCAGTGGAATATTCATGGTAATCGCCGGCTCCTCACCTTTCTTAAACTTGGTAATCGGAGTCTTAAGCGACACATTTTCCGGTCTTGCTTCCGCGCTGGAGTAGCCCGGAATCAGAAGATATTCACTAAATGTTCTGGATGGTTCCTGAAGAACAATTGCCATTGTACACCTCTTTCTTTCTCACTTCGCAACAGTATTTTAAATCATAAATTGTATTCTAATATAGCACAAAAACGTTGATTTTTAAAGGTTTTTTTGCACTCTTCTTCACTTTGTTAAATTGCACAACCGCATTATTTGACCTTGTTGTTATTTAACAAATATTGCTTTTTATTTTCCACCTAAAAGCACTTCCGCCGCGGCTTTCAGGGTTCCGTCCTCACCCACATTTCCTGGGAAGATGACGTACGGCGTTCCCGGGAAACGGCTTTCCGCTCCGGTCTGCCACACCGGAATTCCCGGCTGAATCTGTCCCAGCACGCGAGCTTTTTTTACCGCCAGCGCCTTGGTACCCACATCGCTGGAAGTAATGCCGCCTTTTGCGATGACGAAAGCCGGTGTGACCGACAGCCGTCCCACCAGAGACTGCACCGCATCGGAAATCCGCACGGAGAGGCGCAGCTCGTCCTCCCGGTCGCCGGTATCCGCCGTAATCAGGCCTCGGGTGGTGTAGCAGCACACCGTCTGCCCGTTCCGGATGCAGCGCTCCTCCTCTGCCAGGCAGCGGGCCACTTCCTGCTCAAAGGCTCCCTCGTCCCGAACCAGCGTCGCATCCAATTCAATAAACGCAATGTCCTCCCGCTCCCGGAGCCGGCTCAGCTGCCGAGTGGTTTTGTCCGTGTGGGAACCCACCACAATGATTCCGCCGTTGGCGGTTTCCTTCTGTACCATATCCTCCCGGGTCAGAAGCGGCCGTTCCGAAATGCCGCCCAGCACCCGCACCAGGGATGCCGCCGTCCGGAACAGGAAGTTCTTGCCGGCGGCCATGGCCCGAAGCAGCGCAACGCAGAACACCTTCAGGTCCGGATAATCCACCGCATTCACCACGACTTTATTGAAATCCGACACCTCCATCAGCTGCTGCTGAATCCGGTCGAAATTCATTTCATGCAAATCTTTCAAGGAGATGCAGGTCACCGCTTCCTTTCGGAACTTTCCGCCGGTCTTCTCCTCCACATACTCCGGCAGGGTCTCCGACACGTATCCGAAGGTGGGGTCCTTGGCGAACTCCGTTTCATTGGCCGGCACCAGCTCTTCGCCGTATTTCACATAGTGGATGTTGTCCAGGGTGAACCGGCCCCCTTCCTTGAAAAACGGGCACAGAATCTCCCCGTCTACCGGAAGTCCCGTATTCTTCTCATACTCTTCCCGCAGAATCTCTGTTTCCAGCGGAAAATGTCCCCGCAAGGTACTGTCGCTTCGGCTCACGAAAAGATATTCTTTACCGGCCGCCTTTGCCGCCTTGTCGGTGGCCTCTGCAATCTCCCGGTGTGCTTTTATCGTTTCCGCCTCCGTAAAACCCCTGGAATTGGTCAGCACATAGAACAGATTCTCTTCCTCTTGAAAACCCGCCGCCAAATCCTCCGGCATCCAGTGGGTATACACCGACACGTCGTGCACCGTCTGCACCCCTGTCGGATCGTCGTCCAGTACTACCAGCTTCTTCCGATTCCGGCGAAGCTCCTCCTGCAGCAGCGCATCCACGTGCGCTTCATCGATTTCCGCATACTGCGTCAAAATATCTGCCTGTTTCTTCATATCTCTCTCCTGTCCCAATAGCAGAATCCCCTCGGACTTGCTATAATATTTCTGATTTATATTGTAATATATCGGCAGAAAGATTTCCACTCACTATGGCATTAAGAAAATAAAACACTTGACAACGGGCATCTCGCCGGTTCCCGCATACAGAAAGGATTTTTTTATGAAAATTGTAATCGCTCCGGATTCCTTCAAGGGATCCCTCACCGCATCTCAGGTCTGTGACATCGCGGCAAACGCCGCCCGTGAGGTATTCCCGGATGCTGCCGTTCAGAAGCTTCCCCTGGCGGACGGCGGGGAAGGCACCGCGGAAGCGCTGATGAACGTCCTCCCCGGTGAAATCCGCACCCTGCAGGTCCGCGGCCCTTTAGGGACTCCGGTAACCGCCCGCTACGGCATCGTTCCATCCGCACCCACCGCTTCTGCATGGGAAACGCCGGAGCATCCCCTCCCAAAAACAAAAATCGCCATCATGGATATGGCCGGCGCGTCCGGCCTAACCCTGGTGCCCGAGGCGGAGCGGGATGTCTTCCATTCCAACACCTTCGGCACCGGCGAGATGATTCTGGATGCCATCTCTCAGGGCTGCGGGCACATCTACCTGGGCCTGGGCGGCAGCGCCACCAGCGACGGCGGGATGGGCATGGCCGCCGCACTTGGCGCCGTGTTCCGGGACGAAAACGGCATGCCCCTGGATCCGGTGCCCGCATCCATGCATCGGATTGCGGCGGTGGATATCTCCCGGCTGGATCCCACCGTTTCCCGGGTTCCCATCACCGTCATGAGCGACGTGAAGAACCCTCTCCTGGGACCGGAAGGCGCGGTGTACGTGTACGGACCCCAGAAAGGTATTCCGGCAGAGCGGCTGGCCGAGATGGATCAAGCCATGGCTCACTACATTGATTGCGTAGAATCCGCCCTCCCAAAAAAATCCATCCGCCACGCGCCGGGTTCCGGGGCGGCCGGGGGTCTCGGCGCCGGACTGCTTGCTTTTACCCGCAGCGAAAGTTCCTCAGGCATCGAGACGGTATTGAAGCTTCTGGAATTCGATAAGCATCTGGAATCCGCGGACCTGGTCATCACCGGTGAGGGGCGTATGGATTTCCAGTCGGCCTACGGCAAAGTGGTGGCCGGCGTGGCGGCGCACTGCAAAACCCACCAAATACCTTGCTTCGCCTTGGCGGGAAGCATCGAGGACGGTGCCGAGGCGCTGTACGATTTCGGAATTTCCGGGATGATGCCCCTGGTGGACCGCATTGAATCCCTGGATTCGGCCATCCGCGATGCGGAGAAGAATTGCTTCCGCGCGGCGGTGCGGCTGCTCCGCATCGTAAAAGCCGGGATGGAAGTGCGGGGGTAGCCGTACGCAAACCGTGCCGGCACCCGCCGCACACAGAAAAGAGGTGAGCCGGACAGACTCACCTCTTTCTCATCTTATTCCATTTTCAATACTTGAAACACCTTTGCCAGATTTCGGTTGCTGCACCACCTCGCCAACGTCTCATTATTCCGAAGAATAAAATGGGTATTGACCACAAAAAGCGCCGCTATATATCGGATATTGTCGTAATAAAGTATCCTTTTCTTCATTCTCCCCTTAATCTCTTACTCCTTCTCCTCCGGATTTAAACTTCCTCCTTCCGGAGTCTGTTCCACTGTTTCATCCGGTACCTCTTTCGGCGGCGCTTCCCGGAATTCCACCCGGACGTGGCTGGTTTTACGAACATTTTTTACCGTAACCGAATCGGCGGAAGGGTCGAATTCGATGGCTTTGCCGTTCACCGTCGCACCGGCGATTTCATATCCCTCTTCCGGTGTAACGGCGAACTCCGTATCCTTGCCCCACTTTACCCAACGGGACCCGGCAATCGTTCCGTGTTCTCCGTGAGATGTGGTCACTTTAAATTTCTCCGTATAGTTCAGGCCCTTGATGCGGAGAATCATGGCCACGCGCGGATTTCCGTTGTACTGACCGTTCACGGTACGCAGCATGCGGGACAGTTTCAGGCAACCGTTTTTGTCGCAAATGCTGCCGTTGTTCACCATATACCAGAGCATTTTGCCGGTGCCTTCTTCTTTGCCGGCATAAATCTGGATGTGATGCCCTTTTCCGTTCTTCTTCACCACGGAAACCAGGTCGCCCTTCTTGAGACTCTTGGTTCCCTTTCGCTTCACCAAAGTTGAGGCATAGATCCCTTTCTTGGCAATCTTAATCTGCTGGAATTTCTTGTTCTTCCGAACTTTCTTCTTATCTTTCCCTTCGATGCTCTGACCCTGCACCCAAAATTTCTGACCCACCGGAAGCACCTTGTACCGTTGGAGACACCAGGATGCGTAGTCCGCACAGTTCAGCTGCACTCTTCGGTGAATTTTCGTCAGATGTTTTCTATTGAAATTCTTATCGTATTTCTTCGTCGGTGAACCCGAATCTCCGTGGTATTTAGCCTTTTCGTTGGAAACCTTGATGGCCACCATCCGACACTGCTCCAGCCAATCGTTTACGTTCATGGTTCGGATAAACGCACAGGCTTGATTTTCCCGCATCATGGGATACACGCCGCCCATCATGCTCACCATCATTACCACAATCAGCGTACGACAAATTCCTCTTTTGTATTTTCTTTTCGAATTCATTTCTCCCCCCTGATAATTTGAATTACATAATTACACAAGATACATTGTGCTACCCCCCCCCATTTTTATGTCAAGTAACTGTTAGTTTAATATCTTGTTATATTATATATATTCGTCGCATTCTCTTCTTTATAGGAAAAGGGAAGCCCGGGGACGTGGTGCCTCTGGACGGAGGAATAAGGCTTTGCGGACTGTGAAGCACCACGTCCGGGTCGCCGGAGGCTCAATCGGACCAGGTGGCGTGGTGTTTCCGGACGAAGGAATAAGGAAGGCTTTGCGGACTGTGAAGCACCACGTCCGGGTCGCCGGAGGCTCAATCGAACCCAGGTGGCGTGGTGTTTCCGGACGAAGAAATAAGGCTTTGCGGATGGTGAAGCACCACGTCCGGGTCGCCGGAGGCTCAATCGGACCAGGTGGCGTGGTGCTTCCGGACGAAGGCATAAGGCTTTGCGGACTGTGAAGCACCACGCCCCAGCCGCCGGAGGCTCAATCGGACCAGGTGGCGTGGTGCTTCTGGACGAAGGCATAAGGCTTTGCGGACTGTGAAGCACCACGTCCGGGTCGCCGGAGGCTCGGCCCGGACGATAGGCGTGGTGCTTCCGGACGAAGGCATAAGGCTTTGCGGGCAGTGAAGCACCACGTCCGGGTCGCCGGAGGCTCGGCCCGGACGATAGACGTGGTGCTTCCGAACGGAGAAATAAGGCTTTGCGGACGGTGAAGCACCACGCCCCAGCCGCCGGAGGCTCAATCGGACCAGGTAGCGTGGTGCCTCCGGACGGAGGCATAAGGCTTTGCGGGCAGTGAGGCACCACGTCGGGCCGGAGGAAAGTCCGTCTGGGTCGCCGGAGGCTAGGCGGCGCCGGCGGACCGGATTAGGGCGGACAGAAAAGCTTTCTTCATATGAAAAGGCACTCTCCATGGAATTGAAAAAACAAAAAAACAAGAATCGGGCCGGCGCACAGTTGTGCGGCGGCCCTTTGCCTTCCCCCATTGAAGATGCGTGATATGCTCTACACCTAGCTCCACATCTCACAGAGATTGTAACATTCTTTTCTCGGTATGAAAAGGTCGGCATAGTTCAATCGTCCCCAACGGGAACTTTTTTACCCAATTTTCCGTCAGAAAACCTTTTTCTCGCCAAAAATGCCGTTTTCCGCCGTAAAAGCGCTTCGGCCTCTTTATACCATCGGAATATCTGCTTTTACGGAAGCGTTGTCGATCTCGACAGAATATTTTTTGTGAATCAAGCAGTTCACCGGATCCTCGGTTCCGATGACCACTGCCAGTCGGTGTCCCGCTTCCACGGTGTATCTGGCCGGATTCAGGTATACGTTGTAGGAGTGCTTTTCTCCCGGAACCAGCTGAATGCTGTTCTCGGAAGTCTCCGGTGCATAACCGGATTCCGGATTGCACAGGTCGATGTACGCCCGGGTGATGACGCAGTACTTCCGGTTCACGGTTTCGAAAACGGACTGATCGAAGTCCGGCAAATCTCCGCCGTTGTGAATTCCGCCCTTGTTTCGAACCACTACCGGAATCACATTTCGTTCCGGATCGACAGTCTGAATGCTCGGGAACTCCTCGTCCGCCACGTCGCACAGCAGCACCGTCAGTTTTACATCATCCATCTTGCCGGAGGCGCTGCCCAGCTCAAAGCTCAGGCGATCCGCATCGTTGATGTTCTCCGGCTCAAAGTTCTTGGATGCATCGCCGTCCTTCAACGCGGCATCGAACTTTACGCAGACGGAGCCCTGAATGGTCAGATCGTCCGCGGCTTTGTTGCTGAAGAAGCGTTGGTTACTGTTGGAATCCAGCAGGCTCATTCTTTCGT
>ERZ1034984.3935-NODE-3935-length-10184-cov-5.803732_pt1 | contig 10184 bp, 9 predicted proteins | sample MGYA00520589_ERZ1034984 | MGnify/ENA primary metagenome ERZ1034984 (study PRJEB33766, sample SAMN09781790) | gut metagenome | biome: gut microbiome | host: Homo sapiens | place: Madagascar | study: EMG produced TPA metagenomics assembly of the PRJNA485056 data... | reverse complement strand
AAAAAGAACATGACCAGAGAATAAAAGCTTTTGTTTAAGAAGTCTTGAAACTGTGGTGCATGTTCTTTTTCATGTTTACATCTAAAAATGCAAGCATTTTACATCTTTTTTTGAAATTTTGCTTGGCTCTGAACAGTTACAAATGCAAAACATTATACAAGAATTTCGGATTGCAGAAGATCTGTTAAAAGTTGTCTTGCTCCGGCCTGAACCTGTTCTAACGGTACTTTTGATGTATAAGACTCACTGATAAATCCGAACAGACCAAAGCAGATGAATCCGGCAATCTGTCTTGCAGAATATTTTAAAGAATAAGAAGCTTTCAGCTTATCTGTATGAGATTCTACCGTGTCTAAAAGGATCCGATAAAATCGAAAAGCCAGGTAAGGATTTGTTTCCGGTACGACATGCTGGAAAAAATCATAACGTTCATAGTAAAGAGACAAAATACTGTCCAAAACGTTCAGGTATCCCTGTGTGAGATTGTTTTCAGGATTGTTTTCCTCTTGTCTGCGATGGTATCCTTCTTTTCCAATAATCAGCATATCATTGAAAATGTCGTCAAGGAGGGCAAATTTATCTTTATAATGTGTGTAGAAAGTGATCCGGCTGACATTGGCAATCTTACATAATTCAGTGATTGAAATTACATCAAAAGCCTGTGTGGTTAAAAGCTCCAAAAGAGCAGACTTTAAAGCACGTTTTGTTTTGGTGATACGCTTATCTTCCATTGAGGATATTCTCCTTTCTGTGTTCTGTGGCAGATCATACGAATGCGGTGATTGCTTATCTGTAAAGTTATTTTAACACCTGTAAAGAAAATGGTCAAATACGGATGGATGGGGATGCATTGTTGGTCTCATGTAGTGTGAACAGTAGTGCAGGATAGTGAGTAACAGAAATGTAACATTTTTCGAATAATTCTTAATGAATCATTACTACATATTTAAGAAGTATGGTTTATAATATATATAATTATACGGATATTGTATGCGAAAGATGCTGGAAATAGTGATGTCAGTAATATCCGTAAGAAAAAGAGCGTTGTTTACAGTAACGCAGAGGGATTGGGAGAGAGAATGCAGCAAAAGATAAAGGAAATGTTGATAAAGATAAAAGATGTACTGGTGAGTGTCTGGCATAGTTATAAAAGAATGCGTCAGGAGAACAATATTTATTTCAACATACTGGTAGGTCTTGTGTTTTTTGCGATTGTCGGAACAGGTGTATGTATGGTGGCAAATGCGCGGGAAGCAGCAGCTTTACGTCAGGTAGAAATACAGAAAGAGAAAGAAGCACAAGAGAAGAAAAAAGCCGAAGAAGAGGCGAAAAAAGCAGAAGAGGCAGCAAAGGCAGAAAGAGATAAGTCCATGTCTCTTCAGCCGGGAGTTGCAGTTGGAACCATGGATCCGCAGGATGATGAGAAAGTCGTTTATCTGACATTTGATGATGGACCGTCTGCAAATACGCAGCGTGTGCTTGATATTCTGGATCAGTATGATGCGAAAGCTACCTTTTTCATTACTGCCCAGCAGCCGGATTATTTTCCTATGATCAAGAAGGTTTATGATGAGGGACATACAATTGGACTTCACAGCTATACGCATGAATATGATCAGGTCTATGCATCTGTGGATGCTTATTTTGATGATCTTGAGAAAATAGGAGAGGTGGCAAAGGAACAGCTTGGATTTGTTCCATGCTTTATCCGTTTTCCGGGAGGCGCATCGAATTCTATTTCAAAAAAATACTCGGCAGGAATCATGACACAGCTAACACAGCAGGTGTTGGATAAGGGATACCAGTATTATGACTGGAATGTGAGCAGTGGAGATGGAGGAACGGTTACGGCAGATCAGATCATCGCACAGTCAGAAACGGATGAGTATACCAAAGTAATGCTCCTGTTCCATGACACAGAGGCGAAGGAGTCTACCATTCAGGCACTTCCGACGGTGATGGAGTACTATAAAAATCTGGGATATTCTTTTAAGGCAATCGATCGGGAAAGCCTGGTTGTGCATCATTCAGTGAATAATTAGAAGATAATAGAGAAAGAAAGGCAGGAGTTGACTGTAAAGAAGAGCAGTCGACTCCTTTTCTTTCCTATGGTATAATTGAAAAACGAGAAAACAATGAAAGGGGCAGATTTTATGGGGAATAACTCAGAAAATAAGCCAGACAGATATATAAATATAGGTATTGTAGCGCATGTGGATGCCGGAAAGACGACATTGTCAGAAAGCATGCTCTATCATGCCGGAGCAATCAGGAAGCTTGGCAGAGTGGATCATAAAGATGCGTTTCTAGATACAGATCAGATGGAAAGAGAACGTGGGATCACTATTTTTTCCAAGCAGGCAGTATTTCGGTGGAAGGATCGCACGATCACACTTCTTGATACACCGGGACATGTGGATTTTTCTGCGGAGATGGAACGCGTTCTGCAGGTTCTGGATTGCGCGGTGCTTGTTGTCAGTGGAGCAGATGGTGTGCAAGGTCATACACAGACATTATGGAAGTTATTAAAAAGATATCAGATTCCGACCTTTCTTTTTGTGAATAAAATGGATCAGGAAGGAACGGATGGTGAAAAACTTCTGAAAGAACTCCGCAAGCGTTTTGGGGAAAATGTCGTTCCATTTGTGGATATCATGACAGAATCCGACTGCCCGGGTGGAAAAGTATATTTACATACGAAAGAGGGCGCAGTGGAAGAGGTGCTGGAAGAGCTGGCTGTCTGTGAAGATGATATGATGGAAGAATATCTGGAAGAGGGAAGAATCTCTCTGGACAAAGTACAAAAAGCAGTTGCAGACCGTCAGGTGTTTCCATGTTATTTTGGTTCGGCACTACATTCTCAAGGCGTGGAAGAACTTTTGGATGGACTTGATCTGTATATAAAAGATAAGACTTATCCGGCAGAGTTTGGGGCAAAGGTTTATAAGATTACAAGGGATAATCAGGGAAACCGTCTGACCTATCTGAAAGTGACAGGTGGAAGACTGAAAGTAAAAGATGTAGTGGAAGGATTGAATGAAAAGATCAATCAGATCCGGATCTACTCCGGTGAGAAATTTGAGGCTGTCCAGGAAGTAGAAGCCGGAAGAGTATGTGCAGTGACAGGATTGGAAGATACAAGACCCGGGCAGGGAATCGGAGCAGAAGAAGAGTCGGATTTACCGGTATTAGAGCCGGTGTTGACATACCAGATCCTTCTTCCGGATGACTGTGATGTACATAAGATGCTTTTGAACCTAAAGATTTTAGAGGAAGAAGAACCAGAACTTCATATTGTATGGGAAGAACAGACTTCTGAGATTCATGTACAGTTGATGGGAGATGTGCAGATTGAGATTTTACAGCGGATGATAAAGGAACGTTTTGGTGTGCTGGTAGAATTCGGTGAAGGAAGTATTGTTTACAAAGAGACAATCACAGCACCGGTAGAAGGTGTGGGACACTTTGAACCATTACGTCATTATGCAGAAGTGCATCTGCGCCTAGAACCGGGAGAACGTGGATCCGGAATGCAGTTTGCAGCAGAGTGCAGTGAAGATATTCTGGACAGAAACTGGCAGCGGCTTGTTCTGACACATCTGGAAGAGAAGGAACACAAAGGTGTGCTGACAGGTTCACCAATCACGGATATGAAGATTACGCTGACTTCTGGACGTGCACATCAGAAACATACGGAAGGCGGAGATTTTCGTCAGGCAACTTATCGTGCAGTGCGTCAGGGATTAAAGAAAGCAGACAGTATTCTTCTGGAGCCATATTATGAATTCCGAATGGAACTTCCATCAGAAAATGTAGGACGAGCTATGACAGATATCCAAAATATGTCCGGCAAATTCGGAACACCGATGATAGAAGAAGAGACAACAGTGCTGACAGGAAGTGCACCGGTGTCCTTGATGCGTGGATATCAGAAAGAATTCACTGCCTATACAGGTGGACGTGGAAGAATGGCAGTTTCGTTGAAAGGTTATGATATCTGTCATAATCAGGAAGAAGTTCTGGCAGAGTCAACCTATGATTCGGAGGCAGATCTGGCGAATCCGACAGGTTCTGTGTTCTGTGCACATGGAGCAGGATTTGTTGTAGATTGGGATGAAGTTGAAGAATATATGCATATGGAACATACATTGGAATCAGGAAATGATGATGAAATGGATGTAATGGAGGTGACACTTCCAAAACGCAGGCACTCCAGTATTGAACTGACACAGGAAGAGTTGGATGCGATCTATGTCCGTACACCGGATCCGAAGAAGAATCGTTCTACAGGTCCTGTAACTGTCCGGGCAAAGGAAAAGACAAGAGAGCCGGGAAGCGCTTACCAGGATCCGAAGTGGGAAGCGCGCCGGAGAGCGAAAGCCGGAACAGAAGAATACCTTCTGGTAGATGGTTATAATATAATTTTTTCATGGGAGGAACTGAAAGAACTTTCAGAAAGAGATATTGGTGCAGCAAGAGGAAAGCTTGCAGATATTCTAAGTAACTATCAGGGATTCCGCAAATGTACCCTGATCCTTGTGTATGATGCTTATAAAGTAGAGGGGAATCCGGGTGAAGTGATGAAATATCATAACATTTATATCGTCTATACGAAAGAAGCAGAAACAGCAGATCAATATATTGAGAAGACAGTCCGCAGGATTGCGAAGAATGCAGATGTAACAGTAGCCACATCAGATGGACTTGAGCAGGTGATCATCATGGGGCAGGGGGCTCACAGAATGTCTGCGCCAGGTCTGAAAGAAGAGGTTGAGTTGGCATTAAAAGAACTCAGAGGAGAGCATCTGGGCAGGCAGGTAAATCTGAAAAATTATCTTCTGGATTATCTTGATGAGGAAACCGCAAAACAGATGGAAGAAATCCGTTTGGGAAAAGAAAAGTGTTAATTTTTAATGAAGATACAAGTTTTTTTGTGATATTAATGTTATGATATAAGAAATAAAGTCGCAAAACGAACAAGTGAGCAAATTGGTCAGTGCTCTGGGAAAGTGAGAATTGTGACTTACGAAAGCGAGGTAGAGATGATGAGATGTATGAACTGTTATCAGGAGATACCGGATAGCTGTAAGTTCTGCCCGAATTGCGGGGCGAAGCAGCCGGTACAGAAGATGGAACCTGTATCACAGGTGAAGGAAGAGACAACAGATAACATAACAGAAGATACAGCAGAGGTACAGCAGCCGACAGAAAAAGTGCAGCCAGAAGAAGATGTGCAGCCGACAGAATCAACACAGCCAGAGGATGTGGAAGGTTCATATCAGAACGATCCATACAAAAGTGTGAATCAGGAGCAGAATACTTCCTATGGTGAACCAAACAACTATGAGTATGGACAGGGGTACGGTCAGCAAAATCAGAATTATAACCAGCAGAATCAGAATTATACTCAGCAAGCTCCAAACTATGGTCAGCAGAACCAGGGATATTATCAGCAGAATAATTTTAATGGAATGCCACAGGAGCCAGTGAACTGGGTTCCATATCTTATATTATCAATTATTTCAACATTATGTTGCTGTCTTCCGTTTGGTGTAGTGGGAATCGTATTCTCGGCGAAGATCAATAGTGCTATGCTGGCAGGAAATCTTGAAGAAGCACAGAATAATGCGAAGATGGCAAGAATCTGGATTATCGTATCCTTTGCAATTGGTCTTCTTACATGGTTGATCTACATGGTTCTGATCGTGACAGGGGCAGTTTCCGGTTCGGCTTATTACTATTATTAAAAAGTGAGCAGATGATGATTTGGAAGATAAAGATGCGTGAAGCATTTCAAACAAAAAGGTCAGCCAGGATCATCGCAGTTCTGACGGGGGCAGTGATTGCAGTGGCCGCTGCGGGTTATCTCTTTTTTCATAATCCGCACCAGTATCCGCTGCCCTGCCTCTTTCATATTATTACCGGACTGTATTGTCCGGGGTGCGGTGCCGGGCGGGCAAGCTATTCTATTTTACATGGAAGATTTTATACGGCATTCCGGTATAATCCGATGTATGTGACATTACTCCCGTTTCTTGGTGTGTATATTGTAGCACGATTGATTGACTGGGTTTTGACCGGTGGTAATCATGTGGATCAGAAGATTAATCAGAAAGTTCTATATGTGGTATTAGTTATAGTGGTGGGGTTCGGAATCGTGAGAAATATTCCGATTTATCCATTTACATTGCTTGTGCCGGCGGGATATTAAAAAACAAAACCAGAGAAACGAAGTTCTTTCAGATTCTGTTTAAATGAGTGACAGAGAAAGAACTTCATTTTTCATTTTTTGATTTATTAAAAAGCATGACTAGGAAAATTCTCAAGAATATGGTATTATGAAAAATGATATATTGTGATGTAAGTGTCAAAAGTAAATTTTGCCACTCACTGATGTAACCGGATTGCTCCATTGTTATGCAATTCCCGCAATCCTCGAACACCTCAAACTCCCATAAAATGGCGTGTTCACACCATTTTATTCCGTTTTCGGTGTTCGGCGTGTCAATAAGTATAAATTGCTTATTTGTGCGAGCACAAACGCAATTTATACTTTTGACACTTACATCATATTGTGCGTAAAGAAAAGTAACGCGTCAACCTGAAGGAAAGACCGAAGGTTATCATTCATCGGTGATCCGATGAAAAGTAACAGGATATGGAGGAATGAAGAATGATTAATAAACTGGTAGAGAAGATCAAAAAGACAGGTGCACCGATCGTAGTTGGACTCGATCCAATGCTGAACTACATCCCACAGCACGTACTTGATAAGGCTTATGCAGAGTATGGTGAGACTCTGGAAGGAGCAGCAGAGGCAGTATGGCAGTTCAATAAGGAGATCGTTGACAAGACTTATGATCTGATTCCGGCAGTAAAACCACAGATCGCAATGTACGAGCAGTTCGGAATTCCTGGACTGATGGCATTTAAGAAGACAGTAGATTACTGTAAGTCTAAAGACCTTGTGATCATCGGAGATGTAAAGCGTGGAGATATCGGTTCTACATCTGCTGCTTATGCAACAGCACATCTTGGAAAGATTAAGGTTGGAAGCAAGGAATATACACCATTCGGAGAGGACTTTGCAACAGTGAATCCGTACCTTGGATCTGACGGAGTGAATCCATTTGTTGACGTATGCAAGGAAGAGAAGAAAGGTCTGTTCATCCTTGTTAAGACATCCAATCCGTCCAGTGGAGAGTTCCAGGACAGAATCATTGATGGAAGACCGCTTTATGAGTGGGTTGGTGAGAAGGTTGCCGAGTGGGGAGCTGACTGCATGGGTGATGAGTACAGCTATATCGGAGCTGTTGTAGGAGCTACTTATCCGGAGATGGGTAAAGTATTAAGAGAGATCATGCCGAAGTCTTACATCCTTGTACCGGGATACGGTGCACAGGGCGGACAGGGAAAAGACCTTGTTCATTTCTTTAACGAAGACGGACTTGGTGCAATTGTGAACTCTTCTCGTGGAATTATTGCAGCTTACAAACAGGAAGCTTATGCGAAGTTCGGACCGGAGAATTTCGGTGATGCATCAAGAGCAGCAGTTGAAGCAATGGTAGCTGATATCAGCGGAGCACTTGCAGCGGCAAAATAATTTACCATAGAAATTGAGAAATCCGCAGATCGTGTTTCTCATAATTTCAAGAAAGGAATTGCATAAGTTTATGGCAAAGCAGAAAGAAAATGCAGTAGTACATTCCCAGGAGCAGCTGGCGGATGGAATCTACAGCATGTGGATCAATACAGAGGCAGCAAAGGACGCAAAGCCGGGACAGTTTATTTCTATGTATACAACAGATGGAAGTAAATTACTTCCGCGTCCGATCAGTATCTGTGAGATTGATAAAGAGAATGGAAGACTCCGTGTTGTTTACCGTGTGACAGGACCAAAGACAGGAACAGAAGAATTTTCTAAGCTGAAAGCAGGAGATATCATTCCGGTGATCGGACCTCTTGGAAATGGATTCCCATACGAGAAGGCTGAAGGAAAGAAAGTATTTCTGATGGGCGGAGGAATCGGTGTACCGCCGATCCTTGAACTGGCGAAACAGATGAACTGTGAGAAGAAGCAGATTGTAGTAGGATACCGCGACGCACAGACATTCCTTAAAGAAGAGTTTGAGCAGAACGGAGAACTTTATATTTCCACAGAAGATGGAAGTGTCGGAACAAAGGGAAATGTTATGGACGCAATCCGTGAAAATGCTCTGGAAGCAGATATGATCTATGCCTGTGGACCGACTCCGATGCTCCGTGCGATCAAACAGTACGCAGAAGAGAACGGAATCGAGTGTTATATCTCACTGGAAGAGAGAATGGCATGCGGAATCGGTGCCTGTCTGGCATGTGTATGTAAATCGAAAGAAAAGGATGCACATAGCAATGTAAACAACAAGCGTATTTGTAAGGACGGCCCTGTATTCTTGTCTACGGAGGTGGAAATCTAATGAACATGAGCGTAAATATTGCCGGTGTAGAATGGAAAAACCCGGTAACAGTTGCATCCGGAACATTTGGTTCTGGAGAAGAATTTTCAGAATTTGTAGACCTGAACCGTCTTGGAGCAGTGACAACGAAAGGTGTAGCAAATGTACCGTGGGCAGGAAACCCGACCCCGCGTGTAGCTGAAGTTTATGGCGGTATGATGAACGCCATCGGACTTCAGAATCCTGGAATCGATCTGTTCTGCGAGAGAGATATTCCATATCTGAAGAATTTTGATACAAAGATCATCGTAAATGTATGCGGACACGCTCCGGAAGAATATCTTGCAGTTGTAGAGCGTCTTGCAGACGAACCGATTGATATGATGGAGATTAATATTTCCTGTCCGAATGTTAATGCAGGATTTCTTGCATTTGGACAGGATGCACATAATGTGGAAAAGCTGACAGCGCAGATTAAGAAGATCGCAAAGCAGCCGATCATTATGAAACTGACACCGAATGTAACAGATATCACAGAGATTGCAAAGGCAGCAGAAGCCGGTGGAGCAGATGCGGTGTCTCTGATCAATACACTGACAGGAATGAAGATTGATATCAACAGAAAGACATTTGCAGTAGCGAATAAGACCGGAGGAGTATCCGGACCGATCGTGAAACCAGTTGCAGTGCGTATGGTTTATCAGGTGGCACAGGCTGTTAACATTCCAATCATTGGAATGGGCGGAATTTCCTGTGCAGAAGATGCAATCGAATTCCTTCTTGCAGGTGCGAGCGCAGTGTCTGTAGGAACAGCAAACTTCCACAATCCGGCAGTGACACTGGAAGTGATCGACGGAATCAAAGCTTATATGAAGAAGAATGGTTTTGAGAATGTAAAAGATATGGTTGGTATTGTAAAATAAACCCGGAGGTAAGATAGAATGGAAAGTTATAAGAAAGAATTTATCAAATTTATGGTAGACTGTGCCGCACTGAAATTTGGAGATTTCACACTGAAAAGCGGAAGAAAATCCCCATTTTTCATGAATGCAGGAGCATATGTAACAGGATCCCAGTTAAAGAAACTTGGAGAGTATTACGCAAGAGCAATTCACGAGACATATGGAGATGACTTCGATGTACTGTTTGGACCGGCGTACAAAGGAATCCCGCTCGGAGTTGTAACAGCAATCGCATACAGTGAATTATACGGAAAAGAAGTACGTTACTGCTCAGACCGTAAGGAAGAGAAAGATCATGGCGCAGATAAGGGAAGTTTCCTTGGAAGCAAGCTGAAAGACGGAGATCGTGTGATCATGATCGAGGATGTTACAACATCCGGTAAATCTATGGAAGAGACAGTTCCGAAGGTAAAAGGTGCGGCTGACGTTACAATCGTTGGACTTATGGTATCCTTAAACCGTATGGAAGTAGGAAAAGGCGGAGAGAAGTGCGCGCTTGACGAAGTGAAAGATCTTTATGGATTTGAGACAGCAGCGATCGTTACAATGGAAGATGTTGTAGAGTGCCTTTACAACAAGGAATGTGACGGAAAAGTAGTGATCGATGATGAATTAAAAGCAGCGATCGATGCATATTATGAGAAATATGGAGCAAAATAAGGAGGCCTGGTGTTTTGGAAAAAGCGTATCGTGTAATGAGAAATAGCGGAGCAGGTAACATTGCAATTGGAATTATCCTGCTTGTTACAGGAGTTACGGTAGGAATTATTTCTATTATCAATGGAGC
>ERZ1034984.3934-NODE-3934-length-10184-cov-14.483858_pt1 | contig 10184 bp, 8 predicted proteins | sample MGYA00520589_ERZ1034984 | MGnify/ENA primary metagenome ERZ1034984 (study PRJEB33766, sample SAMN09781790) | gut metagenome | biome: gut microbiome | host: Homo sapiens | place: Madagascar | study: EMG produced TPA metagenomics assembly of the PRJNA485056 data... | reverse complement strand
TTCTTTTTCTTATTCTTATAAGTTCTGCTAAAGTAGTAGATTGCAGAATATACAATGCATGATGGGATATCTGGAAAGAATAGAAATGCCTCGAAATATGAAAGCGGCTTCGATAGTCAATGAAGCCTATTGCGTAGAGCAATGAAAGCGGCTTCGTAAGCAGTTGAAGCCTATTGCATTATACTGATAGAAACTATAAGTAGAGAAACGATTATATCTTACGGTTGTTTGGAAAGTTGGAAATAGCTTTGTAAGCTTTTTCTCATTTTTTTGCACTACAAAAAAAACTGCGACAACGAGGATTTTTATCCTTGTGTCGCAGCCTTTGATATCCTTTCAGCGAAAATCTTTCAGCGAAAATCCTTCATCGAAAATCCTTTCAATTAAATGCTTTTTTCTTTAGGAAAGTATTACAGACTCCACCAGTGCTTTTTCTTGTGATGCTCTTGTTGTGCGCCCATGCTTTCTCTGATGAGCGCTCTGTAGCTTTTTCCCTGGCTGATTATCTGATAAATCTGTCCCCAGTCGGGTAGACCGCCAATGTTACGGTCATCAATGAAGTAATCAGCTTTGAGTTTACGTGAGAAATGATTGTTGTTTTCGTAGCTTTCCTCAGGATAATCCTTGTTGACAGCCCAGAATTCAACTCCTCTTTCCTTGCACCAGTCCACAGCCTCCTGCAGCAGTTCGCCTTCACGAACTGACCACAGGATGAGGCGGTGCTGGTCTCTTATCAGCATTTTCAACGTCTCGATGGCGAATGGAATCTCGCGTCCTATCTTGGGATATTCGTGAGTTACTATTGTGCCGTCGAAGTCTACTGCTATTGTTGCCATAAGTCGTTTTCGTTTTAACGTTTTACGCTATTGTCGTTCTGGTCGCCGTAGTGGCTGTTGTTATAGTTGCCATAGCTTCCGTATACAGAACTGCCGTAACCCTTGTAAGAGCCGTATTTGCCATATTTGCCGTACTTTCCGTAGCCGTAATAGTAGCCATACTTTTTCTTCGACAGATCGACACCGTTAAGCACAATCGACATCTTAGGCATCTTCTTGTCGTGGTTCAGCGCATTGATGAGATCGAAACTTGATTTTGGAGTATAGTCTGCACGGCACAGGTAAACCGTAGCATCAGCGATGCGGCTAATCTGCAGTGTGTCGGAAACAAGACCTACTGGAGCTGTGTCAATCAAAATATAGTCGTAGTGTTCTCTTAGCTGCGCCATGATGTCATCGAGACTGTGACGTGCAATCAACTCAGCAGGGTTTGGAGGAATAGGTCCTGCCATCAGTATGTCGAGGTTCTTGTTGACACCCGAATTGATAATCTGTGCCTCGATGTCCTGCCATGTGTTGTGGTCTTTGGTGAGCAACGGAGTGATACCATGATGATGGTCGTCGATTTCGAAGAGTTCTGCCAGTCTTGGCTTACGGATGTCGAGACCCAGAATGATGGCTTTCTTGCCCAACAGGGCGAAGCTGATGGCCACATTCGATGCTGTGAATGTCTTTCCTTCGCCTGATTGGGTAGAGGTGAACATGATGACTTTTTCGTCCTCTTTCAGCATAAACTGAAGGTTGGTTCTCAGTCCACGGAATATTTCCTCCATCAGGTTGTTCTTGTTTTCGTGCACCACGATGTCGGCCTTGCTCTTTGCGCTGTCGCTTGCCACTGCCACATCAGCGAGAATAGGCAGTGTGGTGAGTTTCTCCACATCGTCGTGACCCTCAATCTTGTAGCGGAAGAGCTGTATCAGGAAGAGGATGGCGGCAGGAATGGCGATGCCCAATACGAAGGCGATGAGCATGATGATAGAGCTCTTGGGGCTTATCTTTCCGCTGAATACAGGCTCATCGATGAGCTTACCTTTGTCGGCTGTGGCGGCAAGCGAGATGGAGTTCTCCTCACGCTTCTGCAGCAACATCAGGTAAAGTCCAGACTTCACTTCTTGTTGTCTGCCTATCTGTGTCAGCATTCGCTCCTGTTCAGGTGTTTCACCTATCTGTCCCTGATATTTGTTGGCCTGCGATGCGATGCTGTTGCGCTGAATCTCCATGTTGGTGCGTGCCTGTTTCATGGCACGGCGGATTGACGAGCTGAGGTCGTCGAGCTGTGCTGTGAGCGGTGTCACAGTAGGCGAAGTTTCGTTGGCGCTGTGCAGCAGTTGGTTGCGTTGCAGGGCTATTCTGTTGTATTCGTTGATGAGTGCAGTGGCACTCTCGTCGCTCAGACCCACGTTGGATGGGATGGGCTGATGATTGTTGTTGGGTTCATTCATGTATTTGTTCAGTTCATCGAGCAATGCCAGCTGTGTGTTGGCTTCTGTCAGACGCTTGCTGAACTCATCGGCATTCGATACTGCTTGTGTGGCGTTTATTTTCAGTTCCACCATCTGGTTGCGCTTCTTGAAGTTCTCCAACTCACCTTCTGTGTTGCCCAGTTCGGCGTTGATTTTCTCCAGACGGTTGTTGATGAACTGCTCTGTGCGCACGGCAATGAGGTTCTTGTCTTCGTTGGCCTGTCGGTTGTAGACGATAGCTAATTGCTTCAGATAGTCGATGGCACGCTGTGGGAACTCATCGCTCAACACAAGCTGTGCGATAGTCGTAGTCTTCGAAGTCTGGCTTACGGTCAGACTGCCGGCATACTTGCCTGCTGCCCATACTGGCGAGCTCAGTGTCACCTCGAGTACTTGCCCATCGGCAAGTGTGCGATATTCGTTCTGAGTCAGCGTGATGATGCCCACACGTGTGCCAATCATGGCTGGCAGGCGGTTGAAAGTCCTGTTGATGTTCTTGCTTGTCACCTCCTGCGTGTTCTCACCGGCAGGCATATAGTAGGTTCCTGTCACATGATAGTTGTTGCCTTCGCGGGTAATGTTCAACTGTATAGGCGCACACAACTTCTTCAGGTGAACCAAGTCCATGTCGACGTTGATTTCCTGGTTTCGGTACAAGGTGGCGTCCTTGATGTGGCCCGGATGGCGATAGGTGACGTAGAGCTTCAGATCGGTGACAGCCTGCTGCGCCAGGTTGCATGAGCTTAGGATTTCCATCTCGTTGTCGATACCAGTCGAGTTGGAAATAATGCCCAGGTTGGAGGTGTTCATGATACTGTTGCCTCTGTTTCTCGATTGTGTCTCGTCCTTGATGAGCAACTTTGCCTGTGCCTGATAGATAGGCGTGGTGTATCGCAGATAAATGTAGGCAACTCCTAAACAGATGATGATGGACAATACAAACCATTTCCAGTTGAGCACCAGAATGGTGTAAATCTGCTTGATGTCGAAAGAAGACTTCTCCTCCTCATCTTGTAGGTATTCCTGTTTCAGATACTTTGTTTCTTCCATTATGTTGATCTTTTCTTTATAATATATAATAGGTATACATATTTATATATAGGTATAGGCATTTTATCTCTTGGCCAGTTCGAGCAAATACTTGCCGTAGTTGTTCTTCATCATTGGTTTGGCGAGTTCTTCCAGTTGCTTGGCGTTGATCCATCCCTGTTTGAAGGCTATTTCCTCCAGACAAGCCACTTTAAGTCCCTGTCGTTTCTCAATCACCTCGATGAAGGTGCTGGCTTCCGACAGACTGTCGTGTGTTCCAGTGTCGAGCCATGCAAAACCTCTCTGCAGGGTGCGTACCTTCAGCATGTTCTTGCCCAGATAATGCTGATTGACGGAGGTTATCTCCAACTCACCACGTGCGCTTGGCTTGATGCTCTTAGCCACCTCTACCACGTCGTTGGGGTAGAAGTAGAGTCCCACCACTGCATAGTTGCTCTTCGGATGCTCAGGCTTTTCCTCGATGCTGAGGCAGTTGCCGTCCTTGTCAAATTCTGCCACGCCGTATCTCTCTGGATCGTTCACATAGTATCCGAAGACGCTCGCCTTTCCTTCTTCGGTAGCCTTCACACTCTCTTTCAGCAGGGCTGAGAAACCTGCGCCATAGAAGATGTTGTCGCCCAATACCAGGCACACATTGTCATCGCCGATAAACTTCTCGCCGATGATGAAAGCCTGTGCCAGTCCGTCGGGTGATGGTTGCTCGGCATATTCGAACTTCACCCCCAACTCGCTTCCGTCACCCAAGAGGCGCTTGAATCCCGGCAAGTCGTAGGGAGTGGATATGATGAGTATTTCCCTGATGCCAGCCAGCATGAGTACCGAAATGGGATAATAGATCATGGGCTTGTCGAAGATAGGTATCAACTGCTTGCTGATGCCTTTCGTGATGGGGTAGAGGCGTGTGCCCGAACCACCTGCTAAAACGATACCTTTCATATTCTTTAGTTTATGTTGTTTCTTATTGTGTCAATTTTTCAAGTTTTGAAACTTCTGTCAATACGCCTTCTTGTCTGGCATGATGATGCTCTTGGCTGTGAGGAAGATGATGCGTATGTCGAGCCAGAACGACCAGTTCTCCAAGTACCAGATGTCGCGTCGCACGCGTTCCTCCATCTGCCAAAGTTCCTTGGTCTCGCCACGATAGCCTGTCACCTGTGCCCATCCTGTGATGCCTGGTTTGGCGAAGTGGCGCACCATGTACTTGTTGATGATGGTGCCGTATATCTCGGTGTGGTGCAGCATGTGTGGTCGTGGACCCACGATACTCATGTCGCCTCGCAGCACATTGAAGAACTGCGGAAACTCGTCGATGTTGGTCTTCCTCATGAAGTTGCCAAAGGCAAACTTGCGTGGGTCGTGCTCCGTAGCCTGTGCCAGGTCGGCATCCTTGTTAATGTGCATCGAGCGGAATTTAATGCACTTGAAGGTCTTGCCGTTGATGCCCGTTCTGTCCTGACGGAAGAAGATGGGGCCGGGGCTCTGTAGCTTGATGATGAGCGCGATGATGGGGATGAATGGCAGCATGCACAGGCAGGCGATGCCGCTCACCACCAGGTCGAACGAGCGCTTGATGACACGGTTGGTGGTGTTCGACAGCGGCTCGATATGGTTGGTGTACAGACTCTTTCCCATAAACTGCAGTGCATCGAGGTGCAGCTTGTAGCCCTCAAATTGGCGTGGCAGATAGTAGAAGTGAATCACGTTCTTGTCGCAGTACTGCATCAGCCTGATTACCTCCTTCGACTGGTCGTGCGACAGACAGCAGAACATCTCGTGCATATTGGTAGGTGCTCCGTGAATCGTGTTGTTGATCGAGCTGTCCACAATCTCGTTCAGTTCTGTCAAGTTTCCCAACCGTACAAACTCCTTGGGCGCTCCGACAATGTCGGCATCAGCAAAGTATCCGTTCACCCGATAACCTGCCGAAGGGTCTTCCACCAGAGTGTTGTACATGTCGAGCACAGCAGGGTCGTTGCCCACGAAGATGGCAGTGCGGCTGTTGTAGCCTTTGGTGCGGAAATATTTCAAGACCTCCAGTTCCATTGCCCTTGAAATGACAAGGATGACGTAGAACGAGCCCAAAAACAGCAAACTGAAATAGAACAGTCCGCCATAGTTGATCAGGAGTCTGATGGAAAGAAAGAACAGGATGGAAGCCAGTCCGCTCAAGCAGAAGGTGCGCTTGCACACCTGCATGAAACTCACCCTTCTGATGTGGATAATGGTAGAGTACATGCTCTCGGCGATGAACATCGATGCATTGGCTGCGAAAAAAGTCATTTTCGTTGACAGGTCGAATGCTGCTGGCGAAATGTCTGGTGTGAGCAGAATATATGCCAGCAACACCAGGTTGAGGATGGCAAAGTCTACTACAATGACAATTCTTTTGACCAGTATATTACCTTTGTTTCTTTCCATTTCTTCATGATTAAGTTATTCTCACCTCTTACTTGAGGGATAGTCTGTTCCCGTTTCTGCTTTGCAAAGATACAGCAAATCGAATGCATAACATCAAGCTTGCTTGAATGTTTTGCTGAGATGCAGCGTATTTTCTGCAAAGATACAGCAAATCGAATGCACAACATCAAGTTTGCTTGAATGTTTTGCTGAGATGTTCTGCAAAGATAATTATTTTTATTTAATAAGGTATAAAAAAAGACCAGAAATGTAGTAAAAAAATGATTTACGTCAAAAAACACCCCGTCAATTTTGATATATTGTAATTTTATTGTACTTTTGCAAGTAATTTTAATTTGTATGAATCATAAATAACGAATAATGGGAGTATTTTCAAAACTATTCGGCCGCAAGACCGAGGATAAAAAAGTAGGCGGCATGGAAGACTACATGACGCTTGTCAGAGTGTATTTCCAGGCAGCCCTTGCTTCACAGTTGGGCATCACCAATTTGGCAATGTTGCCCGACCTTCGTGCCTTCAAGACTACATTCCGCGTTCCTACCCAGAACAACAAGTTGGGCCTGGGCGAGAAGGCGCATGTCAAGAAGATGATGAAGAGTGTCTATGATACCGATGACAATTTCTTCAAGGAGATTGACCAGAGCATTCGCAAGAAGTGTCACAAGTTGCAGGATGTCAATGTGTATCTCATCCAGTTCCAGACCTTCACCCAGGACCTCATGATGCTTCTGGGCAACCTGATGAAGTTCAAACTCCGTCTGCCAGGTTTCATGAAGAAGGCGCTCTACACCATGACTCAGAAAACCGTCGACGATATCTTCAACAAGAATGACTTCAACGACGCCAGTGTGGTGAAGACCGTCATGCAACTTCGTCAGCTCGACAAGCAGCTGTGCTTCAGCCAGCAGTGGGTCACCGATTTCGCCTTCCAGGTGTTGATACTTGCCAAGAAAGAGCCACGTCCATCCGATGAGGAAATCGAGAAGGCAAAGGGAAAGTTGGGCAAGTAATTTCACTTAATTTGTATCAAATTCACAAATAGTTGACGGAATATTTGCAATTTTGAAATATTTCCGCTATATTTGTACCCAAAATAGAGAGTAATGAGTGCTGATGAAAAGACAATCAATACGTTTGCCACACGTGTTAGGCAGTTGATTCTTGAGTTTGGAAAGCTCAAGCAGGAGAATGCCGAGCTCTACGAGATGGTGGATGAGCGCGACGCCCAAATCAAGGCGCTGCAAGAGAAGTTGTCCCAGGCAGAGCACGATTACAACAGCCTGAAAATGGCTAAGATGATGACAATTTCGGATGCCGACATGGAAGCTACGCAGAAGCGCGTCGCCAAGCTCATCCGTGATGTCAACAAGTGTATAACGCTACTGAGCAATCAATAAGTCGGAGCGATGGCAGATCAGGAACAAGAGAAATTACTCATAAGATTACATATCTATGACACCGACCTCTCGGTCAAGATACCGCGAGAGGACGAGGAGTACTATCGTAAGTCAGGCAAACTGATTAACGATATTGTCAACTCGTATTCCAAGATTTTCAAGGGACGCAAGAGCGACAAGGAGATTCTTTATATGTCGCTCCTCGATATCGCCTTGAGATATGAGAAGGAGTCGGGTCGTAACGATACTGCACCTTATCACGATATTCTCACCCGCCTTACTGCCGAGATTGAGGACACCCTGAAGTAGTAAGAGTGTTTTTTCTCCGTCCGTTTGTTTGCTCCGTTGTCTTAAGGATGCCGGGCAGTAGCTGTTGCACAGGCGAGAATATTAATAAATCATTTATATATAATAAAAATAATGGTAGTAACAATCATAGCAACCCTTGTAGCCCTCGTATTGGGAGGAGCCTTAGGGTTTTTTATTTTCCGTTATGTCATTACAGGGAAATATAACGAAATGATCGCCGCCGCCAACAAGGAGGCGGAAGTAGTGAAGGAAAAGAAACTGCTCGAAGTAAAGGAGAAGTTCCTCAACAAGAAAGCAGAGCTGGAGAAAGAGGTGCAGCAGCGCAACTCACGCATTCAGCAGAGCGAGAACAAGCTCAAGCAGCGTGAGATTTCGCTCAACCAGCGCCAGGAAGAGCTCGGCCGCCGCAAGCAGGAGGTAGAGCAGAACAACCAGCGCGTGGAGAACGAGAAGAAACTCCTCGCCCTGAAGCAGCAGGAGTTGGAGAAGATGCAGCGTCAGGAGCAGGAGAAGCTTGAGGAACTCTCTGGCCTGAGCGCTGAGGAAGCTAAGCAGCGCCTCATCGAGAGCCTGAAAGATCAGGCAAGACTCGATGCAGCCAGCTACGTCAACGAGATCATGGACGATGCCAAGCTCAATGCCAACCAGCAGGCCAAGAAGATCGTTATCCAGACCATCCAACGCGTGGCCACAGAAACGGCTATAGAGAATTCTGTCAGTGTCTTCCATATAGACAACGACGAGGTGAAGGGCCGCATCATCGGTCGTGAGGGTCGCAACATTCGTGCCTTGGAAGCAGCCACTGGTGTCGAGATTGTTGTAGACGACACTCCTGAGGCCATCGTCATCTCTGCCTTCGACCCCGTGCGCCGCGAGGTATGTCGTCTGGCCCTCCACCAGTTGGTAGCCGACGGACGTATTCATCCAGCCCGTATTGAGGAAGTTGTAGCCAAGGTGAAGAAGCAGCTCGAGAATGAAATTATCGAAACCGGTAAGCGCACCGCTATCGACCTCGGTATCCACGGCTTGCATCCTGAGTTGATTCGTATCATTGGTAAGATGAAGTACCGTTCATCATATGGTCAGAACCTCTTGCAGCACGCACGCGAGACAGCCAACCTCTGTGCTGTCATGGCATCTGAGTTGGGCTTGAACCCCAAGAAGGCAAAGCGTGCCGGTCTGCTCCACGATATTGGTAAGGTGCCAGACGAGGAGAGTGAGTTGCCTCACGCACTCTATGGTGCCAAGATTGCCGAGAAGTTCAAGGAGAAGCCAGACATCTGCAATGCCATCGGTGCACACCACGACGAGATGGAGATGAACACTCTTCTTGCTCCAATCGTTCAGGTTTGCGATGCTATCTCTGGTGCTCGTCCTGGTGCCCGTCGTGAAATTGTAGAGGCTTATATCAAGCGTCTCAACGATTTGGAGGCGATAGCCATGAGTTATCCTGGTGTTACCAAGACCTATGCCATCCAGGCAGGACGTGAGCTTCGCGTCATCGTGGGAGCTGACAAGATGAACGACGAGGAGAGCACCAAGCTTTCTGACGAGATTGCCACCAGGATTCAGAACGAAATGACCTATCCTGGTCAGGTGAAGATCACCGTCATCCGCGAGACCCGCAGCGTAGCATACGCCAAGTAATCGAAAGTATAATAACATTTGATTAATATCGAGGGAGCTGTCTGATGAGACGGCTCCCTTTTTTCTTACGACATGGGCGAAGTCAAAATTCGAAAATGACTAATGACTAATGACTATAATTCGGAAAAACTAAAATGACTAATGTGACTTACGTTTTTCCCTCGATAGTGTCATCATGTGGGTCTTAATAGATGACCAAAGCTGCTCATCTATTATGACCTCTCTTGGTCATAATAGATGCCTTCTGCAGGGCTCTTGGAGCATTTGTAAAAGAACAGAGATAAGACTTACATCAAGGTTTATGCAGCAAACAGCAACCATAGGTGAATATAGATTCATCTCTCCACATAACTCTATTAGTGAACTAATGGAAAGCATATTTGTCTCTCTGAAGATTTGACAGATTAAGTTTAGTCATTAGTCATTATCGCATTTTAGGCATACGATTATGTGGTGATATGGTGAAAAACTTCCTCTTAGGCATACGAGTGCATGCCCGTGAGGAAGTAGTTTACTCCGAAATATGTCATGACGATGCTCAGGAAGGCAAGGGTCATGTAGACGTGGTAGGCGAGGGGCTTGCGGAACAGGGGCAGGCTCTGTGTATGAGCCACTACGGCGTAAATCATAAAGGTGATGAGCGCCCAGGTTTCCTTGGAATCCCAACTCCAGTAGTTGCCCCAGCTCACGTTTGCCCAGATTGCACCGATGAAGATGCCGAACCCCATACAGGTCAAGGCTGGATAGAGGAAGACACGGCTCAATGCTTGCAGTTCCTCGCCGTGGCTGCGCATACAGATACCCATGATGCCACAGATGAAAGTGAGTGACAACAAGGCATAGCTCATCATGATAATACTTACGTGGATGCTGAGCAGTGGACTATTCAATACTGGCATCATCTGCCCTATGGCAGGGTCCATCTGGTTGATGTGGCTTACGAGCAAGAAGAAGCCTGACAATAAGAATCCAAATACCATCACGATGCGGATTCTGAACTGCATCAAAAGGGCAATCAGCATCACAAGCCAAGCTACGCTCAACATGCTCTCATATCCATTCG
>ERZ1034984.3929-NODE-3929-length-10195-cov-8.997535_pt1 | contig 10195 bp, 18 predicted proteins | sample MGYA00520589_ERZ1034984 | MGnify/ENA primary metagenome ERZ1034984 (study PRJEB33766, sample SAMN09781790) | gut metagenome | biome: gut microbiome | host: Homo sapiens | place: Madagascar | study: EMG produced TPA metagenomics assembly of the PRJNA485056 data... | reverse complement strand
TACAAGAGCTTTGGTAAATGAGAACCATTGATAGGGTTTTTTATGAGAATTAAAAAAATGAAAGGAAATGAAAATATGTATTGGGAACAAAAAGAATGGAAATTACAGGGTGCGAAAATGGTAAGAGTAGATGGCGTAAACGTTAAAGAAGATACATGGTATACAATGATTGATGGTGAGATTGTGGAGGTTGACGATGAATAAGCGGATACGGGTGTATAAAAGACAACAAAAACGCCTGACAAGGATAATAAGCGTATTACTCTTAACGACGCTGTTTAGCACATCGTTAGCAATATACGGAGTGTTTATAATTGGAGCAAAAGAACAGGTAGTAAACACGGCGAAACGAGAGGCTAACGAATATCGCCGGATAGCGGAAATCGCTAAAAAAGAGGTTAAGGAATTACATAAGCAAATTTCAGAATTGAGTGGAGCGGAGGAAAACTAACCGCCGGAAAGTAGGTGTCAATTTGAGTAAATATGAGAATCTCTATAAACGACCTTACCAGAATCAAAGTAAACTGGTGAGGGATGGAACTGTGGATAGAATCAAAGAATTAAAAGCAGAGGGAAAGACCTTTGGTGAGATAGCGGCTATCGTGCATAAGTCAAGGCAGCAAGTTTCACAAATTTATTATAAAAGTATTGCAAAGGGATATTAGACGTGATATAATAAAATGGAAATTTCATCAAGAAAGGAAGTATTTAAAATGGATTTTTGGGGCCCAGTAATCATCATTGCAGTAACATGGATAATAATCAAGTTAAGGGATGTAAGCTTTGACAATTATATGCCGCCGTCCGACAAACGCATAGATCATAATAAGGCGATTGAGGACTTGGCTAAAGGAATGAGTAAGGATGAGGTTATGAACAAAACCTTGTGCGGAGAATACAATATCCCAAAAGATGAATAACAAATAGGGCAGATGACTGTCTGCCCTATTTATAATGAAAATTTGGAGTTAAGGGAGGAAATATATGTTTAAGGTAAATCCGTATAGACCCGGAGCAGGGTTAATGCCTGCGTTCTTAGCAGGAAGAGAAAACAATATAGAGGAAATGAAGAATATATTTGAAGCCTTAAAAAACAATATCCCAATTCAATCTGTTATATATAGCGGATTAAGAGGTGTTGGCAAAACCGTTTTATTAAATAGGTTTTATTCCATAGCACAGAATATGGGGTTGTTTTGTGAGTATGTTGAGATAGATGGAAAAAAGGATTTCACCTCTATAATTTCAGATTCAGCACGTGAATTTTTGAAAGATGCTGGGGTAAAAGAAAAAGGTCGTCCACTGATAGAAAAAGCATTGGAAGCCGTCAAATCTTTGGTTTTATCTTTCAGTCCAGAAGATAGAACGTTTTCAGTGTCTGTCAAAGAAAGGGAACTATACACCGCCAGAAGTTATGAGAGAAGTCTAACGCAGGTGTTCACAACAATAGGCGAGGTGGCTCAAGCAATTGAAACGCCAATATGTTTTATTATAGACGAGATACAGTATATGAAAAGGCAAGAGTTGGGGGCTTTAATTTCGGCTATACACAGAGCAAATCAATTGGGGTATCCGATAATAATTGTTGGAGCAGGATTGCCTAAAATAATCAAGATGTTGTCTGATGTAAAGTCTTATTCGGAAAGATTATTTGCTTATAAAACCATAGGCAGTTTGGAAAAGGAACAAGCGGAAAAGGCTATTGTTGAGCCGGCTAAAAAATTCAATGTTCTATACTCAAAAGAAGCGATAAATAAGATATTTGAGATAACAAAAGGATATCCGTTCTTCATACAACAGTTGTGTAAAATTGTGTATGATGATGCTGACGGGAAGTATATTGATGCAGAGGGAGTAAATGAGAGCATTGATAAGTTTTTTAAAGCACTTGATGATGGGTTTTTCAGGTCAAGGTATGAACGGTGTTCAGATACGGAAAAGGTTTTTGTGTTCTCTATGGTTAAATGTGGGAAATTGCCTTGTAATATTGCTAATATTTCGAAGAATTTCGGGAAGAGTGGAAAGTCACTTTCCCCAATAAGGGCGAAACTCATAGACAAAGGGATAATCTATTCAACAAAGTATGGAGAGTTGGATTTTACTGTTCCGGAGTTTGATAGTTATATCAAAAGACTGGGTGAGTATGCGGAGTGGACGGCATCAATAATGACACAGAAGAAGGATGAATAACAAATAGGGCAGATGGAAATGACTGTCTGCCCTATATTTATACCCTTGTTCTATACAAAATGTATAGAACAAGATAACTGAATAACGATTCGTTATTCAGTTTAAGAAATGCATCCCTGTTCTTCTCGAAAATCAATAAATTTTCAAGTATCATCATTAGTGATACTTGAAAGAAACCGCATAAAACCGAGGTTTTTAGCTACCAACAATGTTGGTAAAGGAAACTTGAATATTACAATTATATTACAGTCAAAAAAGTGTTGACATTTGAGCACACAAATGTTATAATTTATGTGTACTCAAAAGAGAGGTGATTATTAATGAGTGCAAAAATGGGCAGACCAACGAAAAACCCTAAAACCGAAATCATAAAGGTGAGAGCGACAAAAGAAGATAGAGAAAAACTTTTGATTTGCTGTGAAAAACTAAATATTACACAATATGATGTTGTTATGAAAGGGATTGAGAAGGTCTATTCAGAAATAAAAAAATAAGATGTTGAGTCCGTTGGCGATGGGCAACATCTTATTTAGAGTTAGTGCGTATAGTAAAATACACTCATTCTCATGATTATTATACTACACTATTCTCCAAAAGTCAATGTAAATTTAAAGGAGAATGTAAAATGAGTAATGGAAATTTGGAGTTAAGGGACAGGCTGCAGGAGATAATTGCAGTAAAACAAGGTATGGCCGAACGGTTAGGTAAGATTCTTTTCAGAAATTACTTAGAAAGGGCAACGCCAAAAACAAAAGATGCTATTGCACTGTTGGTTCATGATTATGAAGACATTCAAACGCTTGCAGGGGCAATATTGGACTATGATATTGACACTGGAAAGGCAATTGAACAGCTTCTTTCGGATATAGAGCGATGACACCTCTCTAATTAGAGAATTTGCTAAATACTTGTCCTCTAACGGAGTAGATATAGGCGGGAACAGGTTGTATGGTTGGCTGCGTGATAATGGCTATCTTATCAAAGAGGGCTCAGACCGAAATCTGCCGACACAAAAATCAATGGAGTTGGGGTTGTTTGTTGTAACGGAGGCGCCTGTATGGAATTATGGAAAGTGTACGATATACAAAACTGCGAAAGTGACTGCAAAGGGCAGAATATATTTCTTGAATAAATTTTTAGGAAAAATATGAAAGGACAAAGCATCTGCGGAATACTATAGTAGGAATATGGTCAGTATGACACCCTAAAATAGGGTGTCATACACACAAGGAGGAAACATCATGGCTAAGATGATAGATAGGCTAAAAGCTGAAATGGTCGAAAATGTCTTGACGGAAAATGAGATAGACAACATTATGGAACGCGAGAAATATTATCCCGTAGAGAATGACCTTGATGATGACGCGGAAGAAGGAATCCTCAAATATTCGAATGGAAAATCTGAAATTTGGGTTAAGCATATTTATGCGGAGGGAGAATATCTTGTTTGTGATGTGACGATAAAGACAAAGAAAGCAGGGAGTACCCGAACAAGGCACTTAACGCCGGAAGAAGTTAAGCTCATCATGGATTATTTTAGAGATAACGGGAAATATGATGAATTTATGATATTTATCATGGAATTGTTTTTGGCACGTAGAATCGGCGATACGCTTTGTCTGGAGTGGAAACACTTTTACTATGAAAATGCGAATAAAAGGGACATAATTAGTGATTTGTTTGAGGAAAAGACGGATAAGATCGCAAAACTGCATATTGCAAATACGGTATGGAAGTATATTGATTGGTATTGTGAAGTCAAGAATATCAACCCTATGGAACATTATAATGAGGATATATTCAACCATAGTTCTAAATATGGTGTAGAGAAGTACCACACGCCGAAAGAATATACGTCGGAGTATAAGAAAGCTATAAAAACTCAGGCAAAGGCCTTTAGGTACCAATTCAATTGTGCGGCAAGCGCACTTGGGATAGAGGGGGTGAGTACGCATAGTATCCGTAAGACTTTTGGCAATATAGCGCACATGCTGAATCAGTTTGACCCGGATTGCTTGGATGTGCTTCAATCAATTTATGTTCATGACAGCAAGGAAACCACCAAAATATATATAGATGTCATAGACGAAAAGGCGAAAAACATCTTTAATGGTGTTGCGGATTTTGTAAATGATATAGACAATGGGGTAGAGCCGTGTGTTCAGAATACCCCTGTCATGGCTATCAAGACAAGTGATCTGAGAGATGCCTTGCTAAAAGCTTATAGGTTGGGTATGCAAAACTCTGCGGTTCAAGAATCGGATTACCATATGGAAACTATGAATAAGCTTATTTCAGACGTGGAAAGAATGAGATTATAAGGGAATGTATTGCAATCCTCTAAATTTTGTGTTAAAATAAAAACTGCCGGAGAATAATATATTGATGGTATATTATTTGAAGGGAGTTTTTATTTTATGGGGGCGAGTAACGTGCCGTGGACGGAATCGAAATATTCGAAAAATCAGATAAATAAAGCAGGGAAGAAGATATGCGAAGGGGATTTGCCAGAGGCGGAATTGAAAGACGCGTATAAAATTGTAGGGAACTGGAGAGCGGCTCATGCATATCCATTACATGTCATAACAAAGAAGCTGCGTTCTCTATGTGGAATTGATTCCATGGTGGTACATAGATTGAAACGAATGGAATCTATAGAGGGAAAATTAAAGAGATTCCCTCAGATGAGCCTTTATGGTATGCAAGATTTAGGTGGGTGCAGAGTAATAGTCCCGTCAGTTAAAGATGTTTATAGGGTTTCAGCTGAATATGAGAACTCCAGAATACGGCATGTTTTATGTAAGGAAAATGATTATTTGCGGGATCCGAAATCTGATGGATACAGATCATTGCATAGGGTATACGAATATAAAAGTGATGACCCTCAAAGTAAGTATAACAGAATGAAGATAGAAATTCAATTCAGAACTAAGCTTCAGCACTCTTGGGCGACAGCAGTAGAAGTCATGAGCCTCTATATAGACTCAAACCTAAAATCCGGTGTTGGAGAGGATCATTACTTTAGGTTCTTTGCGTTAGTGTCTTCCTTATTCGCGTTAATAGAAGACCAACCCATAGTTCCAAATACGCCGGAGTCCATAGATGAGTTGATAAGGGAAATACGAACTCTTGACAAAGAATTTTCGCTATTGGAAAAACTGGATTCAATGTCTATGGCGATACAGACGCACAATAGGGTTAAGGTGCGAGGAAAATACGATTATTTCTTGATGAGCCTTAATACTATTGCAAAAGAAATTAGAGTTGGTGCTTATACGGTTTCTCAGTTTACACAGGCAGAAGCTGAATATGATAGGTTGGAGCAAACACCATATACAAACAATGTTTTGGCATCTGCAAAATCAATGACTGAACTTAGAAAAGCGTATCCTAATTATTTTGGTGATGTAAAAGGCTTCTTAGGGGTATTAAGAGAGTATTTTGCACTATACACACATTAAATATGGAGGTATTTATATGAAAACGGTTAACCTAAAGACGGATAACAATCAAGGCGTAGGTGTCGATCAGAGTAAATTTAAAATCGAGACAGCAGAACGAAAAGACATTAAAGAACTGTTCGATGACTTTGACGGAGAATATGTTCCAATTGCAGTAGATTGGGGACAACCGTCAGGCAAAGAAGTTTGGTAAATTTGATAAGAACGGCTACAAGAGCCGTTCTTTATTCATACAGATTCAATGATTCAATTCATACAGATTTTACAAGGGGTATATCCATCTTTGATAGCTTCGGATATGTCACATTCAGTTGCATCGGGGTTGTCTTTGACGTAGTAGCAGGTTGGCAAGTGGTATTTTGTTCCGTGGGGTGTTATAACAACTTTTGAACTTGTTGAGGGAGGTTCAGTGCTGGGGGTGCAAGTTTCACTTACAGTAGGAACCACAGTGCTATATGTATTATTGCCAGTGGGTGTACTTTTGTTTAAAAATATTAATCCGCTTGTAATTGCCACTGCCACGAACACAGAAGCCGCGGTAATGATTTTCAGTCTACTTTTTAAAAGCTTCTTTTTTAAGATGGATTGTTTTATCTCTTGCCAATACATTTCAGCCTTATCTATCGGAATTTGACATAAAGAGCTTATATCCTTAGCTGATTTTATGGTGGATGGTAAATTTTCAATTGGGGCGGCAAGAATACACGCCAACATGTCCGCATCTATTTCATTCTGGGGCGAATCATCCTCATGTCCCAATAAATAATGAGCTATCTCGTGGAACACATAAAAATTCCAATATCGCGTATTGGATTTAAAATATACCGTCTTATTTCCCTCTGGGTCAGTATACAAGAACGCAGGGGTGTTGTAAAGAAGGCTTATTTTGCTGTTAAAATCCTCTCTGCACTGTTCTTCTATCTTGTATGGTATATGTAGTTGGGAGAGCAGCAACAGAGCGTTAGAGGGTAGATTATCGCCTTTACGGATGTGTGGCTCTGCAATTTTCTTGAGTTTATTGAATGTCATTTTTAAAACCTTCTTCCGGTATGGTTAGATTTAGAAGTCCGTGCATATAGATTAAAACCTTTTCTCTTTCATTCTCATTTAGTTTGTTCCATAAGGCTATAAAGGTCGGGGTTTCTGTTCCGCGAAACAATTCATTGTCGAAAAATTGAGATAAGGATATATGAAAAGCATTGCAAATTTTCTGTAGGTTGTAAATTGTTGGGGTGTGATTTTGCTTAAACATCGCATTTATTGAGGAATTTGGGATGCCTGACTCTGCCGCAAGCCTATATTCACTCCATCCCTTTTCTTTGCACAGTCCTAAAATTCTTTTATTTACATTGTTTGTGTCCATTTTTTACTCCTTTATATTAATGATGTAATCTATTGTATTATAAAGTAGTATGTAGTCAAGCGGACAATATTATTATACATCATTAAAGGATATTTTGTAAGGTGTAAAGTTTTGGAGTAAATAATACATAATTTTGGAGTATTTTATATTGAAAATAGGTTGTTTCTTATATGGAATAATATAATGAGGGAGGAATATAGGAAGTTGGCGAGTTGACAAAATCTTCTTTGTAGTGTATAATATCCATACTATTATTTTTAGGAGGGAATGTGTATGAGTACATCAAGAGAAGATAAAACCAACGGGCATATATGCGAGTTGTCAAGTAGGCAATCCAATTTCACAAAACAGGGTTCTAATGTTGGGGAAAACTCTATGAAAGCGATCATAGAAGCAAAAAAACAACAATTGAGCAACAAAAATAGCAAGGAGTGATATTTATATCCATTAAAGATTTACTGCCACTTGTACCAGACTTGATAGATTTATTCTTGTCGGGGCTATTGTTTTTACTGGTGTATGGGTGGCTAAACACAAAGAAATACGATATATCATTGTTAGTCATCTGGAGCTTATTTATCAGCTATATAATAAAGATTTTTTATGATGTTGTACCGCTTAACCTAAAAGGGGCGAATATGTCTATTGTTTACATAGCAACAGGGGTGTTATTAGCGATAATACTTACTTCCCTTAAACAAACACGGCTAATAAGAAAGATAGTGCCGCACCTAAACAATAAATCAGTGAATGATGATATTTTCGATGATATTATTGACTATCAAAAGAGAACAATCATGGCTGTGTACCTTAAAAATTCAGATATATATTACTGCGGAAGATTTGCTTTCAGAGAAGAAAAGGGAAATAGTTCATGGATTTGTTTATTTGAATATTCCGTTATAGATAAAAAGACTAATGATTTTATCTACGACCCCAGCAAGGCTGGTCTTAAATCTTCGGTTACGATACCACTTTCTAATGTGGAAAGCATAGAGATGGTATATGAAAACGATTCTGATGTCTGGCAGCGCATGACGGGAGAGTGATGACTAATCAATCCCTAATTCGGATAGAAAGTAGCTTAATTAATGGCTACTTTTTTTTATCGCATTTTCGTTACGGCATCAATTTATACATGGAATAATATAGAGGAAGGAGGAATCAATATGAAGAATTGGTCTAATATAAACGATTGGATAAGCAGCCATATCATTGCTCCCATAAGTGATTTTGTGGATAAAAAGCCTAATGTTCTATATTGGGTTTCTATTGTGGTATCGCTTGTTGCCATAGGCTTTGCGTTAATGTCGATAACGCTAAAATAATAATTATAAGCTAAAATAATAATTATAAGATAGAAAAGGAAAATTTATATGGAAATGTATGATTTTGTTGATTATTTAAAACTATTAATTCCGCACAAGGATTATTGGGAGGAAGAGTGTGACAACGGACTTTTCCTTGTCGTATATTGGCAATGGCTCTGGATGAAACGAGAGGTAGATAGATACCCATTAATTAGACCTGATGAAGAACCCCCGAAACGTGTTCCGGAAGTGACTTGCGAAAAACTCAGTGAATACGCAGACGAGGTGATTAAGACCTTGCAAGAGGGGGGGGGTTACTCGCGTAAAAGATGCCACGTTCTTTATGCGGCGTGTGTACCACAAATGGGTTGAATTAACATTTCCTAACCGTTAAAAATTTTCGTGAGTAAAACCGAGAATGTTCAGTTTATTGAAATATATAATACCATGAAAGCAATAAAATGTCAATTGACAAAGTGCATAAAAGGGCAGAAACTTGTAATTTTCTGCTTCTTGCTTTTCTATGCTCAGGATTTGTGATACATTTTTAGATTTGTATTGAAAATTTTTACATTGCGTGGTATAATAAAACAGACACAAGAAACGAAAGTGGGGATTTACATGAAAAAGCAACTTAAGAAAATTACAGCAGGCTGTCTTATTGTAGCAACGCTGTTAGCTTCTGTCGGTGTATTTGCTATGGATTCGGAAGAATTCAATCGCAGAATGGACGAGGGTATGAAAGCATATATCCAAAAAGATTATGCTACTGCAACCAATCTATTTCAACGTCTTTATAATGAAGGCAACTTAAGTTATGAACAGGAACAAAGAGTTCTTAATTTCCTTGATAGTAGTAAGTCAAACCAATACGGATTGCCGAGTAAGAATCAATCCAATACACAAACAGCCACTCAACAAACGATTAATAACAATTCGATTTCAACAGCTGAATTTGATAGCGGTATGGCGAAAGGGATTTGGTACTTTAACAAGGGAATGTACTATGAAGCTAAGGATGAATTTCAATGGTTCTGTGATTATAATTGGGGGAAAATGAATGCAGGACAACAGAAATACGCATTGGATTATCTGGGAGCAACGCGCGGGCGTATCAAAGAATATGAAAGCATTGTGCATTTAGAGTATGGAGCTCCTCCTCAATATGGTGGCTTGTACCACATCACCGCCAATGAAGCGATAAGATTGATAAAAGTTGTTTATGGAGTATCAACTTATCATGTCGGCACAAGTAATGTGTTTTTTCAGTTTTATGGAGAAGGGCGAGAATTTCGGGTAAATAGATGGTATAACACTCCGGCAGTTACAGTTAATGAGGTAATTATTCCGCTGTTCTAAATTTCAATAAAAGACAGTTTTAAAATAATGTGTTCCCCAATACCATAAACAATAAAATGTCGATTTTATATACAATTAACAAAAATATAAAGAATGGTGAAACTCTGTTGAAAATTCTGGTACTGTGTGGTATAATAAAAGAAATCTTGTAACACGAAAAGGAAGACAGCAAATGAAATTCAAGAAATTTAGAGTCTACATTGTATTAACATGCCTTATAATTGCGATACTGCCAACGTCAGGGTCGGCAGTAGGAATGTGGGATGTGTTTGAAGATCCAATCAGTAGGGGTGCACAAACAGGGAACGCGAATAATCAAATAACAGATCCTATATCGACTGAAGAATTTGACTCAAAAATTGCTAAGGGGATTGATTACTTTAATCGAGGACAATATAAAGAAGCAAAAGATGAATTTACGTGGTTTTATGAATACAATTCTTCTCGGATGAACGCCGGGCAGAAACAGTACATCAACGAGTATCTGCAATCTGCACAGTACAAAGCTGCTT
>ERZ1034984.3925-NODE-3925-length-10215-cov-13.368996_pt1 | contig 10215 bp, 11 predicted proteins | sample MGYA00520589_ERZ1034984 | MGnify/ENA primary metagenome ERZ1034984 (study PRJEB33766, sample SAMN09781790) | gut metagenome | biome: gut microbiome | host: Homo sapiens | place: Madagascar | study: EMG produced TPA metagenomics assembly of the PRJNA485056 data... | reverse complement strand
TGCGCGCCCATCTTTTCCCAGCTGCGCTCCCACATGCCAATGCCAAACAGATAGACATCGTCCTTGGTGAGCTCCGGTGCGTGCGGGGCGGCTTTGCGGGTAGCAGGCTTTTTGGTTGCTGGCTTTAGCTTTGTATCGCTCACGTTTGATCCCATCATGACGCGGCAGCGTGTTGCCTTGGTGACTAGATGCGAAAGGTCCAGGGCTGCACGAATCGAAGGGACGGCGATAGTTCTATGATTCGTTCCACCTCGCGTGCTCGGTGGAACTTTCGGCAGAAACTACCATAACACCTGTACATTACTTTTATGGAGGAAAGTGGTTTTGCGGCGGCTTTTAATCGGTGAGCGCCATGTTTAGACCACTGACAGAATTGCGATGGTAAAACTCTTGACAGTTTTACCAAATAGGGTTTTTAGATTGTTAGTTTTACGTTTGGTAAAACGTTTTTAGCAGGATGTTTACCATTTGACATCGAAAGGTTCGTTTATGTCCCAGACCGCCGCCCCCAACGTCGCTTTTATTTTCGATTGCGACGGCACGCTGGTTAATAGCACCCCCGTTTGGGCCTATGCCCAGCCCGAGTTATTGCGCCGCCACGGCGTTGATGTGACGGTCGACGATTTTGCCCAGTTTGAGCACCTTTCGCTCGAGGACGAGTGCCAGGCCTACCATGACACGTGGGGTATTGGCGAAGATGGTGAGGAGCTGTATCGCGAGCTGAGCGAGATCCTCATCGATGGCTATTCCAAGGTGCCGCCGCGTGAGGGTCTTCTGGCATTTTTGAAGCAGGCGAAGGTGTCCGGTATCGCCATGTGCGTGGCCACGTCCACGCCGGCCGAACTGGTGCAGTCCGCCCTTGCGGGTGCGGGTCTTGATCGCTATATGGAGTTTATTACCACGACGGGCGAGGCGGGACGTTCCAAGCAATTCCCCGATGTGTACGAGCTGGCGTTGCGTCGCTTGGAGGGGCGCCACGGCTGCAAGTTCGATCGCTCTTGGGTGTTTGAGGACGCGGTGTTTGGTCTTAAGAGCTCTGGTGCCGCTGGATTTAAACGCGTGGGTATCTATGACCCGCACGGCCGTATGGAGCGCGACGAGGTCCGCGCCAACTGCGAGATCTTTGTCGACAGCTATGAGGACCTGGACCTGGCACGCGTGCTTGCGTTTGAGGGTTAGGCGATAGCCGTGGCTTGCAAAGTATTAGTAGTTTGCGGATCGCCAGTGGTGGCGAGTGCGGAGTTGTTGCGCCGCCTGGCAGGGGAGTGCGACCACATCGTCGCCGTGGACCGTGGCCTGGATGCCCTGCTGGGTGCCGGCCTAAGCTGCGACGTCTACGTAGGCGACGTCGATACCGTGAGCGACGAAGGCCGCGCTCTGGTCGATGCCGCTACCGATTTTGAGGTAGAGCGCCACAACCCCTACAAGGACTACACCGACTTGGCATTGGCGCTCGATTCCGTTCGCCGCCGCTGGACGGGTGCCGAAGTGGTTGCGACCTGCGCCACCGGCGGTCGCCCCGACATGGCCCTGTCTGTGTTAGGGTTACTGGCAGGCTATGTGGACGCCCCCGTCTGGATCGAAGAAGATGAAGTAACGGCCAGAATCCTGCACCAGAACGAGGCCTGGACCATCAAGGGCGCCGAAGGCAAAACCTTCTCCATCATCGCTATAGCCCCCAATACCGAGGTAAGCGAACGCGGCCTAGAGTGGGAGCTAGATTGCAGCCCCCTAGGCCTGTTAGCCGACACCGGCATCTCTAATGTCGTCAGGAAAACGGCCAAGATCCAAGTCCACCAAGGCGTTGCGATCGCCTACATCTACAAGTGAGGCGCTGCCGCGTGAGGGTTTTATCGGGACGGTGGGTTAATTGACTGATTTTGCCGAAGTCAAAATCAGTCAATTCAGCCCTGTCCCAGGAAAACCCGTAAGAAAAAGTTTCAACAAAAACCTCTTGCATCAAGCAAAACATTCCCCTATAGTATCTCCTCGTCACGGGGGCGTAGCTCAGCTGGGAGAGCGCTTGACTGGCAGTCAAGAGGTCAGGGGTTCGATCCCCCTCGTCTCCACCATCGTGAATCCAAGAGGCCACCGGATATCCGGTGGCCTCTTTCATATCCATCAACCCCGCAAACCAAAGCGACGCGTGCGCTACTCCCGCCCCATAAAAAAGTTGCGCAATTACCTTCCCGGTTTTGTACAAAGTTTGTTAGCCAAACTTAATAGTTTGAGCAATTCACGCCCTCATCAATACAACTCGGGCAGTGCTCACCAACCCACACACCCCCATAAACCTGCGGCAATGTGTGCAATACGGCACAATATCCCCCATAACCACGGCAAATAAACAATATGTTGCTCAACACGCCCCAAAACGCATGGGCCACCTGCTGTGCTAGGATACCTAACGTTACATGGGTTCAACTGTGCTCACGGCTCCAGCAAGCCGCAAAGCGCAGGGTCGATCAGCATCCGGCCGTAACGGCGGTGCCAGAAAAACCACGAGCTCCAATAATGCTTGTCATGCGTTGTCGCATCGAATTGCAACACGGACTTACGTTTCCGCAAGCAAATTCAAAGCAGCAACTGCATGCCAAAACGCAGCAGTCCTGCAGCTGTTTGCGTGCGGTCCAGTTTTGTACCCGCTTTACTGGGCCGCACGCAGCCAGCTGGGGACGCGGTCTTTTTGCGATACACGTCCGCGTCTCTAGCCACTGCACTCATACATACCGTTCACGGTGGGGCAGAGCCACGTGCTTGTCTAACTGGGCTCAGGGTTTGAATATGGAGCGCCTCCGCGCACAAGCGCCCTGGCGAAGCCATACCCAAACCCCGTGAGCCACACGTAAGACAGCAAGGGGGTGGTGCTCGTGTGGTATGTGATCCAGGTCATTAACGGTCGCGAAGACGTAATGCGCGAGCGCATCGAGCGCGTGGTGCCGGCTGGTGTCATGCAAGAGCTCTTTTATCCCCAATTTCAAACCGAGATCAAGGTACACGGCGAATGGGTCAACACGACCAAGCCGCTCTTTCCCGGTTATCTTATCTGCGATACGGCAGATCCCCGCACCGTGCAACAGTATCTGCTGCGCATGGACGACTTTGCCCGGGTGCTATCCCAGGACGGTCAGTTTGTGCCGCTGGCAAAAGAAGAGGTCCAGCTTATTGGCAGCTTTACGCATAGGGGAGACCGCGTAGTTCCTATGAGCGAGGCACTCAAAGATGGAGACCAGGTCGTAGTGACGGCAGGTCCGCTGCTAGGCCACGAAGGCCTTATCAAAACCATTAACAGACGCAAGAGCACTGCTTATTTGGAGCTCGACTTATGCGGTCGACGCGTAACTACCCGCGTTGGCCTTGCCGTGCTTTCGGCCGAGCAGCGCGTAATGCGAAACCTTAAAAAGGCGATCGCCTAAGTGCGGGCGACTGTTTAACGGACAGGGAGGATCCCCGGGGGCGGGGACGTAGGTTTGAAGGAAATAGTGATAGATAATCAAATGGGGGATTCAGCAACTGTTGGTGTAACGCACGAGAGTAGGCGTGAGGCCACCAAGCTCCTTAATGTGGGTAAACACGAGCCGAAGTTGAGCGAAAACGGTATTCCAGCAGATGTGCTGGAGAAGCTGTTACCTGGCAATGACATTCTTGAATTGGAAAAGCCTGTCGTTAATGGTGGGCTTTTCTATCGCTTTATTAAGCGATCCTTTGATGTTGTTTCCTGTGGCTGTGCCTTAATTCTGCTTGCAATTCCGATGGTGGTTATCGCAATCAAGATTAAAACTGAATCTGAGGGCCCTGTTATTTACGCCCAACGTCGTGTAGGCAAAGACGGCAAGGTGTTTAACATCTACAAATTCCGTAGCATGTATACCGATGCAGAGTCTCGAGGCGCTCAGTGGGCGCAGGACGAAGATCCGCGCGTCACGCCTTTCGGTAAGATTATGCGCAAGACGCGTCTGGACGAGATTCCGCAGTTCTGGAATGTCTTCAAGGGTGACATGAGCCTAATCGGTCCGCGTCCCGAGCGTCCTGCATTCTGCAACGAGTTCGAGAAGCGTATTCATGGTTGGCATTACCGAACTTTGGTCCGCCCGGGTATTTCTGGTCTTGCCCAGGTGACCGGAGGTTATGACCTCCTCCCAAGCGAGAAGGTCTTGCTTGACCTTCAATACATCAAAACAAGAAACGTCAAGATGGACCTTGTGATCATGCTTAAGACGCTTGGGGTTGTTAGCACGGGAGACGGTGCTCGATGAGTTTTCCTGAATACGGAAAAGTGCTTTTCAGCGCTACGCTCGTGCGCGGGCATATTGCCAAGTTCCATATTCCGTATCTGAAATGGTTTAAGGAGCAGAGCTGGGAAACCTGGGTCGCTGCGAAGAACGACTATCCCGACGGTACATGCGAGATTCCCTATTGCGACCACTTTGTGAACATAGACTTTGCGAGAAGTCCTTTTTCCAAGCAGACGATGGTCGCATATAGGCAGCTCAGGGAATTGTTTTCACGCGAACGATTCGATTTGGTGCATACCCATACGCCTGTCGGTGGTGTTTTGACGCGTTTGGCGGCCCGTGACTCGCGTAAATTGGGAACTAAAGTTGTATATACGGCTCACGGATTTCACTTCTATGATGGAGCCCCGCTGCTCAACTGGGTGCTTTGGTACCCAGTTGAGCGCTTCATGAGCCGCTTTACTGACATTCTTATCACTATCAATGACGAGGACTACAAGCGCGCGAATATATTTGCCCATTGTGGTGTTGCATATGTGCCCGGCGTTGGAATCGATTTAGCAAAATTCAACAATGGTTGTGATTGCAGCGAGCTCAGAAATGCTCTGGGCTTTGGGCCTTCGGATAAATTCATTCTCGCTGTTGGCGACCTTATTAAGCGAAAGAATCACCAAAGTATTATTCGAGCGCTGTCGTTCTTGGACGATAGCTATAAGCTTGCGATTTGTGGTACAGGAGTCGAGCACGATGCGCTGATTCAATTGGCACAGGAGCTTGGCCTAGATAGCCGCGTTAAGTTTCTTGGGTTTCGTCGTGATGTGTCTCAGTTAATGAAAACTGCGGATGTTTTGGTGTTCCCCTCTATCCACGAGGGCCTTCCTGTCACGGTAATGGAGGCGATGGCAAGTGGGCTTCCTGTTATTGCTACTCGGATTCGAGGAATCTGCCCTGACCTGATTCAAGACGGTAAGAATGGCATTGTCCTGAATGCGGACGATCCGCGGGACATGGCTGCAGCAATCCGATCTCTATTTGCGGATCCTGCACTGTACTTAAGAATTTCTTCAGCTGCCCGGAATGATGCGGAGCGTTTTGACCTTAGTAGGCGAATTGAAGATATGTCAGCTCTATATAGAAAGTTGCTTTCCAATGAGTAGGCCCCTTAGAGTTCTTCAAGTCGTTACGAAAATGGATCGTGGTGGGCTTGAGACATTTATCATGAACATGTACAGGACAGTTAATCGTGACCTTGTTCAGTTTGATTTCCTTTGCCATAGAAATGGTAAGCATGATTACGATGATGAGATTGAGCATTTAGGAGGTCGAATTTACTATGTATCTAGGGCTAATCCATTAAGTCTAAATTACTGGTATGAACTTAATAAGTTCTTTGACATCCATTCATATAAGGTGGTTCATTCGCATATTGATTGTATGAGCGCCGAGCCTCTAGCCGCTGCCGCTAGAAACGGGGTTAAAGTTCGCATAGCTCATTCGCATAACAGCCGACAGGACAAGGATCTTAAGTATCCGCTAAAGATGGCGTGCAAACCATTTATTAAGAAATACGCTACCGATCTATTTGCATGTGGTGAAGAGGCTGGTAGATGGATGTTTGAGACTGATAATTTTGCCGTTATAAAGAACGCAATCGATGTTTCTCAGTATGCATTTGATAGGAATTTAAGGCTGGCCACCCGTGAAATGTTGGGAATAAAGCCAAATTCCCATGTAATTGGGCATGTGGGACGATTTCAGCCTGTCAAAAATCATGAGTATATTGTTCGCGTCTTTTACGCTCTTTTGAAACGTGATCCGAATGCAATTTTATTACTTGTTGGCCAAGGGGAAACTTTAGAGTCCACGAGGAAACTTGTTGAAAACCTTGGAATTGATTCTTCCGTGCGTTTTCTTGGAGTTCGTTCGGATGTTTCAAACCTCATGATGGCTATGGACGTATTTATTATGCCAAGTCTTTACGAGGGTTTACCTTTGGTACTTGTTGAGGCGCAATCTTCCGGTCTTCCTTGCGTCATATCGGACACCATTCCAGTTGATTGCGATATCGATAAAAGGCTAATTCAGCGTCTGCCTCTTTCCGATAGTGTTGATAGATGGGCGGCACGGCTTTGTGAGTCCGTTAGCGCTGAATTGGATAGATCGTCAGGCGCAACTGCCGTTCGCAATGCGGGGTTTGATGTAGTTGACCAGGCGGCTAGGCTTCAAGCTTTCTATTTAGAGAAGGCTGGTGAGTCTGAGTGACCGATAGCATTCTTGTTTCCGTTGTTGTTCCCGCTTATAATGCAGAATCGACGATTGCGGAGTGTCTAAATTCAATTCTTAAACAATCACATGATAATCTTGAGGTAATAGTTGTCGATGATGGGTCGACGGATAATACGGTTGCGCGCATCACTGAAGTAGCCAAGTCAGACTTACGGATTAATTTGCTCCAGGGCGGGCATCGCGGTGTCTCTCATGCTAGAAATGTCGGCATAGATGCCGCAAAAGGCTCATGGTTGGCTTTTTGTGACGCAGACGATCGCATGCCACCTTCTTCAATTGAATCTATGTTAAGCATGTCAGATTTGGCACCTATCATTGCTGGTGCAATGTCTTTTGACTATTTAACCGCTGATGATGTTGTTGAGAACAGCTGCATACTTTCACTCGAAAGATCTCAGATTATCGCAAAGTCAGATTTTGATAAAAGATTTGATGAGATGTGGAGCAAAAACGCTGTTCAGAGTTCTTGCTCAAAACTATTCAACGCTCATTTATTAAATGAATCTTATTCGCCTTTGCGGTTTGATGAAAATCTTAATAGCTATGAAGACTTGGATTTTGTTCTCCGGTTTCTTGCTCGTTCTGAATCATTCGCTTTCGTTAGTGATGTTTGTTATTGCTATTTAAATCGATATGGAGAGTTCAACCATAATAAATTCAAGGAAGATTTAAATTCCCAGATGGAAAGGGTTGCGCTCTCAGTTGGACGTTTTTACCAAAACGTTCTGGATGATACGTCGTCTCCGTCATTATGTTTAAGGTCAAGGCAGTTTATGGCTGTTGCGGTTAACAATGCCGCTAAAGCTCCAGGTGGTTGCGCCGACGCGATTGATATGATTCGAGACTTATTTAAGAGGCCCATCTTCATACAAGCAATTGAAGCTGATGGTCCGAGCCCCAACCTTTATACGAGATTAATTGTTCTATTTGCAAGACGAAAGTCATTTGGTTTAGTGCTGTCTCTTGCGATGGTAAGGAATATGATCAGGAGTCGTCGTGCGTATTAACGGGACTTTTGATTTTACTCAAGGTGATAGGTCGTGGGCTTACGCTGCGTTCATTTTGGGCCTCTCGCTTACAACCAACGTTGCATATGTTTTCAAAATCGGAAACACGCCAGTCTACGTTGGTTATGTCGTTGCTGTTTTACTTGCAATCCCCCTGTTTCTCCGTGACCTAAAATCTGGAGGTCCGCATTTAGGGATGTTTGATAAGTCTCTCTGGGCATTCACTCTCGTATGTTTTCTTTCACTATTCCCGAGTATTGCCGCAGCTGCCATTGGTTTTGCTCCGGGGGATACCCCTTTGACGGTTTTAAAAGGCCTTATTGTATTCGTTTGTGGAATTCTTATCTACTATGTTGTGGTCTCCCTTGAGACGCATATTCGCTATCTGGTAATTGGTTTGGCCCTAGGCATAATCATCAATGGGATATTTTGCGTGGCTCAACAAGTTGCATTTGAATCTGGATCTTACTTTTCGCTGTATTCGCTATTTCCTCAAGATTCATTTGCTGTCTCGGCTAAATGGGAAATTTGGTCTAGTCTTCCTTTGGGAGCAGGCCATATCAATGTATTTCGACCACAGGGTTTATTTTTGGAAACATCTCATCTGATGGTGTTTCTAGTTTGCTTTGTGCCGTTTGTTTTTCTAGATCTTCAGAACTCTGCAGCTAAAGCTGCTGTTTCGGTCTGTGCGTTATATGCATGTTTAACATCAATGTCCCCCAACTCTATTTTTCTCATTATCGAGGTCCTTATCCTCACGGCACTTCATTTTTCTGGAGGATTGACTAAGCTGCGGCTTTCAGACGTGCGTTTTAATCCATTCGTGATTCTTTTTGCACTGGCAGTTTTGCTTGTTTCTCTCTTTGCACTTTTTTCGAAGCCTGAATTACTTTCAGGTGCTTTTGATTCTCTTGGTCGTTCATTGACCGATTTGAATATTACGTCCACAACCGATGACGGCACCTTGGAGCGGTGGGATTCCATGGTGAAAGCTTTATCCGCAATTTCGTATTTCCCTTTTGGCTCTGGGTGGAATACTGAAAGTCAAGTGCTGACTTTTATCTACGGCAGTTCCGACGTTGCCTCTCACAGTTTCGCAATTCGCCTTCTTCTCGAGACCGGTATTATTGGCTTCCTTTCTTATGTATATCTGATTATTCGGCATTCGCTTCGCCTAGTTTTGACGGAGGGCCCTCGAACTATCTCTATTGGCATTGGCGCTCTATTTATGCTTTTGTGTCAATTCACGAATGGAACCTCAATGGTTCCATGGGTCTGGGCGTTGTTAGGACTTGCGCAGTCCGAAATCCTGAGGATTGGAAGAAGCGATCGTGAATAAGCGTAAAGTCCTTATCCTTTGTGATTATTGGGATCCTGTTGCTTCGGCTAACTGCATATGCGTATCTGCGATTCTGGAAAACCTTACGAAAAGGTTTGATGTAGTTGTCCTTTCGGCAGACTGTCCACCACAGAATTGCTGGCCAACGGGTGTTTCATTTGTATCGGTTGGCGATATTGGAATCCGTCGAGCTCTGAGCAAGGCCTCTGGTTGTCATTTTTTTGAGGCGGCCGTAAAGGTTGCTTATAAGCCTATTGCCGCACTAAATATTGTTCGTTTTCCAATCAGGTCGCGCGAGTGGGCACGACGCTTTTTCCAAGCGGCGGAAAATCTTGTCAGCCATAAAGACGTTGAGTTTATTGTCTGCGTTAGCTATCCTGCCGAGTCGATAATTGCTGGAGAGAAAATCGCTGCGAAACATCCTGAGATTCCAGTGGTTTTATGGCTATTGGATGCAACCTCTGTAGGAATGTATAGGTCTTGCAGTGCGTTTAAATATGTTTCAAGCGCTTCCTCCCGTTCTTTTGAGCGTCGAGCCTTAAAACAGGTCTCGGGTGCTCTTTATCTTTCTCCGGCCAAAGAAATTGTTGAGGAATTGCATTCCTGCTCTATCTCGCAATTGCGGTTTGCTGATCCGCCTTTTATTTGTAGTCACCCGATTCGTTTCGAATGGAGCGCATCTGATAGGCCTATTAGAATTCTATATACGGGTACGTTAGCGGCCCCCGATCGTGATCCCGCTGCTTTTATTAAATCAATGATTCCCTTGTGCAGAAGTAGAAAGCTAGAGCTTGCGTTTGCCGGAGAATCAAATGGCATGCTAGAGATGTATGGGGATGTCGTTCATGAACTTGGTATTTTGGAGCCAAGCGTCTGCGATCACGAGGTTGCTGCCTCAGATGTTCTGTTGAGCATTGGTAACCGAGACCCCTATCTGGTCCCTAGCAAGCTATTTAAGTATATGTCCTCTGGTAAACCAATTATTCATATCAAAAGAGGGTGTGCGGATTGCTGCCAGCCCTACTTGGATCGCTATCCGCTGAGTCTCGTTGTTGATGATGTTGATTCTGGGTCTCTTAAGGATAGCGTCGAGGAATTTCTTGACCATCTGCAATCAATTGAGTCTTTTGAATTTGACCCAGCCGAGCTTTTCCCTGAGGCCACTCCTCTGCATACCGTCGAGGCTTTAGTTGGCCTTGCGTCTCTTGGTAACCATCTGTATGAAAGGTAAAAAAGTTGGAAAATAAATCTGCCTTCAAAGACAAGACCCTGATGATCACGGGCGGCACCGGGTCGTTCGGCAACACCGTGCTCAAGCACTTCATGAACACCGACCTGGCCGAGATCC
>ERZ1034984.3915-NODE-3915-length-10230-cov-6.068894_pt1 | contig 10230 bp, 5 predicted proteins | sample MGYA00520589_ERZ1034984 | MGnify/ENA primary metagenome ERZ1034984 (study PRJEB33766, sample SAMN09781790) | gut metagenome | biome: gut microbiome | host: Homo sapiens | place: Madagascar | study: EMG produced TPA metagenomics assembly of the PRJNA485056 data... | reverse complement strand
TTTGAGATCTGCCAGCTCATCCGGGAAAAGACGAACATTCCGGTGCTGATGGTGTCCGCCAAGGCCGGAGATATCGACAAGATCCGCGGTCTCGGAATGGGTGCCGACGACTACATCACCAAGCCGTTCAGCCCGAGTGAGCTGGTGGCCAGAGTCAAAGCTCATCTTGCCCGTTACACCCGTCTGACCCAGGGCGAGCAGGACGAACACCAGATCATTGAGATCAACGGCCTGCGCATAGACAAGGCCGCACGCCGCGTCTATGTCAATGACGAGGAAAAGATGCTCACCACCAAGGAATTTGATCTTCTGTGTTTTCTTGCCGAGCATCCAAACCACGTCTTCAGCAAAGAGGAGCTTTTCCAGAAGATCTGGGAGATGGAATCCGTTGGCGATATCGCGACCGTCACGGTACACATCAAAAAAATCCGCGAGAAACTCGCGGATTCTTCTGCCCAGCCCAAATACATCGAAACGATCTGGGGCGCCGGGTATCGTTTTAAGTTGTAATCATCAGAATCTGAAATCACGTTTTCCGTGCCGGATTTCCTGCAGATACTGCAGGGCTCTGGCGCGGATTTTTTCGTTGGGAACCTTCTGCATCTCCCCGCGGATCAACGCCTCTCCCAGTTCTCTGGTCTGTGGCGTGGCATAATCTTCCAGATATTCTCCCAGTGTCATCAGCGCATTGGGCTGACAGCAGTTGACGATCTGTCCGGATTTGAGCAGGGACATGAAGCGGTCGCCCGTACGTCCTGCCCGGTAGCAGGCGGTACAGAAACTCGGAATATATCCCATCTTCATCAGCCAGTATACGACCTCATCCAGGCTTCTGGTGTCACTGACATCAAACTGCGCCGAACTGTCATCGCGCACCGTTCTGGTATATCCTCCCACGCTGGTCCTTGACCCACCGCTGATCTGGGAAATGCCCAATTTCAGCACAGCCTCACGGCTTTTCCGGGATTCTCTGGTGGACACGATCATGCCGGTATATGGCACGGCGATCCGGATCACCGCCACGATCTTCTCAAAGATGTCATCGGGTACGGCATTGGTAAAATCAGCCGTGTCGATATCGTCAGCCGGACAGATCCTCGGGACACTGATCGTATGCGGTCCTACGCCCTGCGCCGCCTCAAGATGCTCGGCGTGCATCAGAAGTCCTACCAGCTCATAGCGGTAGCCCTCCAGCCCAAACAGAACTCCGAGTCCCACATCATCGATCCCGCCCTGCATCGCGCGGTCCATGGCCTCCGTGTGATAACAGTAATCGTGCTTTGGTCCGGTCGGGTGCAGTTTCTCATAGGATTCCTTATTATAGGTCTCCTGAAACAGAATATACGTCCCGATCCCGGCCTCTTTTAATTTCGTGTAATCCTCCACTGTCGTCGCCGCAATATTGACATTGACACGGCGGATCGCTCCATTCTTGTGATGAATGCTGTAGATCGTATCAATGCTCTCCAGAATATACTCCAGTGGATTGTTGACCGGATCCTCTCCGACCTCGATCGCCAGCCGTTTGTGTCCCATATCCTGCAGCGCCGTCACCTCCTGACGGATCTGCTCCTGGGTCAGCTTCACACGCGGGATCGTCCGGTTCTTCGCATGATACGGACAATAGGTGCATCCATTGACACAGTAATTGGAAAGATACAGTGGTGCGAACATAACAATGCGTCTGCCATAAAACTTCTCCTTGATCTCCATGGCCAGCGTACGGATCTGTTCCTCCACCTCGGGAATCCGGCATTCCATCAGCACCGCTGCTTCCCGGTGGCTGATGCCCCGGGCCAGCTTCGCTTTGTCCAGGATCCGCCGGATCTCCTCTTGATCCGAAGCATGCTCTCTGGCATACTCCAGCGAATCCAGGATCTCCCAGTGGTTGATAAACTCCTCTGCATGCAGAGATTTGGGATCATAGTTCATGGCAAACGCCTCCGCTCTTCTGATATAGTATATCAATCATGGTAGCAGTCTTTGCCTGATTTCGCAAGCCGCCACCAGGTTAGTCCATACTAACGGAATTTCTTATATCCTGATCTTTTGAGCGTTTTGATGTTTGCTTTGCGGGCAGTTCCTTCCACCCGGATCTTTTTCTTACAACCCTTAAATGCTCCCTTGGCTGCCTTCTTCAGTCTGCTGCGCAGGGTCAGTGTCTTAAGGGATTTACAGCCTGCAAACGCCTTCTTTGGGATGCTCCGGATGTACTTGTTCAGGTAGACAGTGCGAACCCCTGCGTTCTTAAAGACCGCCTTGCCCAGTGTCGTCACACGGTATGTTTTTCCGTCTGCCGCCACAATACTCTGTGGAATACTCAGATAATGAGATTTTTTACCACTTACGCTCAGACCGGTCAGACAGACGGTTCCTGTCTTTTTGCCGGCAATTGCTGTCACCTGATAGACAAAACCCCCCGCCGTAAATACATCTCCCCTGGCCAGACTGTTCACGGCTGGTCCGGTGATGACGCCGGATGACGCCGGAGCGAGAGTCGGTGCTGCAGGAGTACCGGAAGCGGCCGGAAGTGTCGGTACCGGGGCAGGCATCTGACTTGGCTCTGTGCTTGGTGCCACACTTGGTTCCTGCGTTGGCTCGACACTTGGCTCTGCACTTGGCTCTGTACTTGGCTCCGCACTTGGCATCTGGCTTGGCTCGGTGCTCGGTGCCATACTTGGCTCCTGACTTGGTGCCACGCTTGGCTCTGTGCTTGGTGCCACACTCGGCTCCCGGCTTGGTGCCACACTTGGCTCTGCGCTCGGCTCCACAGTTGGCTCTACAGTCGGTTCGATCGTAGGCTCCGGCTGCTCATTCTCCTTCTGATACTCCCTGACCAGCTTCTCATAATTCTCAGCTTTTACCTGTGGATCCTGTGCCGCATACTCCTCGTCATACATGCCCTCGCCCAGCACCAGAACATAGGCTGATACCTTCTGCTTACAGAGCTGTTCCAGCTTGGCAAGTGTCTCCTGATCATATCCGGCCTGATCCCGGAATTTCTCATAGTAACCGCCGAGCACCTCGTCGGTCAGAACACTCTCGATCTTGACGATCGTATTGCGCGCCGGTACTGTTTTCAGATTCAGGGTCTCATGATCCAGAATCGATGGATCGCTGGAATGATAGGTACGGTAAGCCTCCTGATCCTCCCATCCCGGAATCTCATCGACACAGATGGACTGATTGTCAAGCTGTGTGCGGTCATATGCATAATGCACCTGTCCCTGCGCATCGATCTGAATCTCCTGATATGGTGTCAGCTTGTCGATCACGGTCGCCGCATCCTCATTGGCTCCCAGAAGACCATCCACATAGGCTGCTCTGGCCACAGACATTCTGGCCACCGCCTGATCCAGCTCAGCCTGCGACAGATGCTTCACTGTCACGGTGATCGTCTTATGTACGGAAAGATTTGGATTGGCCTTGCTGGTCATTGTCACTGTGATATCCACACTGCGGTCCGCAGATGCATCCTCTCCGACCGGACGGTATACATACGCGCGGAAGCTGTTAATATCAATGACATCCTCATCGCTGCTCTCTGCCGTGAACCGGTAGTTCCAGTAATCCCAGTATGGGCCGTAGCCGAGTTCTTCGCGTTCGGCTGCGCTCACCACTTTTTTCGGGATCACAAGCTGGATGTCATGGGTGACTGCCTGCGCATCCAGAGTCTCCCCGGTGGCAAAATCCTGCAGTTTGTCGACCGTATAGCAGTCCAGGAGTTTCTGCATCGTCTCTTTGGTCGTATCCAGTTCTTCCTGTGACAATGGTGTGAGTACCACATGAAATGTTCTGGTCACAGTCACATCCGTCGATGGATTGACGATCACTGCCGTCAATGTCACCTCATGCTCCTGCGCATCCCGGTATACTTTTCCCACATAATCCTCATAATACGCATCCGCACTTCCCGTGCGCTTCTCATCACCGATCTTGAGATATGTCTCATCGGAAGAAGTCCACGTGATCTGTCCATACGAATACTTGTCCCCTGCAATATAGGATGGCAGGTTCAGGTCAGAAGAAACCGCATCAAAACGTTCCTCTCCGCAGATGCGCGCCTCGGTCAGCATGGCATCCGCCGCCTGTTCAAGGTTATTCAGAATCTCTGTGGTATCCCATGGGATCAGAAGTGATCTGCTCTCCTGTGGATATGTCACCTTGTCCTGTCCCACCTGCAGACAGAATGTCACAGCGACCTGACGTCCCTGCGCAAAGCTGCCCTCCTGTGGCAATACAGGATAGGTAATCTTTCCATTGGCAGAGACCAGACCGGCATCTTCGGTATCCCGGATCGTCACCGTCACGCCGTCATAGCCCTTCTTCGTCAGAAGCTGCTTCATCTTGGCGATCATGTTGGTATCTGTTCCGTAGACCGGCTGCAGCGAAGAGAAACTCCACTCCAGAGACTTCAGGATCTGCGCCAGATAGACATTGCTGTCCACATTCTCAGACCAGACATCCACGGTAAATTCCTTCGTCTGCGTCATGCGTCCGCTGGAGATCACGGCAGTCAGAGTGACGGTCACAATATTTTTCTCCGGCAGAGTCACCTGTCCCTTGCTGTCGATCACCGTCTCATCACTGGATTCCCAGCGGATCCGGCATCCATCCACTTCCGATGGAAGCACCAGATCAGACGGCTTGCGGATCACGGTATTGTCGATCGTCAGATCCTCTTTGGCCTTCTGCACGGCCTCGGCATCCACCGTATCCTGCAGGGCATCCGAGATTCCGATCGGTCCCACGATCTTGTCCGCACCGGAATCCGCCTCGCCGCGGGCTGTCACTTTCAGATAACGCCCCACATAGTCCAGCTCATCCGGAATCGCAAAATTCGCCCAGGAGGCATCGGCGATCTCCGCAAACTGTTCGCCGTCCTCCGATACATACCACTGGTAAGAGACATTGGTCGCCTCCTCCCCGTTCTTGCCCTGCGCCTGCGCATACAATGTCGTTCCGGTGATTCCACTTCCTGTCACCGTCACAGCGCTGACCGGTACGCTCTGAGCCTGTGCCGGTTTCTGCCAGGTCAGGATCGGATAGCCGTCATTGATACCGCTCTCATCGGCCACATAATGTGGTGTGGAGCTGCTGTTCAGATCCTCTAACAACTGTTCGGCACTGCTGATCGTCTTCTCACTGCCCTTCGCTGCGCCGCCTCCAATGCCAGCATCCGAAGCAGACTCCAGATAATAGCAGTTGGTCACCGTCGCGGCGCTGAAACCAAGCAGTCCGTTCTGTGCCGTACCGATATTGTAACAGTCACTGATCTTACCCAGCTGAATCTGACCTCCGATACCACCGGTTCTGGTCGTTCCCTGAATCGTTCCCTTGTTATAGCATCCTGCCACGGTCGTCTTCTTGCTGATGTAGCCGGCAATACCGCCCGCATACGTTCCGGTGACCGATGCCGCATTCATACAATCCTCAATCTTCACTCCGGCCAAAGTGGCATTTCCGATAATACCACCCGCATAGGCACTTCTGCCCGTGCCGGTCTGGACGCTTCCCTGTACTCCACAGTTTTGGATCGTCGCGGTCGTCGCTCTTCCCACGATGCCGCCGGCGATATTGGAAGATGTCTTAATGGAAGCCTGCAGATTGACGTTTTCGATCGTAGCACCGCTGACCATTCCGAACAATCCCTGATTGTTGTTTGCCGTATCAATCTTCAGATTGGAAATGGTGTGCCCCTGTCCATCAAACGTACCGCCGTAACTGTACGTGATGTACCCGCTGCTGTTCCAGCCGATCGGTGTCCAGGACTTGCCTCCCAGATCAATGTCATCGGTCAGAACCGCATTGTCCTTGACCAGAGCTTCGGTCTGGGTGCCGGTCTGATTGACGTGATCCGCAAACCAGGCCAGTTCCTCTGCGTTGGAGATCTGATAAACTCCCTCTTTGCACTCCGGTTCCTGTGTGGTGCTGCCATCCCATTCCATGGCAGAAGCCCTCAGTGACGGTGCCTGGATTCCCCCGAGCACCATACTGAACGCCAGCACACAACTAAGTGTTTTTCTGGTTGTTTTCTTCAATGTTACCCTCTTTCCGAGGAGTATCTAAAGACTCCTCACACTTTGCCAGGCCTGGTCTGGGGTGTTCCAGGCGATACCTCTTCTGGTTCTGCCGTGCGCGAAGTCGTTTTTCCTGTTTGCGTTGGAGACGTGCGGGATCGACAGGCTTCACCCCGGCGGCTTCCAATGCCCGGGGCCATGGGCCCAGATGTCCCTTGATCACATTGACAATAGAACTCTCAAAATCAGATTTTTTCGGAAAACGTCCTGTTTCCTGCGCCTTGTCCTGCAGCGCAGCAATACATTGCTCTTTCGTCCATTTACTCATCGATATGCCTCCGTACTTTTCCATTCAGTCCACGACTTTCCGGAGCGATCCTCAGACAGATCCTCCGCCCCAAAAGCACTTGGTAAAACCAGTAACGCTTCTCCCCGGCAGGTATCCCGACTTCACAGCCTGTCCGGCATCAGACCGGACTCTGCATACGGTAATGGTGGTTGCGACGGATTCTCACCGAACTTCCCCTTAAATGCCTCATTGACAACACCGGGCGAATTGTTATTACCAATACCGACTATAACACTGGTAATTTCTTCTTGTCAATGAATGCAAAACGAGAGGTTTCCTATAAAGTAAAAAATGCCCCCGGGTATCTTACCCGGAGGCATCCTGTCTCACGCTAGTATGAACTTAGCGGATCTTTGTCTTCTTGCTTACCTTGCTCTTCTTGAGCATCTTCTTATATTTCTTGAACTTCTTCTTTGGAACCTTGATCGTGGCCTTCTTGTGAATGTTCTTGAATGCGAACTTGCCGATCTTGGTCAGCTTCTTCGTACGGATCGTCACTTTCTTCAACTTCTTGCAGTTGTAGAATGCTTTGATACCGATCGTCTTCACATTTGTGTTGATCGTGGCCTTCGTCACCTTTTTCAGTCCCTTGAATGCATTCTTCTCGATCGCTGTGACGCGGTACTTCACGCCGGATTTTCTGATCGCATTCGGAACCTTGATGGACTTGATCGTCTTCTTCTTGGAAGCGACCACACCAATCACCTTACAGTAATGCTTGGCCGGATTGGTGATCACATAGATATAGGTACCATCCTTTACGACGGTTCCTGTCACCACACTTCCGGAAGCGGCTGTGACGGTAGTAGATTTCTCAAAGACTGCGGTGATATAACTTCCCTCACGGATCGCAAAGCTGGAAGCGGCAGTTGTTCCGGCATCGCGTCCATCGACGATCCAGCGTGAGAATGTATAGCCTGCGGCCGGTGTAGCCGTCAGTCCCATCGTAGCCTTGGCAGTATCCAGGGCAGTCAGGGTAACGGAACCGGAACCGGCAGGAACGACGGAAACCGTCACACCGTATGCCTTGACACTGGCAATGGCAGAACCGGTAGGAACTCCTGCGATCACGCTGTCATAATGATTGATCACGGTTGTCTCATTGATAATGGTCGTGCCTGCAGCAGGTGTGGTATTTGGCAGAGGAGTAGCACCGCCCGGTGCAGGGCTCGCACTCTGTCCCGGTGCCGGACTTGCACTCTCACCAGGTGCAGGACTCGCACTCTGTCCCGGTGCCGGACTTGCACTCTCACCAGGTGCAGGACTTGCGCTCTCTCCCGGTGCAGGTGTAGCATTGGGATCATAATTCTCAATGTCTGTCTTTGGATCTTTCTTACCGGTCTGATAGAATACCGCACAGACGGTGATCTCCTTGGAGGTATCAAAGAGAGCCTGGGTCTGGGTGGATACATACTTGCCGTCTACCACCCAGCCGCTGAAGCTGTAGCCGCTCTCTGCAGTCGCCAGAAGGCCTGTCTGATCCTTGGCAATGCTTGTAACACTTACTGTTCCTGCTCCTGCAGGTACTACGACAACAGACAGATTTCCTGCTGTCACCTTCACGGTGTTCTCTCCCTTTCCATATGGAGGAACCAGATCATTGTCCGGGTCAACCGGAGTATCCTTGTCGATCAGAACATCTCCTACTGAGACGTCGGAGATGATCGGCTCGGTTGTGGAAGTGCTTCCGGTGTCTGTACCCTTGATTGTCTGATCCGGGCGGTTTGGATTATAATCCTCCCCCTTGGCAATAGTTCCACTGGCATTGTTGGTCGTTGATTTCACAAAGACAGTTCCGGTATTTTTATTATTTTCAGACTTACCGCTGTTGGTTCCGATACAGCCTGCTACGGTCTCATCACCATAGACATCTCCTGCATTGGTACAGTTCTTTACGGTACTGTTGGAATTTCTGTCCTGTGAAGATCCAATATTCTTTCCGACGAGTCCGGCTACCACTTCTTTACCGGTAACCTTTCCGTAGTTCTGATTGTCATCAATTGTGGACGCCGCACGATATGTAGACTCGTTCTCTCCAACCAGTCCACCAACGCTCTTGGTTCCGTTGACATTTCCTTCATTAATGTTGTTGGTCGCATTATTTCCAATAGAACCGGTTGCTTCCAGTCTTCCGACCAGTCCACCGACTTTGTCCTGTCCATTGATTTCTGCCAGATTCTTATTGCCAGACATCGTCATACCCTGACCCAGTCCTGCAATACCTCCGACATTTGTCTCACCGGTTACAGAACCTGTCGCCTTATTGGTATTGTCGGTGAGCGCTCCCTGAGCGTCATTGATCAGCCCGGCAATACCGGCAACATTCTTCTTACCTTCAATCTTTCCGGCATTGGAAGATTTATCCACTTTGGCACTGGTACGACCCTCACCGCAGACACCACCGACGTTGGAAGTTCCCTTGACAGCTCCTCTGTTATCGCTGTTGCTGATGGTTCCGCTGCCTCCGATGACACCTGCCACACCACCGACATTCGTCCCGCCGGAAACTTCTGCATTGTTGGCGGAGGAAGAAACCTTCTTTGTGTATGTACTTCCCACAACTCCACCAACATTGGTAGAACCACTGATCTTGGAAGGAAGATCCTTATCGGTAGACTGGATCACCTTACACTGGATGATATCTGTCACGGTCGTTCCGGCAATGCCGCCGACATTCTCTGTGCCGGAAACCTGTCCGGAGAATGTACACCCCTGGATGGTGTTTTCCCGTTCCGTTTCAGAAATAGACATTTTGGCGTTTTTATTGTTTCCCACAATTCCACCGATATTTTTGGAGGCAGTTCCTGTTCCCTGAACGGTACTATTAAGAACCTGACATCCAGTTAACTGATACAGGTTATCTCCGGCAATTCCTCCGATATTATTGCCGGTACCGCTGATCATAGAATCCTGAACCACGCAATAATATAAATCACCCTTTCCTGTATACTCCGCTCCCATAGAACCGATCAGTCCACCGACATAGCTTCCACCGGATACGGAACAATTCTTAACTGTCACTTTCTGAAAATCCTTTACCTCTCCATGGCAGGAATAAAGTCCTCCCACTACCATAGCGGTAGCTGATGCCTTTGGAGCGGAAATGCTGCAGTTCTCAAAGGTTACATTGGAAATTTCAAGAGTTGCCAGATACCCGAAAAATCCTGCATAGGAAGTTCTGCTGTTCTGCTTCACTTTCACGTTGCGGATCGTTTTCCCGTTTCCATCAAAATGAATTCGATATTCTTCATTATCTCCCACAGAAGTAAATGGATCGCTGGCTGATCCTGTGATATCCGCACCCAGTTTGGCATAAAATCTGCCCTCTCCTGCGGAGTTTACAATATCACTATACTCCTTTAACCCCGAATAGTTCATGATCACATATGGATCATCCTGCGTACCGTCTCCGGTGATTCCTTTCGCTGCAGACGCAGTGATTCCGGTACCGGCAAAGATGCTGGTAAACGTCACTGCGGCCGAAAGAGCCAGAGACATCACTTTTTTGTTCATGTTTTGACCTCCTCCTTGTACATAAAACTCTTTGAATCTCGTACATTATAACATCGTGCCATAGTCCAAACAATAAGCGATTTTACAGAATAAAAAATGTTTTTTCGGGTTCCTTTGAACATTTTCGCCAAAAACTTTGTTATTTTACATGACGAAATCGGCGAAATCCAGCCGATTTGTTGCATATTCGTTTTGCTTGTTCACAATTTCTTTACAACTTAATCATTTCAGGTTCATATCTCCACATTATAATACCAGTATCAAGTAAATGAAATGCTTGATGTACTAGATTATTTTTTTCATACCTTCTCCTTTTGTGGGCTGTCAACGAGGCAGCCTTTTTTAATG
>ERZ1034984.3912-NODE-3912-length-10236-cov-3.930950_pt1 | contig 10236 bp, 8 predicted proteins | sample MGYA00520589_ERZ1034984 | MGnify/ENA primary metagenome ERZ1034984 (study PRJEB33766, sample SAMN09781790) | gut metagenome | biome: gut microbiome | host: Homo sapiens | place: Madagascar | study: EMG produced TPA metagenomics assembly of the PRJNA485056 data... | reverse complement strand
GTATATTTATTTGTGATTTTTTGAAAGAAATACTTGAATTTATTCTTATAGTATGTTATGATAATACCAAAGTTATTGATTTTCAAGCCTTTATACTACATAAAGCAAAAAGTCAGGCCGAGGAATAAGAGTTGTGAGAATAGAGCTGCATAATATGCAGTTCTATACATTTGCTCCTGCTCTTGGGAATTGAGTCGGAATGATGTGCAAGGGCGGACAGGCATTTCGCTTATTCGGATAGTTCCGAATTAAGTAGGAAATTTTAACTATTCAAGAATGACAACAGCAATCATTTAAAGCTTTTATTCTGCATTGACATGCTGAATGAGGGGGTTCAAATTGATAATATTTTCGGAGCGATTTTGCTTCGGTCAACAGAATTGCCGATTCTTTATGGATGGTGGATCGACAGTGTTTTGGCTTACAAAAATCTTTATAGCATCAGGGGCACTAAGAAAAATAAGGGGGGATTTTATTCAAGCAGCGTGGGGGATAAAATCAGTGTCATACGCTGATCGAAATTATTAAAAGAGCAGAAAGATACGGAAAAAAGGAGAGAGAGTATGGAAAATATACAAGCCGTAGAATCTGAATTTATAAAAGAAGATGGGAGAGAGGATCGGGAATATGCGAAATCGAACCAGGGGTATGAGGTTATTAAACGTATATTTGATTTTGTAAGCTCGTTCGTGGTAAGTCTTATTTTGATTATACCGTGCCTGTTGATTGCGCTTTTGATTTTTATTGTAGATCCCGGAAATCCTTTCTTTATTCAGGAGAGAGTAGGGAAAGACAATAAACCTCTTAAAATTGTAAAATTCAGAAGTATGAAGAAAAATGCGGATGATCTGAAACATATGCTGACGCCCGAAGAATATGAGCGGTATTTAAAGGAATTTAAGTTGGATAATGATCCGAGATTATTACCGCATAATATCGGGAAGTACATACGGAAACTCAGCGTTGATGAGATTCCTCAGATTATCTTTAATATCTGCCTGAAGGGGGATATGTCGGTTGTGGGACCAAGACCGATATTAAGAAAGGAAATGGAATTAAACTATACACCGGAGCAGCAGGAAGCTTTAACTGGCGTAAAGCCGGGACTTACCGGATACTGGCAGGCATACGGAAGAAATAACGTGGGTTACAGTGACGGCGAAAGACAGCGGATGGAATTGTATTATGTACAGAACAGAAGTATAGGATTGGATATTAAGATCATTTTCCGTACCGTGAAAGCAGTTTTATCACAGGACGGGGTGAAATGATGGAGAAGATTCTGAGAATAGCACAGATAATGGGCAAGATGGAAAACGGAGGTGTGGAGTCGGTAGTAATGAATTATTACCGTCACATCGACCGCAGTAAAATTCAATTTGATTTTATTGCGGACAACGATTCGTCTATTCCGCAAAGAGCAGAGATTGAGGCTTTGGGCGGACGGGTTATTAAGGTTGCGCCCTATCAAAAAATCAATCGGTATCTTGCGGAGCTGACCGAGATATTCAAGAAAAACGAGTACAAAATCGTTCATTCGCATTTGAATACGCTGAGTGTATTCCCTTTATATGCAGCCAAGAAAGCCGGCGTGCCGATACGGATTGCACACAATCATTCAACAGCCGGTAAGGGTGAGTATAAAAAGAATATTATGAAATACATGCTGCGCCCCTTTGCAAAGGTGAATGCGACGCATTATGCGGCATGCTCCCGATATGCCGGTGCATGGCTGTTCGGGGAAAAAGCTGTCGATAGCGGCGAGGTTACGATCTTTAATAATGCGATTGATTTGGATAAATTCAAGTTCAATGAAGAAGTCAGAAGTCGGGTGCGCAGAACACTGGACATCGAAGATCGCTTTGTAGTAGGACATATCGGGCGTTTTTGCTATCAGAAAAACCATGAGTTTTTGATTGATATATTCAACGCCGTGCATCAGAAGAATCCGAATGCGGTTCTGATGCTGATAGGCGAGGGGGATCTGGAATATGCTGTCCGGCAAAAGGTGGAAGATAAGGGATTAATGGATAGCGTCATGTTCTTGGGCAACAGGAACGATGTTCATGAATTGTATCAGGCGATGGATGTATTTGTCCTGCCATCAAGATATGAGGGACTGGGGATGGTTGCGGTAGAGGCGCAGATTGCCGGTGTAAGAACGATCGTATCTACTGAGGTGCCGGATGATGTTGCGATAACAGATTCTATTGAATTTTTGAATTTATCGGATTCTGTTGAACGGTGGAACGATAAGGTTTTAAACGGAAAGGAACATCCGGTATTATTGAAAGATAAATCGGATCAGTTTAATATTCATATTTGGTCGCAGAAATTAGAAGAGTATTACGGGAAAATTTTGCATATTGACTTAAACAAAGAAGTAATATTAAGCAATGGTAAAAAGTAATTTCTTGAATGAGTTTGTTTTTTTGTTTTGCGGAGATGAAAGCCGAAAAACAGATACAAATTCATAATTCTTCCATTGCGTAATTAACTAAGGTATATAAAGAGGAGCTATAAAATATGGATTACCATCAAATATATCAACAATGGGTTACAGATCCGTTTTTTGATAAAACAACCAAGGAGGAATTGATCACTATTGCTGATGAGCGTGAAATAGAGGAACGGTTTTACTGCAATCTGAAGTTTGGTACGGGCGGTATGCGCGGAATCATGGGAGCCGGTACGAATCGGCTGAATCAGTATACCATCGGACGGGCAACGAAAGGCGTTGCCGACTATGCGCTTGCAAATTTTTCGGCTGAGTCGTGTGCAGAACGGGGTATTGCAATTGCTTATGACACGCGAAATAACAGCAGAGAGTTTGCAAAAATTACGGCGAATGTTTTAAGCGGAATGGGAATTAAAGTGTATCTTTTTGACAAACCTGTTCCAACACCGCAGCTGAGTTATACAATTCCGAAATTGAATTGCATTTTGGGTATTGTCATTACGGCGAGTCATAATCCAAAGGAATACAACGGATATAAATTGTATGATGAAAAGGGAGGTCAGCTTGTACCGGATCAGGTGAAGCGGGTGATTCAGTATATTGACAAAATCAGTGATTATACTTCGGTGTGTTTTGAAGGAAATAACGCATTGATTGATTCCATAGACAACACGGAAGCTTTTGTAAATGACGTAATAGACAGTACTCCGCAGACGGCGACAGAGAATAAGAAAGAATTAAAAGTTGTCTATACTCCCTTACACGGAACAGGAAGTATACCGGTACAGCGAGCTTTGAACAAGGTCGGCTTTTCGGGAGTGACGGTTATCAGCGAGCAGGAAATGCCGGATGGGAATTTCAGCACGGTAAAATCGCCGAATCCTGAAAATAAAGAATCAATGGAACTGGCATTGGATTTTGCGGGTAAGCACGGCGCAGATATTGTTCTTGGGACAGATCCGGATTGTGACCGGGTAGGCGTTGGTGTCAGACAAAACGGAGAATATGTGTTATTGACGGGAAATCAGACGGGCGCGTTGCTTTCGGATTATGTCACAAAGTCTATGACGGCAACTCGGCCGGCATTAATTAAAACGGTCGTTTCATCCGATTTGGGAGCTGAGATTGCCAAATCAAGAGGGGTTACTGTTTTTACAACCTTGACAGGCTTTAAATATGCCGGTGAAAAAATATCGCAATTTGAACAGGCAAAGCGCGAGAACTGTACAGAACGGGCGTATGATTTTGTGTTTGGATATGAAGAATCCTACGGTTATCTTGCAGGAACCTATGCAAGAGATAAGGATGGGGTTGGCACATGCTTGCTCATCTGTGAAATGGCGGCTGAATACAAAGCGGAGGGAAAAACGCTGGTGGATCGGCTGCATGAGTTATATCAGGAATATGGATATTACCTGGATTATCAGGATAGCTTTGTGTTCGAGGGCAAGGCAGGAGTTGAAAGGATGAATGCCATTATGGCGGAAATTCGCAGTAATGGTATAGAACTTGCGGAGCCTTATGCAGTTTTGGACTATAATCGTGAAGTGGAGGCAGAAAAGGGATTTGGAAAACTGCCGCGTTCCAATGTATTAAAATTGGTTATGGATAATGGGTCATGGCTGGCGATTCGCCCATCCGGAACAGAACCGAAGATCAAGGTATACTATAGCATTAAAATGGAAAATAAGGAGTTAGCGGACCGGAAGTTGGAAGAATATCGCTCGCTTATGAAGAATGTTATCCGGAGGGGAGATTGAATTGATAAGAGCAAGAGCGCTGAACTGCACAAAAACAGAATTAACCGCGCTGCAGCTTACAGCAATGGCATTTGTTGATCGGTCTGTGGTCATAGAGGAGCCGGAGACTGTAGATTGGCAGGCTGTTTTTGAAGAATTAAAGATTCAGGCGGCAACCGCAGTGGTGATTGACGTATTATCCGAATATGAGCAATACATTCCACAGGAGATTTTTTATCAGTGGTTTCAGTATTCCATGCAGGTTATCAACATCGGGCACAGAATATTATTTGCGCAGTCTAAATTGAATGAATTATTTGAACAAAACGGCATACCGCTTGCAACTCTGAAAGGTGCGGCGGCTGCTTGTTATTATCCGAATCCATCCTACAGAAATATGGGGGATATTGATTTTCTGGTTGAGGAAAGGGATTTTGAAACGGCAGTGGGATTGATGCAAAATAATGGGTATCATCTTACCTATCCGATGGATCATGTGGATTATCATGTAACATTTGATAAAGATGGTGTGGTATTCGAGCTGCATAAAGAACCGGCAGGTATTGCGCACAATCAATATGGCGATGTTCTTCGGGATTTATATCGGGAAGCGCCGGCGAGAGCGATCAAGGAATCCATATTGGAATATGAATTTTTCCGGATGCCGCGATTGGAGAATGGCATGGTTTTACTGCTGCATATTGTAAAGCACCTGGATGGTGGCTTGGGGATTCGGCAGTTATGCGACTGGATGGCTTTTGTACAAAAAGAATTGACGGATGAAGTCTATCGAACGGAATTTCAACCGCTGCTAAAGAAAACGGGATTAGAGAAGATGGCGTGTATTGCGGCGAAAACATGTTGCCTATATCTGGGACTTACCGGAATAACATGGTGCATGGATGCCGATGAAACCGCTTGCATGGAGTTTATGCATTTTGCGTTAAATAACGGCAATTTTGGATATAAGGACCCCAGTTCAAACAGAGTAGGAGCCGTTCTCGGAAAAGCCAATTATGGGGACAAGCGGCCGTTTCTGATTCGGGCAATATCCAATTTGCAGAAAAGCGGCATGAGGAATTGGGAAGCGGTCAAGCGGCATCCATTCTTAAAATATATTGCATGGGCATATATTCCGTGCAGATACATAGGAAGAATTATAACAGGTAAAAGGAGCTTGAGCGACACCAAAAGGCTGGCAAAAACAATCAACAGTGATAAGAGCTTAAAGGATAAGCTGGCTGTTTTTGAGTAATGGGGATTTATTCTTTGTTGAAAAAATTATAAAGATAATAAATGAAGGAGAAGTTTTAATATGAAAAAAGCATTAATCACAGGAATCACAGGTCAGGATGGTTCATATCTTGCAGAGTTTTTGTTGGAAAAGGGGTATGAGGTGCACGGCATTACACGGCGTGCATCAATTTCCAACACAGCACGGATTGATCATTTATTGGAAAAGAATGCAATTACGCTGCATGATGGTGACTTATCGGATTCATCCAGCCTTATCAGAATTATAGGACTTGTAAAACCGGATGAAATTTACAACCTTGCGGCGCAAAGTCATGTACAGGTAAGCTTTGATGTGCCGGAATATTCGGGCGATGTGGACGCTATTGGCGTTCTCAGAGTTCTTGAGGCTGTCAGAATATTGGGAATGACAAAGACATGCAGAATTTATCAGGCATCAACCTCGGAATTGTACGGAAAAGTGGAAGAAGTTCCGCAAAATGAGAATACACCGTTTCATCCGTACAGCCCTTATGCGGTAGCGAAGCAATATGGGTTCTGGATTACCAAGGAATACAGAGAAGCTTATGGCATGTTTGCGGTTAATGGTATTTTGTTTAATCATGAGTCGGAACGCCGCGGAGAAAACTTTGTTACAAGAAAGATTACGCTTGCGGCAGGAAGAATCGCATGCGGACTTCAGGATAAGCTCCAGTTGGGGAATATGGATTCTCTGAGAGACTGGGGTTATGCCAAGGATTATGTGGAATGTATGTGGATGATTTTACAGCATGACACGCCGGAGGACTTTGTTATAGCAACTGGAGAACAGCATACGGTAAGAGATTTTACGCAGAAAGCATTTGCGGCATGTGGGATTGAGTTGAGATTCGAAGGAAAGGGTCTTGAGGAAAAGGGAATTGATGTTAAGACCGGAAAGGTTCTTGTAGAGGTCAACGAAGCATGGTTCAGACCTACGGATGTGGATAATCTTTGGGGAGATCCGACAAAGGCAAAGACAGTTTTGGGCTGGAATCCGCAGAAAACAAGTTATGAGGAGCTTGTACAAATTATGGCAAAGCACGACCTGGAGCTTGCAAAGTGCGAGGCAGCGGCAAAATCAATTAATGGTTAGAGAGGTAGAACGAGAATGGATAAGAATGGGAAGATTTATGTTGCAGGGCATAAGGGAATGGTAGGTTCGGCAATTGTCAGAGCCTTAGAGAAAAATGGTTATACCAATATTGTAACGCGTTCACATAAGGAACTGGACTTAACGCGCCAGGATCAGGTTGAAGAATTTTTTGCAAAAGAGAAGCCGGATTATGTGTTTTTGGCGGCTGCCAAGGTTGGGGGGATTATCGCTAATAACGAGCATCCGGCAGATTTTATGTATGATAATATGATTCTTGAGATGAATGTGATTCATGCAGCATGGAAGAATAACTGTAAAAAGCTGATGTTTCTGGGCAGTTCCTGCATTTATCCGAGAATGGCGCCGCAGCCGATGCCGGAAAGCTGCTTGTTAACCAGCGCTTTGGAGCAGACGAATGAGGCATATGCGTTAGCGAAGATTTCTGGATTAAAGTATTGTGAATATCTCAATCGTCAATATGGAACAGATTATATCAGTGTTATGCCTACGAATCTTTATGGCCCGAATGATAACTATCATCCGCAGCATTCGCATGTCTTGCCGGCACTTATCCGGCGTTTTCATGAGGCAAAAGAGAGTGGTGCTGAGAGTGTGGTTTGTTGGGGAACAGGAGCACCGCTCAGAGAATTTTTATATGTCGATGATTTGGCGGATGCATGTGTCTATCTGATGAATACATATAGCGGAGATGAAACGGTTAATTTGGGTACAGGTAAAGAATTGACAATTAAAGAGCTTACGGAGCTTGTTGCAAAGGTAATCGGATACCATGGCGAAATCAAATGGGATCCGACAAAGCCGGACGGAACTCCGAGAAAGCTTTTAGATGTATCAAAGCTTACAAATTTGGGTTGGAAGTACAAAACAGAACTTGAAGAGGGAATCAGATTATCATATGAAGATTTCCTGAATAATCCGATGAGGGCAGAACGATGAATATAATTTTATTATCCGGGGGCAGCGGTAAGCGTCTTTGGCCCTTGTCAAATGATATTCGATCAAAACAGTTTATAAAGATGTTTAATAATGAATGCGGCGAATATGAGTCCATGGTACAACGTGTTTATAAACAGATTAAACGGGTCGATAAGGACGCAAATATCACGATTGCCACAAGCAAGAAGCAGGTAAGCGCGATCAATAACCAATTGGGGGATAAGGTGGCAGTATGTGTTGAGCCGGCAAGGAGAGATACCTTTCCGGCAATAGCACTGGCGGCAGCCTTTTTGCAGAGCGAAAAAAATGTTTCGGAAGATGAGGCAGTGTTGGTGTGTCCGGTAGATCCTTATGTGGATGATTTGTATTTCGAAGCCCTTAAAGAGCTTTTTGAGTTCACAAAAACGGGACAGTATAATCTGAATCTGATGGGTGTTGAACCAACCTATCCAAGTGAGAAGTACGGATATATCATACCGCAGACAAAGGAGCATACTGCGGCAGTCAAGGAGTTTAAGGAGAAGCCGGACGTAAAGACGGCAGAAACTTATATTGCGCAAGGAGCGTTATGGAATTGCGGAGTATTTGCGTTTAAACTGGGTTATCTGTTGGATATTGCGCACAAACATATAGATTTTGAAAGTTATTTTGACATTTACAGCAGTTATGAGGCGCTTGAGAAAATTTCGTTTGACTATGCGGTTGTAGAAAAAGAAAGCAGCATCGGTTGTTTGCGATTTGCAGGCGAGTGGAAGGATGTAGGCTCATGGAATACATTTTCCGAGGTCATGAGCGAGTCGGTAATCGGTAATGTACAATTGAATGATGTTTGCAAAAATACACATGTTATCAATGAATTAAATATTCCTATACTTTGTATGGGCTGCAAGGACATGATTATCGCGGCGAGCGGTGACGGAATATTAATTTCGGATAAAGAGCAGAGCAGTTATATTAAGCCGTATGTAGACGCAATGCATAATGAAGCGCGATACGCCGAAAAATCATGGGGAAGCTATACGGTCATGGATGTCAATGACGATAGCATGATTATCAAGGTTATCCTTATGCCGGGGCATAGGATGCATTATCACAGCCATGAATACCGGGATGAAATTTGGAATGTTATTTCAGGAACAGGTAAAGCGATTCTTGACGATCGCGAGCAAGACATCAAGCCGGGGGATGTTGTAACCATGCCTGCCGGCTGCAAGCATACGGTAATTGCTAAAACGGAATTGACGATTATAGAGGTTCAGATGGGTAATGACATTACAGTGGAGGATAAGAAAAAATATGAAGATCACATTATTTAAATATGCGATCTATCATATGCAGAAAAGTGTCACCGGATTTTTTGAGTTGCCGGGAATATGAGTGAAGTCATTGCGATAATACACTTTAACAGGGAGTTTTTGTATGGATAAAAAGTTGCGTGTACTTGTGGTTTCCTACCTGCCGTGGAGAAATGATGTCAGCGTGGGAAATACTCTTACAAATCTATTCGAAGGACTGAAAGATAAAATTGAATTTGCCAATATTTATTTTAAAGGAGGCAAGCCGAATAATAGTGTGGCATCAAAATATTTCTATATTCCCGAAGGGCAATTGGCGAAAAGCATCGTTACGCGTAAAAATGTCGGAAGCGAAATATATTGTGAGAATGAACCGGAAGAAAAACTTTCAAATTCATATAATAAAGCAAGACAGCTTAGATGGGAATCTTTGTTGCTTGTTCAGGATTTGATAGGCGTTTTTGGAAAGTGGAAATCGGATAGATTAGACAAATTCATAAAAGAATTTGAGCCGGATATTGTTTTTGGACCATTGGGAAGAGTCCCGGCGGGAAATTTAATGATGGTTTATTTAAAGGATAAATTTCATGTTCCGGTTGTAACATATGCGTGGGATGATCATTACTCACTTCATAAGAAGTCAAAATCCATATTTTTCTGGATTAAAACTCTTATTGAAAGAAAATATATCAGAAAATGCGCGGACATTAGCAGTTATATTTATACCATTACAGAACCAATGGCGAGAGAGTATTCGGAGTATTTTCACAAGGAATGTAAGTTGCTTTATAAAGCATATGATTTTGGCGGGGCTGCGGATTTAAAAGAGTCTGTCAGTGATCCGATTAAAATAATTTATATGGGAAATACAGGCTTGGGAAGATGGAAGGTGCTTGCGGAGATTGTAAAAGCATTAGAGGAGATTAATGCTTATGAAAAAAAAGCGCAGTTATATATTTATACGATGACGCCTTTATCGGAAAAAGCAAGAAATTTATTGGATGTGCCGGGGATTTCACAGCTTATGAAACCGGTAGATGACGATCAGGTTTTGCCTACTATGCGTTCAGCAGATATTCTTCTTCATGTGGAGCCTACCGATGAAAAAGAAAGATTATTTTTTAGATTGTCGTTTTCAACGAAAATTGTTGATTATTTATATAGCGCAAGATGTATTTTTGCGGTAGGGGGAGAAACTGCTGCAATGCAATATCTGAAAAATAATGATGCGGCTATCGTCACAGTTGATAATAAACAGATTACAGGGGAATTGTCGAGATTAACAGATGATCCTAATCTTATTATTCAATATGGAAAAAAAGCTTGGGATTGTGGAGTACGCAACCACCAAAGAACCACTATTCAAGGGAATATATATAATGATTTTAAGAAGTTAGTACGGGAGGAATCATGAGAACG
>ERZ1034984.3910-NODE-3910-length-10238-cov-6.658156_pt1 | contig 10238 bp, 9 predicted proteins | sample MGYA00520589_ERZ1034984 | MGnify/ENA primary metagenome ERZ1034984 (study PRJEB33766, sample SAMN09781790) | gut metagenome | biome: gut microbiome | host: Homo sapiens | place: Madagascar | study: EMG produced TPA metagenomics assembly of the PRJNA485056 data... | reverse complement strand
ATATATACATATATATGTAATAAATAAAGAAATTGAATTTTTATTTCATGGCTCTAAACCTTGGCTCTTCTATTGTCTTTTTATATAACTTAGAACGCCCGTATTTATTCACATTGTACAAATTTCATGAAGTTTGTGTTTAAAGACTGGACTTTTCGCAAAAATGTGTTATTATAGTATATGTAAAGCGATATAGTTTTGACATTTAGCTACTTAATGTTGCTGCTGTACAACTTTACAAATTGCAAATACCGGGAGGTTTAGTTATGAGTTTTGACAGAATTATCGCCATTACAAGACAGTATGGTTCAGGCGGACACGATATCGGTAAAGCACTTGCCGAGAAGCTTGGTATATCGTTTTATGATAAGGAGCTCATTTCTATTGCCGCTAAAGAGAGCGGTGTATCTCCCGAGGTATTCAAGCATGCTGACGAAAGAGCTACCAACAGTCTTTTGTATTCATTGTCTGTGGGACTGTACAATTACGGTAACAACTTTTCTTCAGTGGGCGACCTGCCGGTTAATGACCGTCTTTATATTTTACAGCACAAGATTATCAAGCAGCTTGCAGAAAAAGAAAATTTCGTTGTAGTCGGTAGATGCGCCGACTATGTTCTTAAAGATAATCCGAAGCTTGTGAAGGTATATATTTATGCTGATCTTGATAAGAGAATTAAAAGAGCTGTTGACAGACAGGACATTGACCCTGCCAGAGCCAAACAGGCAGTTTTGAAGGCAGACAAGAACAGAGCAAATTACTATAGTTTTTATTCAGGGAAAAAATGGGGTCTTGCAGACAACTATGATTTGTGCCTTAACAGCACTAACATTACAGTTGATCAGGCCGTTGACATTATTATAAGTTACATCAATATTTGTGACTCAAATAAAAAATAACACTCATATTCGAGCATTTCCTGAATATACTATATTGTTTTATTAAGGAGGTGTACTATATGAAATTTGTCATTATGGATCTTGATGATTTTATCTTTGGTAACGAAGAATGGCACGAGAGCGAAAGATAACCGCTTTTCGGACAGAATTTTAATTTATTTACCGTGATTTTTTATCATTGACATAAAATCAAAAAAGAGGCGGATACTTAATCAAAAGTATCCGCCTTTTTTGTTGCCCCTTAAAACGAAACGAGGGCTTGCATTAATATTGTATGCGTCAAAATCGCAATTATTCATTGTTATTTATAAAAGAAAGCGGATCGGCGTACTTGCCATCAATCTTCACTTCAATGTGTATATGGTTATCGTCCCCCGCCTCAAAGGGGACAGCGCCGATTGTACCGACCTTCTTCCCGACATCGATTGAATCACCCTTGTTTACATCAACCGAGCCAAGTCCGCAATATCTGCATATGACATTGTCGGTTGAAATTTCAACGATTTTGCCGAGCATTTTATCCTCACAAACATTAGTAACCACTCCGCCCGTCATTGCGGTTACATCATCGCCGAGTTTACCACCGAAATCAACTCCCGTGTGCGGTTTCCATACATTCAAAGTTTTGAAATAAACACTTTTTTCGCTGTACTCACGAACAACATTGTTTGAATTAAGCGGATAGTTCAGGCTCAAATCTGTTGAAAGCATTGTTTCAAGAGCGTTTTTTGAACTTTCTGTCGGATTTGTTGACGGTTCTTCGGTTGCCGCAATGGTAGGAACTTCGACATCAAGCTTAACCTCTGGCAAGGTTTGGGTTACACCCGTGACATTTTCATTAACCTTAACCTCATTGCTTTGAGTTGCGGCAGGAGTTTTTGCACTTGGCACTGATAATGTATTGTAGGTTGAGTACACCGCCATGCAAACGGCAATCAGACAAATTGAACAAGCCGTGTAAAATCCGATTTTTTCACGGCGACTGCGTTTTTTCTTTCTGTTGTTATAATAATCGCTCATAAAAAAGCACCTCCGTTTCTATTATTGACTGAGGTGCTAAATTTATACAGTTGTATATACAAAAATCCCTCCCGAAAAAACGAGAGGGATAAGTTTGTTTTTAAGTATCAATTAGTATAATTATACTTTTCTGCAAACAGCATTGATTGACTCCGGAATTTCGCTTTCGTCAGCAGAAATAAGGAGAACAATGTTAGTTGATGCAGTTTCGGCAAGATCCTGAAGCTTCTTTGTGAAGGTTTCAAGGCCTGCAAGAGCCTCCGGGCAAATCTTGAATGTTGAGTCAACGAGAATGTCAGTAACATCATAGTTGCCTGCGCAGATACCGCTGATAAAACCGAAAAGCATATCATAACCGCTGATGAGATACTGCTCTGTATCAATAAGTCTTGCCTTATGTGTAACATCATATGTGAGCTTTGAGCCTTTTTCAATTACAACAACATTGCCTGTTGAAGCGGCAACAGCCTCGTTAGCAAGAGAGATGAGCTTTTTAGTTTTGCCTGTTCCTTTTTTACCGATAAGTAAAGTAACCATAATTAGTTCCTCCGTTGTTATACTTTATTAAGAAATTATCCGAGTCTTGCCTCAAGAGCAGCCTTCTGATCCTCATAGCCCGGCTTGCCGAGAAGAGCGAACATATTCTTCTTGTAGCTTTCAACACCCGGCTGGTTAAACGGATTAACACCGAGCATATAACCTGAAATAGCACAAGCCTTCTCAAAGAAGTAGATGAGATAGCCAAGCTCTGATTCGTTCATTTCGGGAACATTAAGAACAATGTTCGGTACACCGCCGTCATTATGAGCGAGAACTGTACCCTCAAAAGCCTTCTGATTTACGAATCCCATTGTCTTGCCCGAAAGGAAGTTAAGACCGTCAACATTTGTCGGGTCTGTACCGAGAGTAACTTCTTTTTTACATTTATCAAAGAGAACAACAGTTTCAAACATTGTGCGTCTGCCGTCCTGAATGTACTGACCAAGTGAATGAAGGTCTGTTGAGAAGATAACGCTTGCAGGGAAAATACCCTTGTTATCCTTGCCTTCACTCTCTGCAAAGAGCTGCTTGAACCACTCTGACATCATTGTGTAAGCCGGCTCATAAGAAACCATAACTTCCATAGTTTTGCCCTTGCGGTAAAGCATATTTCTGATTGCAGCATATTTGTAACAATCGTTTGTCTTTAAATCATCGTTGTCAAATTCTTTCTGAGCTGTTGCGGCACCCTGCATAAGAGCGTCAATGTCAGCACCCGAAACTGCGATAGGAAGAAGACCTACTGCTGTGAGAACCGAGAAACGGCCGCCTACATCGTCCGGAACAACAAATGTTTCGTAACCTTCTTCGTCTGCAAGAGCCTTGAGTGTACCCTTAGCTTTATCAGTTGTGCAGTAAATACGCTCTCTTGCACCCTCTTTACCGTACTTCTTTTCGAGCATTTCACGGAATACACGGAAAGCGATGGCAGGCTCGGTTGTTGTACCTGACTTGGAAATCATATTTACGGAAACATCCTTGCCCTCGCAAAGCTCCATGATTTCTGCAAGTGCAGATGAGCTGATTGAGTTACCTGTAAAGAAAATCTGCGGTGTGTCCTTGCAGGTAAGGTTGTAGTTCTGTGATGAAAGAAATTCGATAGCCGCTCTTGCGCCGAGGTAAGAACCGCCGATACCGATTACAATGAATACATCAGTATCTTTCTTGATTTTTTCTGCACACTTCTTGATGCGTGCGAACTCTTCCTTGTCATAATCTGTAGGAAGATTGAGCCAACCCAAAAAGTCGTTGCCGAGGCCGCTGCCGTCATGCAACACCTTGTGAGCTGCTTTAACTTCGGCAGCAACACCGTCATATTCGTGTTCGCCGATAAAATCACTTAAATACTTGTCATTTAACTTTGTTGCCATTTATAAATTCCTCCAAAATTCCTATAGCGAAAATAGAATCGCAATAAGTATCTTTGTTGTTTTATTATACTATAATATGAGCGTTTTTGCAAGGTCAATTTGTGAATTTTTAAAATAAACCCGCATTGTTTTTTACACTGCTTTTAATAACAATGCACAAACGCTTGATTTTCCGACAAAATCAAAGCGAAATCAGTGAAGCGAACACATATTCAAGCAATGAACCGAAGCTTGTTTTTTGAACAGAATCTCCTGCACAAATATCAAAGCTCTGCACTTTTTTCGAGTTTACAAGATATGTAAGCGTACCTATCTTTCGGTTCTTTTCAACAGGTGCGTCAATCTTGTCGGGCAGGTCAATTTCGGTTGTAATTTTAGCACCGTTTCCTTTGTCAACCACTATTTTTGAAGAAACCTTACATTCAAGCTTTACGCTGTCGGTCATACCGCCGTTCACTTCAATGCTTTTCGGCATATCTTCGGGAAGTGTTAATTCTTTTACAGAAACATTTGCAAAGCCGTAATCAAGAAGTGCCGCCGCATCTGCAAATCGCTCTTTGCCTGTTTTACAGCCGAGGACAACACTTATAAGCGAAACATCTCCCCTTGTTGCGGTTGCAGACATACAGCAACCCGCATCGTTGGTTGTGCCTGTTTTCAATCCCGTAATTCCGTTATAGGTTTTCAACAGCTTGTTCGTGTTGACAATCTGAGTTTTACCGCCACGAAGATTGTCGAGCCAAATTGATGTGTAGTCAAAAATTTTCTCGTGTTTTGTAAGCTCTCTTGACATAAGCGCAACATCATAGGCAGAGGTTATATGCCCCTCTTCATCAAGTCCGTTGCAGTTTTTGAAAACGGTGTCGTTCATTCCGAGTTCTTTGGCGCGGCTGTTCATTTTTTCAACAAAAGCGTCCTCGCTTCCGCTGATATGCTCCGCAAGCGCAACCGCCGCATCATTGGCAGATACCACAACCGTTGCCTTTATCATATCGTCCGCACTCATGGTTTCGCCTTTTTCAAGCCAGATATCACTTCCGCCCATTCCTGCGGCGTGTTCGGATGCAGTAATTTCATCGTCAAGGCTTAATTTTCCGCTGTCAACAGCCTCAAAGACGAGCAAGAGCGTCATTACCTTTGTTACGGACGCACACGGTCTTTGCTCATGCGGATTTTTCTCAAAAAGAACTTTGCCTGTTGACGATTCCATTAGCACGGCAGACGGAGCGGATATGCTGTCCGCACTAAGAGCATTCACCTTTAATCCGACAAACGGCGACATTAAAAGCACAGCACATAATGTTATTGAAACAAATGCCTTTCTTAACATAAAAACACCTCGTTCATTAATATGAACAAGGTGTCGAATGTATGTAATAAAATATGTGCATTTTTTAAAGCTGTAACTTTTTAGTACTGCTCAATAAGACAAACTGCGTGAGCGGAAATGCCCTCAAGTCTGCCTGTAAAGCCGAGCTTTTCCTCGGTAGTAGCCTTAACGCTGACGAGCGAAACATCAATTCCGCAGGCATTGGCAATATTTTTTCTCATTTCGTCAATATGCGGTTTCAGCTTTGGCTGTTGAGCAATAACGGTTGAGTCGATATTGACAATTCTGTAGTTATAATCGGCAAGCACACGGCACACCTCTTTCAAAAGAAGAATACTGTCTGCGCCCTTATACTTTTCATCCGTATCGGGAAACAGCTTTCCGATATCACCGAGAGCCGCCGCACCGAGAAGTGCGTCCATAATTGCGTGAACAAGCACATCGGCATCCGAATGACCGAGAAGTCCGAGTTCAAAGGGAATCTCTGTACCGCCGATTATCAGCTTTCTGTTCTCGGCAAATTTATGCACATCATATCCGTGACCGATTCTCATATAAATCTCCTTTGCACAATCAACCCTGTTGTCTTGACTTGAGAATACTCTCGGCAATCACAATGTCAATCGGGGTTGTCAGTTTAATATTTTCCTCATTGCCCTTTACAACAAGAACCTCACCGCCCATGTTTTCAATCAGCGAACAATCGTCTGTAAAGTTGATGATATTATCGCCGGCATTTTCAAGAGCAAAGCGGTACAGATCACGCTCAAAAACCTGCGGAGTCTGAACTGCACGGAGCTGTGAACGGATAGGAGTGCTTTCTATATTATTGAAACCGTCAACAACCTTGATTGTATCTTTTACGGAAGTTCCGAGAGTTGCCGCACCCGTATCAAAAGCCGCCTCAACAACACGCTCGATTTCTTCAATGGTAATAAGCGGTCTTGCACCGTCATGAATAGCATAGTATTTGGCGTTGTCACTGCACGCACCGATTCCGTTACGCACGCTGTCGGCACGGCTGTCACCGCCCTTGACAAGTTTTGAAACCTTGTTGAAACCGTTAAGCTCGATAATTTTATTGATTCTGTCGTTATCCTGTTCACGGCAGACAATTACAATTTCTTTGATAAGGTGGCATTTTTGGAATGCCCTCAGGGTGTATTCAATTGCAGGTCGTGACAAAAGCGGAATAAACTGCTTGCTGTCGGCAATTCCCATTCTCACAGAACCGCCTGCCGCAACAATAACCGCAGATACAAAAGCTGACATATTCAACCCTCCGTAAATTTATTTTGCAATTTTATGTGTAATTTCCTTTAAAGAAAATTAAATCTTGTCAAGAGCCTGACTGATGTCGGCAATAAGATCATCAACATTTTCAAGACCTACCGAAAGTCTGATAAGGTCGGGCGCAATGCCTGCCTCAACAAGCTGTTCATCGGTCAACTGACGGTGGGTGTGGCTTGCGGGATGAAGAATACAGGTCTTTGCGTCTGCAACATGAGTAGCAATACAGCAAAGTTTTAAGCTGTCCATAAATTTAACCGCACAATCTCTTCCGCCCTTAACCGCAAAAGCAAGTACACCGCATGAGCCGTTTGGAAGATACTTTTCAGCAAGTGCGTGATATTTGTCATCTTCAAGGTCGGGATAATCAACCCACGCAACCTTGTCATTAGCCTTGAGGAATTTTGCAATTTCAAGGGCATTTTTGCAATGTCTTTCCATTCTCACATGAAGACTTTCAAGACCGTTCATAAGGTAAAAAGCATTCTGCGGTGACTGGATTGAACCGAGGTCACGCATAAGCTGTGAAGTAGCCTTTGTAATGTAGCCGAGCTTGCCGAATTTTTCGGCATAGACAATGCCGTGATATGAATCATCGGGAGTTGTAAGGCCCGGATATTTGTCGGCATATTTCAGCCAGTCAAAGTTGCCGCTGTCAACAATTGCACCGCCGACAGAAACAGCGTGACCGTCCATATATTTTGTGGTTGAGTGAGTAACAATGTCAGCACCCCACTTAATCGGCTGACAATTGACAGGAGTTGCAAAAGTGTTGTCAACAATAAGCGGAACACCGTGCGAGTGAGCAAGTCTTGCAAACTTTTCAATATCAAGAACAGACACGGTCGGGTTGGTAATTGTTTCACCGAACATTGCCCTTGTGTTTGGTCTGAATGCCTTTGCAAGCTCTTCTTCGGGAAGATCCTGATCGACAAAAGTAACATCAATGCCCATTTTCTTCATTGTAACGCCGAGCAGATTATATGTACCGCCGTAGATTGCAGACGATGCAACAATGTGACTGCCTGTTTCGCAGATGTTAAAAAGTGCAAAGAAGTTAGCCGCCTGACCGCTTGATGTGAGCATTGCGGCAACACCGCCCTCAAGGTCGGCAATTTTTGCGGCAGTCATATCATTTGACGGATTCTGCAGACGGCTATAAAAATATCCGCTGTCCTCAAGGTCAAAAAGTCTGCCCATTGCGTCACTTGAATCATACTTAAAGGTGGTGCTTTGATAAATGGGCATCTGTCTTGGTTCACCGTTCTTAGGTACATAGCCTGAATGCAGACACTTTGTTTCCTGTTTCATTGTAAAAAAACCTCCGTAATTTCATTTATTTTAACTCATTATAAACTCATTTTAACTAAATATTAACTCAAAATCGGATACCGAATTATCCGAAAAATTCTTTAATAAAATTCATTATTGCATCTGTTCCGAACACAACACCTGCAACTATAAGCAAAAGCAGTAATGCGCTGACAATTCTTACGGTTGTACGCTTTGCACCCGTCATTTTTTCAAACTGCTCGTCAAGCGTTTCGCCGTCATTCTCGGTGTATTCAACATCTTCGTCAAGAATTTCTTCGCCCTCAAGCTTGATTGCGCCGATTCCGACACAGGTGTCAAACGCCTTTTCATAAGCCGAATACGGAACATAGACATCATAGGTCAAATCATCATAACCCGTGTAAGCCTTAATGCTTTTACTGTATTTATTTTCCATGCACTTCTTGATTGTAGCGTCACACGGAACGGTGCTGTCCTCAAGTGCGGCTTTAACTCTTTGCAATTCAAAGCCCGATGCCGTGAGCAGATACACGGGAGTGTTTTCATCGGTTATTGTTTTAAGCTGAGCCTTGCAGTTTTTGCAGACTGTTTCTTCATCATTATGCAGTCGCTTGCATTTTGAACAATATTTCATAGACAAATCCTTCGTTATTTCATTTTGTTATCTACAATTTTAACACAAAAAGACAGCATGAGCAATACCCCACGCTGTCTTTATCCATAAATTTTTGTGCAGTTTTGTTATAAATTTAATTTTGTATCAACGGTCTGTGACCGCCAAAAAGTAAAAGTGCAAACATTACGGTAATACAAACCTTATAAAAGGAACAAAAATAATACCATTCTGTAGGGGCGTCCCATTGGGCGCCCGCGAGTAACGGCACAGAATTTATGATAAATACGATTATATAAATACCGCAAAGATAATGCCGTTCTGTAGCGGCGAACCGCAACATTCATCATACAAAAAGCACCCGACAAATTAATGTCAGGTGCTTTGAAAAATTGTATGGCAATAAAATCAATTCACACAATCACACAAAATTAAAACATTCTTTTTCTTTTAAATACAAACATAACTGCAACTGCCGAAAGCATAACTACTGTGATAATTGCAGGAGTTGCAAAGTCGCCTGTTGCAACAACACCGTTGTTGGCTGTGCCGTTTGTGCTGTTGTTATTGTTTGCATTGTCATTTGTTGCAACATCACTTGTTGCGGAAGAAATGTTACCGCTCGGCTTTGCAGGCTTTGCAGGAGTGTCCTCTGTGCTTACAGACTTAACTGACGGATTAGGATTATCTACCGATTTTGCTGTGTAAATCATTTCAGTATCAGAAGAACCCAAACATACCGAGAATTTGTAATCACCTAAGTCGTATACCTGCATATCTAAAGCGTTTCCGTATTCATCAAAATTCTCTAATATGTAGTTTACAAGGTAGTTAAATATATGATTTTTTTTAAAATCAGCAATAGCAAAAGTACCACACTTTTCGCCGTTAGCGTAATATAGGGTCACTTCCATACCTTCACAATTGTGAGAAATAGAATTGTTTATATCAAGAGATTCATTCCATTTAAAAAATCCTTCCGTCGTCGAAAAATCATCAGGCTTACCTGTCCAAAGCGGTGCTGTAAACACCTTATCGGGGAGCTTTGTAACTTCAACTCTTGTAATAGAGTGCGGATCTGCTACTTCCTTGACAGAATACTCCGCTGAAATAGTATTTCTCTCCCATCTGTCGTCTTCGGAAGAGGCATAACAATAATCTACAGTAAAATCGACAGTATCTTCTTCACAATAGTAATGAACAGTTATATTGCCAGCATAACCGCAAATCTCGGCAACCGGCGGAACAATACCGTCTTCACTGTCAGCGCCGTCACAGTTTACATCATATTCTTCACCGTTGCTGTAAACGATATGAAGTACAACATTGCTCCAAAAAGTGCTGTCGGTAATTCGACCTTTATTAACAGTAACGCTTTCGGGTGCTTTAACAACTTCCATTGAAACAGGTTGCATTACGTCAACAGAAAATATCGCTGTAATATAATACTCATAACCGTAACAATATTCTACCGTAAAATTGGCAGTACCATCTTCACGATAATAACCAACAGTTATATCGCCTGTATAACTGTCAATCTCGGCAATCGGCGGAAGAATACCTCTCTCGCTGTCAATACCGTCACAGTTCACATCAAATTCCCTGCCATCGCTGTAAACAATGTGCAACACAACATTGCTCCAGAAATTACTATCGAGTTCTTCACCCTCAAGGAAATTAACAGTTTTTGGAGCTTTAACAACTTCCATTGAAACAGGACGCAAGCCGTCTGTAGGTTCGTCAGGTGTTGCTGTGTTTTCGGTTGCAAATGCCTGAACAAATACTGTCTGCACAAGGCATACCGCCAACAAAGCAGACAGCAAAATCGTAATAAATTTTGAATGTTTTCTCATAATTTCCTCCATCATTTTATTGTTTTATAT
>ERZ1034984.3908-NODE-3908-length-10240-cov-7.398724_pt1 | contig 10240 bp, 10 predicted proteins | sample MGYA00520589_ERZ1034984 | MGnify/ENA primary metagenome ERZ1034984 (study PRJEB33766, sample SAMN09781790) | gut metagenome | biome: gut microbiome | host: Homo sapiens | place: Madagascar | study: EMG produced TPA metagenomics assembly of the PRJNA485056 data... | reverse complement strand
GCAGATATTCTTCCGTTTCATTGGTGGCATAGCCCACCATAATGCCCTGATCCCCTGCGCCGAGTTCGTTTTTTCCTACGGCGGAGGAGATGTCCGGGGACTGTTCGTGGAGACAGATTTCCAGTTCCAGAAGATCAGGGGGATCTCCGCAGAGATCGCTCATGGTGTAGCCGATGCGGTTGATTACACCCGCTACGATCCTTCTACTATCTACTTCCGCCTTGGAAGTGATCTCGCCGCCAACGACGATCTTGCCCGCCGTAGCGAAAACCTCCACGGCGACGCGGGCATTGGGATCCTGCCTGAGATGCGCGTCCAGAATGGCGTCCGCCACCTGATCGCAGAACTTGTCGGGATGACCGGCGCGGACGGATTCCGCCGTGACCAGTCGGATGTTTTTCTCGTTCATGATAATTTCTCTCCTTGTCAGTCGTAATGGACAATCTGCGTCCGGGGATGGCGTTTCTTTGCCGCCTTCGGTTTGCGCATGACATTGCGAAGAGCGAAGAACGCCGTGGGATCGGAGTAACCTTCGGAATTGCGGTAACGCAGCGGCTCATTATCGGCGTTCAAGATGGGGCACTGAGCGCGCCGTTCTTCATCGTACTGCAGGGGACAGCCGGCACTTTTGGCGCAGCGCTCACAGGAAGTCTTCATGTGCTGAGCACCATCCTTTCCGTCAGCTGCCGCCAGCCGATCAGGACGTGCGCCAGAATGAAGCTTGCGCCGCGCCTGATCCGCTTCCAACAGAACACCGGCTCGTAGGCGACGGCTTCTTCCGTGCAGAAGACGTCCGTGATGTACCAAACACCCTGCATCTTTCGCAGCAGCAGGTACACGCCGTCTTCGTAGCGAACCTCCATGCAATCCTCGTCCAGAGGAGCGCCTGCGTCTTCGTGCGCCGCCAGGTAAACGCCCAGCTCGTACCGAAGGACGAAGCCCCGGATGAACCGCACTCCCAGGCTGCGATTGAGCCTGGCAAACTGCCGCCAGCCGGAACGGGTGAAATCTACCTGCGCCGCTCTCTTGCTTCCCTGTTCGTTGCTCATTAACATAAAGATGACCTCCCTCTCCATCTCGAAACGGCAACGAACTGCGCAGACCTGTTGCGGTCATGGGCAGGCAGACCCTGGGCATAACGGATACGGAGAACTTCCCGCGTATCCGCCGCTCTTGTCGGTCGATCCCTTTCCTTTGCGTTACCGTGTTCCTGATTTCGTGGGTGGCCACCTCACGGATATTATGATAGCGGCAAACAGGCCGTTTGGGGAGGGCACGCCGTGCCCCCCCTAAAGGATAAAACCAGCTGGTTTGGAGCCTGTTTTGATGCTTTTTTTCCTCTTTCCCCAGTTTCTTCAGGGCAAAAAGTCCGTAAAATCAAGGGGTTTGGAGGGGGGCACGGCGTGCCCCCCTAAAATAAAATTTTTTTGAGATTTTCTGCATATAAGTCCAGAAGCGGTTTTTCTTTTTTCAAATGCATACATTCGTTTTGCCAAACAAAAGGCAGGTCGGATTGCTCCAACCTGCTCTGCGTCTGTTTTGAGTTTCTGTCTGCTCTTTTCCTTACATTCGAACGCCCTGTTCATCATACCCGTCTACCAGTCCCGTCAGCGGCTCGAACCCCGCTTCCACAAGAAATCGGTTGACTGCGCTTACTTTGTTCTGATAGCAGTACTTCACCACATACTTATAGGCGTACATTTCTTCCGAGCGCTGGAATTTCGCGCTGCTCAGCTCGATCAGCTGACTGCTGATGGACTCCGGCAGGTGCATTGCGATGCAGATTGCAACAACGGAACGAATGTTCTGCGTGCGTTCCGGCTCGTTTTTCATTCTCTGAATCGTATCGACTGAAAGTCCTGTTTCTTCCGCCAGCCGCCCTTTTGAGAATTTCCGCATCTCCATCAGCTTGTTCAGCATCTCCTGAAACGTGGGCTGAACTGCCGCCGTTTCCTGATACTCCCTCACAATCATCTCCCGGAACTTCTGCCCTTCGGCAGTAACAGCGCTTCCGCCGTCCCGGGCGACGTACTTGACAATTTTATTCGCCCCGCGCCCCTTCTGCAGCACGCCGTTAAGCAGCCGCCTCAGAACTTTTTCATAAACCTCTTCAAAAACCAGGCAGCATTCTTTCATGCAGTTCCGGGCGTATGCGCTTAAATGTGATCGTCCCAGGTGATCAAGCTGAATGTAACGGGAGTCGTTCAAACAGAAATGGCCTTCGCAGTAGATGTACTGCCCGGAATCCAGCACCTCTCTGAACGCAGGGTTGCGCACATATTCCTTCAGTGCGTCACTGTGGTCGACGTCATATTTCTGCCCCTCTTCCAGATCCGAAAGGTATGCCGGAATCAGCTCTCCGTTCGCCGACTGCAGCACGCCGCGCACCTCGGAATAACCCATGTCCAAAAGTCGGGTTTTTGCCAGTGTCTGTGTGGTTCCGTAGTATTCCGCCATGTCCTGCACAAAGCGCGTCATCCAGACAACGCCTCTGTCCGGATAGGACTGCATGAATGCTTCCGCCCGGGCTTTTCCGCCGTGCTCTTCTATCATCAGGTATCCCGGCAGCTTGTTCGCGTGAATCTCCATGATATCCACCGGTGAAAGCGAACCGCGCTGTTTTCTCTCGTTTTTCCCTCTCCTCTTGCACAGGTACGAGCAGAACTGATGCCCGTGGGTCATTTGCAGCAGGAAGTGCTTCATCGCCAGCAGCTGGTGAGTACACTCATGAAGCAGCGTCACGTTATACAGGCCCCGGGTTCTGCACGCGGACATATTCAGAATGACAGTACACGGATCAATGTTCGTATCCCTTGCTTTGCCTGTAGCCGGATCAAGGATCTCTGCACGTCCGTAGTTGAAAAAAATCTCCCCCGTTACGCTGTTTTCAGGGAAGCGCCCCGGCAGCAGCTTCATCTCCATTCGCTCTGCCAGCAGATTCACATCCAGCGGGCCTTCTTCCGGCATATCAAATCGGGCAAGAATCCACTTTGCAAGCCGGGGATAATCGCTGTCCTGCACCAGCGGCAGCAGATATTTATCCGCACGGAGTGCCGTTGGATTTAACGCCAGCAGACTTTCTTCTTCCGCTACGACCGCCTTTACGAACCGGCAGGTCAACTTGCAGGGGCGCAGATCGAAGCTGTACCGCAGATGAAGATCCCGCCGGATATTCTTGTACCGCTTCATATTGGCGTTTCCGCTGCGCACAATCTCCGCGCGCAGCGAGGCATGTACCAGCAGCTCTACCGCAAAATCGGAGAGCGGCTGAAAGAACAGCGTTTCCACACGGCAAATTCTGCATTCGTTTACCCACACCCGGGAGACGCCCCAGCCGCTTTCCGGTGCAATCACCTCCTCCGGATGCTCTCCGGCATAATTGCACAGATCGTCTTCAAAGCAGCGGTGATACACGCTGGTCAGTACGTCAATCACCGTATAGGGGCGATAGCTTTCGTCCAGCCGGGTTCTGTATCTCTCCTCCTTTTCTTCTTCCGTCAGACACTTCAGGGGATCTACGGCGTGGGGACTCTGCAGAATGACAGATTCTTTCATACACACACCTCGTCCTTGCTTTTCCTTTCACACAGAATGTGGCTGCTCGCCTGTACCTCTTATTGTAGCACAGTTTATATTTGATGTAAAGCCATATATCATCTTTACAATTTTGATTTACTGTGCTACAATAGGAAGCAAGGAAGCACGCAAGGAGGGAAAACCATGCCCAGACGAACATTTGATCGCTCCACCTCATCGGAGAGCAACGTTATTGATATGAATACCAGAAAGCCCGCAGCAAAGAACATGATGCCGGTGATCTGCGAGCGTATCCGTTTTTATCGAAAGCAGATGGGCATGGAGCAGAAAACGCTGGCCAGAATGGTCGGCGTAACCGCCAATGCCGTATGCAACTGGGAGAGCGGATGTTATCGTCCGGACGTCAATCTTCTGCCGGACATCTGTGAAGCGCTTCAGATCACGCTCTACCAGCTCTACGACCTGAAGGATCCTTCCATTCGTTACACGGCGGCGGAAGAGATGTTCATGGACGATTACCGTCAGCTCACGCCCGGCAACAGGTATGCGGTGTCCTCCCTGACGCGGACACTGCTGAAGGTGCAGCAGGTGGAAAGAAACCGGGAGATCCGCAGACTGACGCTCTTCGAGCACCAGCTCGCCGCAGGCGTCGGCGATCCCAACGAATTTGAGGATTCGGGTGTTCCGATCTATGTATACGACGATTCGCTCACCCGCCGTGCTGACTGCGTGTTTATTGTAAACGGCGACAGCATGGAACCGGACTACCCGAATGGATGTATGGTGCTGGTAAAACGCATTTCGGATTCAGGGGATCTGGCGCCGGGAGATATCGGGGCGTTTATGATCGGCAATGAGACGTACATCAAGGAATACCAGCCGGACGGGCTGCATTCCCGGAACCCGGCTTACCCCGTCATGTGCTTTTCCGAATACGAAAGCGTTTATCTGATCGGGCATGTGATTGGCATACTGAACAAAGAGGACGTGGCCCGCGAGGAGGATGTGGAGCGCTATGCGGAACTGCATCCCGAGTTTGACTAAGCATGCACAACCCCAACGCGACCGAGTCCTCCTTGCTACCCCCTTGCTCATTTGTCTCGTCTGCTCTCTTTATTGAGGAAGCGGCAGCTAAGACACAATAGTAGGATGTCTCAGGCGTCATCCAACTATCAACCAACGCACCGCCAACGGCGGCATCTCACTCTTTTTCATCCTCACTCTCTGCCAGTTCGTCCTCTTCCAGCACTGCCAGCATAATCCGCGCGCCTGTCCGAAACCCCTCGATATACGCTTCCTCAATAGAGACGCTGGTCAGCCCCGCGCTGGCCATTGCGTATTCGGCCAGCAGCGAATGATCTTCCGGTGCCAGTTTTCGCCCCAGAGCGTCCTCCGTCTCCGCTACTCTGGCAAGCGCGCGGGCATACTTTGTGCCGCGTCGGAACGTCTGCCCGCTTGCAGTCAGGTTGCCGTGATATAAATCTTCCAAAATTCGCCGCATGATATTGTTCTCCTCCTGCTGCACTGTATGACAATTCCCTTTCCCTCGCATATCGAGGTCAGTGACATTACGCCATACAATGCGCCGGAAGTCAACGCTGCAGGAGAAGAGTTATCTGTTTTGATGCATCGTGTTCGGTGATGCGCTGCATCTGCAACACTTTTTGTCGGCTATTGATAAATCTTTATCAAGTCAAGTAATTCTCAAAAACTCTGCAACCAAGGCTGATCAGAAAAAAGTTCAAAAAATGATTTGCACTTTGACTGCTCCCTGCATCTATTATATAATGAGCGTAGATATTGGGCACAGGGCTTCCAGCAGGCTTATGCCGATTCCAAAAGAAAGGACACCGTCCAGATGATACCGATAGCGATCATGGCGATTGAAGACGAAAGCGACCGGGACTATATTATGGGGCTGTTCCTTAAAAATGAGCGTGGTATGTATGCCATGGCGCTGAAGATCGTCAAGGAGCATCATACGGCCTGCGACATGGTTTCCGAGTCCTGTCTGAAAATGATTGAAAAGATCGGCTATCTGCGGGAAATCTCTGCGCAGAAGCAGACGCCGTATATCCTTTCCATTGTCAAGAATACTTCGCTCATGTATCTGCGTCAGCGGCGCAGTGAGAACAGCTATTTGGTGGACGACGAACGAATTGTGGATTGCGCGGCCGCTTCGCAGGACGATCTGGACGCGGCGCTGATCAGCGAAGCGGAAAGTCAGGTTATACGTCAGGCACTGAAACGCCTGAAACCGAGAGAACGCGATCTGCTGGAGATGAAATACTTCAGCCAACTGGATGATGAAAAAATCAGCCGGCAGATGAGAATCTCCAGAAACAGCGTTCGATACTACCTGACGCTCGCGCGCAGAGCATTAAGGGATGAAATCAAAAGGGGTGATGGTTCGTATGTGTGAAGAATATCTGAGTTCAAAGGAGATCGTGCAGAAAATCGCGGATCTCAAAATCAGGCTGGCGCTGCAGCAGGAATTTGAACAGGAAGTGGACAAGCTGGTTGCAGAAGTCAATCCGACCGACGCAGGGCAGACCCGGAAAATCCGGGAAATGGAAGAAAAGGTGCTCAGGGACATCGCTGCTCACACGGGCAGACGAAAGCAGCGGCATGAGCAGAAACGGCGATTCCCTCGATATGCGCGCGTTATAGCCGCCATTGCGCTGCTGATCACGGTCAGTGTCGGTTCAGCCATGGCAACGGTTCATATGGTTCAAATTGGTTTGCTGAAGCTGGACATCCAAACTTATCCGGAACGCACATCTTACGGGCTGGTTCCGTCCGACGCAGCAATGGACGTGCCTGCAGAATGGCAGGGTGATTTCTACCCTGCATATATTCCGGAAGGCTTTGAATTTGATCGCTGCTATCCTAACGATGCAATATATCTGGATAAAGACGGAAGATGTCTGGACTTTTCCGAGGCAACATACGGCTCGGTAACAAACCTCGACACAGAAAACGCCAACTTGTCGTCTGTGTTCATCAACGGCGCAGAAGCAACTCTGATCGAAAAGGACGGCTGGGCAGCCGTTGTATGGTCTGCGAATAATCGGCTGTTTATCGTCGATATTGACGGTGGGAAAGATGATGCTCTGAGAGTTGCCGCCAGCGTTATTTTGATCAAACAGTAATTTAGCATTTATATAGCATACGAAAACCTGCGTCTGAAAAAAGGCGCAGATTTTTTTGTTAAAAATATTTGCAAGTCGGGCTTTCAATGCATCTATAGTATGTAAGACAAAATAACAGGGAGGTACTGGTTATGAAGCGATTCAGGAGGATGGCAATGTTTCTCGTCGGGGTTATGTTACTTGCGATTTCCAGCTCGGCATTTGCTGCGGTAAAAGATGATACGGTTTCTCCGCTTTATCTCTATACCCGAAAGGTGACGGCCTCTCTCTCAATCAGCGACGGTGGAAAGGCAACATGTTATGGCTATGTAAGAGCGAACAGCTCAGGAGGTAGTATTTCGATCACCATCACATTGTACAGACAATCTGGCAAATCATGGAGCAAAGTTACAAGTTGGAGTACTTCTGGCACTTCACAAATTTTGGATATTGAGAAAACCAAGCAGGTAACTGAAGGAACGTATAAAGTTGTGCTTACCGGCAACGTAACCAGTCCTGAAGGAAAAAAGGAAGACATCAAAGCTACCTCGACCGAAATGACATATTCAAAAAAATGATTTGCACGCTTCTTCTTTCGTACATCTGTTAAGTAGAACAGCATGAAATTCGAATGCTCAGTCATTGAATCCCATGGCCTAGAAAGGCTGGCAATCCAGTCAGTTGATCAGCCATACGAACATACAAAATGCATCAGTGACGAAAGGACAGTTCTTGATGGTATAGTACACATTTACAAACGGAGGTTTGATATACCAAAGGAGGTTGATGGCGAAATGCGCATGAAGACACCAAAAACTTGCTGAATGCCATTAGTGGTTTATGCACTCGATGAACGCTAATTACTCATTGAGCTAAATGAGGAAATTGTATGAACAGAAAACTTCGCCGAATTCAACTAATCACTCTGGTTCTTCTAATTGTACTTTCCTTGTTTGCCTCGGCATCAGCTAATATCAAATATGGAGAAAGTAATCAGGTGAATCCACAGAAAACTTCGATCAAAGGTGAGGGAACTGTGAATTCTGGCTATAGCAGTTTGTCGAAAACCTATTTGAATTACAGTCTGGGCGGCGGCGTACGTGCTGAATGGCTTAGTTCAACACGGAAGTTTTCTGGGACTGTAAAGATTCAGCTTTTCAGCGCAGCCAGTCCTAATCTGCCTATCGCACAGCATAGCTCTCCGGCATCATTTGCAGCACAAACCTCCGGATATACCTTCCCAAGCGGTGATTACTATGCTCCTGGATACGCGAACAAAGGACTGAATATTGTCAAAACTCAGAAATACCAGTATACCGCCATTTCAACGGGTATTCCCAGCACGGTTAAAATCCATTATCTTTGTTTCCTATACTCTATGGATTGACTTCTTCTTTCTCCGGGAGAGGCATGCGCCTCTCCCCTTATCCATTCATACTGATATACAAAATCTATACAAAATCGCAGGTGAAAGGGGATTCAAGATATGAAACGCTTCATTATATTTCTTCTCGCACTTTTTGTTGTCCTTATACCCGTTACGTTTGCAGAGGCGCTGCCTCAGACGCTCACCGTTTACTGCCCCATGGGCGAGGAGGCCGGCAACGCCGCGTTTGCCGAGCGCTGCCCGGAGGTTTCCCTGCAATTCGAAGGCTCGCTCAGCAAGGAGGATATTTTCACCCTCGTGCTCACCCAATCCTCGGAAATCGACCTGTTCGGAAGCAATTCTTTCAACCTGCCCGTCTACTGCGAGCTCATTTCCCGCGAATTCTACGCGCCCATCGAAAACCCGACCCTGCGCAGCTTTGCTGAGGATTGCTATCCCGGCGTGCGGGACGTTCTGTTCGTCGGCGATCAGCTGGTGGGCGTTCCCGTCTGGTGTCTGCAGGCCTATCAAGTGGGCGTGGAGAAGAGCATGTGGCGCGAGCTGGGACTGAGCGAAGAGAGCCTGCCGCGCACGTATCTCGAACTGATTGACTTCATTCAGAACCAGTGGCCCGCGTTGGCCGATGCGCATCCTGATTGGTGCGCGATGCGCTCCGACAACTACTGGCTGCTCTTTCACGAGCTGCTGAGCGACTATTCCGTCTATCGCCGCCGCGCGGCCGAGGATCCCGGCTACGATACCGAAGTCTTTCGCAATGTGTTGACCGCTTATCTCTCCGTCCCCGCGGAGCTTTCAGAGGACGACGCGAACAAAACGCCGATTTTCTCCGCTCAGCTGCAGCTTTCGACAGCTGCCCCCGACATTTTCAGCACGCAGCATTACGAGTTTCTGCCCATCGGCTTCACCGACGAAAGCGAACCCACGGCCCTCGTGACGCTCGGACTGATGGTCATCAATCCCTATTCCAAAAACCGCGAGCTGTGCGAGACCTATCTGGAATGCCTCGTGGAAAACATGGATCCCATCCAGCGCACCACGCTGCAGAGGAATTGCACAGAGCCCGTTCTTTGGCCCGGATGGGAGGAATTCTATGCGGAGTATTCCCAGACGTTGGAGGACTATCAGGCGAAGATCGCCGCCGCCAAGGACGCTTCCGCCCAATCCGACCTTCAGGCGGAGCTGGACGCCTATATTGACGACAACGTCTACCTGCTGAGCAATCAGTGGACGGTTAGCCCGGAGAGTCTTGAGGAATACCATCAGGTTGTTCAGGATCAGGTTGTCATGTGGGACGATGCGCTGAATGCTCGGGAGGTCGAGCTGTTCCAGGAGCTGTGCAACAATGTATACGAACGCACCATTCCCGTGGATGCCATCGTCACACAGCTCAATCGCCTCTACTACTTCCGCACGCTGGAGGACTCCTGATCGCAGCAAAATGGACAGATCCCCAATGAATGGACAGAATAGTCCTATTGAAGAACGGAACTATCTTAAGTGGTCTTGCCCCGAATTTCAAGCGGGGTAAGGCCGTTTTTGAGCGAGATATTCTATAACAGAAGGTCGTTTTTTCGATTATCCATTTGCAGGGGGATCGGGCCAGTTCTACGGCAGGGCTTTTCTTTTTCTATCCGTTCTTTGGGAAACAGTCCATCTTTGTCCCCGGATGAGTTCTATGAATTCATCACGGCAGGCATATATCCGCTACCACGTGTAACGCCGGAAAGCAATTCAGGGGGACCTCCGCCTGCTGTCCCCCGCGATTTATCGCTTTGGTTTCCGGGAAGTAATCATAACTCGTAGCGTTGTACGAAAAAAAGGAGCGATTCACATATCACTCCTCGCAAACCTGACACGGCGCTCAGGTCGCTCCTCAGCGTTGCCCTATCCTTCATACCGGCAAAACACTTATAGGCCAAATTGAAAATTGGTTGCTCCACGGAGTAGGATGTATAATATGATGCGTTTTGTGCTGTGCAAACGAAAGAATGTTTCGATATCTGGATATTGCGGATCGCAGACCACGTCATCTCAAATCTAAACACAATAAACAAAGGCCCTTGTAATCGCAGTATTTCAGGTATATAATGTCTATTGTAAAATACCTTCCCGCATAAAACACATTCTGAATCCATCATAACATCAAGCTGGATGGCTGCCCGAAGAGATTTTAAGTGACCCCATC
>ERZ1034984.3907-NODE-3907-length-10244-cov-12.581313_pt1 | contig 10244 bp, 10 predicted proteins | sample MGYA00520589_ERZ1034984 | MGnify/ENA primary metagenome ERZ1034984 (study PRJEB33766, sample SAMN09781790) | gut metagenome | biome: gut microbiome | host: Homo sapiens | place: Madagascar | study: EMG produced TPA metagenomics assembly of the PRJNA485056 data... | reverse complement strand
GGCATGAAGGTCGAGAAGGACGCTTCCGGCAAGGTCACCAAGAAATAACTCGAAAGGAGACGCGGCTTTATGGCTCAATTGCCAAAGCATCGCGTCGAGCTTATCGGCAAGGGCGTCACGGGTGCGTGCATCGCGCTCGTGACGCTTCTTGTTGTTACGCTCGTTGCAATGGTCGCGCAGCGCGGTATCGCGACATTTGCCGTTGACGGCATCGACCTGGGCGCATTCCTCACCGGTACCACGTGGAATCCCCATCAGGACGACGTGAACGGCATGCCGACGGTAGGTGCGCTGCCGATGATTTCCGGTTCGTTCGCGGTCACGCTGCTCTCGACGCTGTTCGCCCTGCCGATCGCCATCGGCTCGGCGATCTTCGTCGTTGAGATCGCCCCCGGGTTCGGGCGCCGCGTGTTCCAGCCGCTCATCGAGCTTCTGGTGGGAATCCCGTCGGTCGTTTACGGCCTGATCGGCCTCACCGTCGTGGTCGCGTGGACCCGCGATATGGCTGCAGCGGCCGGCCAAACCATCACCGGTTTCGGCATCTTCTCGAGTGCAATCGTGCTCGCCGTGATGATTCTCCCCACGATCACGAGCCTCTCGATCGATGCGCTCGCTGCGGTGCCTAATCAATATCGTGAAGGTTCCTATGCACTTGGCTGCACTCGCTGGCAAACGGTGTGGAACGTGGTTCTGCGCTCGGCCGCCCCGTCGCTTATGACGGCGGTCGTCTTGGGGATGACCCGCGCGTTCGGCGAGGCGCTCGCCGTGCAGATGGTCATCGGCAACGCTATCCAGATGCCGACGAGCCTGTTCACGCCCGCGTCGACGCTCACATCCGTGCTCACCATGGGCATGGGCAACGAGGCGATGGGCACCGTGTACAACGACGTGCTCTGGTCGCTTGCGCTGCTGCTTTTGCTCATGTCGCTCGTGTTCATCCTGATCATCCACCTGATCGGGCACAAGGGAGGGACCAAGCGTGGCTAAGTTCGACATGGCGGCGCACGTTCGCCGCATCAACTCGCAGGACAAGATCGCCACGGGAATCCTCACCGCCATCGTGGGCCTCGTGCTGCTCATATTGGCCGCTATCGTGATCTACATCCTGGTCGCGGGCGCGGGCAAGCTCTTCGATGCGGACTTCCTCACCTCTAAGCCGCAGCAGTTCAAGGCGGGCGGCGGCATCGGGCCGGAGCTGTTCAACTCGTTCTACCTGCTGTTCCTGACGCTCGTCATCAGCGTGCCCCTCTCGCTTGGTGCGGCGATCTATCTGTCGCAGTATGCGCCCGAGAACTGGGTGACCAGCGTGGCGAAGACAATCATCGAGACGCTCTCATCGCTGCCGTCGATCGTCGTCGGTCTGTTCGGCTTCCTGTTCTTCGTGCTGACCATGGGCTGGGGATTCTCGGTCATCGCAGGCGCGGTCGCGCTCACGATGTTCAACATCCCGATTCTCGTCCGCACCTGCCAACAGGCGCTCGAAGACGTGCCGCGCTCGCAGCGCGATGCGGGCCTCGCCATGGGGCTCACCCGTTGGGAGACCACAATCCACGTGCTGCTGCCCGCCGCGATGCCCGCCATCGTCACCGGCATCGTGCTTTCCGCCGGCCGTGTGTTCGGCGAGGCTGCAGCGCTCATCTTCACCGCAGGTCAGAGTGCGCCGGTGCTCGACTTCACATGCTTCGACCTTTCGAGCCCATCGTGCCCGTGGAACATCTTCCGTCCCGCCGAGACGCTCGCGGTCCACATCTGGAAGATCAACTCCGAAGGGGTCGTGCCCGACCTTGAGGCCATTTCGAACGGCACCGCCGCCGTGCTCATGGTGTGCATCCTGGCCTTCAACCTGATCGCCCGCTTCGTGGGCAAGCTTCTGGAAAGGAGGCTGACAAGCGAATGATAATGCAGGAGAAGCCCCTCGCTGAAAAGGGGAATCGTGTGCCGGCCGTCGCGGCGGAAGCAGAGGTCCCCGCACGGGAAGGCGCCGAGCCGCTTTTGCGCACGCACGACGTCACGGTGACCTACGATACGTTCGAGGCGCTGCACAAGACCTCTCTCGACTTCGGGAAAGGGCAGGTCACGGCACTTATCGGCCCCTCGGGCTGCGGAAAGTCCACCTTCCTGCGCTGCTTAAACCTCATGAACCGCGAGATTCCCAAGTGCAAGGTCGCAGGCAGCATCGACTATCACGGCCGCGATATCAACACGCGCTCGGAAAACCTCTTCGAGTTGCGCAAATCAATCGGCATGGTGTTCCAGCAGCCGACGCCGTTTCGCAAGTCGATTCGCGACAACATCCTGTTCGCGCCGAAGCGCCACGGCCTTGTGAAGGGGAAAGACGAGTGCGATGCGCTTGTGGAGGAGGCTTTGCGCTCGGGTGCGCTGTGGGATGAGGTGAAAGACAAGCTCGACCAGAGCGCCCATGCCCTCTCCGGCGGCCAGCAGCAGCGCCTGTGCATCGCGCGCACGCTCGCCATGCATCCTGACGTGGTGCTTTTCGACGAGCCGTGCTCGGCGCTCGACCCGATTTCGACGTTCTCGGTCGAAGAGACCATCCGCGATATCGCGCAGACCGGCATTTGCGCCATCATCGTCACGCATAACATGGAGCAGGCAACGCGCGTCTCCGACCGCACCGCGTTCTTCTACGTGGGCGACATGGTCGAGACGGGCCCGACCAAGCAGATCTTCTCGGCGCCGAAGGACCAGCGTTTGCAGGACTATCTCACCGGAAGGTTTGGCTAATGAGCATGGTGGAACGAAAGAATACGGAAAAGGGCAGGTCGCTGTCGGATTCCCAGGTGAGCATGCTCTCGGTCGCCGAGGGCGAGTCGGTCATCTCGATTCGCAACTTCAACCTGTGGTACGGCGATTTCCAGGCGCTGAAGAACATCTCGCTCGAGATTCCGAAGAACAAGGCGACCGCGTTCATCGGCCCCTCCGGTTGCGGCAAGTCGACGCTTCTGCGCACGTTCAACCGCATGTGCGATTTCGTGCCGACCGTGCGCACCGAGGGAACCATCGAAGTTGCGGGACGCGATATCTTCGCGACCGAGCCCAACGAGCTTCGCGTCATGGTGGGCATGGTGTTCCAGCACCCGAACCCCTTCCCGATGAGCATTCGCGACAACATATTGTACGGGCCGCGCCGCATGCGCAAAATCTCGAAGGCGGAAGGCGACGAGATCGTGGAGCGATGCCTGCGCAACGCGGGCCTTTGGGATGAGGCGAAGGACAAGCTCGACCAGAACGGCCTGGGCATCTCCGGCGGCCAGCAGCAGCGCCTGTGCATCGCGCGCGCCCTTGCCGTGGAGCCGCAGGTCCTGCTCATGGACGAGCCGACGAGCGCCCTCGACCCGATCTCGACATCGCTTATCGAGGAGCTCATGGTCGAGCTGGCGCGCGAGCGCACCGTCGTCGTCGTGACGCACAACATGCAGCAGGCGACGCGCGTCGCGGACAAGACCGCGTTCTTCTATCTGGGCGAGCTCATTGAGGAGGGCCCGACCAAGCAGCTTTTCTCGCAACCACGCGAGGAGCGCACGAAAGACTACCTGACAGGAAGGTTCAGCTAATGTTGGTTCCCCGTTCGAAATATTTGAAGCAACTTGACGATTTATCTGCCGCTATGGAGGATCTGGGCCAGAAGACGATTGCCGACGTGACGGCGGCTGGCCTTGCGCTTGCGAAGGGCGACGCCGAAGCCGCCGAGGAGGTCATTTCGGGCGAGATGCGCATGCGCCGCCTTCGCGCGACGATCGAGGACACGTGCCTCGACATCATGCTTATGCAACAGCCCCTCGTCGCTGACGACCTGCGCTACGTTTCTGGGTCGTTTCGCCTGGTAAGCGACTTGGCGCACATCGATTCGAAGTCGCGCGACGTGGCATATCTGGCAACTCAGATTCCCCATGAGGTCGCCTCCGCGATCGAGACCGAGATCGCCACGGCGTCTGGCAAGGTCGCCTACATGGTGAAGACGGCGCTCGAGAGCTTCGCTGACGCCGACCGCGATCGCGCCGAAGAGGTGTTCGCTTCCGACGATGAGGTCGATGCACTTTATGAGCGAGCTGAACAGGTGGTAGTCGACCTCATCCGCAAGGGGGATGCCGACGCGACGCATCTGCCCGAGCTGCTGATGGCCGCGAAGTACTTCGAGCGCATGGGCGACGATGCCGAGCGCATCGCGAAGTGGACGATCTTCCGCATCACTGGCACGCATGACTTGAAGGTTGGGGAGATCCCAGCCGAATAGCTTCCCGCCTCGCATCGCCCCGAGCCCGCATGGGCGCCGCGCGGCCGCGTGGGCTCGACCGGGGCCCGCCGCCCGCCTTTCGTCCCTCCCGATGCGCGGGCGAACCGCCTGTCGCCTGAACCCTTTCCTCTGTGCGATAATCAATCAGATAAGGGTTTTCGGCGAGGGAAGGCGGCAAGCTATGGTGTACTGCGTGGAAGACGACGCGAGCATTCGCGAGCTGGCGCTTTACGCCCTCACGCAGGCGGGAATCGAGGCCGAGGGCATGGCGAACGACGTGGAGTTCCGCGCGGCCTGTGCGCGACGGCTTCCCGATGTGGTCATGCTCGACATCATGCTGCCCGGCGCCGACGGCCTGGAAATCCTCCATCGCATTCGCAACACGCCGGGCCTTTCGCGCGTGCCCGTGATCATGGTGACCGCGAAAAGCACCGAGCTCGACATCGTGACCGCCCTCGATGGCGGTGCCGATGAGTACCTCACCAAGCCCTACGGCATGATGGAGATGGTATCCCGCGTGCGCGCCCTGCTGCGCCGCGCCCCCGATTGGGGCAACGAGAGCCATCAAGGGTCGAGCGACGAGATAACGATCGGGCCGCTTTCCATCTCCGAGATGCGCCACGAGGCGTTTTGCGGCGGTGAGCCGCTTTCGCTCACGGCACGTGAGTTCGACCTGCTCCTTCATTTCATGGAAAACCCAGGCGTCGCCCTTTCCCGCGATGCGCTGCTGCAGCACGTGTGGGGGTGGGACTTCGCGGGCGGCAGCCGAACGGTCGACATGCACGTCCTCACGCTGCGCCAGAAACTCGGTGAGCATGCTTCCCTCATCGAGACGGTGCGCGGGGTGGGGTATCGCCTCGTCTCGCAATAACGGGCTCTCGGGCGCTCGCCACGGGTTCTCGGGCGCTTGCCGCGGGAAATCTGCCCTTGCGCGAGCGAGCCATTTCCCCAACCGCGCCATTCCCTCTCCCGCGCCAGGTTCATCGTTCTTCGCATTCGATGGAAGGTCTCGTGCGCTTTCGTCATGCGAAGCGCACAGCGATATAATGATTCGGTTCATGAGGTTCGCTTGCGGGCGGCGTGTGGCGGGCCTTTCCCTCGCGGGATGGCGAAATCTGCCGCGGCGTTCGCTAAGCGCTTCTGTGAACAGGCCAAACGGGGCCGACTCATCGAACTATAAAGGAAGCATATGAACCCGGTTGTTGTCATTCCCACCTTTGTCTCAACGCGCTCGCAACGCGAGGGCGGCTCCATCATCACCACGTACGACCACCCGACGCCCCTGTCTCAAGAGGGCGAGCTGCCGCGCTGCCTCGAATCGCTCACCAAGGTCGAGGGCATCGGGCAGATCATCGTGGTCGTCGCGGCGGAGCCCTCCATTGCGCACAAGGCCGCGCAGAAGACCCAAGCCATCGCCGCGCGCTTTCCCGAGCTGCACATTGCGGTCATCGGCGCTGCGGAGGCGGGTCTGGTGCAGCAGCGCATGGAGCAGCTCGGTTTGGGGAAACTCACGCGCGAAGTGGGCTTGTCGGGTTACGGCGCCGTTCGCAACCTCGGTCTTGTCGTGGCGTGCGCGCTCGGGTTCGATGCGGTGGTGTTCCTCGACGACGACGAGGTGGTGACCGATGCCGATTTCCTGCGCCGTGCGGTGTACGGCCTGGGAAAGCTCACGCGCAAGGGCATTCCCATTCTCGCGAAGACGGGCTTCTACTACAACTCGGAAGGCTCCTATCTGTCGAAGAGCCAGAACAAGTGGTACAACCGCTTCTGGCAGCAGGGAAGCGCGTTCAACAAATGGATCGAGCGAGCCATGCGCGCGCCGCGCCTTTCGCGCTCGAACCACGTGTGCGGCGGGTGCCTCGCGCTTCACAAGGAGGCGTTCAAGCGCCTTTCGTTCGACCCGTGGATCCCGCGCGGTGAGGATCTGGATTACATGCTTGACCTGCGCATGTACGGCTCCGACATCTGGTTCGACAACAAATGGAGCCTGCGCCACCTTCCGCCCGAGTCGGCAAGCGAGGGCACGCGTTTCCGCCAGGACATCTATCGCTGGCTCTACGAATATCGCAAGATGGAATACAGCCGCACCCAGATCGACCTCATGCAGGTGAAGCCTTCGTCCCTCGAACCGTATCCGGGGCCGTTTTTGGAGCCGAGCATCGTGCGGCGGATTCGCATCACGGCGTTTCTGCGCAGCCTCGCCCGCCCCGACAAGAAGGCGTATCGCAAGGCGGCGAAGGCGGCGCGCACCGAGGCGGCGCAATATGCCCAGCGGAACTGCACGAAGTACTTCGAGTTCCAGTTTGTGTGGTCGGAGCTTATGTCGCGCATCGAGGGCGATCAGATCTTAAGCACCGCCCTTGTCCGCAGCGCTGTGTCCCGCGCAGAGGCTGTGGCCAGTGCGAATGCGAACGGCCGAGTCGTCGAGCGCGCTCCTCGCGTTGAGGGTGCGGGGGAAGCGGGGGCTCCTGCGGTTCCTCAAGCGGGTGTTCCCGAGCAGGTCGCGGCCCAGTATCCCAATATCGACCCAGGCATGACGAGCGAGATTCGCTTGAACCTTGCCGATTAATGGCGAATGCGCGCGGTCGGCCTTCCGCTGCGGATTGACGCGCGTTTCGGCGATACACTGCATGCGAGGGAAACGTCCCGTTGGGGGCGTTCTCGGTGTGCGCCCCGTCGGGGTGAATCTGCAGTAGAAAGACACGATGGTGGAAATACTCGTTCATTTCATTGTTCCCGCTCTGGTCGGCGTGCTGATTGGCATTGCCTCGGGGCTTCTCGGTATCGGCGGCGGCACGGTCATGGTGCCGATTTTCCGCCTCGCATTCGGAATGAGCGCCACCATGAGCACGGCGACCTCGCTGTTCGCCATCATCCCGACGTCCATTTCGGGTGCGATTTCGCACGTGAAGGGCAAGACCTGCATTCCCGCGCTCGGCATCGCCGCTGGTCTCGGGGGAGCGTGCCTGTCGCCTGTGGGGGTGTGGCTTGCGCAGCTTTCCCCCGACTGGCTCGTGATGCTCGCTGCGGCGCTCATCATCGGCTATTCGGCCATCAACATGTTCAAGAAGGCTTTCAAGGTTTCGCGGGCTGGCCAGCCCGCGGAAGGGGCCGACGCTGCGGCCGTGGCGGGCGCGCCATCTTGCGGCTCCAAGCCCTCCTCGCGTGCCGAAGCACGCGTCGTCGAGCTTTCACCGCAATCTGACGCACCGGCCGCGGCCTCGCTGGCTTCCTCGGGCGAACCGGCGGCTTCGGCCTCCACCGTTGACGATTCTTCCCTTTCCCGAAAGCAGCTCTTGCAGGGCGCCGCAATCGGCCTGGTCGCAGGCTTGGCCTCTGGCTATGTCGGTGTCGGCGGCGGGTTCATCATGGTGCCGCTCATGCTTTCGATTATCGGCATCCCCATGCGCAAGGCGTCGGGCACTTCGCTCATCGCGGTCATGATCTTGGCCATCCCCGGCGTAATCGAGCAGGGGATCATCGGCAACATCAACTACCTTGCCGGAATCGCCGTCGTCATCGGCACTATTCCCGGCGCTGTTATCGGCGCGAAGCTCGTGACGAAGGTTCCCGAGCGTACGCTTCGGCTGCTGTTCGGGTGTTTTCTTATTGTGGCGGCGGCCATGCTTGTGCTGAACGAGGTCGGCGTCCTCGGGTAATCGTCTATACTTAACGCAAACTGACGATGGGGGCGAGATGATGGGCGAAACAGGCATGCGTGAGAGCGGAGTAGCGAATTCGATCGACGGAGCGGCACCGGGGGCCATCCCCCCGAGGAAAGGCGTCGCCCGCGTGTTCACGGTCGAGATGCTGCTTGCGATTATCGCGGTCCTTTCGGGCGTGACGCTTCTTTGGACGGCGCTCGCCCCTTCTCACAGCATCCCCATCATGATCACCGCAGGTATCATGTTCACGCTCTCGATCGTGCTGGTGATCCGCCTGTCGATGGACCCGGATTCGGTACGCGCGCGCCAATCGGATGCCATGCTGCGCCTGGCGAGCAAAACGCTCGAGAGCATGCAGGACGGCTTGAATCGCGAATCCGCGCAGGAAATCTGCCAGCTGCTTTTGCCCTCGACGGCCGCCATCGCGGTCGCCATCACCGACAAGAAGCAGATTCTCGGTTACGCAGGCTACCTGGAGGCCGAGAACCCCGCTGGCGGCAACATCCGCACGCATGCGACGCAGGCCACGCTCGACGATGGCAACATGCGCGTGCTGTTCACCAGCATAGACATCGGCTTCCCTGAAAACGCCACGACGATCAAGGCGGCCATCGTTGTCCCGCTTTTGGTACGCGGCGACGTGGTGGGCACGCTGAAGTTCTACTATCGCTCGGCCAAGCGCATCAGCGAGACGCAGAAGTCGATCGCCGAGGGCTTCGGCACGCTGCTGTCTACCCAGATGGCCGCGGCGCAGCTCGAAGAGCAGGCACGCCTTGCCACGAGCATGGAGCTCAAGGCGCTTCAGAACCAGATCAACCCGCACTTCCTGTTCAATACCATCAATACGATCGCCTCGCTCATCCGCACAAGCCCCAACGAGGCCCGTGTGCTGCTGCGTGAGTTCGCGGTGTTCTATCGCCGCACGCTGGAGAATTCCGACAGCCTTATCTACCTCTCGCGCGAGGTGGAACAGACACAGCGTTACTTCTCCTTTGAGGTGGCGCGCTTCGGCGCCGAGCGCGTGGAACTCAACGTCGATTTGGCGCCCGAGTGCGAGAACATGATGGTCCCGTCGTTCCTCATTCAGCCGTTGGTGGAAAACGCCGTCCAGCACGCCATGCCCTCCGAAGGCAAGCTCACCATCACGGTGACCGGCGAAGTCGGGGGCGACGACGTGTACCTGCGCGTGAGCGACAACGGCACGGGCATGACCGAGGAAGCGCGCCAGGGCATCATGCATCCCAAGGAAACTAAGGGAATCGGCATCGCGGTGAAGAACGTGCACGACCGCATCGTCGGGTTCTTCGGACCGAACTCCTATATGGACGTGCAAAGCGAGTTGGGCGTCGGCACCACGGTGACGCTGTTTTTGGAAGGATGCGCCGCCCAGACGAAGTCCCAGGTCGCTGCGAGCGACGCGGAAGCCCTGCGCCGATAGGGGAGGAAGATGGATCCCGAAGAGCAGACATCCGACCTCTACGACATCATCCAGAGCGTCGTCCATGTTGAGTGGCTTTCCACTGCGCTGACGGTGGCGATTGCGCTCGCTTTCACGGCGCTTGTGGCTCGTGCCGTGACGAAGGTACTGCGCCGCGTGCTCTCGCATGACAATTCGCCGCTGCCCTCGTCGAGCATCTTCATCAACATCGCCCGCATCGCCGTGTGGGCCGTCGGCGTGAGCGTGGTGCTTTCGAGCTGCTTCGGAATCGACGTTTCTGCGGCGATCACCGCGCTCGGTATCGGTGGCATCGCCATCTCGCTCGGCTTCCAGGACACGCTTTCGAACCTGATCGGCGGCGTGCAGGTGAGCATCACCGGGCTCGTGGAGCCGGGTGACTACATCGAGGTCGGCGGGCAGCGCGGCGTCGTGCGCGATGTGGCGTGGCGCCACACCTCGCTCGAGACGCTTTCGGGCGAGCGCGTCGAGGTGCCGAACTCGGTGATCAACAAGTCGTCGCTCACGCATCTGCCGCCGCTTACGAAGGTGGTGGTGCCCCTGCTTGTCACCACGGGTGGCGCAGACCTTGATGCCGTTGCTGCGAAGATTGTCAAAGCTGCAGGTCAAGCAGCACAAAAAGTGGGTGGAGGCATGTCGCAAGAGCCGCAGGTGCTCTTCACGGAGGCCATGGAGTACGGCTACCGCGCGAGCCTCATCGTGTGGGTTGAAGACGGCGACAAGCATTCCTTGGTGAAAGACGCCGTCGTGCGCGCCGTCGCGCCCTACACCATGGCATAGGGCGGGATCGGGCGCTCTGTCGTTCGCTCTGTGTCGGGCGTGGGGCGGGGCCTTCCGCGTTCGAGCCTTCCGCGTTCGACTGTCTTCCGCC
>ERZ1034984.3905-NODE-3905-length-10250-cov-4.638646_pt1 | contig 10250 bp, 5 predicted proteins | sample MGYA00520589_ERZ1034984 | MGnify/ENA primary metagenome ERZ1034984 (study PRJEB33766, sample SAMN09781790) | gut metagenome | biome: gut microbiome | host: Homo sapiens | place: Madagascar | study: EMG produced TPA metagenomics assembly of the PRJNA485056 data... | reverse complement strand
ACCCCGCGCTTCTCGCGGCATCGGTCGAGGCCGCCAACGCTGCCATCATCGAAGCCGCAGCGAACGGCTTGGGCAAATCGGGCATGGGTTGCACCGCGACCTGCGCCTATATCGACGGCACCACCATTGCCATTGCCCACGTGGGCGACTCGCGCGCCTACCTGCTGCATGAGGGCACCCTCATCCGCGTAACGCGCGATCATTCCTATGTCGAGGAGCTCGTAGACGCCGGTGAGATCACCGCCGACGAAGCGCGCACGCACCCAAATCGCTCGGTCATCACCCGCGCGCTCGGCTCCGACCCCGCCATGTACGCAGACCATTTCCAGCTCAACATCGAAGAGGGCGACCGCCTGATCCTGTGCTCCGATGGCCTATCGAGCATGGTCCCGGACGGCGATATCGAAACCATTGCCGCCCAATCATCGACCGCGCAGATTTGCACCGACAATCTGGTAGACGCAGCCCTGGCGGCAGGTGGCGGAGACAACGTGACCGTTGTCGTCGTAGATGTGGTGGACGATGGGCGCATCAAAACCCTCATCGGCAAGCGCCGCCGCAACCTCATCATCGCCTTGGCCGCGCTCATAGCCGCGCTCGTGCTCTCGGGCATCGTTGCCGCCGTGTCTATCACGCGCTCCGTGTTTTTGGGCGTGAACGGCGACGACACCGTAGCGATCTACGCCGGCATCCATGCCGACTTCTTGGGCATAAAGCTCTATCACATTGAAGACACCACGTCGGTCAAGCTTTCAGACCTACCCGACGATACGCGCAACCGTCTTGAAGAAGGCATTCCGCAAGATAGCCTCGAGGACGCGCGCAATACGATTTCGGAATACCGTGCGCAAATCGATGCCGCCGAAACCGAACAGGTGCTCACTGCCGAGACGATTCGCAAGAGCGCAGACGCCAACGCGGGGAAAACCGATTCGAGCGGCGCCGATAGTTCCGCCACAGGCACTCCGACCGATACGACCGATACGACTCAAACCACCAAAGGAGGCGCATGATGGGAAGCCGCCGCAACACCGAGCTTTTCTTGCTCATCGCTTCCGCGTTCCCGGTAACGCTTCTGTATGCACTCTATGTCGCGGGCACCGGAGCCACGCTTTCATTCCAGACACTTGCCGTACCCATCGGCCTGTTCGCCGCATTCACCGCGGCGCACATCGCCGCGCGCATCTTTGTCCCCGGCGCCGATCCGGCGATTCTGCCCATTGTCTTTTTCCTTTCGGGCATCGGCATCACCTTTGTCACGCGCCTGGCACCGAGCCTTGCCATGAACCAGCTGATCATCCTGTTCGTGTCCATCGCGCTCATGGTCATCACGCTTGCTTTGGTCAAGAATCTCGACATCGTGAAGCGCTATAAATACACATTCGGCGCGATCGGCATCTTGCTGCTCATCCTGCCCATGTTTATCGGTACCGAGATTTACGGCTCCAAGCTGTGGATTCGCATTGGCTCGTTTACCATCCAGCCCGGTGAGTTCGCCAAGGTCTTCATCGTCTTGTTCCTGGCCGGCTACCTCTCCGAGAACCGCGAGCTGCTCTCCATCTCCAGCCACTCGATCATGGGCTTCAAGATTCCGCGCCTGCGCCTGCTCACCCCGCTGTTCTTGGTGTGGGGCATCTGCCTTCTGGTCGTTGTTTTCGAACGCGACCTGGGTTCGGCGCTGCTGTTCTACACCATCTTCTTGATGATGCTCTACGCCGCAACCGGCCGCGTCTCCTACGTGATCATCGGCTTTTTCCTGCTGGCAATCGGAGCCGTGGGCGCCTATCACTTCCTGTCCCATGTGCAGGTGCGTTTCCAAATCTGGCTCAATCCGTTTGCAGACGCGCAGAATAAGGGCTATCAGATCGTACAGGCGCTTTACTCCCTGGCCGACGGCGGACTGGCCGGCGTGGGCGTGGGCAAGGGCCTCGCCAAGCTCATCCCGATCGTCGAATCCGACTTCATCTTCTCTGCCATTGGCGAAGAGATGGGCCTGCTTGGCGGCGCCGCAGTTCTTCTTGCCTTTATGCTCTTCGCGGTGCGCGGCCTCACCACCGCCGCACGCGCCAAGTCCGACCTTGCCGCTTTCACGGCAACGGGCCTCACCGCCGCCATCTCGTTCCAGGCGTTCTTGATCGTGGGCGGCGTAACCAAACTCATTCCGCTTACCGGTGTTACCCTGCCCTTTATGAGTCAGGGTGGCTCTTCCCTGCTCGCAAGCTTTGTCATTGTGGCACTGCTCATGCGCGCAGGCGACGAGGCAACCGGTCGCAGCGTTGAGCTTGCGGGCACGGGCATCTCCACCGCTCTTCCCGACAGCGCTGTTGCAGGAGCTCCCACCAGCAAAAACGGCACCCGCTTCTTCACGGCCAGCACCGGTGCCGCCGCAAGATCGCACGCTCGTCCAAACTCGCGCATGCGTCGACGTCTGCTTGACACGCCCGAATCCGGCGTACTGGGCCGCGTCGCGCTGGCAAAGCGCCTTACGGTCACGGTGTTTGTCTTCACCGGCCTGTTTGCCATCCTCATTGGCAATCTCACCTATATCCAGGTGTTCCAGGCCAAGAACATCCAGAGCATGTCCAGCAACAACCACACGATCATGCGCGCCGCCTATATCAAGCGCGGCTCCATCATCACTTCCGATGGCGTGACGCTTGCCGAATCGGTTCAAAACGCCGACGGAACCTACTCGCGCTCCTATCCCAACGGAAACCTCGCCGCACACACGGTGGGCTACTATTCCACGCAGTACGGATCCACCGGCATCGAAGCGTCCATGAACGACACGCTCACCGGATCGCGCGATTACTCCAGCTGGAAGAATGCCGTCAACTCGCTTGCCGGCATCACTCAGCCCGGCAACACCGTGAAGCTCACCATCAACTCGAGCATTCAGCAGGCCGCCGAGCAGGCGCTTGCTGGCAAGAAGGGTGCCATCGTGGTGCTCGACCCGCGCACCGGCGCCGTGCTTGCCAAGGCAAGTGCCCCCAGCTACGACAATTCCAATGTCGAGTCCCTCATGGGCACCAATGACGAATCCCAGGGGTCGCTCGTAGACCGTTCCACCCAGTCGCTCTACACGCCCGGCTCGACCTTCAAGGTCGTCACGCTCGCCGCAGCACTCGACTCGGGCAAGACAACCCTGGACCAAAGCTTCGAGTCGCCCTCGTCCATGAAAATCGGCGACGCCGATGTCACCAACCACCTCAACGCCAATTACGGCACCGTAAGCCTCGAGCGCGCTTTTGCGCTCTCTTCCAATGTTGTCTTTGGCCAGCTAGCCACCGATATCGGCGCCGACACCCTTACGCAGTATGCGCGTGCATTCGGCTACGGGCAGTCGCTTGGCCAAGACTTTGGCACCGCCGAGTCGATCATTCCCGACGCCGGCACGATGACGGAATGGGAGCTTGCCTGGGCAGGCGCCGGCCAGCCCGTTGGACAGGGCCACACCCCCGGCCCTCAGACCACGGTGATGCAAAACGCCGTGATCGCCGCCGCAATCGCCAACAACGGCATCGCCATGAAGCCCTATGTTGTTGCGCAGACGCTTTCCCCCGAGGGCACAGTGGTCAAAACCACCCAGTCGCGCTCACTTGGCCAGGCAATTAGCTCGGACACCGCAGCTAAGGTCAAGGAAGCCATGCTGGAGGTCGTCGAAGACGGTACCGGGCAGGTTGCTCAGGTTTCCGGCGTTAAGGTAGCCGGCAAGACGGGCACCGCAGAGATCGGATCGGGAAACATCAACTCGGTCTTTATCGGTTTTGCCCCCTATGACACGCCCACCGTGGCCATCTCGGTCATGTTGGAGGATTACACCGAAGACAGCGGCGAGGCCAGTGCCGCAGAACTTGCGAGCCAGGTTTTGAAAGTAGCCTTGGCCGTTCAAGGCGCGTGATGGTATATGAATAGTATGCATTCGATGCATTTGAAGTGTGAGGAGTAAGAATGGCGGAGCAACAGCGCTTGCTGGGAGGAAGGTACCTCCTTAAGGAGAAGGTCGGAACCGGTGGCATGGCCACGGTTTTCCGTGCTCAAGACCAGGTTTTGAACCGTGCCGTAGCGGTCAAAATCATGCTGCCCCAGTATGCAGGAGACCCCACGTTCGCCGCGCGCTTCAAGCAAGAAGCCCAGGCAGCAGCAGCCCTGCAGAGCCCCTACATCGTAGGCGTCTACGACTGGGGCAAGGATGGCGACACCTATTACATCGTGATGGAGCTGCTTCACGGCACCGATCTTAAGAGCGGCGTGCGCAGCCACGGCGCGCTCGACCCCAAGAAGGTCGCGCAGATCGGCTCGCAGATCTGCGGCGCGCTCTCGATTGCCCACAAGCACGAGATCATCCACCGTGACATCAAGCCTCAAAACATCGTGGTGCAGCCCGACGGCAACATCAAGGTGATGGACTTTGGCATTGCCCGCGCAAAGAACAGCCACCTCACTCAGGACAACAACGTCTTGGGCACCGCCCACTACGTAAGTCCCGAGCAGACGCGCGGCCAGGAGCTCGGCCCCACCTCCGATATCTATTCGCTCGGCGTGGTGATGTACGAGTGCGCCACTGGCCGCGTTCCCTTTGACGGCGACGATGCCATCTCCGTCGCCCTCAAGCAGGTCAACGAGCTTCCCGTACCGCCGAGCCAGATCAATGCCAATGTCGACGGCGATCTTGAGCGCATCATCCTCAAGTGCATGGAGAAAGACCCGGCGAATCGTTTCCAAACGGCAGACGAGCTGCGCCAGGTACTCAACTCCTACCTTGCGGGCCGCGCCGTAGATGTGCCTGAACCCACCCGCGTCATCGCCGGCATGGCGGGCGCTGGCGGAACCGAGGCAATGCGCATGGGCGACAAGACGCAAACCATGGTGCGCCCCACCGCCCCCGGCGACACGGCATCGAATCCCGTGATTCGACCCAACAACCAGATCAATACCAGCTCTTACGACAATGAGAAGCACGGCATGGGCAAAGGCAAGATCGCTGCCATCGCCATCGCAATCGTCGCTTTTGTAGCCATCGCAGTCTTTGCCGTATCGGGCTTTCTAAACGGTGGAGACCAAAAGAGCGTACCCAACCTTTTGGGCATGGAGCAGGAAGCGGCTGTTGACAGTATCAAAAGCAGCGGCTTTGAGCCCGGCAATGTGAATCAAAGCTACAATGACCAATATTCCGAGGGACAGGTGTGCGAGCAAACGCCGGACGGAGGCAAGACCGCTGCCGCTGGCTCAAAAATCGACATCGTGATCTCCAAGGGCCCGAAGCCTATTGACCAAGTTGAGGTTCCCGATCTTTCAAATGCCTCAGATCTTGACGAAGCAAAGAAAATCATTGAGAATGCCGGCCTCACCGTAGGCAGCACCACGCAAGAGGCAAACGATGCCGACGAGGGCAAGATCGTCGATCAGAACCCCAAGGCTGGCGAGAAGGTCGACAAGGGTTCAAAGGTCGACATCGTCGTATCCTCGGGCCCCGAGACCGATTCGGTCCCCGGCGTGGTAGGCAAGACCGAGAGTGACGCTACCAACACGCTGAGCAACGCCGGCTTTAGCGTGAATGTCGAGAGTGGCGGCACCAGCGACACGTATGCCAAGGGCTACGTCATGAAGCAAAGCCCCACCGGCACCGCCAAGAAGGGCTCGACGGTCACCATCTATATTTCCGAAGGCAAGGACACCTCGAGTGACGAGGTCGACGTCGACTCGCTGGGCCTTACGGGCATGACGGCCGAAGACGCCGAGGAGGCCATTGCCAACGCAGGCCTCAAGTATGACCCGCGCCAGCAGTCCAGCAGCTCGGTCGAAGTAGGCAACGTCATTAAGTACAGCCCTGGCGGCAAGCAACCTGCGGGCACGGTAATCATCCTCTACATCTCAACTGGCCCCAGCGAATAAGCCAGCCTTTACATCACGAGAGCAGCGGGCGCATTCCAAACGGGATGCGCCCGCTTTTTATAGCGGCGCAATGCCCGCCAGCACAGGCCATCGTATGGCTTCGCGATTAAAACGCCCCCGCGTCTGCTTGGAAACGCAGATGCAGGGGCTCGGCATGCGGCAAGGCGCAATCAACCCCGCCGCCAAATCTCATCGATGTGGATTAAAACTCGCCGATACGGCGCACCTCAGGCTCAAGGTCAACGCCAAACTGATCTTTAACCTGCTTTTGCACATGCTCAATCAGGGCGCAGACATCGGCGGCAGAGGCATGGTCGGCATTGACCACAAAACCGCAGTGCTTTTCGGACACTTGGGCGCCACCGACGCGAATACCGCGCAAGCCGGCATCCATGATGAGCTTTCCGGCAAAATAACCCTCGGGGCGCTTGAAAGTCGAGCCGGCACTCGGCATATCGAGCGGCTGCTTTTCCTCGCGACGTGCCTGATACTCATCCATCGCGCGGCGAATCATATCCGGATCGTCGGGCGTCAAGGCAAACGTCGAAGAGAGCACGATCCATCCCTCGTCATGAATGCGGCTCTTGCGATACCCCATGCCAAGCTCAGCAATAGGAACCGTGCGAACCTGTCCGCTCGCGCGGGAGCCATCCTCCAGCTTAGCGCCGGGGACATAGACTTCCACGGACTCCAGCACATTTGCGGTGCAGGAATCATACGCACCGGCGTTCATAAAGCAGGCACCGCCCACCGTAGCGGGAATGCCCCATAGGGGCTCTAATCCCGAAAGCCCGGCGTCGGCAGCGGTAAGCGCCACGTCGCGCAAAAGCGCTCCCGCCGCAGCTCGGATACGATTGCCGGCCACCGTCATGTCACTATAGTTATCACGCAGAAGAATGCACGCCCCGCGCAGCCCGCGGTCTCCCACCAAAAGATCCGACCCGTTGCCCACGATCTCGCAGGGCACGCCGCCTGTCAGACAGATATCAAGGACGCGGACCACTTCATCACGCGTACGCGGCAAGATCATCACGTCCGCGGGACCACCGATATTAAACGTCGTGTGATCGCGCATGGGCTCGGCCATCAGCACGCCGTCCTCGCCCACAACTGATGCAAGGACACATAGAAAATTGGTGTCGAAACAATCGTCAAATTCATGCATGGTATACCGCCTTGGGTCTTAATGGACTGCCTAGACTATACCGCAAGCCCCTTTATGCTATACCGCGTTGATGGTTGATGAAAAACTTAACGCACCTCTCAAAATACGCTATCCTGAATACACATATAGCGCTTTCGACATATACACGAACAACCAATGGAGAACATATGTCACAGCATCTGCGCACTGGCGATGGAACGCGAGCCAACGCCAAGTACGTTAAATCCACTTCATATATCTCGTACGGTATGACACGCCGCGAGGCGCTCAAGTTCGCCTTCGGTGCCGTTACCGCCGCCGTGCTCTATGGCATCCCCCGTACCGCCTCGGCTGCATCGGCAACCAAAGAAACCACCGATGCCCTCAACAACGCCCAAGCAAAGTACAACGAGGTCCAATCTCAGCTCAACGCAATCGCCAGCGAATACCAAGCGCTTGCCGAGGAGCTCAACAAGACGATGAGCAACATCGAGTCGGTGGAAAACGATAGCGATGCCTCCCAGGCAGAAATCGCGAAAACGCAAGAAGAGCTCAAGCAGAAGCAGGGCACCCTTTCCGCTCGCGTGAGCGAAAGCTACAAGAACGGAGGCAACAACACACTGACCCTTTTGCTCTCCTCCTCTTCTTTTGATGAGCTCATCTCGAACGTGTACTACCTCGACAAGATGAACGATCGAGACCGCGCGACCATCGGCGAAATCCAGAACATTCAAGACGACCTCGCTTCGAAGAAAGAAGAACTCGAGAATCAAAAGAGCGATCTTGAGGCGCTGAAAGACGAGCAAACTCAAAAGCTCAACGAGATGAGCGCCAAGAAGGACGAGGTTCAAACCGTTCTCGATGGCCTGGACTCCGACGTCAAGGAACTCATGGCGAAGCGCGACGCAGAGCTGCTTGCCTCCCAGCGTGACGAAGAGGCAGCACGCAAGCGCGCGGAAGAAGCGAAGAAGGCCCAGCAATCGGGCGGCAGCTCCAGTGGCAACTCCAGTGGCGGTTCCGGCGGTGGCTCCGGCAGCGCCGGCGTGGGCGGCGGCGGAACAGGCTCTGCCTCGAAGGTCGTCTACTGGGCACAGCACACCCCCTCGCCCGGCGCCGGACTGTGCGCCTGGTGGGTGGCAGACGTCTTTTGCAACGCGGGCCTGGGCAACGTACCGGGCAACGCCTGCGACATGTATGCCAACTACTGCTTTACCTCCAATCGCAGCAATCTAAAGACCGGCATGATCATCGCCGTCTCCTCGCACCCCTTTACGAGCGCGGGAGCCATCTACGGCCACGTGGGGATCTACGTAGGCGGCGGAACCGTTATGGACAACATCGGCTATATCCGAACCTGCAGCGCCGATTACTGGATCAACTTCTACAACTCCACCGTCACGCCCCGCTGGGGCTGGGCAAAGGGTATCGTGCTGTCCTAGGGTGTCCTAAGGCCACCGCTGCTTTAATCCGCTATTCTCGCCCTGCAACCGGTCGCTTCTGCGGCCGGTTTTTTCATGCCATAACGCAGCGGTTACCCCACTTTCGCAAAACGCATAGGCCAGTGTTCTATACTGATTTGCACGACAACCATTTCCGAAAGGAGACTTTATGTCCCAAATGCTCGAGCCGCAGGATACCTGCGTGCTGGTAACCGGCGGCGCTGGTTTTATCGGCTCCCATACCGTTGTCGAGCTGCTTAATTGCAACTACCAGGTCGTTATCGTCGATGACCTTTCCAATGCAAGTGAGGTCGCCGTATCGCGCGTGCGTCAGATCGTCGGGGACGAGAAGGCGCAAAATCTCACCTTCTATAAGGCAAACGTGCTCGATCGCGATGCCATGGAGAAGATTTTTACCGATCACAACATCGACCGCGTGATCCACTTCGCCGGCTTTAAGGCCGTGGGCGAATCGGTGACCAAGCCCATCGAGTACTATCACAACAACATCGAGAACACCTTGGTGCTCGTAGACGTCATGCGCAACCATGGCTGCAAGTCCATCGTGTTTTCCAGCTCTTCCACCGTCTATGGCGATCCCGACAGCCTGCCCCTCACCGAGCAGAGCCCCAAGAAGAGCGCTACCAATCCGTACGGCTGGACCAAGTGGATGATCGAGCAGATCCTCACCGACCTCCACACGGCAGACCCCGAGTGGAACGTCGTGCTGCTGCGCTACTTCAACCCTATCGGCGCACATCCCTCGGGCCTTATCGGCGAGGACCCCAAAGGCATCCCCAACAACCTGGTGCCGTATGTGGCACAGGTTGCCGTGGGCAAGCGCGAGGCCGTGCAAGTGTACGGCAACGACTACCCCACCCCCGATGGCACCGGCGTGCGCGACTACATCCACGTGTGCGACCTTGCCTCCGGCCATGTTTCGGCCTTGCGCTGGATGAACGGCCGCGAGGGCGTTGAGGTGTTCAACCTGGGCACCGGCACCGGTAGCTCGGTTCTCGACGTAATTCACGCCTTCTCCAAAGCCTGTGGCAAAGAACTCCCCTACGTCATTCGTGAGCGTCGCGGAGGCGACATCGCCGCAAACTGGTGCGACGCCACCAAGGCCGAGCGCGAGATGGGCTGGAAGGCTCAGTACGACCTCGCCGACATGTGCCGCGACTCCTGGAACTGGCAGTCCCGCAACCCCAACGGCTTCGCCGACGCCGAGTAATCAATCGCATTTGGCGTGGGGCAAATTCCGTGCAAGGGATTTGCCCCACGTTTTGTTTGTTCCACCCGTTAGCGACCGGCACCCCTCACCCGAAAGAGCATTACCGTGCAGAGTTCCTTCACTGAGTTCCTAAGCGCCCACCTCAACGAGATCAACGCTTATCTGGATACGTACTTTCGCCACCAGACCGATAGCGCCGATATCGAGCGATACCTGTATGCGCCCCTCGGTCACTACTCGGCCAACGCGGGAAAACGCCATAGGCCGCTCATCTGCATGCTCGCCTGCCGTGCGGTAGGCGGCGACTGGAACCGCGCGGCAACTTGCGCCGCCGCAATCGAGCATTTCCAGACCGGAGCGCTCATCCACGACGACATTGCCGACAACGGACAGCTCCGTCGCGGCGAGCCGTGCCTGCACATCACCGAGGGCGAGGGCATCGCCATCAACTGCGGCGACTACGCACTCATGCTCGTTAGCGCCGCCGTGGCAAACGATCCCGACCTCGACGCGCCTCTCAAAGTGCGACTCATACAAGAGC
>ERZ1034984.3900-NODE-3900-length-10263-cov-14.797610_pt1 | contig 10263 bp, 6 predicted proteins | sample MGYA00520589_ERZ1034984 | MGnify/ENA primary metagenome ERZ1034984 (study PRJEB33766, sample SAMN09781790) | gut metagenome | biome: gut microbiome | host: Homo sapiens | place: Madagascar | study: EMG produced TPA metagenomics assembly of the PRJNA485056 data... | reverse complement strand
TGGGCATTACCGACATGGATGGTAACTTCTCTGTCGATGCAGCTCCTGGTACTAACCTTACATTTACATACCTCGGTATGACTCCACAGACCGTTAAGGCATCTAACGGCATGAACATTACTATGACAGATGACTCAAAGTCTTTGAACGAAGTCGTTGTCATTGGTTATGGTGCTGTTAAGAAGTCAGACTTGACTGGTTCTGTAGCAGCTATTAAGCCTGATTCAAAGAATAAGGGTGTTGTTATCAACCCTGAAGACATGCTGACAGGTAAAGTTGCAGGTGTAAGCGTAACAAGTCAAAGTGGTGAGCCAGGTATTGCTTCACAGATTCGCGTACGTGGTGGTTCATCTTTGAATGCCAGCAACAACCCACTTATCGTAGTTGACGGTATTCCTATGGACAACAATTCTGTAGGTGGAACAGGCTCAAACGTCCTCGCACAGATTAATCCACAAGATATTGAATCTTTCAATATTTTGAAGGATGCTTCAGCAACTGCTATCTATGGTTCTCGTGGTTCTAATGGTGTCATCATTATTACTACGAAGAAAGGTCATAAGGGTCAAGCTCCTCAGGTATCATACGCAGGAAGCGTAACCTTGAGCATGAAAAAGAAAACACATGACATGATGAACGGCGACCAATATCGTGAATTGGTTACCAATCTGTTTGGTGAAGGTTCAGAACAAGCAAACGCTCTCGGTACTGCAGACACAGACTGGCAGGACTTGATATATCGTGAAGCATGGAGCCACGATCACAACGTAACAGTTTCTGGCTCTGTCAAAGACGTACTTCCTTATCGTGTATCTCTTGGCTATACAAGTCAAGATGGTATCTTAAAGACTTCAAATTACAACCGTTATACTGCAGCTGTCAATTTGAATCCATCCTTCTTCAAGGATCATTTGACATTGAACCTCAATGCCAAGGGTATGTACTCCAATTCACGTAAGGCTAACCCTGATGCAATTGGTGCAGCTGTAAGCATGGACCCAACACAGGATCCATACAATTTCACTTCTAAGCGTGACCTTGAGATGTTGGGTGCAAATAAAGACCAGACTCTCAAAAACTTTGGTGGATACTTCGAGTGGTTAACTTCAGGTTCAAGTTTGAAAGATAACGCTTGGCCATATACTAAGTTTAGCGATGCTACCAGCAACCCATTGGCATTATTGAATCTTCAGAACTACAAAGAAAAGATGAAGACATTCATTGGTAGTGCCGACATTGACTATAAAGTTCACGGATTTGAGGATTTGCGTTTGCATGCAACTCTCGGTTTGGAATTTGCGAAAGGTAGTGAAGACCAAAACCAGCCAAACTCTAACCCAGGAAACATGTATTATGGTGGCATCACAGACAACTCTAAGTTAAAGAGAGACCAATTGTTTAGCTGCTATGCACAGTATTATCATGATTTCAACAAGGATCAGCATTTTGATATCATGGCGGGTTATGAGTATCAGCACTCATACTTCAGCTACAACAATAGTTGGAAACAATATTATCCAGAAACAGCAGGCGACAATGCTGGAAAATTGTTCAAAGATGGACCAGATGTTGATAAATTTGAAAACTACTTGGTATCATTCTTCGGTCGTGCCAACTATATCTTGATGAACAGATATTATCTTACTGCAACATTGCGTGATGACGGTTCTTCTCGTTTCAAGAATCATTGGGGCTTATTCCCTTCATTTGCATTTGCATGGAAGATTAACGATGAGAATGAATGGAAAAAGATTAAGTGGTTATCAGACTTGAAACTCCGTCTCGGTTATGGTGTAACAGGTCAGCAGGATGGTATTGACAACTACCTTTGGGTTCCTCAATACAAGAAAGGTTTGAACTTCGGTAGATATCCTATTCTTGGCGATGGTTCTATCTACACACCAAAATACTATAATGAGGATTTGGAATGGGAAACAACCACAACCTACAACATCGGACTTGACTGGGGTATTTTCGACCAGCGATTAAGCGGTAATGTCGATTGGTATTATAGAAAGACCGACAACTTGATTAACAATGCACCAGTTGCCTCTTTGTCAGGTTTTGCAGATTCAGGTATCCAGAACATTGGTTCGCTGAGAAATACAGGTGTTGAAGTTGCCCTCAATTGGAGAGCCATCCAGACTAAGGATTGGTATTGGACTATCAGCTATAACTTCACCTACAATGACAACAAGATTACAGACTTGAGTGGAGTTTCTGATACAGGTAAGCCTGTAAAAGCAGGTGACAATATTGACCAGTCAAACAAAGTTTTAGCACATCAGACCGGTTATGCTGCTAATTCATTCTATGTATATCAGCAAGTTTACGACAAGAACGGTAACCCTATTGAGAATTGCGTAGTTGACCGCAATGGTGACGGCAAGATTACAGACGACGACCGTTATCTCTACAAGAATATCATGGCACCAATCACCATGGGCTTGTCATCTCGCTTGGAATACAAGAACTGGGACTTCAGCTTCTCACTCCGTGCAAACATTGGAAACTATGTATTCAACAACTTTGCGCAGGCGAACCGTTTGACAACAGCCAACTCTATTTGGGCTCAAAGTGCATATATGCCAAATCGTCCAGTCAACAGTCTCTGTTGGAAGTCTGACAATGATGCATCCAAGATGACCGATTACTTCGTTCAGAATGCTTCATTCCTCAAATGTGACAATATCACATTAGGTTATAGCTTCAGCAACCTCTTCAAGAGTGGCAGTTGGAAAGGTATTGGCGGTCGCATTTATGCAACTGCATCCAATGTATTTACAATCACCAAGTATGATGGAATCGACCCAGAGGTATATAATGGTATCGACAACAACCTCTACCCACGTCCAATTTCATTCATTTTGGGTGTTAACTTGAATTTCTAACAATTTTAGAAGGAATTAGATCATGAAAAGATATATTATGAAAGCAATAGCACCAGCTATGTTTGGATTGCTATCTTGCGGATTAGTTTCTTGCGTGAACGACCTTGACACAGCTCCTATCAGTCCTAAGATTGATACAGAGGTAAGCAACGATGGCCTGTTCAACAAGTGTTATGCAAACTTTGCCATTGCAGGTAATGGTAGCTCATCAAGCGGTGATGACGATTGTGATGTTAAGGGCTACGATGATGCTGGTATGACAGGTCTTGTACGTTTGATGTGGAACGTCAATGAGTTACCAACTGACGAGGCAATATGCAGTTGGGGTGACAATGGTGTTCCAGCCTTAAACTTCAATACATACGATAATGCAAATGGTATGACAAAGGCATACTTTGCACGATTAACTTTGGGTATATCAAGCTGCAACCAATATCTCAAAGTTGCAGGAGGAGAAGATGCTACAAAGGCTGCAGAAATTCGTTTCTTGCGTGCCATGCAATACTACTTGCTCATGGATGCATTTGGAAATGTGCCATTCTCTGAGAATGTAGAGAAGCCTGTACAAATGTCTCGTAAAGACATGTATGAATGGCTTGTCAATGAATTGACCAACAATGTAGAGCCAAACCTCTCTGCACCACAAGCTAAAACTTCAGACCAAGCTGGTTATGGCCGTGTTGACAAGGCAGCCTGCTGGATGCTCCTCGCCCGTCTATACCTCAATGCAGAGGCTTATACAGGTAAAGCAGAATGGTCTAAAGCTAAGGATTACGCCAAGAAAGTCATGACTTCTGGATATGAATTGAACATGAACGGAAAAGGCAAGTGGAGTGCTTATCAGATGTTGTTCATGGCTGATAATGGAGAAACAAACGCAGCAAAAGAATGCTTGTTCCCAATTATTCAGAATACAGAAAAAGTTGTGAGCTATGGTAACTCATTCTTCCTTACAGCTTCAACATTCAATGGAGATATGCACGCTAACCCAGATGACTTGGATGGTACAAATGGTTGCGTATCTGCTCAATGGGCAGGTAACCGTGCACGTCCTGAGTTGATCAAGAAATTCTTCCCTAACTCAACTGCTCCAAAAGTTCCTTCATACGAGATGACTACTGCAGCCAATGATGATCGTGCGATATTCTGTGGTGAGAAGAGAAATTCTATTGACATCAACAACTACACAGAGTTTAAGGATGGTTATGGTGTGTGCAAGTTCATCAACTATTTCACTACTGATGGTAAGAGTAGCTACAACCCTGCGTTTTCTGATGCAGACTATTTCTTCTTGCGTGTAGCAGAAGCATACCTCACATATGCAGAAGCAGATGCTCGCTTGAACGGCAACAATACCACAGGAGACGGAACTGATGCCATCAACAAGCTTCGCCAACGTGCAAATACTACAACTCGTGAAGGTAGCTATTCTCTCAACGAGATATGTGATGAGTGGAGCCGCGAATTCTATTTCGAGGGTATCCGTCGTACTACACTTGTCCGTTTCAATCGCTTTGGTGGAAATACAGATTACACCTGGGAATGGAAGGGTGGTGAAAAAGCTGGTAAAAGCTTCGATGCAACCAAGAATATCTATGCTATCCCTGTAAACGAATTACAGAGTAACGGCAACTTGAAACAGAACCCTGGATATTAATTCTTTAAAGAGAAAATAAACATGAAACATATATTTAAATCAGCCTTGCTGCTACTCATGACTGTCAGTCTGTTTGCAGCTTGCGACGACGATCATGATTCAAATCCAACGCTTACAGCGCCTACTGAATTCAGATTGAATACTCCAGCATTAGCTAATGTCCCTATCGACTTAGCTAAATCTGAAACCGTCAAATTGACTTGCTCACAGCCAAACTATGGCTTTACTGCAAGTACACAATACACCATCCAAGTTTCCCTTAGCCCAGACATGAGCGATGCGGTAGAACTTGATGATAAACCAACATCAGCCAAGCTTGATATTGATGCAGCTACATTAGCAAGCACATTAACAAACATGGAGATTGCAAAAGGAAAAGAAGAAACAGACTTTCCTATGGATATTACAGCATATTTCCGCGTAAAGGCACAGATGCTCACAAGTGACGGTAATGCTATAGAGGGAACTGAAATTCTTTCAAATATTGTTTCTCTCAACAAGATTCATCTGCTCTTCTCTTTGCCACCTGTAACAACACCAGACCATGTATATGCAATAGGAAACTTCTGCAGTTGGGACTGGGGCAATTGCTACGACATGGTTAAAGTACATAGTGCAGAGAACATATTCTGGCGTCTTATGTATATTGATGACAGTGGTTTCAAGATTAATACTGCAACCTCATGGAATGGTGGAGAATTAGGTTATGATGGTGTCACTATCTCAGGTGACTGCAAAGACGATATCACAAGAACAAGTGATGGTAATATCGCTTCTAAGACTCCAGGATGGTACCTCGTAATCGTTACAACTTCAGTTTCTGGTCGTAACATTGTATATGATGTACAGGTCAACAAGCCTAAGGTATACCTCTTAGGTGCTGCTGCACCAGAAGGCTGGGAAGAAGACGTAGAAAGTGCATTGTTTACTGTTCCAACAACTGCTGATGGTGAATTTGTATCTCAACCTTTCGTAGCAGACATTCCAGAAGGTGATGATAGCGGTCTTCGTGCATACGTTAGGATACCAAACCAGGATTGGTGGCATTCTGAATTTATGGTATTTAAAAATAAGATTGAATATCGTGCAACAGGTGAAGACCAGAAGCCTCGCGTATCATGCAGTACAGGCCAGAGACTCTATCTCAACTTCAGTAACGGAACTGGTGAAATCAAGTAAATAACGATTTAAAATCGAACGAAAATGAAAAAAATATCATTATATGTATCTATCGCACTTGCAGGCCTCTTTATGGGGTCCTGCAGTGACGACTTCACAAACTGGGCTAATCCTCAGACTAACCCACAGGAAGATGCCATCACAATCCCTGGATTTACTGCAACAGGGGCTCAGGCTATCAACTTTGCTAACGTTGAAACGGATAGTGTCAGCACCTTCACATTGAGCGAAGCAGCTCTTCCTGCAGGTTTTACACTTGAGAATGCTCGCTTAGAGCTTACTCCACAAGGAGTAGAAAATGCAACCAAGACTACCGTTAATACAAGCATTGAGGGTAAGGGTGCAGTTGCTGATCTTTCAACTGCAGTAGTATCTGTTTATGGCAAGCGTCCTTCTGCCCGCACTTTTGATGCCCAAGTTTATGTAAACGCAGTCAAAGATGGTCAGGCTGTTCTTATCGATGCTGGTAAGATAAACCTTGTAATGACTCCAAAGGCTCCATTCATTGACACTAACTACTATCTGGTTGGACAAATGACAGATTGGAGTTTGGACACCAAATTCAAATTCACCCACTCAGACGCAGACGTTTATGAGGATCCAGTATTTACCATTATGTTTACTACAACAGACGATAACCAATACTGGAAGATTATTCCTCAGGGTAATGTAGATACAGGTAATATTTGGGCAGTAGAAAACGATCCTAAGGGTGTTGTTGGTGTAGAAACAGATGGTGACGCCGCAATGAGCGGTACACTTCTCACTACTACTTCAAAGGGTGAAAAGGCTTACGCTGGTAAGATTGCAAAGGCAGGTATCTATCAGATGACTATCAACATGATGGACTACACTTATACCATCAAACAGATTGCACCAGAATACTATCTTGTTGGTAAATTACAGGGATGGTCAGATAAACCAGCAGACAAGACCTGTCTCATGTATGCAGAGTCTGCTATGGTTCAGAGCTATACAACTCAGTGGAACGACGATGCAAACCTGAAGATTTGGTTGGGTAGCGACTTTGGCGTCTGGGCCAATGCATATGGTACAGCTAAAAATGATGATAATTCTGTAGAAGGCAAGATTGGTGGAAGCGGTTCTATCGTTTGCCCAGAACCAGGTGCATTCTATACCTTTAAGGTAGATTTCTCGACCATGACTTACAAATGGACAAAGCTCGAGAACCAGACTCCTAAAGCATACGAGCATGTTGGTCTTATCGGTGTAGGCAACGATTGGAACAACGATGTTGACATGAAAGAGGTTACTCCTCACAACTGGTTTATCGAAACAACAATCCCTGAAGGTAACTTCAAGATTCGTGCTAACCATGAGTGGGACGATTCTGCAAACTGGGGTTATACAAAGGGGCAGGAATTCTCATCAACTGGTAAGTTGATTACAAGCCCAGTCAGTGAGGGTATTAAGGTTGCTGGTGGCAAATACCGCATCTTCTTCAATGATATCACACTTGAGTATGCTATCATTTCTGTTGCAGAATAATCATTTAATGAATACAATTATAGGCGGCTCTCAATTCCGAGAGTCGCCTATTTTTTTCTTTATCCCCATCCCTACATTTTTCCCTAAAACTTTGGAGGTTACGAGGAAAAGTCGTATCTTTGCCCCCGAATAGCTTAAAAAAAAGAAATTATGGGACATCAAGAAGATATTGTAAAAACAGAAAGTAAAATCATTGTCATCAGGAATACGCAAGTTATCCTTGACAGAGATGTTGCTGAATTGTATGGCGTAACAACCAAGGTGGTTAACCAAGCCATAAGAAACAATCCAGATAAGTTTCCTTCTGGATATGTTATCGAACTGACTAACAGCGAGAAAGAGCATGTGGTCAAAAATTTTGACCACCTCGAAACATTGAAGTTTTCTCATGCAACAGTAAAGGGATTTACAGAGCAAGGACTTTATATGCTTGCCACAATATTAAAATCACCAATGGCAACAGCCACCGCCATTGCCATCATTGATACTTTCACTCAACTTCGCAAGTTGGCAAGAAGCATAGACAAGGTGAATGAAGATGCAAAGGAGCATGGTATTTTACCAGACAAAGCAACAGAAGGAAAAATACAAGCTGCAATGAACGAAGTCTTCGCAGATAAGCTGCCACTAAAAATGCGCAAATTGACTTTTGGGGTTAATTTAGGAGTTCTGAAATTTTCTATAGAAGCCACAAGAGAATCCAAAGAATAAAAGAATATAAAAAGGAGTGAAGAATATGAATATGTTTGAGCAGATGCCATTCAGCGAGAAGTATCCAGTCTTCCGCAAGTTGGCAGAGATAGGCGACCTCCGCAAACTTTCCCGTGAGGAACTTGAGCTTTATGACGAGGACATCAAGAATATGCGTGATATATATGCCACCAGAAAGTTTGACGAAAAGAAGTTCCGTGCCAACGACGTTTGGACTCTCAGTTGGGGTGGAGAATTAATAACCTCACTACAAAGAATGGTGGAAACATCACTGTAGAAGCAGGTACTTACGACATCAAGCTTTATGCTTGGGCTGAAGGCTTTGCTAAATGTGTGATGACAAAGAAGTAAGCATTTGCTTCATCAAATAAACTTAAAATTATAGGCGGCTCTCAATTCCGAGAGTCGCCTATTTTTTTCTTTATCCCCATCCCTACATTTTTTCTAAAAACCTTGGAAGTTCTGGTAAGACTTAACATCGCTCCAACAAGGATGGTAGCCAATCTGCCATCGGTGAAGGACAACTCAACATTCCACAATTGTATTGTAGATTAAGGAAAGAGAACCGGATACGATGCTTAGGAGCATATTTTTCCTTATAGACAGACAAACTTCTTCCACTCACACAATTCTCCGCCTTTACTTCTATCGGAATAATCTCATCGTTCCATTGTATAACAAATTCTATCTCTGCCCTACTGTCAGGTGACCAATAAAAGGGCACTTCCCTTCGAAGTATAGGCATGAGAGATTGTAAAATAGCATTTTCTGCCATTGCCCCTTTAAACTCAGTATAATTAGCCGTTGGACTAACAATAATACTACTCGGCAACTTGGCAAGACGGCGTAAGAGGCCACAATCGCAAGCATAAAGTTTGAATGCGCTCAAATCTTCGTATGCAGACAGAGGGAAGAGAGGTCTTGTTATGTTGTTTATACGATAAATCATACCTGCATCTTCCAACCAAAGCAGAGCATCCTCATAGTCTTTAGCTCTTGCCCCTGGCTTAACTACCTTATAAACAAACTTTCTATTTTCCTTTGCCAGTTGAGATGGTAAAGAATGCCAAATGGCATGAATTCGTGGTATTTCACGTGGCTCTGCATATTTGGCGAAATCAAGTTCGTACAAATCCAAAATATCCTGCAAGATGGCATCAACATTTTCCATACCTTGATTTTCCAACATTGCACATGCAGCATCAGGCATACCGCCACACACTAAATATCTTCGATACTCCAATTTTAATTTGTTTAGGATAATCTCCGGAAGTTTCTCTATGGCAGTTAGTTGTTCAATATATTCATAGGTATGGATATCGCTTGCACGCAAGAACTCCTTAAAAGAAAGAGGATACATGCGTATAACTCTTACTTTACCTACAGGAACTGTCATCCTTCGCTTTTTGACAGCAACCCCCAAGAGAGAACCTGCTGCCATGATATGATACTCAGGCGCATCCTCGCAAAAATATTTCAAACAATTAAGTGCTTCCTCGCATTCTTGGATTTCATCAAAGATTATCAAAGTTTTTCCTGCAATGATGGGTACATCACAAAAAAGCGCTAATTCCTTGATGATTCTTTCTGGCGTTTTGGTGTTTTGAAATACAGACTTCAGTTCTTCTTGCCTATCAAAATCAAACTTAGCGCAGTATTCAAAACTCTCCTTGCCAAAAGTTTCCATTGCCCATGTCTTACCTATTTGTCTTGCTCCTTGCAAAAGAATAGGCTTTCTCATTGGAGCGTCTTTCCACTCCTTAAATGTACTGATTATGTCTCTACTGATTCTCATAAATTACATTATTTAGTGCAGTTTTGTGTGATACCAACACACTTTTCCGCACTTATTTGCGCAAATTGTTGCTTTTGAGGGCAAAAATACAAAAAAATATCGAAAATCATAAGCTCTTAATGGTTCTTTTTTAAAAATCACATGATTTTCTTTGATATTTAGGACAATCCAAATATAAAAGATGAGGAAAACGAGGATTTAGTCACAGCAACCATTCAAGATATATGTTGATGGCTGCAAAGCTATAGTAACCTTATTTGATAATATGATAACGTCTTTGCACAAGATCTATTATCCAGAACAGAGGTGGAGATGCCTTTTGGGCTGTGTTATGCTGAATACATAGAGCTAATTTCTTTATCACCATCCCTACATTTTTCCCTAAAACTTTGGAGGTTACGAGGAAATATCGTATCTTTGCCCAAGAAAAGCTGCACTCGGCAAATAGAAAACAAGCTTTCTTTGTGCTCGTTTGCATTTTCTTTGCAGATTGAAGCTAACAATCTTCTATATGAAACAAG
>ERZ1034984.3899-NODE-3899-length-10269-cov-8.209321_pt1 | contig 10269 bp, 9 predicted proteins | sample MGYA00520589_ERZ1034984 | MGnify/ENA primary metagenome ERZ1034984 (study PRJEB33766, sample SAMN09781790) | gut metagenome | biome: gut microbiome | host: Homo sapiens | place: Madagascar | study: EMG produced TPA metagenomics assembly of the PRJNA485056 data... | reverse complement strand
CGGTCCGAACGGGGCGTGAATTCGTTATAGGGGCTTTTGTTACAGCCCCTTTTTGTGCGCGGCGGAAGACAGCCGGCCTCAAAAAGCGCATCACCCCTGAGGTTGTATTGTCGCCTGAACAGGGCTTTCGCCCCACGGGTTTGATGCGGGCGTTCAGTGTGGCGTGCATTATCGAAATCGTTCACAGCCAAGCGGCGCGCCGCCGCACAGGCTCAAGGCACGTCATAGTTGAAGGGGAGAAGCAATGTCTCGCACAAACACTACTGCATGCACTCGTCGTTCTTTTGTCGCCGGCTCCCCCGCCACGCCCCCCCGGGCCAGCTTCGCACCCGCAGCCCCCATCGCTGAGGAGGCCTCCGAGGAGGCTCCCGCCGCAACGCCTGCCAACCGTTGGCAGTCCGAGGCCGCTGCTGCCTGGCAGACCGCTCCCGAGCCTGTCGCCGAGGACCAGATTACTGACGGAGGCACCTTCGACGTCGTCATCGTCGGTGGTGGCCAGGCGGGTACCTGGACTGCCAAGCATGCCGTCAAGAACGGCTTGACCGCAGCTGTCGTGGAGGCTCAGGAGGAAGAGTCCCACATGTACATCGGCGGTGAGGTCGGCACCATCAACAACCCCTGGGCCCTTGCCCACGGCGCCACCGAGATTGATCCCCAGGACTTCATGCGTGAGGTCTACCGCCGCAACCAGGGCCGCTCCAACCAGCGCATCATCAAGGCCTATGTCGACCATTCCGGCCAGTTCCTGCAGGACGTCATTGAGGAGATGGGCGAGGATTGGATGGACGAGCACGAGCTGCATGTCACGAGCTGCCCGCCCGACGATCGTATCGTCATGGACCCCTCTGGCTACAAGTACTATCTGGGCACCGTCATCTTCCGCGACCCCGACATGGCGCTCTCTGAGTGGAGTTGGAACGAGGTCATGACGAAGATGAAGACCGACTCCCAGGAGGACGGTGCAAAGTGGCTGTTCAACAGCCATGCCGAGTACCTTGAGAAGGATGCCGACGGCCGTGTTGTATCGGTTGTCGTCCTCAATCGCGCTGACGGTACCTACAGCCGCCTCACGGCAACCAAGGGAGTCATCCTCACTGGCGGTGACTTCGCTGGCAACGTCGACATGATGCGCGACATCAACGACGAGTACCGTCACCTGGCTGAGAGCCTGGGCGACATCGAGCTCGCGGCTGCAATCCCCATGTTCCTCGAGCGCGACGGTTCCGCCATCGCCATGGGTGTCTGGGCCGGCGGCCACATCGAGGTCGGCCCGCACGCCGGCATGAACACCGGCCAGGCCGGCCCCGAGGCTCCCTGGGGTCCTGGCTACGTCATGCTCAACCAGCTCGGCAAGCGCTTCTGCGATGAGTGCGCCGGTGGCGCCGAGGGTTCGGCCTACATGGTTCCCCGCCAGCCCAAGGGCTCGGTCGTGGCCATCGCCGACGCCAACTGGCAGGATCTCGTGTACTCCATGCCCCCCTGCCACGAGGCAGTGGACTATGCTCGTTCCAAGGGCTGGCCTGCCACCGTTGAGAGCATGGAGGCCGTGAAGCCTGGCGACGAGCCCACTACCGCCATCGCCTACTCCAGCCAGCCCGACGTGTACTGCGCTGAGACGCTCGAGGATCTTGTGCGTATCGTTGGTTGCTGGAACGAGGATGAGCAGGCTGCGGCTCTCGCCGAGCTCAAGCGCTATCAGGAGATGGCCGCCGCCGGCCAGGACGACGATTTCGCCAAGGACCCCCGCATACTTGCCGTCTCCAAGCTCGACACGCCTCCCTTCTACGCCGTCGTGGGCTCAACCACGGCCATGAACCCCGGCCTGTGCCAGACCTGCGGTCTTGACATCGACGACGAGCACCATGTCCTCGACTTCGACCTGCGTCCCATCCCCGGCCTCTTTGCCGCTGGCAACAACGCCGGCAACCGTTTCTGCGTGCAGTATGCAACGCCGCTTTCGGGCATGAGCTTGGGCTTTTGCCTCACCGAGGGCCGTCTGCTCGCCGAGGGCCTTGCCGACGGCTCGATTGCCTAAACAAGGGCATCCTCGCTCCAATCAACTACTGACCCGCTTGGGCCGGTCTGTGCAGAAGCGTGCAGGCCGGCCCTTTTCGTCACAGCCGTATTGTGCTTGCTGAAGAGGGCGGCCTCATGCTTTGCGCGAAAGGGCGCCCTCTGTGACCATTTGCGCTATCCTTATCCTGATCGAGGAAAAGGGGGCCCTGTGGTTGGCAATTCCATATGCGGGGGAAAGCCTCGCCCTGCCTTGTTTCCAAGGCCGTTCTATCGTTTTGTGGGGTTTGCCTTCATTCAGGCATGGCTCGTGGGGGCTTGTCTGGGTAGGGCCATGTGCCCTACGCCTGGGCCCTTGGTGGCGCTGATGACCGATGCCGCCCTTCCCACATGCGCCGGTCTTGCCGCCTCCTCGGCCGTCGTGCTTGCCTGCACGTTGCGCATCGTCCCCCTTTGCCGCAAACGTGTTGCGTGCATGCTTGCCGCCTTGGCATGCTGTCTGTGCTCGGTGGTCATGACCTGTTCCTTGTATGGCATATTGCCGGCCGGTGCCTTTATTCCTGCTGCTTTTTTCGCGGGGGCCGCGGCTGGTGTGCAGGTTTTGGCATGGCAGGAGTTTTTTTCGACGCAGGGCGCGCGTTGCGCCATCACGGGCATGGCCGTCTCATCCGGCATGGGTGCCGCCCTCTTCCTTGTTTGCGAGTTTCTGCCACAGCCCTTTGGCGCCGCGCTGTTTGTATCCCTGCCGATCCTGGGGGAGTTGACCCGCCGTCCGCCTGCCGGCACGCGATTCTTTTGCACGACGAGCGAGCCGATAAGCACCCGCCAATTGTTTTCCAACATGCTGCGCGACTATTCGCCCAGGATGTATGTGCTGTGCGTTCTCGTGACGCTGGCCTTTAGCTGCGGTTGCACGCTGACCTCGCCGGATTTGGTGATTCTTGCCGGGCCGGGAGGGGCGTTATTCGTTGCCCTTGGGGGACTTGTCATGTGCGCGTGCGGCGCTGCGGTGCTTCTCGCGACCCCCCAGCGTCTCATGCGCCTCTTTTATGTCGCGCTTCCGCTGCTTATGCTCGATGCGGTGTTGCTTGGCTGGGGCTTCCCAGGGATGGGCACGGTTGAGCTTTTGGCGGGTGCTGCGGGTGTTTCGCTTGCATATTGCCTGGTGTGGGCTCTGATGGTGAGTGTCGCTCAAAGCAAGCGCCTGGCAACCCTGGGTCTCGTGGCCTCCTTGCACACGTCGTGCTTTCTGGGTGTCGTGCTGGGGCAGCTTGCGGTGGGTGCTTTGGGGGCCGATGCCGCACGCGGTTCAATCATCATGCTGGCCTGCCTGGGTGCGGCTGCGCTGCTTTTTGCGGGCTTCAACGGCAAGGTCACGGTGAGCGAGGAGATGTTCTCGGCTCCTCAGGGCGACCAGCTTGAGCGCGCCGTGTGCGACCTTGCGCAAGAGTGCGGCCTCACGCCTCGCGAGCTCGAGGTCCTTCAGGCATGGGCGACGGGGCACAACGCGGCGTATATCGAGCAGAATTTGGGAATCTCACGCAACACGGTGAAGACTCACCTCAACCACATCTATCAAAAGACCGGCACCGCGGGCAGGGAAGAGCTGTTGGGCCTTCTGGACCGCCGCAAGGCCTCAATAAAGTAGCGCGATCACAGCGTGCGTCAAGGCCGTATGCGGGGCGTGGTGTGCCGCTCGCCGCTCGCGGTGAGTACGTTTGCTGTTCGTTTTAAACCGATGGCGTGGGTTTGGAAACATTTCTGTAACGAGAGAGTCAAGATGAGGTACTCTTTTCGCTTAACTGCGCTCCAATAGCGTATGAAATCCAAGGGAATGTTCTGCCAAAAGGAAAGGCGATACCTGCGATGTCCCAGACGACCGGTACGGCAAGCGCACCCAAGACCGTTTGCGCCGACACGGCTTTCATGACCAAGCTTGGCCTTGAGGGGGCGGAACCTGCGCTCGTGCATGTGGACATGGCTTGCGCCAACCTCATCGAGGCATCTGTCGAGCGCCACGAGGGAACCCTTACGAATACTGGCTCGCTTGCGGTGACTACGGGCGAGTACACGGGCCGCGCCCCGCAGAATCGCTTTATCGTCGACACGCCCAACGTGCACGACCGTATCGCGTGGGGCAAGGTCAACGCCCCTATGGCACCCGAGAACTTCGATCGCATCTACGAGGGCGTTCGCGCCTATCTCGCTCAGCGTGACACCTACGTTGTGCGCGGTATGGCCGGCGCCGACCGCGCCCATTCGCGCAATTTCGCCGTGGTGTGCGAGAAGCCCCACCAGGCGCTTTTTGCCCGCCAGATGCTCGTGAGGCCTGCGGCTGAGGAGCTTGAGTCCTACGAGCCCGACTTCGTGGTGCTTGCGGCTCCCGACTACCGCTGCAACTCTGAGACCGACGGCACTGCCACTGAGTCGGTCGTGGCCATTAACTTCGAGCGCCACATCATCATCGTTGCCGGCACCGGCTACTCCGGCGAGATCAAGAAGTCCATCTTCTCCACGATGAACTACCTGCTCCCCGTTGAGGACAACGTGCTGTCCATGCACTGCTCCTCCAACGTCGACCCGCAGACGGGTCGCACCGCGGTCTTCTTCGGCCTGTCGGGCACCGGCAAGACCACCCTTTCGGCCGACCCCACCCGCAGGCTCATCGGTGACGACGAGCACGGTTGGTCCGATGAGCATGTCTTCAACATCGAGGGCGGTTGTTACGCCAAGTGCATCGACCTCACCGAAGAGGGCGAGCCTGACATCTACCATGCCATCCGCTTCGGTTCGGTCACCGAGAACGTCATCATTTCGGCCAAGACCTGCGAGCCCGATTACTCCGACACGCGCATCACGGAGAACACGCGCGTCGCGTACCCTGTCGAGCACATCGACAACGCCGTGCTCGAGGGCGTCGGCACCACGCCCAGCGTCGTCGTCTTCCTCACGGCTGACGCCTTTGGCGTGCTGCCTCCCATCTCGCGCCTCTCTGAGGAAGCTGCCATGTATCACTTCATGACGGGCTTCACCTCCAAGGTCGCCGGCACTGAGCAGGGCATCAAGGAGCCGGTTCCCACGTTCTCCGCGCTTTTCGGCGAGCCCTTCATGCCGCTCGACCCGCTTGAGTACGCCGAGATGCTCAAGGAGCGCATTGAGCGCGATCATGCCCGTGTCTATCTGGTCAACACCGGTTGGACTGGCGGCGGCTACGGCGTGGGCCACCGCATGAAGCTCTCTGCCACCCGCGCTATGGTGCGCGCGGCTTTGTCCGGCGAGCTTGACGAGCAGCCCTTCAGCCATGACGAGCGTTTCGGCGTCGACGTACCCCTGAGCTGCCCTGGCGTGGACGCCGCGCTTCTCGATGCTCGTGGCACCTGGGTCGATGGTGCGCAGTACGACATCGCTGCCGACCATCTCGCCGACATGTTCCAGAAGAACTTCGCCGCCCGTTATCCCCATGCGCCCGAGGCTGTGCGTCAGGCCGGCCCCAAGCCTCTCTCGGCAGACGTTAAGGAGGCTGACATAGTCAGTTCCGAGCCTATGTGCGACGTTAATTCTTCTGCTGGCGTCCGTCTGGACAGCCCGGCAATCTAGTGCGTCAGTCCAGCCTTTAGCTTGTTACGTGCCGACCGCTTGCGTCCTTCACGTGAAGTGACGCGGCGGTCGGCTTTTGTGTTCTACAATCCTTCCGATCTTTCAGAGGGGCTTGGCGCGTCATGCGCCCAGGCAAGCCCTACGGTGTGGGCGTTTGCCCCCTTACCCCATGCCGTTTTTGAGTGAGGGGCGCGAAAGTCGAGGTCTTCGGTGTCTGGCGCACAATCCCTGTCTGTAGCCCGCACACGTGTGTGCGTTGCCCTTCTTGTTGTTTTGGGCTTCACCTTGGGATGCTCTGAGTTCGTCATCATCGGCATCACGCCGCAGATTGCCGCAGACTATGGTGTGGGCCTGTCTCAGGTGGGCATGCTCATCAGCGTCTTTGCTGTCACGTATGCGTTTGTGACGCCAACGCTGGCCCTCACCACCGGGCGCTTCAAGCGATTCCATCTGCTCATCGCATACTGCATCATCTTTTGTTTGGGCAACCTACTGTCGCTCATTGCCCCCAACTTCGAGGTCCTGCTCATCTCGCGTATCTTGATCGGCTCGGTTTCGGGAGCGCTCCTTGCCGTTGGCGTGACGTTCATTCCTGAGCTTCTGGGCCCCAGCAAGGTTTCCATGGCCATCTCGGTCATCTACGCGGCGTTCTCGGTTGCCATGGTCATTGCGACTTCGGCGGGCAAGATGATTGCCGACACGTGGAACTGGCACGTCGATATGGCGATTGTCTTGGTGCTGTGCGTCGTGGTGTGCGCGGTGATGATTGCCCTGATGCCCCGGGAGGGCGCCACCGACGTTCCTGCGACGTTCCGCGAGCAGGCCGTCCTGCTCAAGCAGCCGTGCGTGCTTGTGGGCATGGCCGTCTTCATGTTCGCTGTGGGCGCCATCTACGTCTTCTACGGCTATGTGACGCCTTATTTCATCGATGTGCTGGGCATGGGCAATGTTGAGGCGAGTATGGCACTCATGGCCTATGGTGCCGTCACCTTCTTCTCAAACCTGCTGTCAGGCTGGGTTGATTCCAAGTTCGGCGTCAAGGCGCTTATCCCGCTCTTTATCGTTGATGCGGCGGTGCTGCTGGGCCTGTATTTCGCGACTCCCAAGATGCCGGAGAGCCTCATTCTGATCTTTGTCATTGGTTTGCTCATGTATGTGCAGTCGGTGCCGTGCATCTCCATGTTCATGCACACTGCGAACTCCAAGTGCCCCAAGGCGCTTACCCTTGCCAGCTCGCTGGAGCCCGTGTCGTTTAACGTCGGCATCGCGTTTGGTACTGCTGTGGGCGGTCTTGTGGTCGAGGGTCCCGGTATGCATTGCGCAGGTCTCGTGGGGTCGGGCCTTTCGCTCATTGGCCTGGCGCTGGCGTTTGTGATGCTGCGGCTGGTCAAGTGCAGCCGTTAGGCGTGGGTGCGAAAGGGAAAAACATGACAAGAGACTCTGGTTTGCAGTCAGGTGACATGCTCAAACCAGGGTCTCTTTCTATTGTGAGCGAATGTGACATAGCTGCTAACGCTCTGCTTAAACGTTATGGTTTTAGTGATTGCACCATTGAGCAAATCTGTTATTCGGAGAATCATACATATCGCGTTAACAGGCAAAACGAAGAGCCGGTCGCAACGTTGCGCATTTGTCGCCCAGGATACCGCAGTCTTAAGGAGCTGCAGGCGGAAATCGATTGGCTGTCTACAATTGACCGTGTAGTTGAGCTTGATGGTTTTGAGATCATCAAGCCTCTTCCCGCGCTTGATGGTTCGTGCGTGCAAGTTGTGGTGCTGCCCTCCGGAGCGGTTCTGCACGGCGTTGCCTTTGCATATATGAGTGGCTCCGCTCCTGACGAACGGGATGAGGCGGCGATGCACGGCCTCTTTCGGCACCTTGGCACTCTTGCCGCGACGCTGCATGGTCACTCGCGCGATGTGCCGGATGCGTGTCGTCCTGTCTGGGACTGTGCGACCATGGTGGGGCCCGATGCACCCTGGGGCGATTGGCGCATGCTTTCTTGCTTTGCCTCTCACGAGAGGTCCCTTCTTGAACGGGCAGAATCACAGGCGCGTGCGTCCATGACCGCGTATGGCCGGCCCCAGGGGCGCTTTGGCCTCATTCACGCCGACATGCGTCTGGCGAATATCCTCTTAGAGGGGGATACCCTCAAGCTTCTTGACTTTGACGACTGCGCCTTCAGCTGGCATCTCTTTGACCTCGCCGCATCCCTCAGCTTTATCGAGGCGCGTCCAGATGTGGCAGACCTTGTCGCTTGTTGGGTTGAGGGATACGGTGCGGCTCCTGACTCGCAGCCTCTCGCTCCGGCCGACTTCGCTGTTATTCCCTCGCTCATTATGTTGCGCCGTCTTCAGCTCACCGCATGGCTTGCCACCAGGCATGATTCCGACCCGGTCGAGGGCTTCTCCCATGAATGGGCGAAAGGCACCGTCGCCGTTGCTCGGCGATACATGGAAGGGTGCCTTTGCCTGGTGACAGGGGTCTGATCTGCGGCAGCATGCGTGTGTGTTTCGCGACTGGGGTGCCGTTCGGCCGAAGACGGGCGGTGCACATGCTTGTCCAGAAACGCCATACGCTACTCTATCGGGGCTTCAGTTTTTATTCGGCCCAGTCGCCGTATGGCGGCCGAGATGGTAAGGAGCCACGCAATGCTTGACGCCAAAGACCTTGTCATACCGGACCCCAATTGCCTGTCTGCCACCGCCATGGAGCAGAAGGCGGAGACTGTGGGCGTGGGCAAGGCCACAAATGAACCGGGCCGCGTTTTCATGCTTGCCATTATGGCTGGTATGCAGATCGGCATGGGCGCGCTGCTCATGACGATTGTCAAAAGCGACGTCGCCCTTTCTTTCGGTTTGTCGCAGCTGCTCGGCGGCATTGCTTTCTCCCTGGGCCTCATTTGCGTGGTTGTGGCCGGGGCGGAGCTTTTCACCGGCAACAGCCTTATGGTGATGGGCGCGCTTTCCAAGCGTCTCACCTGGGGTGCCCTGGCTAAGAACTGGGTCATCGTGTGGCTTGGCAACCTTGCGGGTTCTCTCGTCTTGGTTGGCATCATTTTTGCGTGCGGTACCTGGGCCATGAATTCGGGTGCCGTGGGCGACGCCATGGTTTCCGTGGCCGCCTCCAAGGCGGGGCTTCCTTGGCTCACGGTCTTTTTCCGTGCCATCATGTGCAACATACTCGTGTGCCTGGGCGTGTGGATGGGCTTTGCGGGTAAGAGCGTCATCGATAAGATCTTTACCTGCATCTTCCCGGTCATGGCATTCGTGGCTTGCGGCTTTGAGCACTGTGTGGCCAACATGTTCTTCCTGCCGATAGGCACACTGGCCTATGCCAACGGATACGGCTCCTCGGTTGCCGCCGCTGCTGACGTGCTCAACCTCTCGGGCATCGTGTATAACATCTCCGCTGCCACCTTGGGCAATATTATGGGCGGCGCGGTGTTCGTGGGTCTCGTGTACTGGTTCGCCTATCGCAAGAAGGCCGAAAAGTAGGGCTTTGGGCTCGCTTGTGTAACGTTTTCTATTGTATTGACTCGGCATGGGCCGCCGCACACGACTGACATGCGGCGGCCCTTCTTCTCGTGCTTGGCAGGGATGCGCCCCGTTTGAAGGCGTAGCGAAAGGTCAGGTTGAGGGCCGTGCAGATTCGATTCATTGTCACGTTCTACAACAACACGGGTGCCATGGCGTTCAAAAAGGCATGGAGGAGCGCGGGGTGGCAGGGGAGCTCATCCCCATTCCCAAGCAACTTGAGGCAGGTTGCGGCCTGGTGTGGTCTGCCCCGCTCACGGCGCGCGTCGCGCTCATGCGCTTGCTCGACGACCCCTCGATCGTGTGGTGCGAGCGTACCATATTGGAGCTTGAGGGACTGTAGGGGCAACCAGGCCCGTCGACTACATCTGCTGGTTGAGCACGCGGCCCAGCAAGGGTTTCTCAAAGCTTGCGATGTTCTCGCCGCGCACGATGGAACGAGCGGCGCTCAGGCAGTCGAGATAGTCGAGGATGGTGGTGCCAAAGAGCCTGTTTGCACAGCGCACCACGTCCTCGTCGACGACAAATACGTCGTCGAGCAGCATGTTGAGCACGTATGCGATTTGCGAACGCGGCACGCGGTACACGTCGCGCAGCGTGATGGCGGTGCGCGCAATGTACTCGGGGTAGGTGTAGGCCTGGCCTTGCGCTATGAGAGCGCTTGCCACCTCGAACATCTCTTTTTCATCCTGCAACACATAGCGCAGCAGGTAGGTCTCATCTATTAGCGTCTTCATATTTCTTGCTCAGCGACTTGATTCAAGCCTTGTGTTCGGCTTCGCGCATCTTTTTGTCGGCGTAGATGTGCAGGGCCCCCGCGGCTTGCATCTTCCCTTTGGTCAGGCCCGAGACGGGTCGAAATGGCAGCGTGTTGAGCTTAATGCTCTCATGGATGAACATGCGCACCGCTTCGGACAGGCTTGTGCCCATATCGGCATATATTGCCTCGGCAGCTTCCTTGTCATCGGCGCTCACGCGCACATGAACGATGCCGTCCTTTTTTTGCTGTGCCATGCCCCTCCTCTCTCAGACTTGGCTGATTATACCGCGCAAGGGTCGAAAAACCCTGCATGTTTGCGTTTTAAGGCAACGCTGAACAAATGACCCTGGCTGCCCGGCCCCT
>ERZ1034984.3896-NODE-3896-length-10278-cov-7.744106_pt1 | contig 10278 bp, 6 predicted proteins | sample MGYA00520589_ERZ1034984 | MGnify/ENA primary metagenome ERZ1034984 (study PRJEB33766, sample SAMN09781790) | gut metagenome | biome: gut microbiome | host: Homo sapiens | place: Madagascar | study: EMG produced TPA metagenomics assembly of the PRJNA485056 data... | reverse complement strand
GGCGAATGGGGGGCGCGGCGGGAGGGCCCCAGGCAAGGAGGATGCGCCGTCTCTCGCAATTAACATACATTTCAGAATTTTTAAAATCGCGCCAACTGGGGTTTTGATGATTTAACATACATTTCAACCACTGAAATGTATGTTAAATTTCGACCTGCGAAAGAAAACGGGGGCGGCAAGGCCGATTTGCCCTGCCGCCCCCGTGTAAAGTCCGATTGAAAGCGGAATAGAACGCGCGCCCTATTCCGCATACAGGCAAGCATCCAGCAAGAGAACGCAAGCCCGGCGAGCGCATCCCCTACCCCTGCACGCCCTTGGCGGCCCGCACATGGGGGCGCTTGCCGCGCGGGCACAGCGAAAGCGCGACGAGGCCGAGCAGCGCAGCTACGCCAACAAGTGCGGACACGCCCACGGGCACCCAGGCGTCACTCACCACGACGGCCACACGCTGCTCGATGGATTGCGCGAACAAACCCCCGAACCCTACGCCACTTCGGCCATGAACTCCTCTTCTACCTGGAGGAAGCCGGCGGTAAGACGGGCAAGACCCAGGTAGAGGTCGGTTTTGGCGAAGATGCCCATGTCGCGCGTGAACGTGGGGAGCCACTTGCGCAGGTGGTCGTCGAGGAAAGCATGCTGCACCTGGAGCAGACGCGCGGCCTCGGCCTCGTCGCCCTCGTGCAGGGCTTTGGCCGCACGCTCGGCGAGCGTCTTCATGAACTCGAGCTCGAGCGCCACATGGTCCTCGCCGTCTTTCCATTCGTCAGACTTGTCGACGCCCTCGGCACGGTAGAGCGCCAGGACCTCGTCGCGGGCACCCTGCATCATCAGGCGCTTTGCGCTCGTGTAGACGCTCTCAAAGGGGTAGGCGGCCGCATGGCCGTCGATGCCGTGGCCGATGAAGGCACGCACGTAGTCCACCGCAAGCTCGGTGAGCGTGCCGGCATCCGTGCGGCCCAGGTAGCCCGCAAGCAGACGATAGCCCTCATCCATGGCGTCGTTGCCCGTAGAGGCCGGGAACCTCATAGCGCGCAGCTGGTCGAGGAAGACCGGGTCGACCTCCACGCGATACAGGCGCGACAGCAGGCCATACATCCAAGCACGCTGCTCATGGGCGCGGGCAAGGTCCTCGCGCTCTTCGTTGGTCATGCTGGCAGCTCCGGCTTCCGTCGCGTCAAGGCCAGTAGCCCCAACTTCCGTCGCGTCAATACCCGCCGCAGCAGATTCCGCACCCGCGCTGCAACCACAATCGCCTGCGATAACTGCTGCCTGCTCGTCACAATCTCCGGCGTCGCACACAGTCCCAGTCTTTTCCTCAGCCATAACTCTTCCCCCAAACTTATTCGCGGCTCACGCGCGAGCCACTCCCATACCGGTCATTCGCCCGCACCGCAGGCGGTTTACATGTCGCAGCCAAGCGTGCGGCATACTGAAGTCATTGCGTCAAAGCCACCCTTACGCCCTGCTGTCCAGATACTGCACGGCACGCTTGCCAAACTCGGTGATGCCCCACGCCTTGCCCGTCCACTCGATAAGGTCGCGCTCAGCCATCTTTTCGTAGAAATACGACGCGTACAGGCGCGGCTCCTGCAGTTCGGGCTGGTCGTCCACCGCGTCGCCAAGCTCTTTGGCGCTGGCGCCGCCCTCGTTGGAGCAGCAGTCCAAAAGCATGCGGTAGATGTTGTCCAGGCCCGCATCCTCGTCGAGAATCTCCTGGAAGCGGCCCATGTCCTGCTCGCGGTCAAGAAACGCAAGGCCGGCCTGCGTGGTCTTCAGGCGCACCGCCGCAGCCCCGGACTCGCCCTCCTCGCCGCCAGCCGCAGGCTCTTCGGCTCGACCGGCAGGCTCCAGGTACTGCACGCCGCCGATCTCCACCACGCGCACATCTTCCCGCTCGGGCTCGATGCGCTCGAGCGCGCCCGCCTCAACGAGATGAGTGCAAAGAACGTCCGCCCCGTAGATGCAGAACTCGAGCTCCCTCATGCGCGCGACCTCGCCCGTGACCTCGCTTTCTGTGCGCTCCTCGCGGCAGAACTCGAGGATGCCGTTCAAAAAGCGGCGCGAGCTATGCAGGCGCGTGAACAGGGCTTCCGTGCGCTCCTCGGCACTTGCGCCCTCGGTTACCGGCGCATCATTGAGCAGGGCGCTTGGGTCCTGCGTCGCCGGTTGATACGAACGCCCGATCGGCTCCCTGCCCGTCTCGGGCGCCTTTTCCTCATCCATGGTCATCTCTCCCCTTTGTCTTTCTCGCTGTGCGCTGCGGTGGGCCCGCCCGAAGTTCGGGGTGGACGGGCGAGCCCATCGCGGCACGCCGCCAGCAGGGAGGGGCGCCTTGCGGCAACCCCTCCCCGCTACTTACTTACTGGGAAACGCTAGTCCTGCCAGGTGTGATTGCGCAGGATGTAGACGAACGACGGGCCGTTGCCCGAGTCGGCCAGATGATGGATGTCGGCCTCCTCGTAGGGCTGCACGTACTCGCCAAGCTTCTTGCCCAGGGGGCCGTCGAAGTTCTCGATGCCCTCGTCAAGGTCGCCGAACCACTTGGCCATGCCCACGCAGTTGAGCACGCACTGGGGCAGCTCGCCCTCTTCGATGCGCTCGGCGCACAGGTTGCACTTCTCGACGACGTTCTTCTCGACGTTGAGATAGCGCACGCCATAGGGGCACGCGGAGACGCAGGCCTGGCAGCCGATGCACTGGTCGCGGTCGATCTGCACGGTGCCGTTCTCCGCCTTGACCGAAGCGCCGGTGGGGCACACCGTGACGCACTCGGGGTTGTCGCAGTGCTGGCACTGCATGGGCAGGTAGTAGAAGTCGTGGCTGGGGGCGCCGTTGTCTTCCTCAAGCTTGTCGGACTGCTTGCGGTCCACCCACGTCCAGAAGTAGCCGATGCCCACGTCGTTCTGCTCCTTGCAGGCGGCGTTGCAGGCCTTGCAGTTCATGCAGCGGTTCAGGTCGATCGCCAAGGTGAGGCGTGCCATTACTCATCCCTTCCTTCGTACACAGGAGCCCAAGCCTTCAGGCGCGGGTCGGTCGCATCGGTGATGATGGGCGTGCCGTCGTCGTCGCAGGGCACGGGGTTGCCGAACGGGGAGTTTTCAGCCGTGGCCTTGTACACCTTGACCGGGTAGCCGCGGACAACGGAGGAGCCGCAGTACGGGTCGGAGATGTCGTTGTTCACGAGCTGGTTCACCGCGGAGAGACGCCAGCCATGCTCAGGCGCGGACAACTCGGGGTACCACCAGGAGTGCTCGCAGTTGATGGTGCCCTTCTTGACGCCGGGGAAGATGTCGGCCGTCTGGCGGATCTTGCCGTGCGGGTTCTCGATCCAGCACCAGTCGCCCTGCTCGATGCCGAGCTCAGCGGCATCCTCGGGGTTGATTTCCATCTTGGGCACGGGCCAAACCTCGCGGCACCAGGGAAGCTGGCGATGCTCAGAATGGAAGTACACCGGGATGCGGCGGCCGGTGAGGCACTCGAGCGGGTACTCTTCCCAAAGCTCGGGGTTCATGGCCTTGGTGTCGGGGTTGGGCTCGTAGTCGGGCAGAGCCGCGGCCGCGCCGTGAGCCGTCTCCATGATGGTGGACCAGATCTCCTGCTTCTGCGTGGGCGTGTTGAAGCCGGGGACGACGGTCTGAGCCGAGGGAACCTGGGTGTAGTCCTTCTTGAGGAAGCCGGTCATGAAGCGACGGTAGGTGCCCCAGTCATCGGGATGGATCTTCTTGACGTCCCACCAGCCGTTGTCCTGGAACTGCTGGACAAAGTCCTGCCAAGAGGGAGCGACCTCGCGCACGACGTAGTCGAGCTGCTCCTCCATGGTGGGATAGGGGTTCTCGGCGTCCCAACCCCACTGGATGCCGGCGCGCTGGTACAGCATCTCGGCGATGGTGGGGTCGTACTGGGACTCGGCGAGAGGCTCGACCACGGGCACGCAGGCACCGAGGGCGCCGGAAGCACCCTGGGACTGACGGGGCAGCGGCACCTCGAGCCAGTGGCGGGCAGGCAGGATGATGTCGGACAGCTCGCTGGTGGGGTGATGCCACAGGTCGATGTCGAAGAAGAAGTCGAGCTGCTTCAGGCAATCCCACATGAGCGTGGAGTTGGCCATGCTCATGAAGTCGCCCGCGCCGCACATGGCGCCCTTGAGCGGGTAGGGCTTGCCGGTGGCACCGGCCTCGGCAATCGAGTTGGAGTTGGCCCACATGCCCCACCAGTTGAGCAGCGGGTGCGTGTCGGCGCCGAGGCGCTTCGTGCCGTCGCAGGAGCGGTCGGCGTTGGGGTCGTAGGGAGCCAGGCCGAAGTTGCCCATATAGTTCATGTCGAGCTTGGTGGAGCCGCGCTGGCCGCCGGGGGTGTCGGTGTTGCCGGTGATGGCGGTCAGAATCTCGATGGCGCGGCAGTTCTGCACGCCATTGCCGTGGTGCTCAACGCCGAGCTGGTACATGATGCCGCCGTTGCCCCAGCGCTCGTCGACGCGCGTGGCGTAGACCAGGGCGGCCTTCTCGATATCGGCAGCGGGAACGCCCGTGATGCCCTCGGCGATCTCGGGGGCGTACTCGTCGCAGCGCTCGGCGAACTTCTGCCACACAGGGATGGCGGTGTGGGTGGAGCCGTCCTTGAACGTCACCTCGAACTCGCCGTAGACCGCGGGGTCGATGGACTCGAAGTCGTCGAGGTTCGGCACAAAGCCCTGTGAGAACTCGGACTTCACGGTGTCGGCCTCGGTGCCCTCGAAGTTCCTGCGCGACCACTCGTCCTGAGGGCCGTCGCCGTCATAGCGCTTCCACGGCTTCTCGCCTTCCCACATGTTGCATTCCTCGTCGGTGACGGGATCCCACTCGGGATCGGCGAGGCGACGGTCGGCGCTGGCGTTGAACCACTTGAGGGACTCGGTGGCCTGGTCCCACACCATGTACTTGTAGGGGCTGCCGTCTTCCTCGAGGTCGGCCTGGGTGAGAAGCGTGGTCTTGATGTTCGTGGGGCCGTGCCAGATGTGGGGCAGCTCGGGGCCCGAGGGCTCCTTGTCCTCGACAACCAGGAAGCACGCGTTGGTCCAGCGCTTCACAAACTGCCAGTCGACCAGGTCGTTCTTGATGACGACGTCGCACATGGAAAGAGCCAGCGGCGTGTCGGTGCCGCCCTTGAGCGCCAGGTGGATGTCGGACTCCTTGCCCAGGTTCGTGGTGCGGGGGTCGACGGAGATGAACGTGGGGGCATTGAGCGCCTCATCGACAACGGAGCGGCCGGCCTCGTCGTAGTTGGAGCACTCGGGACCAGACGCCCAGATGGTGAACACCGGGGGACGGTCGACCGTTGCCGACCAGCTGAAGTTCCAGTCGGAGGTCAGGGCCGAGGCGAAGTGACGCGGGCCCTTGCACACCTGGTAGGCGCCGAAGCTGTTGGGCGAATGGAACCAGGCGCCGAAGGTACCCTGGTTGCAATACATGCGGCCCGTGCCGGCCATGTCGAACAGAGCCTCCGAGCCATACTTGGCGCGGACGGCCTCGATGCCCTCATAGATGGTGTCGATGGCCTCGTCCCAAGAAATGCGCACCCAGCCGGGGTCCTCGCCCTTGGGGTTCGTGCGCTTCATGGGATAACGCAGACGGTCGGGGTGGTAGCAGGCCTGCATCGAGGAGACCGACTTGTTGCAGCAGCTGCCAAGGGTGTGGCCGGCGCTCTCGTCGCCCTCGATCTTCACCGCGCGACCGTTCTCTACGGTCACCCACACGCCGCACTCCATCTTGCCGCAGCCACGGCACACCGTGCGGACCTTGCGCGTGGTGTCGGTGCTGTCGAGCACCGTGTAGTCCGTCTCGGCAAGAGCCGACCCCGCGGTCATGCCGAGGCCCGCAATGACACCGGTCGCAGCGGCGATCTTCAAGAAGCTCCGGCGGCTCACGCTTTCTTGCATGTTTCCCTCCTTCTCCTTGCTTGGATACTGACGGGCGCCGCACTTCCCTGCGGCCCCGTGACAAACACGCTAGCGCCTTTGCCCGTCCGAGCACATCGAGCCGCTCTTATGAAATCGCCCAGCTAGTGCCACATCTCATAAGAGGCTTATGATTTTTAGAGCGGGCAAAGGCGTATTATTGAGACCGAGGAGACGGTCGCAAGTTCGGGGGAACAATGGGCCAGACGGTCACTGCGGTACCTATGCACGACGACAGGGCGCAACGCTCAAACACATGGCGGGCCCTTGCCTATATGCTCAACAGAACATGGATCACCACGGCGTTCTTCAGCGTGGTGCTCTTTCAGCGCTATGCGCCGGAGACGATGGCGAACGTGGCAAACGGCGTGTACCGCACATCCGTTTTGGCACTTGCCGTGGCCCTTATCGTTTTTGCGGTGCTGCATCGCCCGGTGATGACGGCGGGTGAACACCCGGCGTTTGACTACGCGGGAGCGGTGCTGTGCGGCGCGGGCGTCGTGCTGCTCGTCCCATGCCTGACAAGCGGGCAGACCATTGCCCCGGCGATGCTGTGGGGCAGCGCGGCGCTCACGGGCACAGGGTCGGCACTCGTGTTGCTCTCAATAGGCCGGCGCTTTGTTGGCATTGACGTGCGCTCGTGCACGATGGGAATCCTGTGGGCGACGGTGGGGTGCGCTGCGCTCACACTTGGCATCATGAGCCTGCCGCTTGATGCGGCCGTGGCCGTGGAGGTGGCGCTGCCGTTTTTCTGCGTGATGGCGCTTCACCGCGTGCCGCGCCCCGGCGAGGAAGACTGCGAGACGCACATGCACCTTGGCGAGCGCATCTCAACGAAAATGCTGCTCAAGCTGGCAACCTGCGCCGCAGTGCTCGGCATCCTGACCGGCATTACGCATGGCCTCTATCTTGGCTCGGAGACGGCAGCCCTGGGCAAGACCTTCCAGATGCTCAACTCCGCCGTACCGCTCGTGGCTGCGCTCGTTTTGCTGGGCAGCACGGCAGCGGCGCGCGAGGTCAGCATCGAGACGCTCTACAAACCGACCGCTTTCGTCTGCATTGTGGGATTTGCCCTGATGCCCCTTTCCGGCACCAGCATCGCACTGTCCTTCTCTGTGGTCTCCGCAGGGTACACGCTGTTCGAGATTCTCGTATGGGTCATCCTCAGCGAAGTTGCCAGCCGCTTCCAGTTCACCTCGGTGCAGGTGTTCGGCTTCGGCCGGGCCCTGGTGCTGCTCACGGGCGTCATCGCGGGCACCCTTATCGCGAACATGCTTTTGAACCTCGGGGTGGGGGCGCAGCTCTTCTCAGCCGTGGCGGCGGTGGCGGTCATCAGCATCACGTTCTTGCGTACGTACGTCCTTACCAGCGCCGACATCGCCGTCTTTGGGCAAAACCTGAGCGAGGAGACGGACGGGGTACCGGCTGGGGCCATAGGCGAAGGGACATTGTCTGACAACGGGTCGCAGTCGCCGTCTGGGGCCTCCGCAAAGCGCGCGCATGGGCAGCGCACTGAGTCCCCGGCCGGCCTAGCGCCGCAAAAGGTTCCCTTCCAGCGCAAGTGCGCCATCATCGGCGAGTACTACGGCCTCACGCGTCGCGAGGTCGACGTCTTCCGTCTCATAGCAGCAGGCCGCAACTCAACGCGCATCCAGGAGGAGCTCTCCATCTCCGCCGGCACCGTGAACACGCACAGCCACCACGTGTTCCAGAAGCTCGACGTCCACAGCCAGCAGGAGGTTATCGACCTTTTCCAGCACGCCGACCTCGACCGCATGCAAGGAGAGCTGGAGAGCAGGGCGAACAAGTAGGGCCGAGGCGGGCTCACAGGCGGGGCAGGCGGCCCTGTCCGCATCGCCTCGCGCAATTAACATACATTTCAGGATTTTCAAAAACGCGCCAACTGGTATTTTGCTGATTTAACATACATTTCAACCGCTGGAATGTATGTTAAATTTTCTCGCGCGCAAGAAAACGGGGGCGACAAGGCCGATTTGCCCTGCCGCCCCCGCGTGAAGTCCAATTGAAAGCGCTGAGAAGCGCAAGCTTCGCCGCGCCGCGCATGCAAGTCCAAAACAAACAGGCGCAGCAAGCAAGGCAACCCCGCCACAACCACTCCCCTACGCGAGCCCCGCACTGCGACTGGGGCGGCCCGTAGCGAGTGTGACCAGGCAAGACGGCCTCCGGAGACGGCCTCCTACCCCTATGCGCCCTTGGCGGCCCGCACATGGGGGCGCTTGCTGCGCGGGCACAGCGAGGCCGCGACGAGGGCGAGCAGCGCCGCTACACCAACAAGGGCAGGCACGCCCACGGGCACCCAGGTGCCGCTCACCACGACGGCCACACGGTACACCACAAAAGACACGAGCCAGGCGATGGCACACTGCACGAACACCATGTGCAGCGCGGCGCCCGCGCCGGCCTCGCGGCGCACGGTGGCGATGGCGGCCACGCACGGCGTGTACAGCAGCACAAACACCAAGAACGACAGCGCCGTGATCGGCGTGAAGAATGCCGCGACACCCGATACGTCGCCACCCGTGAGCTGGGTCAGCGTGGAGACGACGTTCTCCTTGGCGATGAAGCCCGTGATGATCGCCGTGCTTGCACGCCAGTCGCCAAAGCCCAGGGGCGCAAAGATCGGCGCGACGGCACCGGCAAGCAGGGCGAGCAGGCTGTGCTCGGGCGAGTCAACCAGGTTGAGACCGGCATCGAACGCCTGGAGGAACCACACGATGATGGAGGCAAGGAAGATAACTGTGAACGCCTTCTTCACGAAGCCCTTGGCCTTGTCCCATACGAGAAACGCCACGCTGCGCCCTGAAGGCAAACGGTAGTTCGGCAGCTCCATGACGAAGGGCACAGGCTCGCTTCCCGCCTCGGCATGCTTCATGAGCAGGGCATACAGCACGCCGCACACGATACCGAAGACGTACAGGCCAATCATCACGAGCGGCTGCACCTCGCGCGGGAAGCATGCGCTCACGATAAGCGCATACACAGGCAGCTTTGCGCTGCAGCTCATGAACGGCAGCAGGCGGATGGTCATCACACGATCGCGGTCGCTGGCCAGAGTGCGCGACGACATGACGGCGGGCACGGTGCAACCCAGGCCGATGAGCATGGGCACGATGCTGCGGCCCGACAAGCCCACGCGACGCAGGGCGCGGTCCATGATGAAGGCCACGCGCGCCATGTAGCCGGTATCCTCCAAGATGGAAAGGCAGAAGAACAGCGTCACGATGACGGGCAAGAACGAAAGGACGCTACCCACGCCCGCGCACACGCCGTCGACCACGAGCGAGCACACGGTGGGGTTCACATGCGCGCCCTCAAGACCCGCCGCGATACCCTCGGTTGCTGCATCTACCAGGAACGACATGCCGTCGGACAGCCAGGCGCCAGGACCCACGAACGTAAGCGTGAAAATGAGCGCCATGAGCGCGAAGAAGCACGGGATACCCGTGAAGCGGCCAGTCAGGACCTTGTCGGCCGCAAGGCTGCGCTTGTGCTCGCGGCTCTCTTGCGGGCGCACGACCGTGCGCGCGCAGAGGTCCTCGAGGAAGGAGAAGCGCATGTCGGCAAGGGCCGCCTCGCGGTCAAGCCCCGAGTCGCGCTCCATAGCCTCGATGAGCTGGCCAATCGCGGCGCGCTTGTCGGCCGGCATAGCGAGCGCCGCCTCCACGGGCGCGTCGCCCTCGATGAGCTTGGTCGCGGCAAAGCGCGTGGGAAGCCCCGCCTTTTTGGCATAGGGCTCCACGATGTGCATTGTCGCGTGGATGCACTGGTGCAGGGCGCCGGCCTTCTGGTCCTCGTCGTCGGCATGGCAGAAGTCCACACGCCCCGGCGCTTCGCAGAAACGCGCCACATGCAGGGCGTGTCCCACAAGCTCGTCGACGCCCTCGTTCTTGGAGGCCGCGATGGGGATGACGGGAATGCCAAGCTCGCGCTCGAGCTCGTTGACAAGCACCGTGCCGCCGTTGGCGCGCACCTCGTCCATCATGTTGAGGGCGAGCACCATGGGGATGCCGAGCTCCATGAGCTGCATGGTGAGGTACATGTTGCGCTCGATGTTGGTGGCGTCCACGATGTTGATGATGCCGTCGGGGCGCGCGTCGAGCAGGAAGTCGCGCGTGACGATTTCCTCGCTGGAATACGGCGACAAGGAGTACACGCCCGGCAGGTCGGTCACTGTGGCGTTGGGATGGTTGCGGATGGTGCCGTCTTTGCGGTCGACCGTGACGCCGGGGAAGTTGCCCACATGCTGGTTGGCGCCGGTGAGCTGGTTGAAGAGGGTCGTCTTGCCGCAGTTCTGGTTACCTACGAGGGCAAACGTGAGCTTCGCG
>ERZ1034984.3888-NODE-3888-length-10296-cov-4.407870_pt1 | contig 10296 bp, 7 predicted proteins | sample MGYA00520589_ERZ1034984 | MGnify/ENA primary metagenome ERZ1034984 (study PRJEB33766, sample SAMN09781790) | gut metagenome | biome: gut microbiome | host: Homo sapiens | place: Madagascar | study: EMG produced TPA metagenomics assembly of the PRJNA485056 data... | reverse complement strand
GCATAGCGCAAGCGTGCCTGCGTACCATAAAGGCAAACCAACATGGCTTTCTCTACATCTTTTTCGCATGTGCCCTCACACATCTCACAATCCTTACGCTGTGCAAGGGAAAGAAGGAGAATGATATGAGGAATTTAACAACACTTTGTTATATAGAGAATGACAACCGGTATTTGATGTTACATAGAATCTCTAAGAAACATGACGTGAATAAGGACAAATGGATCGGGGTAGGTGGGCACTTCGAAAAAGATGAGAGTCCGGAGGAATGCCTGCTTCGTGAAGTGAAGGAAGAGACGGGGTTGACACTGACAGATTACCGGTTTCGTGGGCTGGTGACATTTATTTCAGATCAATGGCAGACAGAGTATATGTGTCTATATACCGCAGATGGATTTGAAGGAACGATGACCGAATGTGATGAAGGAACCCTTGAATGGGTGGACAAGGATCGGTTAGAACAGTTGACGTTGTGGGAAGGAGATAAGATCTTTCTCCGATTATTGGCGGATAATGCGCCTTTTTTTTCACTGAAACTGCGATATGAGGGGGATGTATTGAAAGAGGCAGTACTGGACGGAAAGAAACTTTAGCATACAACGTGTATTCTTTGCATAGTATGTAACAACAAGTGATTGGGGTTTCTACTTGAAAGAATATATCGAGGAACGTGCAGTGGAGATTGGCACGTATATTATTGATTCAAATGCAACAGTCAGACAAACTGCTAAGAAATTTGGAGTGAGCAAATCAACGGTACATAAGGATGTTTCGGAACGCCTGATCTGGATCAATCCGGCATTGGCTTCCGAGGTACGAAAAGTACTGGATGTAAACAAAGCGGAACGTCATATTCGGGGTGGTATGGCAACCAAAGAAAAATATGCACATCAGCATACGATGTAGAGATGTTATAGAACAAAGAAAAGGTAGCCAGGGCATTACGCCTTGACTACTTTTGTTTTTTTCTTGATTGTTGAGTTATACGCATGTGCCAAACGGTTCATGTTGCGGATAACATAGTAATCTGCTACGAAAGGACCGATCAATAAGAATGATCCAAATAATTTCCATGTTAATACAACACTTGGTCCCGGTTTGATGCGAAGCCCCAATTGTTCTCCGGTTGTCTGTAAGCGGTCTTCTAAGTAGAATAACCATACCCAGCGGTAGATTCCGAATGTAATAAGAGAAAGAAACCATACGAGAATGTAATTCTTGATTTTTTTCTCTTCCCGGTTCATTTCGTTCAGATCAGCGGTAAACCGAAACCAGAAGTAGATATTATAGATTCCGAAAGTTGGAATCGTCAATAAAACCAGTTTCCATAGTCTGCGGTTCTCTGTTATCATGTGTTAATGCCCCCTTTTATTTAATAATTCCATCTTGAGATCATATAGCGGTTTGGAAAGATCCACATATACTTCCTGCGGATTCACCAGACGACGGGATTCGTCCCAGAGGAGATCTAACTCCTGTTGGCAATAGGTCCGAATATCCATTGTTTTTGGCGATTCATATATACATTGTCCCTTTTTGAAGACAGGTAACAAAATTTCTTCCATATCGTAGGTGCCGCCTGCAATCGTTGAACGCTTCCAGGTGTCGATCGGGTGGAAGATTTCAAGATCTTTGGATGTATCATAGGTTTCATCTGTTAATGCGATCAGATCAGCTTTTAATTTTCCGGTTTCTTTGTCAATAATACGGAAAATAGTTTTATTGCCAGGATTCGTGATTTTGCCAGGGTTTTCAGAAATCTTGATCTTCGGAGTAAATGTATCACTACTTTCTTTCCGGATTGCTGCCATTTTGTATACGCCGCCAAAGGCAGGGCAATCGGCAGATGTGATAAGATTCGTTCCAACACCCCAGGAAGTAATAGCCGCTCCCTGTGTTTTTAAGCTGTCGATCAGGTATTCATCCAGATCGGAAGAAGCAGAAATGATGGCGTCCGGGAATCCGGCAGCATCTAACATCTTTCTTGCTTTTTTGGAAAGGTAGGCAAGGTCTCCGCTGTCTAAACGAATGCCATATTTCTTAGAATGAATTCCTGCCTGTTTCATTTCATTAAATACGCGGATGGCATTTGGAACACCGGATTTCAACGTGTCATAGGTGTCTACCAATAAGATGCATGCATCCGGATACATGTCTGCATAAGTACGGAAAGCAGTATATTCATCCGGGAAACTCATGATCCAGCTATGTGCGTGTGTACCGAGAACCGGAACATCAAACAATTGACCACACAGTACGTTCGAAGTACCGATACAGCCACCAATCACGGCGGCTCTTGCACCATAAGTTCCGGCGTCAGGTCCCTGTGCACGACGTAGTCCAAATTCCATAATGCCATCGCCGCCAGCGGCATAGCATACTCGGGAAGCTTTGGTAGCGATTAAGCTTTGATGATTCAATATATTCAGAATTGCGGTTTCCACTAGCTGTGCCTGCATGATCGGAGCAATTACTTTGATCAGGGGTTCCTGGGGAAACACAATACTTCCTTCCGGAATGGCATAGATATCACCGGTAAAATGAAAACCGGCAAGATATTCGAGAAAGTCTTCTGAAAAAATGTCAAGTCCACGTAGATAATCAATGTCATCATAAGTAAAGGACAGATTTTTCACATAGTCTATAATCTGTTGCAATCCTGCGGCAATCGCATATCCGCTTCCGGATGGATTCTTGCGGTAGAATGCGTCGAAGATTACCGTGTCATTGCTTTGTTCGTTGAAATAGCCCTGCATCATGGTCAGCTCATATAAATCGGTTAAAAGAGTTAAATTCTGATTTGCCATAGAGGGTGCCTCCTTTTTTAAACAATTCCAATGGTTAGTGTATCACAATTGAAGAATTTAGTAAATGTTGTAAATCTTAAAACTTTCTGAATGCCATTTAAATTCAAATAAAACGTTGTCTTATACTTGACAAGAATGTGTGAAAATGCTATAAAAAACATAGTTGTGTAAAGACATCGAAGGAGACAGTACCTTCTCTTAGAAACCGTTGGAATGAATAGCATTTTGACAAGCGAGTCTGCGATGGTGCAAGGCAGATGGAAGTAAGGGAGAAAGGGAATATCACTCCGGAGTTGTGAACTGAACAGATATTCTAAGTAGGATTCAACGGTTGTTTCCCGTTACAGAAACCATGTATAATGAATGGAAGATCGTACAGAGTATTCACTGAAACAAGATATTTCATTCACGTACAATGTATTAGGTGGTATAGCGAATTGTAGCCCTTTTCGTCCTGATGCGGATGAGAAGGGCTTTTATTTTTTATTTGAAAGAGTCCGGAGCGGCTCATTGATCTGTTAGCAGACAGAAAAGAAAGGATGGAATGAGATGTACGAAAAAGTTTCAAACAACATGAATTTCGTAGAACGTGAACAGAAGACGTTAGACTTCTGGAACAAGAACAAGATTTTTGAAGAATCAATCGAAGAAAAGGAAGGGTGCCCGGTATATACATTTTATGATGGACCTCCTACTGCAAATGGTAAGCCACACATCGGTCATGTATTAACCCGTGTTATCAAGGATATGATTCCGAGATATCAGACCATGAAGGGACACAAGATCATTCGTAAGGCAGGATGGGATACACATGGACTTCCGGTTGAGTTAGAGGTTGAGAAGTTATTGGGTATTGATGGCAAGGAACAGATCGAGGAATATGGATTAGATCCATTTATTACAAAATGTAAGGAATCTGTATGGAAATACAAAGGAATGTGGGAGGAGTTCTCCGGCAAGGTTGGTTTCTGGGCAGATATGGATGATCCATATGTAACATATCACAATGATTTTATCGAGTCTGAGTGGTGGGCACTTAAGAAGATCTGGGACAAAGGTTTATTATATAAAGGATTCAAGATCGTTCCGTATTGTCCACGTTGCGGTACTCCGTTATCTTCTCACGAAGTAGCACAGGGATATAAGGCAGTAAAAGAACGTTCTGCGATTGTCCGTTTCAAGGTCGTTGGAGAGGATGCATATTTCCTTGCATGGACGACTACACCTTGGACGCTTCCATCAAACGTAGCACTTTGTGTGAATCCAAATGAGACGTATTGCAAGGTAAAGGCTGCAGATGGATATACCTATTATATGGCACAGGCACTGTTAGATACCGTGCTTGGTAAGCTGGCAGACAAAGAAAATGGTACTCCTGCTTATGAAGTATTAGAGACATATGTGGGTAGTGATCTTGAGAACAAAGAATACGAGCCGTTATACGCATGTGCAAAAGAAGTAGCAGATAAACAGCATAAGAAGGGATTCTTCATTACCTGTGATAATTATGTAACGATGACAGATGGTACCGGTATCGTTCATATTGCACCTGCATTTGGTGAGGATGATGCAAACGTGGGAAGAAATTATGATCTTCCATTTGTTCAATTCGTAGATGGTAAGGGTGACTTGACAGAGGAGACACCATTTGCCGGCATGTTTGTAAAAGATGCAGATCCGAAAGTATTGGTAGATCTTGACAGCAAGGGATTATTGTTTGATGCACCGAAGTTCGAACATGATTATCCATTCTGTTGGAGATGTGATACACCACTGATCTACTATGCAAGAGATACCTGGTTCATTAAGATGACAGCAGTTCGTGACGATCTGGTTGCGAACAATAATAAAGTTAACTGGATTCCTGAGTCGATCGGTAAAGGACGTTTTGGTGACTGGCTTAAGAATGTACAGGATTGGGGACTTTCCCGTAACCGTTACTGGGGTACTCCGTTGAATATCTGGGAATGTGAATGTGGTAAGCGTCATGCAATTGGTTCTATCGCAGAACTGAAAGAAATGAGTGATAACTGCCCGGATGACATTGAATTACATCGCCCATATATTGATGCTGTTACGATCAAGTGTCCGGACTGTGGTAAGGAAATGCATCGTGTACCGGAAGTAATTGACTGCTGGTTCGATTCCGGTTCTATGCCGTTTGCACAGTGGCATTATCCATTTGAGAATGAAGACATTTTCAAGGAGAACTTCCCGGCAGACTTCATTTCAGAGGCAGTTGACCAGACAAGAGGATGGTTCTATTCTCTGATGGCAATCTCAACATTGATCTTCAATGAAGCGCCTTATAAGAATGTTATTGTATTAGGACATGTTCAGGACAAAGACGGACAGAAGATGAGTAAGTCTAAGGGTAATGCGGTTGATCCGATGGAGGCATTGAACAAGTATGGTGCAGATGCGATTCGTTGGTATTTCTATACAAACTCTGCTCCGTGGCTGCCAAATCGTTTCCATGAAGATGCGGTATTGGAAGGTCAGCGTAAGTTCATGGGTACATTATGGAATACCTATGCATTCTATGTATTGTATGCGAACATTGATAACTTTGACCCGACACAATACAGTTTAGAGTATGACAAACTTGCCGTTATGGATAAATGGCTGCTGTCTAAGTTGAATACAGCAGTAAAGACAACCGATGAGAATCTGGGCAATTACAGAATTCCGGAAGCTGCAAGAGCGTTATCTGAATTTGTAGATGATATGAGTAACTGGTATGTACGTCGTTCCCGTGAGCGTTTCTGGGCAAAAGGAATGGAGCAGGATAAGATTAATGCATATATGACATTGTATACGGCACTTGTTACGATCTGTAAGGCGGCTGCACCAATGATTCCGTTCATGACAGAGGATATTTACCAGAATTTAGTAAGAAGTGTGGATAAGACTGCACCGGAAAGTATTCATCTTTGTGACTTCCCGGCAGTAGACGAGAAGATGATTGACACAGAATTGGAAAATGATATGGATGAGGTACTGAAGATTGTTGTACTCGGACGTGCCGCAAGAAATAGTGCCAACATCAAGAATCGTCAGCCGATCGGTAATATGTATGTGAAGGCAAACAAAGCACTTTCTGATTTCTATAAAGAAATCATCGAAGATGAGTTGAATGTGAAGGCAGTTACCTTTAAGGATGATGTATCGGAATTCAGTGATTATGTGTTCAAACCACAGTTAAAGACAGTTGGACCAAAGTATGGTAAGCATTTGAATGCAATCCGGGAATATCTGTCAAATGTAAATGGCAGAGAGGCAATGAACACATTAAAGACAGAGGGTGCATTGAAGTTTGAGGCAGATGGTACAGAAGTTAGTCTTGCAGAGGAAGACCTGTTGATCGAGACTGCAAAGTCAGATGATTATGTAACCGAGGCAGATGCGGTTGTGACCGTTGTCTTAGACATTCAGTTGACAGAGGAACTCTTAGAAGAGGGATTTGTGCGTGAGATCATTTCCAAGGTTCAGACCATGCGTAAAGAGGCAGGTTTCGAGGTAATGGATAAGATTACGATTTCTGTTGCAAATAATGACAAAGTTGTAGAGATCATGAAACGTAACGAAGAGACAATCTTCCATGATGTTCTTGCAACGGATGTTCAATACGGTGAAGTAAAGGGATACACAAAGAACTGGAACATTAATGGGGAAAAGGTTGATCTCGGTGTTGAGAAAAACTAAGCAATTCTGCATGATGTAAGCAGTTCGAGATGTGTCATTCACATTCTGTTAAGCTGTTGTTTTCGCATCTGTCGGGGTGTGATACCGTATTTTTTCTTGAACATGCGGTTAAAGTTTGACAGATTAGAAAACCCACATTGTAAAGAGATGTCGAGAATGGAGTCCGTGGTATTACCCAGTAATGCACGGGCTTCCGTTACTCTGTAATCATTCACATATGTAATAAAGCTCATTCCGGTATGTGCTTTGAAGAATTTCATGAAATGTGAAGGGCTGTAATGGCAGAAGGCAGCAATCTCATCAATGGTAATCTCTTCATAATAATGAGTAGATACATAGCGAATGATATTTTTTAATTTTTCTTTTGATTTGTCTATGGAAGTATTCTCCTCTTCAGACAGGGGATTGGTAATCAGCAGATAAATGATCTGCATCAGGGCTCCTTTGATGGCCAGCTGATAGCCATATCCTTTTTCGTCACTTTTATCATCCAGAAATTCTATAATATCGATCAATTCCTGATGGAGTACCTGTCCGTGGGATATTTTTGTGCAAATGGGCAGTTGACTCCTGAAAAAAGGTTCGAGAAATTCCTGCCAGACAAGGTCGTTATATGGTGAGCATAACAGATTCTTTGAAAAAAGAATATTCTCGTATTCCATGGAAGTATTCGGATTTCCTTCGATTGCATGCAAAGCACCGGGAAGGACAATGATGATATCGCCGGCGGAGACCTGATATTTAAGGAAGTTGACGGTGACAATGCCACTGCCCTTTTTGATCACGATCATTTCAAATTCGCGGTGCCAATGAACCGGAACATGGGAAAAATCTAACGGAATGGAGCAGATGTAAGTGTTATATGGAAAATTATCCTGAAAATGCACTTTGTTTTCGTGCAGATCGTTGGAGTTAGAGGGTTCTGTTATATCGATAGCCGGCGACGGTATGGTATTGTTATCAGAGATTGTTTGCATAGAAGCCTCCTTTGCGGAATGGATTATTTTCCAAATACAAGTGGTGTCAATGTTGATGATGATAGAATTGTATCATATTATGCCATTATTATGCAAGTAAAACGTTTCCAATTCGTGATATTGTATCATTATCAGTTGAGCGTTTTTGAGAAAGAGCTCAACAACAGATAATTTTTATATGATGAAAGGGGTATCGTTATGGATGTCAGGGTACAATTGGAACAAAAATTAGGGAAAGGTATTGGAGCAAGCAGTAACGAAGAGTTGTTTTGTGCATTGCTTGAGATGACAAAACAGCTTGCAGATGACAAAAAACAGAAAGAAACAAAGAAGAAGATATATTATGTTTCTGCAGAATTTCTGATCGGTAAACTGCTTTCAAATAACATGATCAATCTGGGAATTTATGATGAGGTTAAGAGTGTTCTTGCAGAAGAAGGAAAGAGTCTTGCGGAGATTGAAGAGGTGGAAGTAGAACCGTCCCTCGGAAATGGTGGATTGGGAAGACTGGCAGCATGTTTCCTGGATTCCATCGCATCCCTTGGATTATCCGGTGCAGGTATTGGACTGAACTATCATCTTGGATTATTCCGGCAGGTGTTTGAAAATCATATGCAGAAAGAAAAGGTCAATCCATGGATTGGAAAGCAGACATGGCTCAGAAGGACAGAGGTTGCATATCCGGTTAATTTCGGAGGGCACAATGTCATGTCAAGGATGTATGAAATTGATGTTACAGGATATGATAACCGCACCAATCAGTTGTGTCTGTTTGATCTGGATACGGTGGATGACAGCATAGTGGATGAGCACAGTCAGTTTGATAAAAAGGATATTGAAAAGAATCTTACGTTGTTTTTATATCCGGATGACAGTGATGAAGATGGTAGAAAATTACGAATCTACCAGCAGTATTTTATGGTAAGTAATGCAGCACAGCTGATTCTTGACGAGTGTAAGAAGAAAGGAAGTAATCTGTACGATCTGTATGAATATGCAGTGATCCAGATTAATGATACACATCCGACCATGATCATTCCGGAGCTGATCCGCCTTCTTGTTGCAGAGGGAATGAATATGGATACGGCCATTGATGTTGTAAGCAGAACCTGTGCTTACACAAATCATACAATATTGGCTGAGGCATTGGAGAAGTGGCCAAGACATTATCTGATGGAGGTTGTGCCACAGTTGGTTCCGATCATTGAGGTATTGGATGATAAGGTAAGAAGACGTTTCAATGATGAACGGGTTGCGATCATTGACCGTAATGATGTGGTTCATATGGCACATATTGATATTCATTACGGCTTCAGTGTGAATGGAGTGGCATATTTACATACAGAGATTTTGAAGAACTCCGAGCTGAATCATTTTTATAATATATATCCAGAGAAGTTTAACAACAAGACCAACGGAATTACATTCCGCCGCTGGCTGCTCTATTGTAATGAGCCTTTGACTGAAACAATTACAGAATGGATCGGTGACGGATTTAAAAAAGATGCAATGGAGCTGGAACGGTTGCTGCCATTTGCTGAGGATAAGGACAAGTTAGAGAAGTTATTAGAGATCAAGCATGCCAATAAATTATATGCAAAGGATTATTTTGAGAGAACACAGGGCATTTTGCTTAATCCGGATTCTATTTTTGATATTCAGGTTAAGCGTTTGCATGAGTATAAGCGCCAGCAGTTAAATGTGCTGTATGTGATTCACAAATATTTGGAGATCAAAGCAGGCAAGCTGCCAACAACTCCGGTTACCGTGATCTTTGGTGCCAAGGCAGCACCGGCCTATACGATAGCAAAGGATATTATTCACCTGATCTTATGTCTGCAGGAGATTATTAATAAGGATCCGGAGGTAAACAAGTATCTCAATGTGGTTATGGTAGAGAATTATAATGTAACCCTGGCAGAGAAATTAATTCCTGCTTGTGACATTTCGGAGCAGATTTCCCTGGCATCCAAAGAGGCCAGTGGAACAGGTAATATGAAGTTCATGTTAAATGGTGCAGTGACGTTGGGAACGGAAGATGGTGCGAATGTGGAGATTCATGAACTGGTTGGAGATGATAATATCTATATTTTCGGAGCATCCAGTGATGAAGTAATCGCACATTATGCACATCAGGATTACAATGCAAGAAGTTATTATGAGAATAATGCCGGTTTGCGGGAAGCAGTAGACTTTATTGTCAGTGAAGCGGTTCTTGCGGTAGGAAACAGGGAAATGTTAGAGCGTTTGTACAATGAGCTGTTGAATAAAGACTGGTTTATGACATTCCTTGATTATGATTCTTATGTTGAGAAGAAGGATCAGGCATATAAGGACTATGAGGATCGTCTGGCGTGGGCAAAGAAAATGATGGTAAATATCGCAAAAGCAGGCTTCTTCTCGTCTGATCGGACAATAGCAGAATATAACAACGATATCTGGCACTTGGAAGATTGATAATAGTAAAAGTGCATAATGAAAACGGAAAAGTGTTGTGTGAATTAACCAAACTTACTAATTCCGTGCAAATAGTGCTTGCATTATTTGTACGAATAAAGTATGATAAACCTATCAAATGGAAACGGTTCCGAAAACAATACCAATAACGTTTCCAAACATGACTAAATCACTTATTTATCATTAAAGGAGGAATCGATTATGAAAAAGAGATTCGCAGCATTAGGACTGGCTACCATGTTAGTCGGTACATTATTAACAGGATGTGGAAGTTCCACAGGAAGCACAGACACAGCTAAGACATCTAAGGATTCTAAGAAAGAGGCGGCAGGTTCTGTATATTATCTGAA
>ERZ1034984.3887-NODE-3887-length-10296-cov-15.354848_pt1 | contig 10296 bp, 10 predicted proteins | sample MGYA00520589_ERZ1034984 | MGnify/ENA primary metagenome ERZ1034984 (study PRJEB33766, sample SAMN09781790) | gut metagenome | biome: gut microbiome | host: Homo sapiens | place: Madagascar | study: EMG produced TPA metagenomics assembly of the PRJNA485056 data... | reverse complement strand
ATTTATATATAGTTGTACCTTTAGTTTTTATATGCTATACTATTCTTGCAGGAGGGTAAGTTATGCTAAGAAAGAATAATAGTTATGCAATTAATATTGAAGGAATAACTTTTTGGAGAAAAATTATTGATGGAGAAGGCAATGAGCTTTATGTTAAAGATAAGTTAGAAGAAGATTATAATCTTTATATCGATAAAGTAAAAAATGATAATTATCTTGATTGGGTTACAGGAAGAGTATTTAAAATGACGGATATTGGAGATGATCTTCTTGTTATTCCAAGTGAGATAAAAGTACCTAAAGATGCAGTAACAAAATGTTATGATGTTACTTCTATAGCAGCTTTGCTATTAGAAAATAATGAAGAAGAATATACTAATATATCTGAAGGCTTTCTTTATGATAGTTATTTTTGCCAGAAGATATCTTCTAAATATGGTTTAGATGTTATTCCAGCAACTTTTGTATATGAAGAAATTAGAAATACAAGAAAGAAGTATATTGCTAATAATGACAAGGATAATGTTAAGTGTAAAACTTTGAATAGAAAAAGACAAAAGTATCAAGTAAAGTAAAGAACTAACTTTAGTTCTTTTTGTTTGTGTGATAGAATATAAATGGTGAGTGATAATTATGTATTATAAAATTAAAAATGGTAGTGTTACTTTAGGTAGTAATACTGTTCTTGAGGATATTGATTTTTGTATTAAAGATAGAGAAAAAATTGGTATAGTAGGAAGAAATGGATGTGGAAAAACAACATTACTTAAAGCTATTACTGGTGAATACGATATTGAGAGTGGTTATGATGAAGTAGAAGTTATTTCTTCAGGAGACTTTAATATTGGTTATGTTAAACAAAATGATGGCTATAGAGTTGATATGAAAATGATTGATTATATAAAGGAAGCCTTTCTTAATATACTTGATATAGAAAAGAAACTTAAGATATTAGAAGATGATATTAGTAAAAAGTATAACGAAGAAGTACTAAATAAATATAATGAATTACTATCTAGATATGAATATATGGGCGGTTATAAGTATAAGAAGGAGATAGAGGTTATTTTAAATAAGTTCGATTTTAGTGACGATGATAAGAATAAGTATTTAAGTGAATTTTCTGGTGGTCAACTTACAAAGTTATCTTTGATTAGACTTCTACTATCAAAACCTGATCTACTTATTTTGGATGAACCTACTAACCATTTAGATATTAAAGCTATAGAATGGCTTGAAGAATATCTTAGTAATTATAAAGGAACTATTGTCTTAGTAAGTCACGATAGAATGTTTTTAGATAATGTCTGCAACGTCATATATGAAATAGAGTATGGTACTTTAACTAGATATAGTGGTAATTATTCTTATTTTATCAAGAAGAAAGAAGAGGATTATTTGAGAAATCTTAAGGATTATGAAAGACAACAGCAAGAGATAAAAAGATTACAAGATATTGCTGATAGATTTAGATATAAACCTACAAAAGCTGGTATGGCAATGTCAAAACTTAAACAAATTGAGAGAATGGCATTAATTGATAAACCTGATAAGGCTAATACGAAGTCTTTTAAGATTAACTTTAGTCCTGAAATGAATAGTTATAGAGATGTTCTTAAGGTTAAAAATCTTTCTATTGGTTATGATAGAGAGTTATGTAAATTATCTTTTGATGTAGAGAGAGGAGATAAGCTTGGTATTATTGGAGAGAATGGTATTGGTAAGAGTACGCTTCTTAAAACTATTATGGGAGAAGTATCTTCACTTGGTGGAAAGTTTATTTTTGGAGATAGAGTTAATATTGGTTACTTTTCACAGTCTCTAGATAACCTTAATTATGATAATTCTATTTATGAAGAGATTGACAAAGAATTTCCTCGACTTACTCCGAATGAAATTAGAACGCTTCTTGGAACTTTTGAGTTTAGTGGAGATGATGTCTTTAAGAAAATTAGAGATTTATCTGGTGGTGAAAAAGTTAGAGTTAGTTTATGTAAAATTTTATATAAAAAACCTAATGTTCTTATTTTAGATGAACCTACTAATCACTTAGATATTATTAGTAAAGATACTATAGAGAAGATGCTTACTAGTTATAAAGGCACAATTATTATGGTAAGCCACGATAGATATTTGATTAAGAATGTTTGTAATAAACTACTTGTTATGGAACAAGGAATTGGTACTTTATATAATTATGGTTATCAAGAATACCTGGATAAAACTAAAATTAATAATGTAAAAAAAGATTTTAAAGTGGAGAAAAAGAAAATTTCAAATAAAAAAGTTGATACTTTTGATGTAAATAAAGAAATAAAAAGAGTAGAAAAAGAAATTTTTGAATTAGAGGAGAGACTTAGTAATCTTAATAATGAACTTTTAAAGGAAGAAGTTTATATGGATATTAATAAGGCTAATTTGATTAAGTTAGAGATTGATATTGTAAATAAGGATATTGAGAAAAGGACTAATGAATGGGATGAACTTACAAAAGATATATAGTTTATTTTTTCAAGAGTTAATTTATTTGATAAGGTAATTTCTATTGATAGTGTTATTTCTACTTCGAATATGCCTTTATATTCTTGGTATAAGAAAAAGGGTTCTTCGAGTATTAAGGGAAAGTTTACTTCTGGTGGCTGCACGATAGAGAGTCATAATTTTATAGAAGAGGAACTTAAGGTGTTACCAGCGATTAGTAATTTTGTTTTTGCAAATAAGAAGATTTTTTCAATAGGAGATTTTGCTTTTAGAGTTAATGCTCTTACAGATAGTGATGTTATGATGAGCGGGGTTACGATGTCGGGAGCAAGTATTTTAATTTCTTATAAGGATGTTAATAGTGTAGCTTTAGCGGACAGTGTTGGTAAGTTTAGTTATAGTTAGACCTGTTAATATTGTTACTACAAGAGCAGTAGTAGATATTTCTGTTGGTATACTATTATAGTTTCCTAGTACGGTCGCAGTATTGGTTAATTCTGTTTCCATTTCATTACCTCCTGATAATATTTATGTTTATTGGAAGTAAAGATGCTGGCTTGATATTATTAATTTTAAAAATAATAGTAACTAGTTTAAGTTCTATATTTTGTAAATGGTTTTGACTGACGGGTAGTAACTCCCTCACTATGCTCCATAAAAAAAACACCAAATGGTGTTTGAATTTTTAATGGAGCAGATGAGGGGAGTCAAACCCCCGTCTCAGCCTTGGCAAGGCCGAATTCTAATCGTTGAACCACATCTGCAATGAATATATATACATTATATTAAAAAAATATAAAAAAATCAACCTTTTTTGTTAAAAAAGTTTAGAAAATAATGTATAATAGGTAATAGGTGATAATTTTATGTTTGAGAATTTAAGCGATAGATTGCAAGATGTGGTTCATAAGATTAAGGGCTACGGCAAAATAACAGAAGATAATATTAGTGAAATGATGAGAGAAATTAGACTTTCTCTATTAGAGGCTGATGTTAACTACAAAGTTGTAAAAGAGTTTACAAATAATGTAAAAGAAAAAGCATTGGGAGAAGAGGTTAATAAAAGTTTATCTCCTGGTGAAGTGTTTGTTAAGATAGTTAAAGATGAACTTACTGAGTTATTAGGTGGAGAAAATACCCCATTAAATGTAAATGGTAATCCTGCGATTCTTATGTTAGTAGGTCTTCAGGGAAGCGGTAAAACTACTACTATTGGTAAACTTGCCAATTATCTTAGAAAAAATAATAAGAAGAAACCGCTACTAGTAGCGTGTGATGTATATAGACCTGCTGCTATTGACCAGTTAAAACAAATTGGAAAAGAACTTAATATTGAAGTTTATTCTGAAGGCAAAGGTAATCCAGTAGAAATATCAAAAAATAGTATTAAGTATGCTAAGGAGAATGGCTATGATTATGTTCTTATAGATACTGCCGGTAGATTACAAATAGATGAATCTTTAATGGAAGAGTTAGATAATATTCAAAAAGAAGTTAATCCTAATGAAACTATTTTAGTAATAGATTCTATGATGGGACAAGATGCTATTAATGTTATTAATGGCTTTAATGATAAAATCAAACTTAGTGGTGTTATTTTAACTAAATTAGATGGTGATACTAGAGGTGGTGTTGCATTATCTGTTAAGCATCTTACTAATCTTCCTATTAAGTTTATTGGTGTTAGTGAAAAGATGGATGGTCTTACTCCTTTTTATCCAGAGAGAATGGCCTCTAGAATACTTGGTATGGGTGATATACTTTCAATCGTTGAGCAGGTACAAAGTGAAATTGATGAAAAAGAGGCAGAGAAAACTGCTAAAAAAATGATGAAAGGTAATTTTGATTTGGAGGACTTTTTAAATCAACTTAATCAGATAAAGAAATTAGGACCATTAGAAAATCTTTTGAAATTACTTCCAGGAGCAAAAAAAATGGGACTTAACAATGTCAATATTGACCCTAAAATTATGAAAAGAACAGAAGCTATTGTTTTATCAATGACACCTGAAGAAAGAAGAGATCCTAGTATATTAAAGGCAAGCAGAAAAAAGAGAATAGCAGATGGTTCTGGGACTACTGTTACTGATGTTAATAAACTTCTTACGCAATTTGAAGAAATGAAAAAAATGATGAAAATGATGGGACAAGGCAATTTTAAAATGCCATTTTAGTATTGTATATGAAGGCGTTAACTGTAAAAGAACCTTGGGCTAGTCTAATTATTAATGGCTACAAAGAGTATGAATTTAGAAGTTGGAAGACTAATTATCGTGGTAGAATACTTATTCACGCAGGTTTAACTTTAGAAAAAGATGTATCTAAAAAGTTTAAAGATTATAATCTTAATTATGGTAAGGGTGAAATTATTGGTGAGGCAACACTTACTGATTGTATTTTAGTTACTGATAAATTAGAGGATGACTTATATAAACTAAATCCTTTGGTGTATGCAAAGAGTAAACATTCTAGAGTTTATGCTTGGAGGTTAGAAGACATTAAGGTTTACAATAGAAGAATACCATCAAAAGGAAGACTTGGTCTTTGGAATTATGATATTAATGACTAAATTTATCTAAAAACTAGACTTCTTTACTATCTATTTATATTATTACTTCATATTATAATGTAGATAGGAGGATAATTTATGAATTTTAGTGATGGTTTTAACCAAGGTATGTATGATGGTGATATTGATATTAACATAACTAATACTAATACTAATCAAAATGTTAATGATAATACTAATATGAATTATAATAATGTTGGTACTCCAATGATGGGAGGCTCTGTAATGGGTGGAGTTACTTCTCCAGTTGTAGAAACTCCTAGAGAAAGAGTAGTATACAGAAATATTTATCATACTGTACCTCATGTATGTCCTATAAATACTAGAATTGTTAATAATCATATTTATAAGCATACTTATCAACCTAGATATACTTGTTGTGAAGAAAATACAGTTACTAATGAACAATGTGGTAGCTGCTGTCAATTTAGATAAAATGTTTAAAATTAATAGTATTAGAGCATAATGCTCTTTTCTTTTTGTTTATTTATATGTTATAATAATTGTTGTGTTAAGGATGTGTTAATATGATTAAAGGAAAACCATTTGTGAAATGGGCTGGTGGTAAAAGACAAATTATTGATAAACTTATGATGTATGTTCCAGACGAGTTTGATACTTATTATGAACCTTTTATTGGTGGAGGAGCATTATTATTTGAATTATCTCCTAGAAAGGCAGTTATTAATGATTCTAATGCCGAGCTTATGAATGTATATAATGTTTTATGTGATGAAGATAAGTTCAAAAAAATGTGTAATGTACTTAATCATTATGAAATGGAACATTCAGAAAAGTTCTTTTATGATGTGAGAAATAAGGATAGAAATAAGGCCTCTTATAATAGATTATCTGATTATACTAGAGCTGCTCGAACTATTTATTTAAATAAGGCTTGTTTTAATGGATTATATAGAGTTAATAGCAAAAATGAATTTAATGTTCCTTTTGGTAAAAAGACTAAAGTTAATACTTATGATGGAGGTAATTTAATTACTGTCAGCAATTATTTAACAATGAATGATATCAAGATATTATGTGTTGATTTTGAAGAAGCTGTTAAGACTGCTAAAAAGGGTGATTTTGTATATTTTGATCCACCATATGATTCTGATACTACAACATTTAATAGTTATACTGAAGATGGCTTTAATAAGGATAGTCAAAGAAGACTAGCTGAAGTATTTAAAGATTTAGATAGTAGAGGAGTATATGTTATGCTCTCTAATCATAATACTATTTTAATTAATGAACTTTATAAAGATTATAATATAAATGTTATAGAGGCTAAGAGAAATATTAATGCTAATGGTAAAAAAAGAGGTAAGGTAGAAGAGGTAATTATTACTAATTTTGAGAACAAAAGAGGTTTTTAGTAGTAGTATTTATCTAGAAAATAGAAAATTCTAAGCTAGAAAATATATTTTTGTTAATTGATTTGTAAGTAATTTTTCTTTACTATTTAGTAGTAGAAAAAAACGGAATATGGTGAATTATATATGGCTGTTATGAATGAACAAGAAATAAATTATATGTTATATAAATTATCTAAATCAAAATTTAGAAGTAGTTTTCATTTAAAAGAAAAAGATATATTTTATGTAAAAGAAAAAGGTTTAGATAAAATAATGGAACACACTTATGATTTTATTAATAAGAGACTTAGGGATGTTTCTAATGTTGTTGATGGTAAACAAACTCCGATGAGAGGGCATCCTACTTTTATAGCACAACACGCTACCGCTACTTGTTGTAGAGGCTGTTTAGAAAAGTGGCATCATATAAAAAAAGGTAATATTTTAACTGATAAACAAGTTGATTATATTGTAAATGTCATTATGACTTGGATAATCAATGAAATAAAAAATAATGAAAAATTTAATTAATATTTATTATATAGAATTATTTATATGGTATAATATTGTTATAGGAGTAAGGAGGTAAGTATGGATAATAACAATAATATTCCATATAATTATAAACCATTATCACCTTGGGCTTATTTTGGCTATCAATTATTGTTTACTATACCATTAATAGGATTTATATTTCTATTAGTATTTACATTTAATAATGATAATATTAATAGAAGAAATTTTGCTAGATCATATTTTTGTTCACTTATATTAGCAATAATTATAATCTTAATAATGGTTGCTATTGTTACATCTACAGGAATAAGTTCATCTGGAATGAATAATGTTTTATGATTAATTTTCTTGTTGACTACTAATAAAAGTATTAGTAGTTTTTCTTTTAAAAATAATTGAGTATATATGTTTGCTCGAACAATAGTTTCAAATTTGATTATCTATATATTGATATTAATGAGTATAGTTTTTTCTACATAAAAAATGATAAAAAAGTGATTGACTTTGCTACTAATATAGTTTATACTTTGACTGCAATTGCAAGAAAGAGAAAAATTAATTTTTTGAAGGAGGTTTTTGTTTGAAGAAAGTTATCTTTTTTATTGTTTTTTTTCTATTTATGTCTATGAATGTTGCTGCAAAGACTGTTACTTTGGTTAAAGATAGAATAGATGATACTTATGTTTATTACTATGATACTGTTCTTGAAAGAGAAAGATATATTAATGCTAGCAAATATGTATTTGGTAATAATATTGGTTATTGTTTGGAATTAGGTAAGAGTATAGAAAGCAACATATATGAAGTTACATCTTCTTTTGACAAGTTTGCTATATCAAAAGATAATCTAGAATATATTAAATTAATAGGCTATTATGGTTATGATTATCCAGAACATAAAACAAATAATTATTATATGGCCACACAAGAACTTATTTGGAATAGATTGTCTTCTGCTAAAACTAAATGGGTAAAAGAATTAAATCCTAATATAGTTGTTGATGTATCAAAAGAGAGAGAAGACATATTGTCTTTAATAGATAGTCATTATTTAAAACCTTCATTTGATGGGGATAAGATTACTTTAATAAAAGGCGAAGAATTAGTTATTGAGGATTGTAACGGTGTTCTATCTAGATATACTACTTCTAGTGATAATGTTGTAATAGATAATAATAAACTAATAATTAAAAAAGACTTTGATAAAAAAGAGATAGTTTTAAATAAGAAAAGTAGTTTGAACAAAGAGTTTTTATTATATACTTCTGGAGTGTCACAAAAGATGTTATCTGTTGGTGGTGTTGATACTGTATCTAGTAGGATTACTGTTGATATAGTTAGTGGTTCATTAAAAATAAGTAAGTTTGATCGAGATAATAATAGTAATGTACCTTCTGGTGATGCAACTTTAAATGGTGCTGAATATGAATTATATGATAGTGATAATAATCTTATTGATACATTAATAATTGGTAAGAAGGAAAAAGTTACTGGCCTTGCTGTTGGTAAATATTATTTAAAAGAAGTAAAAGCTAGTCAAGGATATTTACTTGATCTTAATGTTTATAACTTAAATATTACTAAGGATGATTTGGATATTGATTTAACAGTTTATGAAGATGTCATTAAAAGAAGAGTAGATATCTTTAAAGTATTTGGTAGTGATAGTACAGGTATATTAACTGGAGAGGCTTTGGCAGTTTTTGAAATATATGATAAGAATAACATTTTAGTAGATACTATAATAACTGATAACGATGGTTATGCTAGTATTGTTCTTCCATATGGAAGGTATAGGCTTCATCAAGTAAAAGGAAACGATAATCATTATATGATTGAAGATACTTTTATTGACATACTTTTTGATGATGAAAGACCTATTTATAAGGTTATATCTAATGGCCCTGTTAAATCAAAACTTAGAGTTGTTAAAAAAGATGCTGCTACAGGAACTGTTATTAAAAATAAGAAGTTTAGGTTTAAGATATTTGATGTTAACAATAATAGATATGTTTCCTTTAAGAGTACTTATCCAGAATATAAAGTAATAGATGAGTTTGAGATAAATAATGATGGTTATTTTGTTACGCCAGAAGTTCTTAGTGCAGGCAATTATATTTTATATGAAATAAATGATTATATGGATGGATATCTTTATAACAAAGATGGTATTAAGTTTTCAATTGATAAAAATTCTAATTTGATAAATGATGATGATTATGGAATAGTTATTGAAATTCCTTTCTATAACAAGGCTGTTAAGGGTAGTATTAAAGTAAATAAGTATGGGGAGAATATTATATATAAAGATAATTCTTATTATTATGATAAAGTAAAATTAGAAGATGTCTATTTTGAAGTGTATGCTAAAGAGGATATTTATGATAATGATGTACTTGTATATAATAAAGATGACTTAGTAGGAAAAATAATTACTAATAAAGATGGCTTTGGTAGTTTAAATAATTTACCTCTTGGTGCTTATTATATGATTGAAGTTAAGTCTAGTAATAATAATATAGTTAATGATAAAGAATATGATATTAATCTTGAATATAAAGATCAATACACAGCAAATGTTGTTTATGAAGTTGATATTGAAAATTATTTACCTAAAGGAAAACTAGTAATAAATAAATACGAAACCAATAGTAGAGTTTTACTTTCTAATACTTTGTTTGAAATTTATACTTTAGATGATAAGCTTGTCTATAAAGGTTATACTGATAAGAATGGTCAAATAGTTTTAGATGATTTGTTATATGGAGAATACTATATAAGTGAAGTTGAAGCTACTAGTGGGTATAGACTACTTAAGGATAAAATATATTTTACTATTGATAAAGAGGAATTAAATATAGATGTATATAATGAGAGAATAGCAGTTCCTAATACAGGAATAATTAATATTACAAATATTATTTTTATTATTTTAATGACGTTTAGTATTATCTTACTTATCTTTTTTGTAAGTAATAAAAGAATAAAAATTATAACTATTTTACTTATTATATTTTGTTTGGGGTATATTTCTTTTCAAACATTTAGATATCTTAATGATAATTATCAGAATAATAAAAATATAGAACTTTTCATTGATGAAAAGATAAATGATAAGGTGGCTTTAAAATATCGTTATAAGTATTTACTAGAAATACCTTCGATAGGTTTAAAAAGAGGAGTTCTTGATGTTGATAATAAATATAATAGTGCTAATTACAATATAGAGTTATTAAGTATTAATAGTGATAGCGTAATATTAGCTTCACATAATGGTAATAATTATAATTCTTATTTTGGCAAATTAAATAAGCTAGAATTAGGAGATAGTATAAATTATTATTATGATGGTAAAATATATACTTATATATATAG
>ERZ1034984.3886-NODE-3886-length-10296-cov-18.254663_pt1 | contig 10296 bp, 10 predicted proteins | sample MGYA00520589_ERZ1034984 | MGnify/ENA primary metagenome ERZ1034984 (study PRJEB33766, sample SAMN09781790) | gut metagenome | biome: gut microbiome | host: Homo sapiens | place: Madagascar | study: EMG produced TPA metagenomics assembly of the PRJNA485056 data... | reverse complement strand
ATATTTATACATTTATATTGTAGCGTATTTCCGCGAAAATGTAAAGATGAAATATCTGTTAGAATGAGAAGGGAAAAAAGCAGGAATGTGCAGGTGGGGAAAGGGGGCTTTCCGCTGTAAAAACAAAAAAACGAGACGGCCACTGCCCCGTCTCGTTTTTTTTTTAAAAGAAGGAGAAAAACAGAACGTCTCGCCGGCGCCTGAATGCGAACGGAACCACCCCTCTACAAGTGATACCCTCCCTACGGATTCGGCAGGGCGCTCTGGTATTCTTCCTCTTCACTTTTCGCTCGGAAGCTCTCGCTTTCGATGCTCTTATAGTACACCTTTTTTGTCGAATTTGCAAGATGCGTACTTGTACAATGTGCTGTAAAGTACATATGCGTTTTTGTATAAATTGCACAACAGCCCGTGGACAATTCCTACAAAAAGCGCCTGCGGCGCATAAAACCGCAGGCGCAAGAAATATTCGTTTTATTGCTTCAAGGATATGGGTTATTCAACAGGAACGATCCAGCCCTTGGTGTCGGGCAGCTTGCCCCACTGGATGCCGGTCAGGGTGTCGTACAGTTTCTGGGTCAGCTCGCCGATCTTGCCGCCGCTGATGTGGGCAACCTTGCCCTCCCAGTCCAGCTCCTTGACAGGGGAAACGACCGCGGCCGTGCCGGTGCCAAAGACCTCCTCCAGCTTGCCCTCGTCGGCAGCCTTCATGATGTCGGCGATGGCGACGCGCTCCTCATGGACTTTGTAGCCCCAGTCTTTCAGCAGCTCGATGATGGAGCGGCGGGTGACGCCGGGCAGAACGGTACCCACGCAGGGAGCGGTGTAAATCTCGCCGTCGATCTTGAACATGATGTTCATGGAGCCGACTTCCTCGACGTACTTCTTCTCGACACCGTCCAGCCACAGGACCTGGGAGAAGCCGCGCTCCTCAGCCAGCTCACCGGCCTTGATGGAAGCAGCGTAGTTGCCGCCGCACTTGGTAAAGCCGGTCAGGCCCGGGGCGGCGCGGATGTACTCATCCTCGACATAGATGCGGACAGGGTCCAGACCCTCGGCGTAGTACGCACCGGAAGGTGCGCAGATGATGGCAAAGCGGTAATGCTTGGCGGCGTGGACGCCCAGGCCCACATCGGTAGCGATGCAGAAGGGGCGGATGTAGAGGGATGCACCGTCAGAATGGGGCACCCAGTCGCGGTCAACATCGACCAGTGCCTTGACAGCCTGGACGAAATCCTCCGGCGGGATGGGGGGCATGCCCAGACGGTCCGCAGAATCATTGAAACGGTTCGCGTTGCACTCGGGGCGGAACAACTGGATCTTGCCCTCGGCGGTACGGTAGGCCTTCATGCCTTCAAAAATTTCCTGAGCATAGTGGAACACGGTGGTAGCCGGGTCCATCTCCCACGGGCCATAGGGGACGATGCGGGCATCATGCCAGCCTTCGCCTGCGGTATAGTCCATCAGGAACATATGGTCGCTGAACTTTTTGCCAAAGCCGAGCTTGGACTCGTCCTGCGGTTTTTCTTTCGGATGGGTTGTTTTGGTGATTTTGATATCCAACATTTTTCGCACTCTCCCTTTATATTCAAGCGCACTGCCGCACAGCAGTGCGGGTGATGATTAAGCCTATTATAGCGCTGTAAAGCGGCAAGTGCAACCCCTTATTTACATTTTGTGAATTTTGTGTTGCGGAAAATGCAAGGACGGTTTTCCCCGGCTTTCCACCGTTTTCCACAGCGTGGCGGTTGAAACTGTGGAAAGTAAACGGTTGATTATCGTGGATTTTTCAGGTTTTCCGCTTTTTAACGGCTGCGAGTGGGGTGATTTTCCACAGTTTCCACGTAGTTTTCAACATTTCCACGGTGGATAACCCCTATACGCGGTGGATAAGTTGTGGCAAATATACGGATTGTGAATAAGGTGTGAACAGCAAAAAAAGGCGGCCTCCCCCCTCCGGGAAAGCCGCCCGCTAAAAACTATACGCTATCTCAATCCCTGCGCCGCAGGGCGAACATGACCAGACTGAACACCAGCATAAACGCTGCCAGCCCGCCGACGATCAGCAAAATCATCTGGAAAATCTTCACGTCAAACTTCGTCTGGAAGGTCTCCCGCGCGGTGGAAATGGCGTCCGAACCCGACGACACCGTCGACTCGGCATTGTTCGTCAGGCTGTCCGCTGCGCTCAAGGCTGCCTGGGCTGCGTCGGTGTCGCCCAGGGCAGACAGCGCATCGGAGAGCGCCTGCCCGCCCATGGCAACCAGGCGGTCGTTCGTGTCGCTCTTGATCTTTTCGCCGTTGACCGCGTCGGACAGATACTCGGCAAACAGGTCGGTGATGCCGCGCACAGCGGGGGCATACTCGTCCTTGATGGCCCAGCCCTGCACCGACCACATATCGTTCATATAGAACAGCAGCTGCATACCGGAATCGTCCATCAGGGCGCGGTATACGGCGTCGGCAAAGTCACTGCTGGAGGTATCCACCGTGCCAAAACTCAGCGAGATAAACTCCCTGGCGCGGTCGTAATCGGTCAGGTTGGCGTAGTAGCTGCGCAGCGCGTCGGCCAGGTCAGTGTCCTTCGTCACCTTGGAGCCGACTACCACCGAGTCCATGTCGGCCCGCAGGTCCTGGTTGCCGAAATAACTCGTCGAGCCGTCGTCGTCAATATTAAAGGTGGCGCGCATGGCGCTGGCATAGCCCGCTGCGTCGCTGGCCTGGCCCGCGTAGGCCTTGGCCATTTCCTGGCAGTCGCCGCCCCAGCTGCCGGTGATGGGAATGCCGTTGTAGACAAGGTTCATCGAGGCCAGCAGGTGCCCGAAGTCGATCTTCTCGCCGTTGGGCAGCGTGACGGTGTTTACAGACTGTAAAGCCACCAAGTCAGGGTCATTGCTGCTGACATAGCTCTCAAACTCCGGGTCGCGGGTACCGGCGGTCAGCTGCCAGATGGTGGTATTGTAGCTGCCGGTGCGGGTGTAGGCCAGCGTCAGCTCAATGGGGTCGGGCGTGTCGCTCTGGGATGCTGAAAAATCCCTTGCCAGCGCCTGCAGGCGGGAAAGGCGGTCGATGGTGGTATCGTAGTCGTCGGCGTGGACGGTCAGCGCCCCCGCACAAAATACCCCCAGCAGCAAAAACAGCATAGCCAGCAGGCGGGGCATACGGTTCGTGATAGAATGCGTAGTCAAGCACCTCCGGTAGTACACGGCAAAGCCGGGGCACACCGCACTTGCATCTGCGCCCCAGTAGGAAAATCTTGTTTTAACCAATTTGTAATCTTTAGTATACCACAGGGGATGGTGGTTTGTCACCACTTTTTTTGTGAAAGCTGTGTGCACAAAAATCGCCCCCATCCGATTGCGGCTTCGGATGGGGGCTTGGGGTATCGGTTTGTGTGAGGAGGAATCATGTTCCAGGATCATCGGTTGCGGCTCCGTGATCCTGTGCTTATAAGATACAGGATAACTGCTAAAAAACTATGATATGGGTATGAACAATTTGTAAATTGTCGACCGCTTAAATCACGTTGTATTCCTTCAGCAGCTTCTCCACCTCGGTGCCTTCGATCTTCTTCAGCACTTCCTTCATGGCAATCTTGCCGACCAGCGGCATCTCCATGTCGGTGATCTTGCGGCCGTCGCGCAGCTTGACCGTCGCGTCCAGCAGGCAGCGGATGTCATAGACGCTGCCCCAGACTTCGGGCACGCCGCGGTCTACATCCAGCAGGGTGTAGACAGCCTCCATGCCGGTGCGGATGGAGTACTCGGTCGTGAAGATCGTGTCGCGGGCGGTCTCGGCAAACTGGCCCAGGAACGCAAAGTTCACAGCGCCCTCGGGTACGATGTCGGGGCGGTCGCCGGCGGCGCGCGGCATAAAGAACGCGTCGATATACGGCATCATGCAGGGCACGGTGTTGGCGCTGTTGGTCGCCATATCCTCGATCTGATCCTCGGGCACGCCGATGTGGTAGAGCCACTCCATGCAGATCTCCTTGCCGGTGCAGTCGCGCATCGGCTTTTTGATATAGTCGCCCGGCTTGTCGGTGAACAGGCCGTAGACCCAGACGCAGAGCTGGTCCTTGGGCTGGTCGCGGAACTGCTGCTGGCGGTTCAGCGTCCAGCTGAGCAGCCAGTTGGAATCAGTGACCGTGACGATGCCGCCGGTGACGACCTTGCCGCTGAACGGGTCGCGCTTGCAGATCTTCTTGATATAGGGCACGATGCGCTGGTCCAGCGTCGTGATGGTGGCGCTCATCCAGTTGGACAGCTCGGGGTCATAGCAGAACTTGTCGGGATGGCCGAAGCTCGGGTCCTGCGCGGCGATCTTGCGCCACAGGTCCCAGCCGCCGCCCTCCTTCAGCTCGGGCTTGAACTCGGCGGGGGTGTTCTGGCTGCCGAGGGTCGAGTTCTCGACACAGCCGCCGTTCGTGATAAAGACGAGGTCGTTCTCGGTCAGGTCGATGCTGTCCTCCTTGCCGTCGTGCAGGATGTCGATGCGGGTGGCCTGCTTTTTGCCGCCGGCACAGTCGAAGGCGATGTTCGTGACCTTGGTGTCGTAGTGGAACTGAACGCCGAAGCCCTCCAGGTACTTGACCATGGGCAGGATCATGGACTCATACTGGTTGTAGCGGGTGAAGCGCAGCGCCGTAAAGTCGGGCAGACCGCCGATGTGGTGGATGTAGCGCTGCAGATAGCGCTTCATCTCCAGCGCACTGTGCCAGTTCTCAAAGGCGAACATCGTGCGCCAGTACATCCAGAAGTTGGAGTTCAGGACTTCGTCGTCGAAGAAGTCGGTGATCTTCTTGTCGTACAGCTTCTCATCGGGGGACATGAACAGGTTCATGATCTCCATGGCGGCCTTGTCGGACAGACCGAACTTGCCGTCGGTGTGGGCATCCTCGCCGCGGTTGCGGGTGGCGCGGCAGAGGCTGTAGTTGGGGTCGGCCTTGTTCAGCCAGTAGTACTCATCCAGAACGGTGTGGTTCTCGTCCTCGATGGAGGGGATGGAGCGAAACAGATCCCACATACACTCAAAGTGGTTGTCCATCTCACGGCCGCCGCGCATGACGTAGCCGATGTCCTGATATTTGTAGCCGTCGCAGGCACCGCCGGGGATGGGGTCCTTCTCCAGAATATGGACATGCTCGCCCTTCATCTGGGCGTCGCGCACCAGATAGCAGGCCGCGGACAGCGCCGCCAGGCCGGAACCGACGAGATAGGCCGATTTGCCGTCAACGTTGGCGGGCTTTTTGGGGGTGGCAAAGGCTTCATAGTTACCGCTGGAATAATACATAACGTACCTCCTGTAAGTGTATACGGCGGGGGTGGGTGCAGGGACCGATGCTCGTCATCGGCCTGCCCACGTGCCGTTTGTTGTTTGGTATGGCCTTAGTATACCCGGTAGGCGCACCGGTTACAATCAGCAAAAAATCCCCTTTGATAAGAATTTTATCAAAGGGGAGGGATTGTATAGATTGTGGCAGAATTGTTAAGGCGGCAGGGTGTAGGGCCGCCGTGCCCGTTTGCAGCTGAGCGAAGCCTTGCGGAAGGTGTAGGGGGCGGCGTCCCCGACGCCCCGCGGAGGTTGGCGGCGGCGAGAATAGCCCGGGAGGGGGTGGAACCCTCCCCTACAAATTCACTTCACGGGAGCTCGTGCGGCGGCCTGTCCTCAGGCCGCCGCACTTTGCTGTTACGGCTTTGTATAATAGACACTGCATATGCCATCTTTTAAAATGAGATATTTTAACTCATCGCCAGAACTGCTCGTCAGAGTGATATAATCTTTATCTCTGGTATAAGTGTAATTGTAGGTTTTGTTGTCGTCGGTATAATAAATGACATTTCCATCAGAAGAAAAGACGTATTTACTGGAATCATCCTTTTTTGACAGTGTGGCATCAAATTGATCGCCGCTGGGGATGCTTCCCCAATAGATGTATTCGATGTCAACGAGATGATTCTTATAAAAAGCGTATGTATCTTCCATTGAGGAAGTCAGAAGTGTTGTAGTTAAGACGATTTTTCCATCGTCATAAGTCCAGAAACCATCCATGTCGTAAGAACCCAAAAGAGAATAAGTGGCGGTCATATCGGGATTTAATTGAATGGTTGTGGCATCGTACCCATCCAGTATCGATGGCTGCTCATATGTACCCGAAATACGATGGATTTGAATGGTAGGGTAGAACTTGATAACGCCAAAAACAATGGCGGCTAAGATTATAAGAATTACAGCAGGCAGGGGAAAGGAACGCTTCTTTTGGGGCATGGCAGCGGCGGCACTTGTTTCTACAGAAGGAACATCGACCTTTGCGCCACAGTTCATGCAAAATGTGGCACCTTCGGTCAATGGCTTACCGCATTTAGGACAGTAATTCATAGAAAACTCCTTTTCAGCTGACTTCTTGGATAGACAGTTTTACATCGTGAATTTTTGAACTGGTCTTGTGCATGATGGAAAAGTCTTGTGTTTCACCGGGTCCAAGGCGGGAACCGTTTGTCCAGTCAGTTGTTACAACGTTATCAAAAATATCAAGGTATTCGGCTTTTATTTCATAATAGGAAATATCTTTGTCGCTTTTGTTAGTGACGGTTCCTTCGACATAGATATAGTTTCCGTCAACATAGTGGCGCCAACCAGAATTTATGCGCAAGTCGCTGGTAGTGGGAGTGTTCAGGTATTCTTCCCATTCTTTCTGCACGCGGGCTTCGTTCATGGCATCTTGCTGTGCAGTAAGTTTGTTGTGGTCGTTCCAAGCAAAACCTAGGAGAAATAGTACAAGCAGGCAAACCGCAATAATAATTGGAAGTTTTCGATTTTGTGTGGAAGGTGTGGGTTCAAGTTGTGAGCCGCATGTGGGACAAAAGACAACATCATCGGGATATTTTACAGAACACTTTTTACAACATTTCATAAGACTATTACCCTTTTATGCCGAGATAAGCAAGAACAGCCGCAAAGAAAATGCCTGTGGTACGAACCATTGTGGCATAGCCGAGGTATAACTCGCCGGAATATTGGTAATAGGCTTCCTCAAGCGTTTTGCCGCCGACAGATTCAATACTGGCAATATTAAGTCCCGCAGAGGAAATGGACGATGCCGCACTGAACGCAAAGAGGAGAACAATCGCGGCAAGGATAAAGTAAACAATTTTGAGAGAAGCGTGCGTTTTAGGAGCGGTAGGTGGGGTGATAGAGGGCGTGGGGGCAGATGCGTACTTGGGGGTGTCGACGATGGGAGAGGGAGCGGAAGGAATTTCCACGCCGCACTGTGGGCAGGTTTTAAAGGAAGAGTCGATTTCGGTACCGCATTTTGGACAAAACATAATAAACCTCCTAATTGTGAAAATAAATAGTATTTTCACATAAACTGTATTTATAGTATATATTTCGACAAAATAAATGTCAATAGGCTGTTCACTGCACCAAAAAATACTTATAGACTTTTTTTGAGGTGAATCGCCATGAATGAGATTACGCAGACGGTTGGGGGCAGAATTAGGGCGTTACGCAACCAACGGGGCATGACACAGGAAGAACTGGCAGAAAAAGCAATGCTTCATCCGACTTATATAGGGCAGGTAGAGCGAGGAGAAAAAAATCTGACCTTAACAAGTCTTGAAAAATTAATTTCCGCGTTGGGAGTATCGTTCGCGGGCTTGTTTGAGGACATGGAAACCACATCAAATCAGAAAAGCATAGCGGCGCAGTGTTATGAAATAGTGAGCCAAAAGACGCCGGAAAATCAAGAAAAAATATTGAATATCCTTTTACAGATAGACAGCATGACAAAATAAGAGCCGCTCGGTGCGAGCGGCTCTTATTTTATTAGTATATATTTGAAAACGAAAAAGGAATTGGCAAAGCCGCGGGCCGGCATGCCCGGCCCCTACAAGGCGGCGGTTTGCGGGTAGTTACTTATCGATCCGGCACGCCTCCAGACCCTTTGTAATATCCCCGTGGATAAGGGTCGACACCCGCTCCACCAGGGCGGCGGGGTCGTCCTTCATGCCGGTGCGGACCCATTCCAGCGTCAGGCCGACGAAGGCGTACTTGTAAAAGTTCGCAATGAACTCCTTGTCCTCGGGGCGCACGGTCATCCCGGCGGCTTTTTCCTCGACGACGCCGAACATTAAATCGTAGGTCAGGCGGTACAGGTAGTTTTCGATATGCTCGCGGCTGATGGAGTGGTAGACTTTCGTAACGAACACTTTGTCCTTCTGCACGGCCTGCAAGATCTGCAAAAAGCCCTGCTGCCAGGTGTCGTAGGTTTTCTGCCCGGCCAGCGCACGGGTGGCGCTCTCGATGCAGGCCCACTCGACCAGGTCGTAGATATCCTTAAAATGGTAGTAGAAGGTCATGCGGTTGACGCCGCAGTGCTCGGTCAGGTCGGTGACGGTGATCTTGTCCAGCGGCTTCTCGGCCAGCAGGTCTTTCAGCGACGCAACGAGCGCACGTTTGGTCATTTGGGACATGGGAGTCTCCTTTTATATAATGCGGTACGGCGGACGCGGGGCGTCGGGGACGCCGCCCCCCTACGGAAGCTGCTTTACATTATATAGGAAGATTATGAATTTTTAAACCCCGCAGCCTTTTTATACAGGGTGGTGACCCGCTCCCGGGGGGAGAAGGTAGTTGATGAGCAGTGCCACAATGACGCCGACGGCGGTGGATTCTGGCTCATCGGGTACTCCTTTGTTTGTTAAATAACAGACTAAGTATAAAATTTTTCTTGACTAAAACAGCATACCATGAAAACGCGGGCGGCGCAAGAAAAAATTGCTGACGCAGCCGCAAAAATGTGGTATAACGGTAGTATTGAATTAAAAAAAGGAAGTGTACCCCATGCCTGAAATGCTGGATATTGTTGACGAAAACGGCGTACCCACCGGCCGCAGCGTGCCGCGCACCGTTGCCCATGCCGAGGGGCTGCGCCACCGCACCAGCCATGTGTGGATCGTGCGGCGCAAAGCGGGCCGTGTGCAGGTGCTTTTGCAGATGCGCTGTGCGGCCAAGGATTCCTACCCAGGGTGCTACGATATCTCCTCGGCCGGGCATATCCCGGCGGGGGATGAGTTTGTCGGCTCGGCCCTGCGGGAACTGCGGGAGGAACTGGGCGTTGATGCCCGCGCTGAAGATTTGCACGAGTGCGGCCTGCGGCGGTTCCGTTTTGAGGCGGAGTTCCACGGTAAGCCGTTTAAGGACAACCAGGTCAGCAAGGTGTTCTGTTTGTGGCTGGATAAAGAGGCCGAGGATTTCAACGTGCAGAAGTCGGAGATCGACTATGTGAAGTGGTTCGATTTGGACGAGGCCATCCGCGCCGTGGACGAGGGGACGATACCGAACTGCATCTTTCCGGAGGAGCTGGGGATGGTGAAAGAGTTTGTCCAAAAGGCTTTTTCCCTGGGAGAAGCTGGCTGCGAAGCGGACTGATGAGGGGCGGCCTTGCCTGGCTGCGTCTTTGCGGGACGGTTGACCGAACGCGCCCCTCGTCCGGCCTGCGGGCCGCCTTCAGTCTACGCGCTAAGAGCCGCCTACGGCGGTTGCGCTCCGACACGTGCCTGCGGGCGCAGCCCCGCAGGGGAAGGCGGGGGGACTTTTCTGTTGGCACCACCCGTGTTGCAAAATACGCAATTTTGTGTTGCTTACCCGGGAAAACCATGCTATAATACCCATAGCGGCGCTGTGCATACATACACGCCTGTATATTTTTGCAAGCACCGTCTGCATAAATGTATAACTATTCGGCAACCTGCCTAAAACAAAGCCAAAAGTAGAAAATCCTTTGGCGGGTTTGCCTCTTGCAAAATGTATAAAAGAGTGTATAATATACAGCAATGAATGAATAAATATTCAAGACACACAGCAAGCAACAGCACCCTGCGGGTCTTGGCAAATACGGAGAGGGGAATTTCATCATGAAAAAGGATAAGAAAGATATCAAAAAGGTAGTTCTGGCATACTCCGGCGGTCTGGACACCTCCATCATCATTCCCTGGCTGAAGGAAAACTACAACAACTGCGAAGTCGTCGCTGTCTCCGGTGACGTCGGCCAGGGCACCGAGCTGGACGGCCTGGAAGAGAAGGCCATCAAGACCGGCGCTTCCAAGCTGTACGTCCTGGATCTCAAGAAGGACTACGTCGAAAACTACATCTGGCCCTGCCTGAAGGCTGACGCCAAGTATGAGGATTACCTGCTGGGTACCTCCCATGCGCGTCCCTGCATCGCCGCCGCCCTGGCGGAGATCGCCAAGAAGGAGAACGCCGACGCCATCTGCCACGGCTGCACCGGCAAGG
>ERZ1034984.3879-NODE-3879-length-10315-cov-9.411404_pt1 | contig 10315 bp, 8 predicted proteins | sample MGYA00520589_ERZ1034984 | MGnify/ENA primary metagenome ERZ1034984 (study PRJEB33766, sample SAMN09781790) | gut metagenome | biome: gut microbiome | host: Homo sapiens | place: Madagascar | study: EMG produced TPA metagenomics assembly of the PRJNA485056 data... | reverse complement strand
TTAATACATAAATATAAAGTAAGCAATGAAAAGGATTTGGATTTTTCTGATGGCGATGCTCTGCATCGTTTCTTTTACAGGTTGTGATAAGACAGACGAACCTAACGGACCAGATATTGACTATGACAATCTGTTCGATAGGACTTATACAATTAACGATGATGGCTGCTGTGTGCTCGAAAGTTGCGAGCCAACAAGAGCTACAGTTATTGAGGATGAGGTAAAGGGATATGGATGGAAAGTCATTGGCATATATGAAGTTCAGAATGACGGCAGGCTTTCACAGAAAGATTATCGCGAAACAGTTCTTGGTGGAGGATATGTAGATTACTGGTTTGAGTCAGACAGTCGGCTTGTCGGTTTCCGCCATGGTGACACCCCAGGCAAATTCTATAATAAGACAACGTGGCGCTACGATGCTACAAAGGGTTTCATCATGCGTGGCACAGAAAGCGAAAGTTTGCAAAACCGCTATATGCAAGTGCTGGCTTTGGCCACTCTCCAAGGAAAGGAATTCTATATGTACACCATGCAAAATATTGGTGTCAAATCCGACGAGCATGGTAATCAGAAACCTTTTTATGGCATGGTTGTCTATCAACGCATGACCGACAATGAACTTGCCAAAATGAAGAAAGCATACGATTATGATGCAAACTTTGATTTTACCGGTGCCGTTCCTGACGACTGCAAGTTCCGTGTAAGTGCAAGATACTACAACCCTGACGATTTTGAAGAAGGTACCAACGGAAGTGTCATCGTCGCTTTTGGAAATGTAGAATTCTCACTGACCGACCATCTCGGCACGGCAATGCTTCCAAACCCAGCATTGGAATATTTCGACTCCATCGTTTGGAGAGCCAACGACAGAATTGTTCCAGACAGATATGTCATACACCGCAGCAATCAGAGCAAGGCGCAGACTGTCCTGACATGGACTACCCGTTTCTTCTATACGAACCCAAACCTGACCACATACTTTGAGGGTTACAAGAAAGGTCGCATCGTCTATACATACACGATGCACCACGACATCTACTTCGACAAATTCTTGTGCTTCGATTGGGGAAAGTTTTCGATGAGCAAGCCAAGAGAGTTTACTGCTACATGTTTGCTTGACAAAAGCCGGAGTTTCACCGTTTACGAACCAAGGACATACAACAATGATATGAACAAGGTGTATGCCGAACTGCGCTACAATTCCGAAGAAAAAGGCAAGGGCAACGATATTGCCATCCTGGAAAAGGAAATCAGTGAACTAACGGAACTTATGATTAACCATTATGGCAAGGGAACCGAAGTAGGTAAGCAGGTAGATCATTACCGCACCTTATTCAAGGCTCTTCCTGAAAAAGCGCATATTATTACATATTGGGCAACTGCTGATACAAGAATTGCACTTGTTCTCAATCGCGACGATGCAGACTCCAAGAATGATTACTATTACGTTCATGCTGAACCAGTTCAACAATAACAAAGCAATCCATTCACAACTGGAGGTTTTATCCGCAAAATAGTTGATGGAACGAATCGCTATAGTATAGTGGTGAATTACATTATAGTATTTGGGTAAAAGCCCTGCCTACTGCAGCGATGTTATGTAGATGTAATATATACAAAAAAACTTCCGTAGAAACTGACTCCCTGGTTTGATTGTCAGTTTCTACGGAAGTTGTCCGTTTATTATAGTCTGTCTGTATTAGAGCAGAGCGTCGAACTTCTTTCTGAGGTCGCCTTCTGTGATGGCACCTACGTGCTTGTCAACGAGCTCACCACCCTTGAAGAAGAGGATTGTGGGGATGTTGCGGACGCGATACTCGATGGTTACGTCGTCGTTAGCCTCTACGTCGCACTTGCCTACAACGATCTTGCCGTCGTACTCCTCAGCGAGCTTTGATACGATAGGAGCGATCATGCGGCAGGGACCGCACCATGTTGCCCAAAGGTCAACTACCAATGGCAGTTCGCCATTCTTGTACTGCTCGAGATTCTCTGTTGTAATCTGTACTTCCATTTTCTTGTAATTTTTAGTTTTGTTATGTTATTATAGACTCGATTATTACCAATATATATTATTTATCATCAAATATTATGCCAAGCGTCGGCGCGTCAGTTGATGGCATATCTGACAGTCTCGTGTTCCTCCGTCTCGTTGTTGAGGTCGTCAAGGAAGTTGAGGAGCTTCTTGCTCGGGTCGATGGTGGTGTTATGGCTCAGCAGCGTGAGGTCTGTGTTGTGCTCAGAGTCGTGGATGTTGAAGTAGAGCGGCACGTTGCCGGGATTGCTCTTGAGCAGCACCTCCAGGTCGTTCATGCGCGAGTTGTGGAGCAGGGTGGAGTCGATGTAGATGGTGAACCTCTCTATGCGCTTGTCCTTCACGTCGTTCATGAATTCCACGCTCTTGATTACCAGCTCCAGGCTGTTGGGCGCGTTGGCAAATCGCTGTCGCATGGTGGCTGTGATGTATACGATGTATTCCTCCTTCAGCATGTGCTGCCACTTTGTCCATTCGTCGCCGAAGAGCGCCAGCTCGCCCTGACCGTTGAAGTCTTCGATGGTGACGATGCCGAACGGCTTGTTGTTCTTCGTGAATCGTGACGTCACGGACGATACGATGCCTCCGAAGGTCAGCTCCGCCGTCTTTGCCAGTTCCTGCTTGTCCATGTCTCGTGTGAGCTGGTCGCAGCGCAGGTTGCACATCGAATTGAGCACCACGCTGTATTCGTCCAGCGGATGCGCGGAGAGATAGATGCCCACGAGGTCGCGTTCCTTCTTCAGCAACTCTATGGTGCTCCACTGTTCAGCCTCTGGCGGCTTCGGTGTGGCTATCTCCACTCCTCCCATATCGCCGAAGAGCGAGTTCTGCATCTGGTTTTGCTCCTGCTGATAGGTCTGTCCGTAGCGCAGCAGTATCTCGATGAACGTGCCTTTCGGAGTCTCGCCGAAGTAGCTCTCGCGACGTATTCCGAAGTTGTCAAGTCCTCCGCTCAGAGCGAGCGACTCGAGCGCCTTGCGGTTTACGGCAGAGAGATTCACGCGCTGCACAAAGTCGTAGATGTCCTTGTAAGGTCCGTTCTTCTCGCGTTCCTCGATGATGTTGATGGCAGCGGCGTCGCCCATGCCCTTTATTGCTGACAGTCCGAAGCGTATCTCGCCCTTCTTGTTGGCTGAGAACTTGCGCTGACTCTCGTTGACGTCAGGTCCGAGGCAGGGTATACCCATCGCCTGACATTCTGACATGAGCTTCGTGATTTTTGTGATGTCGCTGATGCATCGGCTCATGTTGCCCGCCATAAACTCGGCAGGATAGTGCGCCTTGAGGTAAGCCGTCTGGTATGCCACCCACGAATAGCACGTGGCGTGCGACTTGTTGAAGGCGTATGACGCGAATTTCTCCCAGTCTGCCCATATCTTCTCCAGCACCTTCGGGTCGTGTCCGTTCTTTTTTCCGCCTTCGATGAACTTTGGTTTCATGGCGTCTACGATGGCTTTCTTCTTCTTACCCATCGCCTTACGCAGGGCGTCTGACTCGCCTCGGGTGAAGTTGGCAAGCTGTCGGGAGAGGAGCATCACCTGCTCCTGATATACTGTGATGCCGTACGTGTCCTTCAGATACTTCTCCATGCAGGGGATGTCATACGTTATCTCCTCCTTGCCGTTCTTACGTGCGATGAAGGAGGGGATGTAGTCCATAGGTCCCGGACGGTAGAGGGCGTTCATGGCGATGAGGTCCTCGAAGACGGTAGGCTTCAGCTCGCGCAGGTATTTCTGCATACCGGCCGACTCGAACTGGAACGTACCGATGGTCCGTCCTTCCTGATAGAGCTTGTATGTCAGCTCGTCGTCGATGGGGATCGTGTCGAGATTGAGCGTAAATCCGTGTGTGAGGCGTATGTTCTCCACCGTCTCCTTCATGATGGAGAGCGTGGAAAGTCCGAGGAAGTCCATCTTGATGAGGCCCGTCTCCTCGATGACGTGTCCGTCATACTGCGTGGCGAGGAGCTTGTGTCCGGGGTCCGACTTGTCCTCAGCCGTTGACACCGGCACCCAGTCGCTGATGGCGTCGCGGCAGATGATGGTGCCGCAGGCGTGGATGCCCGTTCCGCGGACGGTGCCCTCCAGCATCTTGGCGTACTTTATGGTGTTGGCAAGTCGCGGGTCGGCGCTTGCCTCCGCCTCCTGCAGCTCCGGCACTTCGCTGATGGCGTTGGGCAGATTCATCTTCTTGCCGTCCTTCAGCTTGTCGGGTATGGCCTTGCACAGGCGGTTAGATACGTCGAGAGGCAGCTTCTCCACACGTGCCACGTCCTTGATGGAGTTCTTCGTCGCCATCGTGCCGTAGGTGATGATGTGCGCCACCTTGTCGTGTCCGTACTTGTCCTCCACCCATTCGAGCACCTTTCCGCGTCCGTCGTCGTCGAAGTCGGTGTCGATATCAGGGAGCGAGATACGGTCAGGATTGAGGAATCGCTCGAACAGAAGGTCGTATTTTATAGGGTCAATCTTGGTGATGCCGAGGCAGTAAGCCACAACGGATCCGGCTGCCGAACCACGTCCCGGACCTACCATCACGCCCAGTTCGTCCTGAGCGGAATTGATGAAGTCCTGCACGATGAGGAAGTATCCCGGGAAACCCATGGTCTTCATGATGTGCAGCTCAAACTTGACGCGCTCCGACACCTCTTCGGGCAGCGGGTCGCCGTAGAGTCGCTTGGCTCCGTCGTAGGCAAGCTTTGCCAGATAGTCAGCCTCGAACTTAATTCGGTAAAGCTTGTCGATGCCTCCGAGCTTCTTAATCTTGCTCTCGGCTTCCTCCTGTGACATTATGTCATTGCCGTTTTCGTCCGTGGTGAACTCGCGGAAAAGCTCCTCCGGCGTGATGCGCTTGCGCGTGTCTTCCTCCGTGCCGAACTCTTTGGGGATGGGGAAGAAGGGCATGATGGGGGAGTGGTCGATGGAGTAGAACTCCACCTTGTCAAGAATCTCAAGCGTGTTGGAGAGAGCTTCGGGCACGTCGGCGAACACTTCGTTCATCTCCTCGCGCGTCTTAAACCATTCCTGCTTCGTATAGAGCATGCGGTTGGGGTCGTCGAGGTCCTTTCCGGTGGCAAGGCAGAGCAGGTGGTCGTGGGCTTCGGCGTTGTCCTGATTGACAAAGTGGCAGTCGTTGGTGCAGACCAGCTTGATGCCGTATTCCTTAGCCAGCTCCATCAACACCTTGTTGGCTTGCTGCTGCAGCGGGAAGGTCTCGCGGTTGGCACGCTGATGCGGGTCGCGCACCTCGTGGCGCTGAAGCTCTAAGTAGTAGTCGTCGCCGAACAGATTCTTATACCATTCAATGGCTTCCCTTGCTCCTGCTATGTCGTTCTTCAGAATCTTCGCCGGCACCTCGCCGGCTATACATGCCGAGCAGACGATAAGGTCCTCATGATACTTCTCCAGGTCCTCGCGGTCAGTACGCGGACGCATGTAATAGCCGTCCACCCATGCGCGAGACACCAGCTTGATGAGGTTCTTATATCCGTTGTAGTTCTTGGCGAGGACGATGAGGTGATAGCCGCCCATATCGCCTTTCTCCTTCACACGGTCCGACTTTTTGCGGTGTGCCACGTACATCTCGCATCCGAAGATGGGCTTGAACGGCTCCTTGCCCTCCTTCTTCAGCTTACCGTTCACCTTGTTGCAGTAATTGAACAGCTCTTTCACGCCGAACATATTGCCATGATCGGTTATCGCCATACCGCGCATGCCGTTGGCAATGGCCTTGTCGACGAGCTTCTCAACGGGCGACTGGCCGTCGAGGAGAGAGTAGTACGTGTGGACGTGCAGATGTATGAAGTCTTCCATGTGTGGTGTGTGATTTTGTATAAATTGGAAATCAAAGTTAGCCCTTATTGCTGAGACAACCAAAAGAATAGTAGAAAAATTTGTCATTTCCGTAAAAAAAACTTACCTTTGCAAAGATAAAAAGGGCGCTTCTTGCTCATATGTTTTTCCGTATGCGCCGCATCCTTAACTATCGAAACCTCTATTTACTCACATCTATTATAAAAATAGCATCCTTATACATTCCCCGCTACTATGATAAAAAATATAAAGATAAAGAAACTTAAGAAGATACGACTTCATCGTGAAGGAACGGACACGCTCATTTATGGCTTCATTTTCATTGCCGCAGTGGCGCTGTTGCTATGGCGTTTTGTGGACGTGAAGGCTCCTTTCTGGTGCTTCCTCGCCATAATGGGCACGGTGTATGGCATAGTGATAAACTTTTTCCGCTGCCCCATCCGTTACTTCCCGGAGGAGAACACTGAGAAAATAGTTGTGGCTCCGGCTGACGGACGCGTGGTGGTTATTGAGGAAGTGGAGGAGAATACGTACTTCCACGACCGCCGTATTATGGTGAGCATCTTCATGAGTCTGTTCAATGTACACGCCAACTGGTTCCCCGTAGACGGAAAGGTGACGAAGGTGGAACATCACAACGGCAACTTCCATAAGGCTTGGCTCCCGAAGGCAAGTGAGGAAAACGAACACGCAGACGTGGTGATCACCACTCCCGAAGGAACGGACATCCTCTGCCGACAGATTGCCGGCGCCGTGGCTCGACGCATCGTCACCTACGCAAAGGAGGGGGAGGAATGCTACATCGACGAGCACCTCGGATTCATCAAGTTCGGCTCACGTGTGGACGTGTTCCTGCCGCTCGGAACGGAGATTTGCGTAAAGATGGGCCAGGCCACAACAGGCGACCAGACAATTATCGCAAAGCTTAGCTGACAACAGACTGACTTTTAATAAATTCAATACAACAAACTTCGAATTATGGCAAACATAATCACACGCATTATCCCCAACACCCTAACTTGTGGCAACCTCGTATCGGGCTGCATTGCTACAGTCTTTGCCCTCTCAGGCGACGCTCGGATGGCATTGTTGTGGATTATCGCAGGAGCCGTGTTTGACTTCTTCGACGGTATGAGCGCACGCCTTCTGAATGTCAGTTCGCCTATAGGCAAGGAGCTTGACTCGCTTGCCGATGACGTGACCTTCGGTGTGGCTCCGGCAGCCATCATCTTCCGTGAGCTTCAGACGCTGGAATGTCCTGACTTTCTTGCGCCAGTGGCAGAATACTTGCCCTATTTCGCTTTCGTTATGGCGGCTTTCTCTGCCTTGCGTCTTGCCAAGTTTAATCTTGACACACGCCAGACCACATCGTTCATCGGTCTGCCTACGCCAGCCAACGCCCTGTTCTGGGGCTCATTGCTGGTATCGCGTGCCGACTGGTTCGAGTCGTCTCCGCTTATGGTGCCCGTGCTTCTGGTGATGATTTGTTTCAGCAGCTGGCTCTTGGTGGCTGAGATTCCGATGTTCGCGCTGAAGTTCAAGCATTGGGGATGGAAAGAAAACGAGTTGCGTTACACTTTTATCGTCTTCTCCGCTGTTATGATTTTTTTCTTCGGCATTATCCAAAGCTTCTGGATGATAGTGGCGTGGTACTTCATCGTTTCGTTGTGTTCGAACATGATGACAAAGAAAGCGCAAGCCTAACGTTTATTGCTCATGTGCTTTAACGTTATGGCATGGTATTTGATTTAAGATATTCGGAAGTATTAATCAAATCATTTGTATAATCAAAAACGAATATTATGTCGGTATTTGCACTACTAATAAAATATCTGTTCATCGTCTTCATTCTCGTCGCCTTCTTCGTAATAGGAGTGGTGGCGTATTTCCTCCATCGTGTACGTAATGCTGCACGACGCTTCGCCAACGGCGGAATGGGAGGCGGACGTTCTTCTGCCGCCAATAACGGTACGTACGGCTCGGCTTCTTCGTCGTCCTCGTCTACGTCTTCTTCTGCAAACAATACTGGCAGCAACGGTAATGCAGCAGGAAGCAGCAGACCGGTATCGGGCGATATCTACGATTCGCGTTCGCCTCGTGAGGCTAACCGCAAGATATTCGCAAAGGACGAAGGCGAATACGTTGACTTTGTGGAAGAATAAAGAATATATCAGAAATACATTTATATAAAACAAAAACGCCCTGCAAAGGTAAATCATAACCTTTGCAGGGCGTTTTCTATTTAGGAGTTGTGAGCTTCTCTACTCCAACACAACCTTTCTTGCCAGCAGACAGGCTCCGGTTATGCCGCCACGCTCGCGTAGCTTGGAGAGGCAGAGGCGTGTGTCCTTGTTGACAAGGTTGAGCGAATACTTTCTTACTGAAGTCAGAACGGACTGGAGGAGGAAGTCGCCTGTGCGTGCCATCACGCCACCGATTACCACGAGTTCGGGGTTGAAGATGTTGATGAGGTTGGCGACGGTCTCGCCGAGGTTGCGTCCTATCTTCTCTATGACGTCTATGCAGAGCGGATCCTCATCGTTGATGGCGTCAATGATGTTGTCGAGCGTGAAGATGTCGCCTTCCTTCTTTGTGAGGATTGACGATTCGCCTGCCTCGATACGCTGCTTCACAATACGCTGAAGAGCGCTTCCCGAAGCTTCCGTCTCCAGACAACCCTTCTTGCCGCAATGGCAAAGGATGTCGTTGTTGAAGACGTGCATGTGTCCTATCTCGCCGGCAAATCCCGAACGGCCTCTGTAGAGTTCGCCATCGATGATGATGCCCAGTCCGAGTCCCCAACTGTCGTTGATGAAGAGCACGTCCTTCTCGCCGCTCACCATTCCCTTCATATACTCTCCGTAAGCGAAGGCACGGGTGTCGTTCTCAATGCTTACGTTAATGTTTATCTTCTCTGAGAGAGTGTTGGTGAGAGGACTTTCGAGGAAGTTGTATAATGTGTGTGAATAGCCGCTCTCAGAATTGACGCGTCCGGAGATGCAGAATGTGACGTTAAGAATCTTGTCGTGCTTCACTTCCGTCTTTTCGATGAAGTTCTTCACGAGCGTGCACAGTTCGTCAATGGACTCCATCGTGTTGTTAATCAGACAAGGCACGTTGTCGTCCAGTTCTATAAGGTCGCCTTGGAAGTTCATAAGTCCGAGGTTAACGAAATTCTCCTTTATCTCGACACCGACGAAGAATCCCGAGTCGGGGTTGAGTCCGTAGAGTATAGGTCTGCGTCCTTCTCCTGTTTCCTGCTTTCCGTATTCGTTTACGTAGCCCATATTCTGCAGCTCGCCCACAGCTTTGGTGATGGTCGGGATGCTGAGGTTTATTTCTTTCGCAAGTTCTTGGATGGTGGAATTACCGTTGGTTACGAAATATTTCAGGATTTTCTTTTTAAAGCAAACATTCTTCTTGTCGCCGTCAAGGTTAAAAGTGTTGAGCATAAGGTTTATTCTCCTATTATATATAAAGGTATTACCGGGGTTAGTTTGTTTTATGCAAAGTTACTGAAAATTGCTTTAAGCTACAAGTTTTGTGGGTAAAAATATAGCGGCAAGGTATAGACTCACGTCTACCTTGCCGCTTCGATTGAAATAACAACACTAATATATAAAAGGTATGAAATGTGCTTTATTATAATAGCTGTTGCTTAAGATCTTTGGTTAGATCTTGCTGATGATGCCGAGCTTGGATGCCTCAAGGAACTTCACGATGCTGTTGATTTCTTTTCCTGGAGGAACCTGCTCCTTAATCTGGTTGATGGCATCAAAGACGCTTGTCTGTCCGTGGAACACCAGACGGTATGCGTTGGCGATGTGGCTGATGACCTTCTCAGTTGTTCCAGACGACTGGAGGAGAGTCTCGTTAACGCCAGCGTAGCGTACAGGGTTGTCGGTTGCGACGATAAACGGGGGCACGTCCTTCGAGATACGTACACCGCTGGTAACCATAGATGCACCGCCGATGCGAACGTTTGAGTTGATGATGACACCAGATGAGAAGATTGCAGCGCTGTGAATCTCGCAGTCGCCAGCCACCTTCGTACCGTAACCGAACGTCACGTAGTCGTCAATCTTTGTGTCGTGTGAGATATGAACGCCCTCCATGAAGAAGTTGCGGTTGCCGATGCGTGTCTCACCGTCCTTGAATGTGGCGCGGTTGACCACCACATTCTCACGGAAGATGTTCTCGTCGCCGATGACGAGGCGTGTCTCGTCGCCCTTGTAGTTGAAGTCCTGCGGCTCCGCACCGAGCACGGTGTTCTGATATACCTTGTTGCCACGACCCATAACGGTGCCCTTCATGATGCTCACGTAGGGGAAGATGATGCAGTCATCGCCGATAACCACGTCGTCCTCTATGTATGCGAACGGGTAGATTGTGACATTCTTGCCAATCTTTGCGCCCGGGGCTATGTATGCTTTATCACTAATCATAATTAATCTATTTACAAGTTACG
>ERZ1034984.3872-NODE-3872-length-10329-cov-3.997275_pt1 | contig 10329 bp, 5 predicted proteins | sample MGYA00520589_ERZ1034984 | MGnify/ENA primary metagenome ERZ1034984 (study PRJEB33766, sample SAMN09781790) | gut metagenome | biome: gut microbiome | host: Homo sapiens | place: Madagascar | study: EMG produced TPA metagenomics assembly of the PRJNA485056 data... | reverse complement strand
GCATCAACCCACGAAAAATCGTTCATTCTCTTTGCTGCAAGATAGGTAAACTGTGCTAAAATCGGCAGCGTCTGTTCTGTCAGCAGAACCGAACCATCCCGTTTGACCATTTTCGCCGGCGTTCCGTCATCAAGTGAACCGTCCAAAAGTCCTCTGACTGTTCCCTCAATATAATCAATTTTATCATCCGGCAGTGAACAACAGATAAAATATGCGTCCCAATCCCACAAGTCCTGATATTCCGCACCGGGGACAACAAATTTGTATTTCATATCTCCAACCGGCTCTCTCAGGCACTGTTCAACCTCCTTGCTCAAATACGCCTTTACGGTTTCAAGTGCCGCCTTATCATCCGTGATCTTCGAAACGTCGATATTCCCCTTTGTTACCAAATTTTCATGTGCATGTTCATTATCAAAATATACGTCCCAATATTTCATTTTTTATCTCCTTTCCGTGCTCAAAGCACATTCCCATTTAAAAGTACCTGACTGTTTGTTCCATAGAAAACATCGTCCCGACCTGAAATCATCTTCAAGAAATCCTCCATTTTATCCCATTCATCAAAAACATCCAGCTCATACGCATGTCCCCATATATAAAATATTTGCGGCTCTTCGCTCTTTAAAGCAAAAAACTTTTCTGCAAGCTCCGTCATTTTTTCAAAGCCGCCATCCTCCCCAAAGCTGTGCACAGTGGGATTAAAACGATAAAGATTATCCTGCTTTGAAAAACGATAAGTCGATGTAATGGTTCTGGCAAATTGAACTCCTGTATGCTTTTGAATAATTTCGGCAACCCGATCATCATTATTCACGCCTCCGCAAGGATATGCCATTCCTGTCACTTCATACCCCACCAATTCGGAAAGATTCAACCTGTCCTGCTCAACCTGGCGGATTACTTCTTTTTCATCCAAATTCGTTAGATTCTCATGGGTGAGCGTATGTACCGCCACCTCATGATTTTTATAAATCTGCGCAACCTCCTCCGGCTTGTTTTTAAAATGCGTTACTCTTTTTCCGTACACATCAAGATAGGCATCCACCCCCAATTTTTCCGAATTAATATTAAAAGTCCCTTTAACTCCGTATTTATCAAAAAGCTCAATAAGACGAATATCCTGTGTTACAGCATCGTCATAACTGAACGTGATGGCTTTATTTTTTCCGTCAAACATTCGCATCCCTTCTTTCATAAAATTTCTATTGTATCCCTTATTATACACTGTAATGATGTTTTTACAAGATAAGATTTTTATGTTTTATGTCGCTTTTTTATGTTTTTATGTAAGTAAAAAACGCAGTGTATTGAATGACACTGCGCTTTTGTTTTATCATAACGTAACGTTTCTAATATTGTTCTCTGATAGTGTCCGCCACCTCTTTATATTGCCAATACAATGACACTATTTTTTGTCTGTCCGAAATGCTGTCCTTCATTTCCGTCCGCAATGCACTAAGCTTACTGCTGCACTCGTCAAGAAAATCCTGACTCAAACGTCCCTCGGAAAACTCTATCCATTTGTCCGCACTGTCAAGATAGATTCCCAGCCAATATTGAGCAAAGTAGGCGTCATTCATATATCCTATACTTTCGCGGTTGTCCATAGCATTTTGGAAAATATAGTTTTTATTATTCGGAATCAATTGAACTCTTTGCCGAATCGCTTCAGCATTGGCACGAATCCCCGAATTGTCAGCAATCGTCTTTGCATTTTCCGTCATCGCGCCGGGAACAAAAATTTCCGGTTCGGTATATTGAATCGAATCCTTATTGCTTGAACCGTTGGTATTCTTTACTGATGTCGTATAATTATTCTGTACCGTACAATCATTAGTGTCCCCCGTTACAAATACTGAGAGCGGAACATCGTCCAAAACATTGTCCTTTACAGTAATTCCTGCCGTTCCGGAATCCAGATAAATTGCCGCCAGATGATTGGCTTGTCCTACAATATTATTCCCACTGATTACTGTCCCCGGTTGCTGTCCAAGCGTATAAATTCCGCCGCCATCAAAACAGGTCTGCATACAATTGGTTATTTTATTTCCGAAAATCAGATTATCGTGACATGTTTTGGAGGTTTTATTCTGATTCCACCCCCAACCAACACAAATCCCCGAATACGGCACATCTTCAATTTCATTGTTCATGACCGACAAACCGCTTGTATAATATGCCTGAATCCCCGGCGCGCCATAATTCACAAGTCCAATCCGCGAAATATAGTTATTGTCGATTGTGTTATTCTTACAGGTCTGTACAATCGGTGCATATTCCATGCTTTCATTAATAATTCTGACATTGGCAAGGCAGGTATAGCTGTTTTTTGCAAAACGCACATATCGGTATGGTGTGCTGTCTGAAATCGGCAAAATATAAGTGTTGCCTTTGGTTTCTGTATCATCCGATATTACACCAATCTGCGTATAGGTGCTGAAGTCCTCTGTATCGGAAACCAGAATCCGCACTCCCTTAAGATCGCCCTGCAATCCCGTTTTTCCGTTGTCGGTTCTTGAATCAATTTCTATTCTGTCAATTTCATACGGTTCATCCAGATCAATCTGCCACCAGCAGGCTCCGTCCGGAGGCGACCATAAGCTATTTGTATTGCAGTCGATTGCATGCTCCGCATAGGCATTCGTGCCTGCATTGGATTTTGTTTTCTTGTTCCCGACAAGATTTTTTCCTTGATATTCGATGTCCTCGCATACCTGATATAGTGTCCCCACGGTCATAGCGCTGTCGGCAATATCACAAAAAGTATTCTGAGAAAAATTACAGTCATACACTCCTTCATACAGTCCGATGCCGACCGCTCCCATATCCCGAATCAGGTTATTTTCAAAAGTAATATTTTCCGCAAAATTCATCATAATTCCGGCAGTGCTGACCATAGCGCCATATCGGCTTCGTTCTGTCACTGTTCCATCCGCAACAATCATCTGTGCCTGGTCATTGAGCAAGCCGTATTCCGCCGGCTGATACCATGTCACATTTTCAAAAGTAAATCCGCTGAAACTAATATTCTTAACTTTATGATATGCATCACTTCCCCGTAAATCAATCAGCGTTTCAAGAACCGGGATATGCACTTGCGCCGTTTCCATATTCTCGCCCTCGCGCGGGATATAATAAATGATCCCATCGGTTCTGTCATAATAAAATTCCCCGGCTTCATCCAGCTCCTCAAACGCATTTTCAATCCAAACATGATGGTTGGAATACATATGATGTTGTACCTTTGAATTTGCCGTGTTCATCGCAGATTCCGATACGGTAAATTTACTGGCGTTTTCTTCCGCTTCAATATTTTCAACATTCATCAGATAGGATTTCCAGCCGCTCGAAAAATGCAGTTGTATATCCGATTGATTATGATAGTCCACATACTTGATGTCATCTATTGTGACACCCTCAGCCGTCATTCCGTTAATCGCCACCATTTCACGGCTTTTTGCGCGAACCGCACTTGTGCCATTTACCGACATCTGTCTGACCGGCTTATCGGTTTTATATGCCGCACAATAAATCTTATCGTTATATTTTTCCCAGCCGCTCACCACATCTGCACCCGAAAAGCTCACATCACCGCCCGGGCTTAACCAATTCACCCGATACCCATTGCTGCCGCTGTCCGCTTCGTCAAAACGAAGCGTATCGTCTGCATAGTAGCAGCCTTTTTCAAAATAGACATTAATATCCTCTGTCATATTTTGATTCAGCGTGCGAACCTCTTGCTGTGCGCGTTTCGGGGTTTTGTATGGACTGAATCGGGTGCCTGTCCCCTCATCACTGCCATCCGTAGAAACATAGATGTCATTGTTCGGTACGCGGTATTCAATATTATCAGCAATCGGCTTATCATTGTCCTGCCATATAAAAACCTTGTAAGTGTCACCCCTTTGCGCTTCAACGGAATCAGACAGCCGTATGTTCAGTCTTGCTCCTCCGTTCGCCGCGGCGGTTTGTGTATCGGTCTTGATTTTGGTTAAATCCCCCGCTCTATTATATTTTGCATAAAACATCATGACCGTAACCGACATTTCTGTATGATTGATAATATCCGCATTGATCCGAGCCATTTCTTTGCCAGCAATATTTTCGCACCGGTTTCCGGATTCATCCCAAAAAGAAATATTATCCGCATAAATCGGGGACACCGTATCAAGCTTTTTTTCCAGAACTAAAGTGATTCCGGATACATTACAGCTGCCCAAACCGGAAATGGTAAGAACCGCCTTGCCTTGCATCAGCGTAATATCTCTTATTATTTCTCTTTTTGTTTTGATATCACTGCTTGTTCCCGGTGTACATTCGTATTTGTAATTGTTGTATGTGACCAATGATTTGGCATTTACGGGCGTTCCCTGATAATTCAACAGAACCTTATATTTTCCGTTTTCGGGAATATCAAATTCATAGGAAGCCGCCGTATTGTCATAGAAATACCATCGGTCTCCGTTATCACCACCAGATGGTTGCTCCGTCCAATCCTTAACTCCTTTATAAATCTGAGTTTCTTCCCTTTTTAAAATCAGCTCAAATCCGCTTACGATTCCGCCCTTAGAGGTTTGAAATTTCAGTTTTCTTGCTCCGCTATTGAAATAGATCTGATCCGAAACAAGAACATTTTCTTTTTCTTCTCCGCTATTCCATGCTCCAAACACCTTACTGCCATCTGCCGTAACGGTAAATACAGAATCCCCTACAAGATTATGCTTCGTGATTCTTAATTCATAAATTCCGTTCTGCGGAATATCAACGGTATATTCCGCCCATCCGCTGTCATAAAAGTACCAGTCGTTTCCGGAATCTGCCCCATTTGCATACGCGTCCGCATTTTTTGCCTCCCATGACAGCACATTATCCTGTGCCGCTGCCGGCAATATACTAAAGCTCGCCATGAGCACCATGATTAATATAATACAGATATTTCTTTTCATTATTGTCCCCTTTATTCTAATATAGGTCTGTTATGTATCCATCGGATTATGGTTTACCCTCCGCAAAGTAATTCTTACGGTTGTCCCTTGATCCTCTGTACTGGTTATATCAAAGCCGCAATCGCTGCCATAATACATTTCAATACGTTTTCTCGCATTCTTAAGTCCAAAACCGCGCTTTCGCCTTTTGAAATTGCCCTCCCGTATATTTTGCAAGTTTTTTTCATCAATACCGTTTCCGTTATCCGCAATCTCAAATATAAGCTTATCTTCATTCTCGTGACAGGATATATTCAGCCGCGGATTTTCTCTTCCTACCAGTCCATGCATCACCGCATTTTCAACAAACGGCTGCATAATCATCTTGATAATATATCCCTCCATGATTTCCTCAGAAATGCTTACAGAAAAATCTATTTTATACCGATAAGTCATCTCAACAATATCAATGTATTTTTCCAAAAGCTCAATCTCTTGTCTGACAGGGATAAACTCCTGTCCCTCAGACAATACCAGGCGGTAATACGCAACCATGCTGTCTATCACAGACGTGATTTCATTTTCACCCTTATCAATCAGAAGCCATTTAACTACCGAAAGAGAATTATATAAAAGGTGCGGATTTAAAGAATACTGCAAAAACTTAATTTCCATTCGGTTCTTCTCTTTATTGATTTCTTCAAGATTTTCATAAAGCTCTTTGTTTTGGTTGTACACATCTCTGAACTTTGCCTCAATAAAACCAATCTCATCATCGTATTCTATATTGAGTTCTTTAACATTTTCCTCCTGTAGCTTATGAATAAACAAATACAGTCTGTCGGTTATTTTTGCAAGAAGGTATTTATAAGTTTGCAAAATGATATTTAAAAGAAGAATCACCGGAATACCGAGCGCAAAAAATATCAGCACAACGCTTTTTATCACTCCGCTCATTTTTTCATAAACAATAATCGTCATATCATTTTCCAGGGTCTTTTGGACTCTTATAGCATATCGCGGCATATCGCTGCCGCTTAACACGATTACATCCGAATCAGCACTGTCAATGACAATCCCCTCCGATGAATTTAAAGAAATATCCTTTAATATTCTCTGTAACTTTTCAGCAGGAATATTGACTTCCAGTATCCCCAGTTCGTTACTGTTGCAAATTTTCTTGAACAGCCGTATCTGCGATTTGCTCTTATCCCAATACCACAGCATTTCATAGGGTTGAAGCTTGCTGATGTCTTCAAGCACTCCTTGATCCTCCAGCCTTTTGCAATTATAAATATAAGTCCCCTCAAAATATGCCGGATTATTCACATAGATACAGTAATTTCTTCCGTTAGACTCTGCACTGTCAATAAAACCGCCTATAAATTTCCCAAGCAGACGATAATCCTCCATCATTTTTCCGATCGGATAATCTCCCGTATGCGACAGTACCTCCATTACCAGCTGACTTCCCGTTATATTAACAGCCGAATTCAGCATGTTGCTGAATTCATTGTTCACTTGATAATACGCAAAATCAAGCTTGTATCTCATGTTCTCTTTCACTGAATTTACTTTTACGATATATGTAATCACAAGAAGCAGCAAAAGAACAACAGCGAGTACAATTACCAGTGTCGTTGAAACAAGCTTGAGCAAAGATTCTTTTATTTCTTTATTTCCTTTTTTCTTACTAATCTTCATACTTTATTACTATTCTTATTTCTGTATTCCGATGGCGTCATTCCTGTATAATTTTTAAATAAATTAGCAAAATACTGCTTGGAGGTATATCCTACCATTTCAACAATTTCATAGACTTTGTATCGGCTGTCCGTTAAAAGCTTTTTTGCATTTTCAAGCCGAACTCTGGTCAGATAATCAAAAATCGTTTCTCCCGTAAATTTCAAAAACAAAGAATTTGCATGAACCGTACTTAAAAATACCTGGGAGGATACTTCATTGATATTCTCTATTTCTGCATATTGATTATTTACAATATCCTTGATTTTCTCAATAAGCACCCCATACCGATCCTTCCGCTTATTATCAAAATATTGCTTGGTAAACATAAGAAGATTATTCATAAACATTCTGACATTTTGTATACTTTTTGCATCCAGAATTTTATTCCATATCATATATTCATTCCCGAAAATATGGCCAAAGCTCTCATCCTTTTCAAACAATACAATGTTCAGCGCCGTTATGATATTAAAAAGCATATTCCTTACAAAATTCTCATTCATAATCATTTTTTCCGGACAGTACGCGTCCACAAATCGCATAATATCTTCTGCATCGTTTTTATTGTTTTCAACAATTTCGGATATTTCTTTTTTTAGTTCATTGATGTCATATTGAATCATCTCATTATAATCAACGATCGTATTGGCAAGAAATACTCCGCCCTGTTTTGAGCAGATAAAGTTATTTTGAACCAGCAGCGCACTCCGGAAACAGCGCGGAATATCCTCAATATTTTGTGTTGTTCCGCCCACAAATGCCGATATAATAATATTGTTTTCTCGCTTGACCGTCTCTTTCAGATCTTCAAGCCACTTCATCAAAATATCTTCCGCTTCCTCTTTGTCTTTGCTTTGATCCTCGAAAAACAGAAACGCTATATTTTCATACGACTGTATAAATGTAAAGCTCCGGCAATCACCATCTTTGCTTTGCTTCATGATTCGATCCATAATACTGCTGACTTTTAAGTATATTTGCGAATCCTTCGTTGTGGAATTGCTGTCAACCTGAATCACACCTGCCGAAACAAAACGCTTGACCTCCATATCAAAAAGCTCTAACTTTGTTTTTGATGAATTCAGACCTCCGTAGAGCAAATCCCTTGTGACCTGCTGCGTCACCATCGGCATGAACTGCTTAACTTTCTCCTCTAAATCAATAATTTTATTGTTGGACTCATTGATAATATCCTCTTTTTTCATGACATTTTTTACAATGTCTTTCAGCTTATCAATATTGATCGGCTTTAATATATATCCAAACGCCTCCAACTCAATCGCTTCTCTTATGTATTGACTTTCATCAAAGCTGCTGACAAAAATAAATTTCGATGCCACATTTGCTTTAACCACTTCCCGTGCCATTTCAATGCCGTCCATAATCGGCATTGAAACATCGGTGAGTATAATATCCGGCTTTTCTTTTACTGCCGTTTCATAGCCTATTTTCCCGTTCTGCGCACAAAATACTTGTGTAAACCCCAACTCTTTCCACATATTAAGCTTAGACATTGCACTTAACTCAATACAGTTATCGTCAACAATTAAAACAGTACGCATTCTTTACTCCACACTTTCAGAAAATTTTATCAGTCTATCCATTAAAACAGCACACTCTGCGCGGGTGATATTGTTTTTAGGGCAAAACTCATTATCCCCCATTCCGTTAATAATCCCTTTTTCTCTAAGCAAATATACTGCCTTTTGAGCATAGTCCGAAATTTCCGCTTCATCCGCAAACCTTGTATCCGGCACATTTTCCGCCTGAACCTCTGTCGATTTCTCCATCATTCTATAAGCTATGCAGGCAAAATCCTGGCGTGTTATATACGCATCCGGAGCGAAATGATCCTCCGATACTCCATTGATCACTCCGTTGGAATAGAGTAAATCAATATATTGGTATGCCCAATGTGTTTTTACATCGCCAAATGCAGATTGTCCCTTTTCAGGTAATTGATTTGTAAATGCACGAGTGATTAATGCCGCTGCTTCAGCACGTGTTATGTATTCGGCAGGAGCAAAAATATTCTTTTCCCTTCCGCTGATTACGCCGTCTGAATATAGCTTCTTTATACTTTCCGCCGCCCATTCATATCCTTTTAAATCAGAAAATACATCGTTTTCTCCCTGCTGATCGTCTTTGGGTTCATCGTCTTTTGCGGTATTCTGAGAAGTGTTGGGGTTGATAAACGGTGCTCCGGTCGACGAGCCGCCTCTGCCGCCCGAACCCGTATTTCCGTTGTTTGTGTTTTTCGTCTGCGCCAATACCTCCGCGTCAATTGCTTTTTGCAGCTCCTGGGCAGTCTTATATGTTTTTCCGCAAAGCTTCATCGAAATATTATCCCGAACCGTTTGCGAAAGCTTTAGAAAACCTGCCAAATCCAGTTTCAGATCGGCATTATTATCACTCATCAGCTTTTCCGCCTCGCCCCAGTTACACTCAGATAATCTCGCTAAGACCGTACTTGCATTAAATTGACTCTTGAAATCCGAAAATGACGGATAATTTTTGCCTGCCAAATCGGAATACACTCTGTTTTTATTCCCGTCATTCAATTTCGAAAAAACGCTGTCTTTGTCCACGTCAAGCATAAGCACATCATTATACTTGCTGATAAAAACGGGAATGTTTTCAGCCTCTGCATTTTGCAGCAATGCTAAAATTTCATTTTTACTTGCGGCATACAATACACTTTGAAACTCCTTATTCTTTGCCGTAATCCGAATTTCGTAATCATTCATGACGCAATTTTCCGGCAGCTTAAAAGAATCAAACGTAAACTCGTTTCCCTCGGCATTGATGTCATCTATATGGATCACCAAATCCTTCAGCTCGGCTTCACCGCTTTCTGCCTTATCCAAATCCGCTTCGGGCTTCATCAGCATTAAATGTACCGTATCATTATCCGCCAAATAATCAAAGCTGCCGCTTATTTGCACGATTCGGCTATCCCTGTCATAATTCACATTGATATTTTCACTTTGAGCACTCACGCTCATCACAGCACATACGGACAGTACAATACTGCTTAAAACCGGAAATAACTTTTTCATTTTTATAACCATTCCTTTCACTGCGTTCAAGGCACAAAACTTAAGTCTGAAAGAAAATTGTTCAGTTTGCCATCTTGCAGCAAAAGGTGCTGTGCAAAAGACAGTAAACTGAGCAATTTTATTCAAACTTATTCTCCCTTTATATCTATTGTAAAATGATAACTTCTCGCGTTTCCAGATACATAGGATGAACAACCACGCGGCTTGCATCATTCTCGCCGACACTTTCCGCGTCGCGTATATCTCCATACCCGGCAAGACCGACTTCTCCGTTTTCTTCATCATAATAATACATACGAATTCTTGTTTCGCCTTTAGTGTTAAAGACAAATTTATTACCTCCGACATCAACAACAACTTTTCCATCCTTTTTGGATAAAACCGTACCATACTTCCAGCTTGTATTACTGCTGATGCTTCCGATTGACGGATTCAATGCCGAAACCGCCCTTGAGTTTCCCGGATGATCCGGCTCTCTGTAATATCTCTTTAAGACTTGTTTTACTGTCCCCTGCAAGCTCAAAGCAGCCGAAATAATGTCCCCCTGCTCCAAACCGTCAAAAACGCCTTCCTTGTTTTCCGCCAGTTCAACATAT
>ERZ1034984.3869-NODE-3869-length-10332-cov-6.400506_pt1 | contig 10332 bp, 7 predicted proteins | sample MGYA00520589_ERZ1034984 | MGnify/ENA primary metagenome ERZ1034984 (study PRJEB33766, sample SAMN09781790) | gut metagenome | biome: gut microbiome | host: Homo sapiens | place: Madagascar | study: EMG produced TPA metagenomics assembly of the PRJNA485056 data... | reverse complement strand
CACACGCATATGTAATTGAAAGACTCGGAACATATCATGTAACTTGGTCAACAGGCTTGCATGTAAAAGTTCCGTTTTAAAACAATCAATAACTATTACTAATATGTATTTTCACCTTTTGAGCTATTGGGCTCTTTTTTTATGCTCAAAAACAGTAGGCATGACTATGAACGGAACAATTAAGAATATGCTATATGCAGTTTCAATAACAACAATAATGATTATTTGACTATACTCAAAGATAAGCTGCAATATTATCAGTCAGGTGATTATCCAAGTATTGATATTGTTTATACCTGCGGTTGTTATTTTATTAATTTATTCCGGATTATCTTATACATCTCTTATTAGCTTTGCCTTTTCTTTTATTTTGATCTTTCTTGTAGTTATTCTTCCTGTGAAAAGCCTTGATAAAGATGATATAATATATAATCTTTCCGGCGGTCAAAAACAAAGAACAGCCATAGCAAGAACTCTTGTAAATGATCCCAAGATTATACTTGCCGATGACCCCACCGGCACTTTAAATAGCAAAAATGCTTCATTAATTATGTATGTTTTTAAAGAATTTAATAATTCCGGCAAAACGATAATTTTGGTAACCCACGATAATGATGTTGCAAAAGTGTGCAAGAATAGTCTGTGAAAACTTACTCTCGGAATGCGTCAAAGAATAGGAATTGCTCAGGCAATTATGGAAAATCCCGATATTCTCATATTGGATGAGCCTATGAATGGGTTTTACAATGACGGAGTAAACGATATTAGAAAGCCGTTTCTTATCGCAGAATTTAAGAAGCTACCATAGGAGGAGTTGTGTTATGCCAAGAAAATATCTAAGTATTGAATACATCTGAATACTAAAAATAAATATCATATGGATTGCCATAGTATTACTCCGATATTGATTCTAAACGGCATTTATATATATACTCTTTTACATTTTCACAGTATGTGATATAATTATCAAAAACTACACTTTGCTGAATAAAATCGGAGGTGTTTTATTTGCAGGAATCAAAGCACATTACTATAATATCAAGCGGAAGAAAAATTGTACTCAATACCGGTACAATTCTTTATGTTCTTATGACAAACAAGATAGTTGAAATACATGTTTCCGGAGGTAAGATTTATCCCACAAGAATGACACTTTCCGAGCTTGAAAAAGAACTCGGAGACGGATTCATAAAAGTTCACAGGGGTTGCATAGTATCTGCCATGGCAATACACAATATATCAGACAATATTAACCTCAACAATGGAGAATCTCTGATATATACAATACGAAAGAAAAATCAGATTATTGAGCAGTTCTATTCAAGGCAAAAGAGCATTATCAGTAATTTCAGAAAAGAGGGGATTCCTACAACAGATGAGGATTACCGTAAGTATTACAGTAGTTTTGAGAATTTGCCCTTCGCATTTACTGATATTGAAATGGTTTTTAATGATGAAAGCCACGCAGTTGACTGGATTTTCAGATACGGAAATTCTGCACTTGCAAAGCTTGAAAAAATGTCTTTGGAGCAACTTTTAGGAAGTTCCTTTGGCAGTCTGTTTAGCAATATGGACTCAAAATGGCTTCGCAGTTACGAGCGAGCAACGCTTTACGGTGAAATATTGGAAATAATTGATTACAGTCCTGAAATAGACACATATTTAAAAGTAATATGCTTTCCGACTTTTAAAGGTCACTGCGGATGCATTTTATTTGATATCGGCGAAATAAAATTTACAAAAACAGCAGTGACGCAGAAAAAGCACTGATGCTTTATTTTGGACAACTGCCTTATAAAAACGACATAAAGTTATAAACAATATATTTAACATTTATTTAACATTTAAAAATAAGCCAAGCCGCATACCTTGACATTTTTATGCATCTTTTACGCATGTAAACAAAAATGTCAAGGTATGCGGCTTGTTTTATGTTGTTTTAAGCCGTTTTAATGTCGTTTAGGGAATTACCTGTTGAATTTATTACAAAAAAGGCTTTACAATTTACTCAACATAAAAATTTGTCTCACAGAAATAATAAGTATTGCTACACTTAAATGCTTTTATTCTGATTTTTTAACGACAGAAAGGAGTCCTTTTTTACCGTTTTTCTATCAGCTTTACTATTGGTATAGGGTTGATGACTTACGGAGTAAAATTTGTTACGATTGTGTTTGAATACAAAATTATACTTATTTTAAAGGAGATGTAAAAACATGAAAAAACGATTAATTTCATTGATATTATCAATTACAATAGTCGGTTCTGTGTTTGCTTCACATTTACAGTTACTGCAGTCGGCGGATGGCTAGATACAGCGAAGACTTTTGGAATGAATAAAGTACTTGATCTTGGTTATCGCACCATTGCAAAAGCAACCAATATGGCTTTAAATGCAACTGGAGACGAGGATGTGCAAAAGGTTGCGTCAATAATCAACACGGTTCTTATGGGTAGCACCGGAAAAAAACTTGCGGAAATAACATCTTTGTGCAATGAGATTCTCAATGAGGTGCAAAGTATGCATGAAGACATGGAAGAGAGCTTTTCCGTTGTTGAAAAAATGCTTGGAGAGCAAGCAGCAAACACAGCCAGAAACAAGCAGGATGAAAAATGGAATTCTGATGTTATGAATGTGATTAACGAATATGAATCTGAGCCTGCACTGCAAGAATATTCGGAATATATGAAAGCTGCTGTTGATTATTCTAACGATAAAACTAATACCGAATATAAAGAAAAATATGAGCAAGAAAAGAAAAAAATGATAGATTCATTTAGACTCATGTATTCCGGAGACATCAGTATGGATATTGCAGGTGATACCGATAAGCTTCAGGATTTGCTCTTTACAAGCACTAAAATTAACGATTCATTCATAAATATGATAAACAAGCTTAGTGCTAATTTTGTAAAAGGTCAAAATTCTTCGAATATTACCCTTGCAGAAACAGCTGCAATTGCGGCAAATGAGTATTTTCCGTTCAGTCATCAGCAATATCAATATGTACATACCGTAGTAGGTGAACAGCTAATGGAGCTTACTATGTGTATGCTTACAGCGTCTGAGTTTTTTGACCTTCAAGGCGAATATATTTTGAACAAATACGGTGCAGATTCCTCATATTATGTTGGCTATACGAATGTCATAAATCAATATTACAATATGATCACAGGCAACAAAAACAGCGTTGAAAACAGAATTAATGAAATGCTGGATGCGAAAATGGTCATTGATAAATACACTTCAAAATCCCTTAAGGATTATATGTCCACGGAGGACGCAGTTTCCGTTAATATGAAAATCGGAGGTTTTGAATCGGCACATACATATTCAATAACAGGTGGTAACGGTTCGTATAGAATAACAGTTGATAAAAAATACATTGATGAAAATGTAAAATTTAATCGTGTAATGGTTAATGACACGATTTATTATATAATTGATAAAGACCAATTCAGTGACAAGATGGCATTGTCGGCATCTGCAATGGAATATAAGCATGATGTTCCCCTCAACGGCGATTTGCATCTGCCGTCAACAGATTATTTAAATCTAATAAAGAATATATCTGACGGATCTAATGATTTTAAAGTATCAGATAAATATATAGATGTGTATGACGATTTATTAGCTACCAACAGCTTTGCTTTGGCAGGTAATGTTCCTGAGAAGTATCTTAAGGGATATTTACCTGATGATGCAACGGGAAATTTAATGTTAATTACAAGTGAGTATACTTGCGATTGCAATGTAAGTTTTACAACAAAATACGCTACATACCAGGTGATTGATGCAAAATCCTCATACCCTACAGGCACTCTCGAAATGATAAAAACAACTGCCCAGCAGATTCAGCCACCTGAGGGAGATAACCAAAGATTTTCTGCTATTCTGACTCAGCAATCTGACACATATCAGCAAAATGTTAGTTTAGAAGCAAATGGTTCCGGAATTAAATCGGTACAATTAGTAACTACAGATGACGCTAATAACAAAATAACAATAAACCCAAATGAAACCAAAAAAGTTGAATCCGGAAAAAATCTTGCTATCAATATAAAATTAGATAATCCATTTACGGTTTCATCAATTAAATGTGTAAGAGATAATGATTTATTCAGTTCATCCGGGACATCAGAGTCATACATTATTGGAAGTGCAGATGAATTTAGTACATTAAATCCAAATGAGGATGGTTCTTATACTATTAATTACTCCGCACTGTATTCCGATGCAAAAATAATTATTGAAACGGAAGAAAAACACTGTATTTACGATGAAAACGGATTTTGCATAAATTGTGGTGGCTATCAGCCTGCAACACTAAATGATAACGGAGTTTATGAAATCAGCAATGCAGGTCAGCTTTACTGGTTTGCTTCACTTGTAAACGGCGACAGCACTTATGCTGATTTTGACAGCCATAATACTTCAGCAAATGCAGTGCTTGTTAAAGATATTGTTGTAAATGACGGAGATATAAACAAGCTTACAGATGCGCAATCAGATTCCTTGAGAAAATGGAATCCGATAGGTAATTATGACAATTCTTTTACAGGTAAGTTTGACGGTGGGCATCACACAATAAGCGGTATTTATATTAATAACCCGAATGCCGATAATATTGGATTATTCGGCTATACCCGAGGCGGAGCAGACATATATAATGTAGGAATTCTCAATAGCTATATATACGGCAAAAACTGCGTAGGCGGTATTTTAGGCAGAAACAACAACACCGGTGTTACTGTACAGAAATGCTTCAGCGAAGCTACGGTAATAGGTGATGAAAATGTCGGAGGTATCGTAGGCTCTACCTACGGCGGAAAAATTTTGAATTGCTATAATGCCGGCTCTGTAAAAGGCTCAAAGTATGTTGCTTCAATCAGAGGCAGAAACACATATGGTGGAACAGACAGCGGTGCAATAAACAACTGCTTTAATGTTGGTGAAGTTAGCGGAACTGAATCAAGCAATGTAGGCGGAATCAGAGGCGATGGCAACGGCACAATAAACAACTGCTATTGTATCAGCAATCAGCTTACAGATACGGCGGCAACAACAAAAACATCTGATCAGTTTGCAAGCGGCGAGGTAGCTTATCTTCTGAATAAGTCGGTAACAGACGGAAGTCAGATTTGGTATCAGAACATTGATAACGGTGGAATAATTGATGTTTATCCGAAGTTTAACGGTGGAACGGTTTATTATCTTGAATATAAGAATACCTATTCAAATACTTATTCCGAAGCACCAAAAGAGCCTGACAAGTTTGACAAGGACGATGACGGAAATTTATTAATTAAGTCATATGATGATCTTATATACCTTTCATACCTTGTAAGAAACGAATATGATGTGTATGGTTCACAAAATTACATTCTTACAAACAATATTAAAGTAGAATATAATTGTTTATGGACTGATGGAATTGGCTCTATTGCCGAAAATAAACCGTTCAACGGTACTTTTGACGGCAGAGGATATTGCATTATGGGCCTTAATGTTAAATCTCAGGACAACGGTGGATTATTTGAGATAATAGGTGAGAACGGATGTGTAAAAAACTTATTTGTGCTTGATTGCGACTTTAGGGTTTCTTCAAATAAAGCAGGCGGAATAGCAACAATAAATAACGGTACAATAGACCACTGCGTAAGCGGCATAAATTCATTTTTGACAGGTACTGTAAATCTGCCTAACATAACCATAGATTCGTCTGAGTTGATTTCAATTATTAAAGGTGACGTCTGCGGAGGTATTGCAGGCGAAAACAATGGCACAATAATAGGCTGCAGAAACGCTTCGGTTTTGTACGGTACGCAGTGTGGCGGTATCGCAGCGGTTAACACAGGTAAAATTTACGGTTGTGCCAATAACGGCAAAATCGGGGATTCCGACACCACTGTTTCCGGTGGCCTTGCAGCTAAAAACGGCGGAATAATTGAAAGCTCATACAATTCGGGTAAAGTAAATGCAAAGTCTGATAATGCAACGGGTTCTGTTGCAGGAATAAACGGCTGCGATGAATATAAGCCGTCGGTTTCAAATGTATTTTATCTGAACGAAAAGGGACTTAAAGCTGTAGGCTCAGATTCAACAATAACACCTGATGAATCAAATATCGGAATACCAAACAATGCTGATTTTAAGGACAGCAGTTTTGTAGATAAGCTAAACAGTGTAACCGATGACTCAGTCACTTGGTTGCAGAACAATCTTCTCAACAAAGGTTACCCGACAATAAAATGCAATTTTCTCAACTTAAAAGTTAAGTCAGCCGGAAATAACATAACCGTAAAGGGAAATATGCACAGAGATTTGAATATAAAATACGATGTTTGCAAAGAAAGTGACAGCGTATATAAGTTTTTGTCATCTTCATGCGGTGATAACAAAATCTTAAAAGCATACTCACTAACACTTTCTGATAAAGACGGTAATTTTATTCCTGCAGAACTGTGGTGTCAGGGAAAATTAGAAATTTCTGTTCCGGTTGAAAGCAAAAATGTTCAACTTGCAGGAATCGGTTCAGACGGTAATGTTATCTATTGTAAGCCTGACAGTATTGAAAACGGAAATGCAGTATTTACTGTTTCTGCACCCATGTCATTTGCTATTGTTGATCTTAATAAAACAAATAACAGCGACAGCAATATTGATAACAGCAATATATTAAATGACAACACTCCTATTCAAACGGGTTCAATGATGTTAAACACAGCAATTTTAATAGCTTTTTGTTCACTCGCATCTATTTTGATTTTTAGAAGAAGGAATAAAATTGGATAAAGAAAAAAACAAATCAAAGAAAAAACCAGTGATTATAATAATCGGATTGATTATTCTTGCAGTTATGATTGTCGGCGGAGTTGTTGTATATAACAACTTCTTCGACAAACCACAGACAGATTCAAACGGTGTTGTCGGAAAAATCTCAGATAATTGGGATATTGGCAACAAAAGTGAAACCTCGCCGACAAATGTAGGTATTCAGATTCCGGGCTACGGTACTGCCGAAATGAAGGAGGGGGATGAGAACCTTCATTTGAGCATTGGAAATCCCAAATCAAACGAATGCGGATTTTATGCTACCTTAAAGCTTGATAACGGAACTGTACTTTATGAATCAGAGCTGCTTAAACCCGGTTTTGGTTTGACAGAAGTACCTCTCTCTCAAACCCTTAAAAAAGGTAAATATACAGCAATGGTTTGTTATGACTGCGTTTCTCTTGATGAGAAACATACTCCATTAAATTCAGCCAAATCAGAATTTTTATTAATTGTTAAGTGATTGGCAATTATATTCAATCGGTTTGATTTATAAAATATTTCTAAGAAAGGGATGTCTATTATGAAAACAAAAAAGATTATTTCGGTTTTGTTGGCAGGTGCACTTGCAGCAACAGCTGCGATATCCGTCTCGGCTGCTGAATTAACCGACAACAACCCTGACGGAAGCACAGAGGTTACTGCAAGGATAGAGGGAGGAGAACCTGGTGCGGTAAGCTACATCATTACAATTCCTGACTCTGTAACATTCGGAAATCTTACACAGCCTGAAAGTGAAGTTGACAGTTATAAATACTGCAATTTCCAGGTTGAGGCAACTAAAATTGATATTAAAACAACACAGACAGTTTCAGTCTTTGTAAAGGACGGTTCCGAAAAAGCAGACGGCGAGTTCTATCTTACACAGAAGGATGTTGAGAGTCCGTTTAGCTTGAATTATGATATGTATGAGCGTTCAGTTAATGATGAAAATATCAACAACTATACACCAATGAACAAAAGCGGTGACAGCAGTGAGTACGGTTATCATCTTTGCACATTTACTGCAGGAACTCAGGGACAGGCACAAGATGTTACGCTTGCACTTAATCAGAAAGCACTTTATGGTCAGGACCTTAATACTATCGCAGGTGATTACAGTGGAAACTTAGTATTTCACAGTGCATTGCGCACTCTCTAATAAATTTCGCTGTAATAAGCAGATATTATGAAACACAAAAGGTTTAACGAGTGCTTGTTCTTAATCTTTGTTACGGTGTGTTCAATGCTTTTTATGACCTCTTTGAATGCTTTTGCCGCTCATACCGACGGAAGCACAGAAGTTATATTGCACACATCGAAAAAGCTTCGGATGAAACAACGCAGAGCGTCACAGACAGTACTGACAGTCCTGCCAAAGATGATGAAAACATTATTTCAACTGGAAAATCAGTGTCCTTTTATGTTATTATCTTTTCGCTATTGCTGATTGTTTCGGTGCTTGTCATATATTTTTGCAGAAAAAATGACAGGTGTAATAATATTCACGACTGTGAATATTAATTATGTGGCAGTTCAACTGAACTGCCACTCAGACTCAAAAAACTCGAAACCCGGTTATATCGGATTTCGAGTTTTTAAATTTTTTCCCTCATCACGGAAAAATTTGGAATAATCTAAAGTAAATATTGAAAAAGAGCATAGGAAGCTCCAAAATTGTAGTTGAAGAGACAAACAATGGAGGAGAGAAACCTATGCTCTATTTTGATGATATCAAAGTCGAATTTGAAAGTCAAGAATTTAAAGGAACACATATAGGAATCAGCCTTAATAAAGATTAAAGCGTACTGTTTTTGGAGAGCGTAAGGTCAACGCAGACAGTCCGGTGTCCTTATTGCGGCGGTAGCAATGGACAAAATGCTTTCAGGCGGCGAAAGAAAGTGAGATTCCGCATTGGTACGGTTTGCAGTTCAAAAAGAAAAACGGCTTCCCGGCTTAACTGCCCATACCATCTACTCAATCAGCACCGGCAAGTTCGAAGGCTTCAACAACAAGATCAAGGTCGCTAAAAGAATCGGCTACGGTTACCGTGACGACGACTTCTTTTTTACCTTGATTCGCTATCTTTCTATTCCTTCTGTCCGTTCACCATCCCACAAAAAATCGTGATGAACATAAAAACACCGACAACCAGTAACTAAACTTGTCGGTGTTTTTGTATTTTTAGTAATGAATTTTATATACTCATTCATTAAGGGTAACTTGACCGTTTTCAGAAACTGAGTATGCGGTACTCCAATTATGGGTTTCTTTTTGAATTTGTGATTTTTCCAAATACTTTACTTTGCGGTCTGTTGTTTCTATATACAAATTATGAAGTCCGCCTCGGAAAAATTCGCAGTCGGGAATAGGAATAGTATCAATAATATTGCCGTTGGCGGACATTACAAAAACTTTGTAATTATCCGATGAAACCTTTTCGTTATCCCAGTTAGTAAGATAGAGGTAGTCGGTATCTCTTATTATAAGTTGTGAATTTTCGGGACTGTCTGCAATTTTAACGCTTGAATCGCTATCAATTGTATAGCAATATAAAGCGTTTGATTCAAGATAATAGATTTTTCCGTTTGCAACAGTGTAATCATCGGGCATGTCCATCAACTTTTTAGTTTTTAAAGTATTGATGTCGAGCTGATTAATATATCCTGCCCAATTTTCATAGTTCTTATCTTCCGAATACGAATTTGAAAAGTATAAATAATCACCTGAACCGATTAAGCTGTGAATGCCTGCCGCAAGTTCGTTGCCTTCAAAAATTTTTTTAACTTCAGTAGGCTTATCAATGTTTATAGCGAGCAGTTGTGCGCTTTTGTCTGTGTTTAACGACCAAAACGCATAACCTTTATGTACAGCAAAAACAGTAATACTGTTCAAATCAGATACACTGATTAATTTTGCAACTTCTTCTCTTGTACTTGCATCTTTGCTTATTTTGTAGAGTGAAACTGATTTTGCATCCTTACTGCTCTTTCCAAGCAAATAGATGCTGTCGTTGTAATATGAAAAACCTTTGTCGTAATAATATTTATCCTGAGGGAAAAATGCGTTACAATCGCTTTCTCCATCGTCAACATTAGTTATATGATCGCAGTCAGGTTTGTTACAAGCTATTACAGTAGTGTTAGCGGCATTATCATGAAAGTAGAGTGTATCATTGTAGAACATATAATCCCCTGATTCATTTGAAGCGCTCATACCTGCTCGTGATAAATTAAACGGTTGATCATCTACGCCTATTTTAAATGAAGTATCGTTAAGTGTAGTATTTTCTCCTGAATTAGAGTTGCTGTTTGAAGAACTGTTATTGTCACTTGAAGCATTATTGCTTGAATTACTGTCAGTACTTTCCGAAGCAGAAGAACCTTGCGAGGGTGTATTAGCCGAGCTGCATGCAACAAATGATATTGATAATAAAAATATCAATATTGATAAAGTTAGTTTTTTCATAAATTACCTCCTTAGTAATTAGTTTAAATTTTCTCTATTGCTTGTACTTA
>ERZ1034984.3868-NODE-3868-length-10333-cov-7.159856_pt1 | contig 10333 bp, 14 predicted proteins | sample MGYA00520589_ERZ1034984 | MGnify/ENA primary metagenome ERZ1034984 (study PRJEB33766, sample SAMN09781790) | gut metagenome | biome: gut microbiome | host: Homo sapiens | place: Madagascar | study: EMG produced TPA metagenomics assembly of the PRJNA485056 data... | reverse complement strand
GCAACTCGTGGGTCGGCTATTTGTTTAGATAACTTAATAATGCTCATTTTGTACCCTTTAATTGTTATTTATTTCTTTACAAAGGTACAAAAAATATTTCATATATACAAATATATAATGTTAATATTCAATAAGTTATAACAGTATAACACAGATGTTAACGAATAAAATATTTAATGCGTCTGCCCTGCTTTCTTATTGTTCTCCATCACTCACTCCTCCTTCCTTGTCTCTGGTCCAACCTGGATGAAGGAGTCCTTCCTCGGCTCCCGTGAGTGTCCCCCCCAGAATTTCTGTACCACTCGAAGAGGTTGTGACGTCTGGCCTGAATATCCTCGTTGGCAGAAGACCAGCGGTTCTTGGCCTCGGCCTTGCCTACATTCTGCTTGCGGCCGGCCTCGTTGCGCTGTTTCTTCAGCTGGCGAAGGGTCTGCTCATAATACTCCTTGGCTCTCTCGTAGTCCTCGCGGGCGTCGCGGAGTTCATCGTTTGCCTGGTGTTCCTCCTCCAGTATTTTGGTCAGGGTATCATCGTACTCCTGCTTAAGGTCGGATATTTCGGTGGCGTAGGCTGTTCTCGCAGCCGAAAGCTCGATGGTGTTCATCTTAAGCAGTGTGTGGAAGTCCTCCGTGGTGAGCGGCATGTCGTTCGTTACGTCCTGCGCACCGTTATTGACTGGCGCCTGGTTCTGCGCTGCCTGAGCAGCGGTATTCTGTACTTGGTTATTATTATTCTCCATAATCATTAATTTAAATTAAGTTGTTCCATAAATGTTTGCGTTAATAATTCTCTGGGTGCAAAGGTACGGAATTTCTGCCTTTGCACAAAGGACAGACTTATAAGCCCCGTATGGCTATTTCCCGTCCTCCCCTACCGGGCGCCAATATACTGCGAAGGTGTTGCACTCGGCGAAGCAGCCCGAATCGCTGTTCTCGATCCAGATAAAAGGGATACCGCCGTCGTAGCGCATGCCGTCGGCAAGCATCGTGCTCTCGGTGCATATATCATTTTCCGGCTCGCGAGGGTCGTACCATCTTACCTTGGCACCCTTCTTGAAGCCCTCTGCCACCTTCAGGAACGCTCTCGACTTGAAGATGAACAGACTTTTGCCCGCTGTCTTGTATTGGAGCAGTCCGCTGTTGGTCATGCTGCATACCTTCCGGCTCAGCACCATGGCATCCTTGTCGTTGAAGGTTTCTCCAGAGTTTGAACTGATCGTTGTCAGCGTGGTGTCCGGGTAGAACATCTTGTATTCTGCCACGCGCTCTGCGATATCCGCTAAAACATCTACATTCTCCATAGCTACATCACCTCCCCTCCGAAAATGAATCCGCCTACTGCTGCCAAGGCCATGAAGCCCAGAAGGCCTGCCATGGTCATCGCTACCTCACCATAGGTAACCGTTTCCTCACAGAGGAAGCTGAAGGTCTCGCTCTTGGTAGCCATGAGACGCTTAGCCTCACGCTTGATTGCACACTTGAGGGATTTCATTCCCTCGTTCACATTCACGTGGATGCCCGCAGGCTTGGCCTGCATCGCATCACTTAATAAAATAGAATTCTGCATATTGCATCATCTTGTAGACATGAGCAGCGCACTTGTTTCTGATAATAGAAAAGGGTGGCGGCTGCATTCCCCGTTGTCTACAAGATGATGGCTTATCCGAGAGGACAAATCAAATCTTACGGTTCATGCAGCCGCCATGTATTGGACATATCTATTTTCCCAGTTGGGAAAGATTATTTTCCCAGTTAGGAAAAAAAAGATTTTCCTAGGCATAAAAAAAGCCTGCGGCTGAGGAGCCATAGGCGAAACGGTCGCCCTGCCGGATAGATTACTATCATCTTGTATGACGGTTGCAAAGGTAAGAAGAAAATCCGGAACCGCCAAAAAAAAAGCGAGAAATTTTCTCACGATGAGAATAATTAACATTTAAATATGTTGTAGAGCATAAAAAAGAGGGGTTTCGGGAATGGAAAAGCCCCGGTGCGCTGCTGCACCGGGGCTGATATGTTATTGTTCGCCTTTCTGATAAATTGGAGGAATCTTATTCAATACGAATACCACAGCAAGACCGATAACGGTGGTTACGCCTAATAACCTTTCTCATATCATTACCGATGGTCTCCCAGTCCTTTCTCAGATCTGAAGCATTATCTCCCTTCAGATAATCGTTGAACAGGCTGTTGTCCCCGCCCAGTCTTCCCAGGCTAATCAACCCTTCCAGTAAATTATTAAGTATTCTCATATCTTCCTAATTTTTGAGTGTCCACGTTCTGTTACTAATTCTCACGGTGCAAATATACTATTATTTTCTGAACAGAACAAACGAAAGCGGGTATTTAACACAAAAAACTTGAAAACGGAATGAAAAAGCCCCGATGCGTTGCTGCACCGGGGCTGAGTTGAGTTATTGAACATGTTAGCTATGCTAACTGCAATGCGCCACAAGGCTATGGCGACTTCTGTCTTATGGGGAACGATGACCCCAGCCTCATTATATCCTGTCCGCTGCAGCACGCAAGCGATTGGAAACATCGCAAAGTGCTCCACGGAGCATAACCTTCTCCTCTTCGGTGAAACCGCCTACACCGCCATTTCCGTCAATGCCATCGAGCTTATGATAGAGCCATGATGCCGATTTTCCGAAATAGGCGTGTGCTATCTCGCGCCATGATACCGTCATCTGGATATCCTGTATGCGCTGCTTTACTGTGCTGTCCTTAGCCTGCTTCATTGTTATTTCCATAATCTTATGCTTTTTAATGCCCTCCCCGAAGGGAAGGCTGTTGTTAATACTTGGTGTAATATTCAGGTGGCTCAATCATCTCATCAAACAGCTGCTGAGCGTACCATAATAACTGTGGATTACCTCTAGGGTATGACTTTCGGAAGTTTCTGATAGCTTCTATCAGTTCTTCCTCTTTTTCTGTTACTAAAATCTTTTTCATTTCGTTTTCTTTTAAGACGCTGCAAAGATACTACTATTTTTCGTAGTAGCCAAATATTTAATACGAAAAATCGTAGTATTAACTATGTTTAAGCTTTCTATTCATGAAAAGATAGGAAATGAGCGGGAAAAAGCGTATCTTTGCAGAAAAGAAATGTTTCACCTATTAATATATATAAGGTATGGAAAAGATAATAAGTAACAAAGCTGCCTCCTTTGCCAGCATGGAGCTTGCCAGATATGCGCTGGAACGGGCAGACCTGAGGGCGAGCAGTATCCTGGAACAGTACCGCAAGTCAACCGACCGCAACTATACGCTGGCAGGTTTCATCATGACGGTGTTCATGGCACTCACGGCTTTCCTTGCCACGGAAAAGATGACCCTGATGCTGATGGCCATCACACTCCCTTTATGGGTAGGAACCGGAGTGGCGCTGCTCATCCTGTTCTGTAAGGTAATGTGGGTACACGACTTCATGGCACTGGGAGATGATGTAGCCTTGATGCTGAGAGACGATCTGGTAGATGTGGCCATGAATAAAGGATTGCAGGATGAAGGAAAGGCAAACGATGAGTACCTGCACCATCTCGTGATATCATCCATCAGGCGCACCCTTAACGCCACGGAGCATAACCGCGCCTGCCTTAACAGAAGAAATCGCCACGTAAAACGGGCAATGACCGCAATCATTGCCTCGGTAATAGCGAGTGCAATGACTACGGTCATCATGCTGGCCTTATCTTCTCTCGGGGTTCTCCCCGTGACTTGATGTATCCGGATAACTGTTCGGATCTTCTGGCCAACCATCCTCATTGTAGTTTGGTTTCATAATCATAAAAAAGGGCCCGTGCATCCGGAGGGCATTCCTTCAGCACGAGCCACAAAGTATAGAGAGTGTTTCATATAACAGTCGCCACACGCAAGCCATGCCCTGCCTGCGAATAGCTATCGTTTATCTCTTCATTCCGCCTGCAAAGATAACACTTTTCTTTGAAACCATCAAACATTTGGCTGATTATTTTCAGGAAACGGCAAAAAAGTCCCCGATGCATCACGCACCGGGGGACTGCAACCTAAAAACAAATTATTTAAAATAAATAGGGCCGCCAGAACCGCTATGATAATGGAGTGTGGCGGCGTTTTAAGTGAGAAGTATTAACACACGCCTGTGAGTACTTGTAATTGTTTCTAAAACATAAATCTAAATATAATCTGAATATTTTCAGCGTATGATCTATCCTCTATTTGGCAAAGAGTATAACCTTGGGGTAGGAAAGCCGGGTGTGAGGGTTCTGGCTCACCACATCCATGCGCACGCCCTTGGTTCCGTAGCGGAAGAAGAGAAACTTCCTGGGAACGCGATGGATAATCATCTGAAGGGTGTCGCGGCTCTCGATGCGTGCCGTGAAGCTGTCACCCCTGATGGTTCCCCGCAGGCTCATCCACGGATCGCTCCAGGATACTTGCTGCGGGGACCTTGGATAGGAATGGTAGGATAGAAGCACATTAGAATCCTTATCAGCTTCATCATATATGGAGTCGGTGGTAATGGCGGCATGAATATCCGCAGTAGCTAAAGAGGAGGTCCTGATAGCCGCCACCATCCGACGGGGTTTAATCTTCAGATCCTTGCTTGTAACGGCAAGGAGGGAATCGGGGTTACGCTTTAGGCTGGATGGCTTCAGGGACATGGCTGAAACTGATGCCATCGGCTTACCTGACTGCGTCTGCCCTATCTCTACCTTGCCGTTGTGCATTAGAACATTCTGATCTTCATTCATGCTGAGTGCCTCCCGCTGCTGGTCGTGACACTCCTTGAGAGCCATGACCATTGCAAACGGGATGAGCACCAACATAACAACCTTAAGAAAACTAGTAAACCTACTGTCAATCATTTGTAATTAGACAATAATAACCTTAACCTATTTTTTATAAACTAAACATCTACGAAACCGTTTACCTGCACCCATGCTACTTGCACTTCTTCTGCACCGTCTTGATGATGGAAGTAATGGTAGAGAGGTAGGTAGGGTCGGTGGCATACTTGCAGCCCACGCCGTCGCATATCTTCCGGGCAAATGTAAGCGGATCCTTGCGGTATGGCCAGGCATCCTTGTATCCCGGCTTCTGGAAGAGCCGCTCATGCTCCTTCAGGCAGTCGGCAAGGGTGTCGAAGTCCTTGAAGGCGCGTTCCACGGTGTAATACCAGAGGTTCTTGCCCTTTACCTTGCACACGGAGAGAATACGGTCGGGTGCCTTGAACTTCTGATCCGGTGTCTTGAAGTACTCGTGGGTCTTCACCATGACGATGGCTCCGTCCCACTGGCTACCCTTGGTAATGCCGAAGAGGTTGTCCTTGCCGATAACCTTCTTGCCCCATCCCGTCTCAAGCATCGCCTGGGCTGTGACGAAGGCTGCGTCTATCTCGGTGTTCGCCTCCTTGGCAGCAGAATACACCTGCTGGGCGAATATGATCTGAGCTTTTGTTGGCATATTATATAATGTATTTATTCATCCTTGGTAAAATCGATTGTCTTCCCGATGTACTCCCCGCTGTCGTTGAAGTCCTTCAGTCGCTTCACGAAGTTCTTGGGCAGTATGGGGTATATCGCCTGTATGTTCTCGATGATGGAGAATACCTCCCTTACCATCATGAACACGCACATATAGTCACCTATCCACTGCATCGGACCTACCACGTTACCGTTTACCGTGGCATGGCTGGCAAAGTTGCTGAGGATCATCAGGAATATGTATATTACTATCTTCTTGGTGAACCGGGAGAAGAAGGATTCGCTTGACGCATCCTTGTGGATGAGATGCTTCCACACGCCCAGGATGGTATCGATGGCTATGGCCACCGCAATCCACTTGGCAAACTCCCAATCCTGGAACAGATACTGGGTCCCTTCCATCACTATCGTGAGAGGGAGCGACGTGATTGCTATCATCGGTATATTGCGTTTATATTGTTTCATATCATTTCGGCCTTATGATTTTCGACGTTGCAAAGGTACGTAATTATTCCGAGGGCGCAAAGGACTGCTGACGCATCATCCTGCGGGCCAGACGGTGGGTGTCGAGAATATCAGCACCCTTGGCAGAGAGCATGAGCGTCCAGCCGTAGCTCTGAAGCTCGGCAGAGACAAACGGGATGATCTCGCAGTTGGTAATGCTTTCGCGGTCCATCCAGTAGAGTCCTTCAGTCTCCACGTCTGCCATGATGCGTGCATGGATCTTGGAGAGCATCTGAAGGGTACGGTCGTTGACGATGACCCTCTCGAGCATATCGGCATTGCCGGATAGCTTCTGCGCCACCGTCACAGCTATGCGCTGGGTACACTCGAAGCTTCTGCGCCCATCGTCCTGCATATCTACCTCGCCGTAATCGACGAAGAGGAAGGAACCCGTAAGCTTGTCGATGCGCTGCTTCAGCTCGTCGAACGACTGGCCATATACGTAGTTCTGAATCTCGGGAACCAGTTCCTTCTCCTCCATCTTGCCGAGGATATCGAGGGTGGTGGCATATTCTTCCATATTGCTCTCGCCCTTGGTGGCGATGCCCTTGATAATGCCAGACTTCTGTGGGAACTTGGCAAAGTATGTAAATAAATCCAATAACATAAGCTTTATAATTTTGTCGCAGGAAGGTTGTTTCCTGCCCTGGTTAAATAATCTTTTTCACTATCTCGAGCGGCAGCCCCACCTCGTTGGCAATCTTCACCACGTCCATGCCGGCGGTTCTGAGAGCCTTCACGCCATCGATGGTTTTCTTGCGCAGGATGCGGAGATAGGTGAGCATATTCATGCGCTCCACCTGGGAAGCGTTCCCCAGCCCATCCTTGGAGAGGTCGTAGAGCGCATCGGTGGCATCGGTGGTAATGGCATTCTCTTTCGGGAGGTCGAACTTGGTAAGCAGGGAGAATTCCGTCTTTCTGAAGATGAAATTGTTCACGGCCGTGAAGTTCAGGGCTATCGCCCGGAGCGTGTTCTGGGGAAGCTTCCTGAACTCGGCGGCAAGCTTCTGTGCCTTTTCGGATGAATACTCTCCCTTCCTGAAGTAGAGCACGGCAGCCAGCAGCGGAAGGCTATCCTCGCCCATATCGAGCAGTTGCCTTGCCTCGATATACTGGAGGGCTGAAAGCGAACAGGTGAGCGAGTTGTAGTCTGTGCTTACCTCGTAGCCGTAATACGCCTTCTTGTCGATGAAGACGATGGGCAGCATCTGGCGGCAGAAGCAGAGGTCGAGCACGAACTTATCTTCTTTCTCCTGGAAGATGAAGGTAAGCTGACTGGCTATCGCCATGAAGTTCTCCAGAGCATGCTCGTCGCGCTTGATCTTGTTGATATCCCACTTCATCAGGTGACAGAGGAACAGGCATTTGATGGCGCCTGGTGGATACTGCCCACTCTCCATGAGGGAAAGCAGGTCTATCAGCTTCAGATACTGCTCAGAAGTGAGCAGCTCCCATGAGTTCGGGATTTCGTATTCCTTCCCGTTGGCTCTTACGGATATCGACTTTTTCATAAGCTATGGCATTAAGTACATGTTATCATCCATGCGGTTCTCGGCTGAGAAGGAAAGGAAATCGTTGCCTTCCTGGGCATCGAGAAGCATATCCACATTATGCAGCAGATCTTCCACCTCCCCATCGAGCTGGGTGGCTAGCTGGAGTGCACGGCTCGCCTCGTCACTACCCTGACGGGTGGAGGTGTTATCATCGAAGAGGTTCCGGATGGTGACAGGGAACTCCAGGATATCGAATCGTCTGAGAGCCTTCGCCACCGTCTTCTTCACCAGGGCACGCTTCAGCATGGGCAGCGCCTTCTGGGCAAACTCGGCAAACGTCTGGTCTTCCCCACCCTTTTCAAGGCGGTCGAAATAGGCACCAATGCTCTCGTCGAGCACTTCCTTCTGCAATGGCACACAGCGGAAGAAGAAGAGGTACGAGAGGTCGATGGGGTAAATTTCATCGAATTCATCGGCGGTATCCACCTTCAGCTTGCTGAGCATCTTGTAATAGTTGGTCTTGCGCCAATCTTCCATAACAAGGCGAATTTCGGCGGTTTCATCGGAGACTATCTCCTCGGAAAGTTCCGAAATCAGCGAATCCATCGCATTGAAGTAGTTCTCCATGTAAGATCGCTTCATGCCTTCCAGTTCGTACTTGTAGAGGTTGATATCGTTCTTGCGGCGGTTCACGGCATCAAAAACAATCTGTGTGGCAAGCGTAAGGTTGGCCATGGCTGTGCGCAGAAAGTCCTTGATGCAGCTGTCCTCTTCCTGGATGGCTACGATATCGGTGAACGTGTTGCCGCCGATAATGGCGACAACACGCTTGCGTGCGGCTACGGCAGAACCCTGAAGGCTGTCGAAGTCGGCGCTGGTATCAGCACCAGGCGCGCAGTTGCAGAACTGCGCGTAGCTGCTGAATAACTGATTGAGTTGATATTTCCTGTTCATGCCTGTTGCTGGTTAAGTCGTTGGGATGGTGTAATATCTTCCTGTCGCTGGGGAACCTCGCGGTAGAAGCCGAGTCGGTAGCCCTGCCTGTAGAGTTCCGGGAAGTTCATGCGCAGTGCCCAGTTGAGCGGTTCTGCACATACCTCATCCTCTGAGGTGAGCGACATGATGTAGATGAGATAATTGTAATAGGTGTCACTTCCACTCTTTGAGATGACTCCATCCTTATCTACGGCAGAGATGGCGGCATCGAGACCTACGGAAGAAAGGAGGGCTTGCTCGGTGCGCTTGTCGTAGGAGATGAGCGCCTCGATGTATTCCTTGTATTTGAGGTCGATGGTCTCCACCTTCCACGACTGCTCGTGACCCTGGGCATCCATGAAGGAGATGGAAGAAAAACCCTTGCCCTGGTTGTCTGCACCGGAAAGATAGGAACTGAACTTGCGGACCTCATCGCGGACGTAGCGAACCATGCACGACTCCTTGAAGTCGGTTCCGATATCGATGCCGTTGTACTTCAGCAGTTCCATATCCTTCGCCTTGCGCCGCTTGTTCTCCTCGCAGAGCTTGGTCATCTGGGTGCGCTTGCTCTGGATCCAGGCATTCGGGATGATGACGTGAACCTTTGCGGCAAGCGAGTTTTTCAGAAAACTGTTGATGTATCGGGCAGTCTTGTTGCTACCCTGGATGTAAGGTCGGGCGCCCTGATGCGTCTCGTTGGCTCCGTAATATTCGTCCACCGACTTCTCACGATGGTGGGAGATGGCGGCGAAATGGTAGTTATCTACCTCGCTGAAGCTGAACTTCGGGTAAATCTGGTAGCTCGATAGGCCATAGGCGAAACGTCCTACTACCACCTGCTTGAAATCGCCGTAGGAGATAAGCTCTGAAGCTACGTCCTGGCGGGTAGTTGCCAGTCGGCAGTATCGGTTCTCCATGGCTTCGAGGGCAGCCACGGGCTTACCCATGCCTATCATCTTGCCTCGGGTAAATCGCCACTTTACGAAGAAGTCGCCGAAATAATAGAAGTTCTTGATGCAGGTCTTGCAGAACTCTTCTACTGATGGAATGCCACGGGAACTCCAGGAGTCGAGCCATTTCATCACCTCGGGGTGTTCCTCGTACTTGCGTACCAGCTTACCTTCCTCGATGACCTGCTTATATACGGCGAGTCCGTGGCCATAGAGCATCTTGATCTCCTTGGAGTAGAGACGTGGAAGCAGTCGGTTCTCCTTAATTTCCCTGGTCACCTCGTCGCATTGCTGGTTGTTGTTGCCACGCATCAGCACCTGGTAGCCCTGTATGCCCAGGTAGTGGTGCTGCTGCATCCAGAGTGTGCCGCCGAACGGAGACTCCAGCAGTGGCGACTGGAAGAGCTGATCTGCACCCATGGCAGGGTCGCCCTCACCCAGCTGGAAGGTGAAGGTATTGCCATCGGCAAGGTAGATGCCGGCGTTGCCATACATGTCTATTTCATAATCCTTATTCATAGCCAATTTATTTTGTGTAGTTTATATCCGTCCTGAGGGAAGCCCATGAACCTGATGAGGATTCGGTAGCACATCTTTGGTTCTCCATGCTCATCGGTGTAGAGGAAGTAATTCTCCCCTTCGATGGCGAAGCGTTCCCTGGGCAGCTGGGTACGGTACTTGCAGTGGCGGCGGATCTGAAGCTTGGCACTTGCCTCTCCCCTCTGTCTGGAATAAGGGTAAAAGGCCAGGATGAACTCCCCGTCGGGAAGCTTGCTTATCTCCCTTGCCCACTGCAATGCCGTGATACCATCCATGATGATGTTCTTGCTGTTCCTGTTCATGATGATGCGAAGATAGTGAAAAATTATCGCCCCGCAAAAGACCGGCTGCACCCTGGGACCGTCATATTTCCGAGAATTTCAAGGGTTGCACCTCTCTTCCCCTTC
>ERZ1034984.3863-NODE-3863-length-10348-cov-4.360536_pt1 | contig 10348 bp, 6 predicted proteins | sample MGYA00520589_ERZ1034984 | MGnify/ENA primary metagenome ERZ1034984 (study PRJEB33766, sample SAMN09781790) | gut metagenome | biome: gut microbiome | host: Homo sapiens | place: Madagascar | study: EMG produced TPA metagenomics assembly of the PRJNA485056 data... | reverse complement strand
ATGTGAAGAAAGAGGGGTGATTGAATCTGACGGAACATTTGCTCCGGCATATTTCTTTTATCCTCTTTCCACAATCTCCTCCGACGGGAAAAGGATTGCCATTGCGACGGGCCTGCGGAAGAAGGACAGTCAGGAGTGGCCCGAACACGGATTATGGGTCATTGACCTGGAAACAGGAGAATACCGGCTCATCCTGCACGGAGAGGAGTTCTGCAATCTGCATCTCCAGTATTGCCGTGCAAAGGAAGAACCTCATACAATCCTGATTCAGCATAATCACGGAAGCCGTCTGCTGTGCAAGACGGAGGGGGCGAAAAGCGGAATCGGAAGGGGACATGTTGCGGCGCTTGACCCTGATTCGAATTTTGCGTTGAGGAAAATCAGGAAAAGCGATGATCCGAATGCGGATAATACGGGATTCGGTCTGGATCTCCACATCATTTCCGATGACGGAAGCCGCTGGAAAACTCTGCCTGTCGGACGCGACGGCATTGAATTCTGCCAGGGACACCAGTGCTGGCGTGGTGAATCCGCCCGCGTCATTGCATCGACTCTGCTTTTCGATACACCGCTGACTGCGACTCAGGAACTGGTGGAAATGGAGTCTTTCCCGGGGAACGTACATTGCCGGAACAATTCCGCCGGGGGAAAACGGAACATTCTGAGCAGAAAAGTGATTCCCGCACATTTTCTGCACTTTGCAACGGATCGCTCCGGCAGCCGCATCGTCAGCGATTATGAGTCCGATGATGGAGAATGGCATCTTTATACCGGAAAACTCGGAGCAATGGGAGATGCCGCGGATTTGCATTTTACGCTGAATCTCGGAAGCCGGGAAAAAAGCCCTTGGCATCCCCATCCGTTCCTTTCACCGGATGGACGCAAAGCCTTTTTCAATTCCTCCGCATCAGGTCAGTTGCAGGCATATTGCCTTGAACTCGAATGAAATATTACGAGTTCTGCATCCGGTTCAGAATACGGACGGCGGCACAGGCGGCGCCGAAACCGTTGTCGATATTGACGACCGTGACACCGCTTGCACAACTGTTCAGCATTGCGAGAAGTGCGGTCAGTCCCTGAAACGAAGCTCCATAGCCGACACTGGTCGGGACTGCGATCACAGGGGAGGGGACAAGCCCCGCGGTGACACTCGGGAGCGCTCCCTCCATACCGGCGACGGCAATCACGACATCCGCTTTGCGCAGACGTTCCACTTTTGAAAGAAGGCGCGTAATTCCGGCGACTCCGCAATCGGGGATCAGTTCACAGGAGCAACCGCAGATTTCCAGTGTGACGAGAGCTTCTCTTGCCACAGGCAGGTCGGAAGTTCCGGCACAGATCACGGCGATATGCCCCCGGTGCGGCCGGATGAAACGGCGGATGCATAATGTCCGTGCAAGTTCGTCATATTCCGCCTCCGGGATTTCCCTGCATACGGCTGCGGCGCTTTCCCCGGAAACTCTTGTAGCGAGTACAGGTACCTCAGACTGTTCCAGTTTCCGCATGATTCCGGCGATTTGTTCCGCCGTCTTTCCGGCGCCGTAAATGAATTCGGGAAAACCGCAACGCCCGGAACGGTCGAAATCCAGTTCCGCATAATTTGAAATATCGCTTTGATCCATGATTACTTTTCATGTTTTGAGAGGATTAAAAATGAAAAAAGCATTTTTTCTTGACAGAGACGGCGTGATTATCGAGGACGGACATTATCTTTCGGATTCCGATCAGGTTGTACTTTGCCCGGGAGCCGCCGCCGCAGTCAATCTGATGCACGAAGCAGGATATCTGGTCATTGCCGTTTCCAACCAGTCGGGAATTGCCAGAGGATATTTTACACAGGAACAGCTTGCCTCGGTAGAGAGGCGTATTGATGAACTGCTTGCGAAAGAGGGCGCGAAAATCGACGGCTGGTATTACTGCATACATCATGAGAAAGGAATCATCCCGGAACTTGCCTGTGACTGCGACTGCCGGAAACCGAAACCCGGCATGTTTCTTCATGCGGCGAAAGATTTCGGCATTGATCTGGCACAGTCTTTCATGATCGGTGACAAAGTTTCGGATATTCAGGCTGCGGAAAATGCAAACTGCCGCAGGTCGGTCCTGGTCCTGACCGGTCATGGTGCTGAAGAACAGGGGAGACCGGGGCTCGGAAATGCATTGATCGAAGAAGATATTCTGGATGCGGCAAAGCGCCTTCTGCGCATGATCTGAATGAAAAAACCGTATCTTTTTTTGCTTTTTCCATATTCCGGAGTAAATTGATATCGGTAAAAGAAAGTGTTGAACAACGGATGAAATATCAGAAAAACAAATCGGGAATGATTGATAAGGTCAAACGCAGTTTTCTGCGTATGACCTCTCCGTTCGAGTTCGGAGCTTCCAGAAAATCCGATTCTCTGGCTTTTATGAATTTTCCGCCGGAGATGGCGCAGAGGGACGCGGCATACTGCTGTGCCCTGAAGCTTTTGAAAGTCAATATGTTTTCCCATACCGACGAAGAAAGAAGGGGCATCTATTCGCTTGCGGAAGCCCTGATCGGCATTTCTCTGGAAAAGGCGGAGAAAATCTACCGTGCCGGCAGGAATGAACGGCGTCCCCTTGAATATCTGGAAATGATCAGGTTCATGACTTTGGTAAGAAACCTTCTGGGGACGTTGAGCGATCTGGCGGATTATCAGTATTACATCGACCAGTCGGAAGATGGAATTGCCGGCTTTTTCGGAAACAAAGTCATCAATAATTTCAAGATATCCGACGGAACGTTTTCCAACAGCGAGATCGGAATCTACAATCTGCTGATCGGAATGCTGGATGATGCGGAATCCACGATTCTTGCGTCGCAGGCGCAGACCCGGAAGCTTTTGACGAAATCGGAAATGGAGCGTTACGAGAAAGCTTATGCCGCCTATCTCTCGATTTTTGAAAAACTGGACCCGAAAGATCCGCGTTTCACCGCCGGAAGATAGCCTTTTTCGAGTGAAAACTTCCCTTTTCCCCTTTTTTTCCTGTTTTTAATGTCTGCAAGGCAGAAAAATTGCTTGCAAAATGTTTGACCTGCATTATTTTACGAATTCAGGTTGTGTGTTTTACACGATCGATGGGTGAGGAGCTGGCTACTCCTGTCGTAAAAAATTTATCAAACCTGCTTCCGGAAAAGTTGCAGCGGGCAACAGTACGGGAGCGTGATTCTCTATGTTTTTCATAGGGACTGGCAGTAAAAAATGAAACGCAGAGTCTTTTTCACAACACTGCTGTCGGCGGGGATTGCTGTACTGATATCCCTGCTGTCCATTCCAAACCTTAACGCCGCCGATGAAAAAAAGGCAGCAGCAGAATCGAAGCCTCGGCCGCAGGGCGAGGTCTTGAAGATCCCCTTGAGGGTCATGCAGCTTCCCGATCCGAAATCGACGGACACCAACACCAAGGTTCAGTTGGAAATCCTCCGTGAGTTCCGGAAGCTGTATCCGGAGATCGAACTTTCGCCGTTCAGCGGAATCGAGATCCAGAACATCGGTGCGGAATCCCGCCTGATGCTGGCGATCGCCGGCGGTGCGGCGCCTGACGTGATCAACGTGAATTTCCGTATGTCGGACACCTATATCCAGCAGAATTTCCTCTGGCCGCTTGACAAATATATCGAAAGCGATCCGGAGTTCAAAAGCATTGACAGTTTTCTGAACTCGCTGCCCCCTGCGATCCGCCCGATTGTGTTCCGTGAAGGTCCTGCTGTCGGCGGGCTCGCCGCCGGGAAACATGTCTGGGCGGTGGGAAATAAAATTCTGGTGCGGGCATTGTTCTGGCGGAAAGACATCTTTCAGGATGCGGGGCTTGACCCTGAAAAGCCGCCGAAAAACTGGGATGAACTCATTGAATATGCCCGGAGGATCGCCGACCCTGCCCGTGACAAATACGGAATCAGCATGGCGGGCGGCGCACAGTCCTCGTGGGACTTCATGTCTTATCTCTGGAGCGCGGGCGCGGATGCTGTGACGCAGGATAAGAAGACGGGAGAATGGCGGGCGGCATTCGGCACGAGGGAAGCCGCAGTTGCCCTGGATTTTTATATGCGCCTTGCAACGGAGCGCTGGCAGGATTCGGATGGAACGGTTCAGCATGGGTATTCCACCTTGAATTCGGATGAGCGTTCGGTCAAACTTGCACAACAGGCAGGTAAACTGGGGATGTATTCGCAGTATCTCGGTGACGACCGGATGGGCGGCGAAGTAGATCCCGCCCTTGTCGGAATCGCTCCGTTTCCCGCAGGGCCGTCCGGAAGGGGCGCAACGGAAATCAATGCCACTTTGAACGGTATTTTTGCGGGTATCGTCGGCAGAAACAATTCGGAAGGAAAATTTGTCCCCGCTGAGAAGATCCGTGATGCGGCATGGAAATACATCAGCTTCATGAATTCGAAGAGAGCGCGTAAAATTTATGCGGAAACCATGGTCAATCTGGGGCAGGGGCGTTCTCTCAGCCCGACTTATCTGCGGGAGTTCGGCTATACGGAATACCTGAAATATTTCCCCCCGTCATGGGAGCAGGCGTTCAACCAGGCTCTTGAAAACGGAAAACCGGAGCCTTACGGGCGCAACTGTCAGATGGTGTATATTTACCTGACGCAGCCGATTGACGAAGCAATGCAGCTTTTCCGCGACGGCAAACTGCCGGAGGGCGATTCACCCGAGGCAAAGGAAAAGCGTCTTGACATGCTTCAGGAAATCCTGAAAAAAGCCGAAAACAGGACCAATGCCCGGATGATCGGGCATATTGAACCGCAGGAACAGCAGAAACGCACGACGGTGGCAATCATTGTCGCCATCATCATTGCATGTGTTTTCTGTTTCGTGATCTACAATATCTGGAAGGTCTTTTCTCCGAAAGATTCTTATTCCGGCAAGAAACGCGGCTGGGATTTCAAGCGGAACTGGCTGGGATATTTGATTATGATTCCTGCGCTGGTGAGCATTCTGCTGTGGACTTATTATCCCATGCTGACGGGTTCCCAGTTGTTCTTCCAGGATTACCGTGTTGTCGGCGACAGCCGGTGGGTCGGGTTCGACAACCTTGCCGGAGTCCTGTTCAGCGATGAATGGTGGTCCGCGATCTGGAACACGTTCCGCTATATGATGTTCACTTTGACGCTGGGTTTTCTTGCGCCGATCGTTCTCGCGATTCTGCTTCAGGAGGTTTCCCACGGGAAAATCGTTTACAGAACCCTGTATTACCTGCCCGCGGTCATGAGCGGACTGGTCGTGATCTTCATGTGGAAACTTTTCTATCAGGCGGGTTCTTCCGGCATTCTCAACCAGACTTTGAACAGCCTTGCCAGCCTTTGCGGATTGGAGTTTACGCCGCAGGACTGGCTGAATGACGCCAAATGGGCGATGCTGGCGTGCGTGATTCCGACCATCTGGGCAGGAGCGGGGCCGGGCTGCCTGATCTATCTGGCGGCGCTGAAAGGCGTACCGGAGGAGACTTATGAGGCGGCGGAGATTGACGGCGCAAACTTCTTCCAGAAGATCTGGCATGTCACGTTCCCGACGCTGAAAGCCCTGATCATCATCAACTTTGTCGGTGCGTTCATCGCCTCCGCACAGTCCGGGGGAATGATCCTGATCATGACGTTCGGACGTGCGAACACGGAGGTCGCCGAACTGCATATCTTCAAGGAAGCCTACACGAATCTTCAGTTTGGAAGCGCCATTTCAATGGCGTGGGTGCTGGGAATGATGACGTTGATGTTCACCATTTACAATCTCAAGAGACTTTCCAAAATGGAATTCAAGACAACGGGGAAATAACATGGCTATCATAGGTAAAGTTGAAAAAAAGAGTCTGAAAGTCAGAGTTCTTAATATTTCGATCCATGTGCTGCTCCTGCTTGGAGCGGTCACGATGGTTTATCCGCTTCTTCTGATGGTTTCGGGTTCCTTCAAGAGCGATGTGGACTTTTCAAAGTTCTCACTGCTTCCCGAATTCATTTACAACCATGAGCTTCTGTTCCAGAAACATCTGGCTACGAAGTTCAATGCACAGAACATCCTGTTCTTCAATGCGTTCAGGGAACCCATCGGGTCCGTGAACAATGTGAAAAAGCCGGAAAATCCGTCACGTGTGAGATTTGACGATTATAAGGCGTTTCTCGGGGAAATGAAAGAGCGGAAACCGCACTACTGGCGCGGAATCGGCATGGCGAATGAAACAGGCGTTTATCCCATGGTGCTCAGAGAATACCGCGCATGGCTCGCCAAAAAGTATGGAAAAGGGGAGGAAGGCATCAAAAAACTGAACGAAGCCTGCGGAACCGATTATACTTCGTGGGAAGCCGTGGCGCTTCCTGTGGAATTGTTCCATACGCGCAAGATTTCAACGGATTACAGCAAGGGCATTCTCAAAGAGATTCTTGAGTTCAAAAATACCCAGATCAGCGGTCTGCACACCTATTGGGTGGACCTTGACGGTTTTTTTGTGGAGAGCCTGCGGAAAAATGTGGCGCGCGAACTTCCCGAACTCAATAAAAAACTGGGAACACATTATAATTCGTGGCAGGACATTCCGCTTCCGCGGACTTATCCGAAAGGAAACGAGAAATTTGCGAAGCTTTGGGGAAAATACGTCCGCGAAGATGTGAATTATTCTTTTCTGCGCCTTGATCCATCCGCCGCGCCTCTCTGGACAAAGTTCCTGAAAGAGAAATACAAGGACATCAAAGAGGTCAACGCCTTGCATGAATACAATGCCAAGACATTTGACGAGGTGAAGCTTCCGCTTCAGGAGCCTGCCGGCGGGCAGATCAAAACCGACTGGAACGAATTCGTTTCGCTGGTTCTTCCCCCGGAATATATGAGGCTTGAAACTCTTGCCGGCGAATACCGCGACTGGCTGAAAAAGAAATACGGCACGGTTGCGCGCCTGAATGATGTTTATGATATGGGATATAAGTCGATGGATGCCGTTCCGCTCCCGGAGGAGCATCCGCAGGAGAACATCGCGCTGGCGAAGGACTGGACTGAATTCGTCAATACGATGGGTCCCGAGGAAATCGGCCTTGTCCGCACCGCGATTGCGGATTACAGAAATTTCATCGAGAACAAATACCGGAAAGCGGATAAAACGGTGGATTATGACAAAATGTCCATTGATTACAAATCTGCGATCAGGAATAAACTTGAAATTCCGTTTTATTCCAGATATCCCGCTTCACCCGATATTACCATGAGTGTAAAGGATCATTACCGGGAGTTTGTAACGAATCCGAAGAATGGAAATGCCCGCGTTGTCGCGGACGTCAAAAAAATGCAGCCGCTGTGGAGCAAGTTCCTGCAGAACAAGTATAAGAACATTGCCGCGCTCAATCATGCATGGGGAACGGTTTATACGAGCTGGGACAAGATCGCTCCGCCTTCGAAGGAATACGAGTGGTTCTCCGTTCTTGACCATAAATGGGATCTGGTGAAGGAATACCTGAAACGGAACTATGTCATGGTGGTGGATACGATCATCACCAACGGCAATGCGGCGAAAAATACGGTCATTTACTGTGCGCTCGCAGTGCTTGCGGCGCTGATCGTGAATCCGCTGTGCGCCTATGCGCTGTCCCGCTACAAAATGGCTCCGGCATATAAGATTCTGCTGTTCCTGATGCTTCCGATGGCGTTTCCGCCGATGGTGCTCGGCATTCCGCAGTTCCTTCTGATCAAGAACCTGAATCTGCTGAATACTTTCTGGGCGCTGATCCTGCCGACGATGGCGAACGGCTATATGATCTTCCTGCTGAAAGGATTTTTCGACAGTCTGCCGAAAGAGCTGTTCGAATCTGCGGCGATCGACGGTGCAAGCGAGTGGACGGTCTTCTGGCATATTGCGATGGGGCTTTCCACGCCGATTCTTTCGGTGCTGGCGCTGAATACGTTCACCGTGGCATACGGCAACTTCATGATGGCGTTCCTGCTGTGCCAGGACAAATCCATGTGGACGATGATGGTGCATCTGTATCAGCTCCAGATCCGTTCCAGCCAGGCGGTGGGATTCGCCGCTCTGATCATTGCGGCGGTGCCGACTCTGCTGGTGTTCATCTTCTGCCAGAACATCATCATCAAAGGTATCGTTGTCCCGACGGAGAAGTGATTCCGCGGTGCTGTTCAAAGGACTGATGCAGGCTCATCGAATCTGCGTCAGTCCCCGGTATACCCTCAGGCGGAGCTCCGGCGTAAGGCATATTGCGATGAAACGGAATCCAATCTTTTTATCTTTCAGGTTCTTTCGCCGGATTTTTGACGGGCTTATCCTGACGGATACATCTGTCGCGGAGAATCCGCTTTTTTTCTTTCGGAGCTTGACAAAGGGCATTCGCAATAGTATTGTTCAGAAAAATCTGAACAGTATTCGTTTGTTTTCGGATAACCGATGAGGGAAAGTTATGAAAAAAATTCATCGTTACACCTTAGTGGAGCTCCTGGTCGTCGTGGCGATTGCCGCTGTCATTCTGGGAATTGCGACGCCCGCATTTACCGCCATGATGAAAGGCGGAGCCATGACATCCACCACCCGTGAACTTGCCGCCAAGATCAAAGCCACGCGTTCTTACGCCGTTACGAATAACTGTTACGTCGCACTGGTGTTCCCGACGGGCAAAGATGAGGCAAAGATCAAAACAACTTTCAATTTTCGCACATACCGTCCCTGTATTGTTTATAAAGATTCCTCGGATGAATGGGAGTTTGATTCCTGGATAGATGGTGAAAACTGGAAAACGATGAACAAAGGAATTTTGATTGCATCGCCACTAGAAACAGGAACAGATTCAGAATTTTTTTTCCAACCTGCTTCCGGATCAGGAAAAAGTGTTACTTCTGTGAAAAATGTTCCGGTTGAGCGTCTGTATAACGCATCTGCAAAAGATGATGACGGACCTGTCACTGTAAAGCGAGCGATCCTGTTCAAGCCAAATGGGCAACTGGCAGGAATTGAAAACGATGAAAAACTGGTGTTTAGAATTACGGAAGGAGTAGCGACCGCAGCAGATAAAACCCAGTATACGAACATCTATACTGAAGGAAGTCAGAAAAAAACAATTCCGACTTCTTTTACAATTAATCCGCTGACATGTAAAATTGAATTCGGCAACGAACCGATATCGTTGTAAAGTCTCTTATTTACTCCGAAATTCCAACTGATGAATCGGCTTGTCGATCAGCGGGGGGAACTGGCGGAAGAATTCCTTGTCTGCGTCAATTTTCAGCAATACGTGTTCTCCTCTGCATTCCAGTGTGACGGGCGTTTTTCCCGATTTCAGGTCATGGAGCGCAAAGGGATCATTCCGTTTCAGCATGATCTTCTTTTCTTTCATGAGTGTCTGTAATTGTGCCTGAACCATTCCACAGTAAAAAAAGACAATGGACTGATCTTCAATACGGCTGAACAGAAGATTTTCTCCCTCCGCCGTGTCTTCCCTGGCTATCAGCCTGAGACCGCCGAAGGGGGTTTCAGGAAAGGCGTCCAGAGATTTTTTCACATCCGGAATTGAACTGCGCTCAAGTCCGAACACCGCTTTCACCAGAGGTCTGTCTCCGGCAGTTGCGTCCGGGTGGTTGCGGAAAGAGACGCCGGCGGCAATCATTCCGCTGGAGGCGTTGACAAGACTTCTGCGCAAATGTTCTTCCCGTTTCAAGCCGGTCGAAAATCCGGGCAGAATCCGCAGGAGGTATTCCCGGAAAGAGCGATCGGCGGGAATGTTCAGAATGAAAAGCTCCTCCGCATTTTCAAAAGAGGAAACAGAATGCAGGGCAGGAGGAGCCGCCAGATATTTTCTGAGGTTGCTGTCGCGTGAGAGCCGTCCGCTCAATTCCAGCATGATCCGGTTTTGTGAAGGCATACGGACCGTCAGGCTCAACCGCTGGAAAGACTCGATGAAATCATCCATTGCCGCCGGAATTTTTTTTGCCTTTTCCGAAGCCAGGGACTTTAAATTGAACTGTTGTTTCAGAAGCCGGGGATCCGCCTCGATTTTCAATACGGCGGCAGAGGTTTCGGCAGGGAGAAACAGCGAAGGATGAATTCCCGGAAGATTCAGTGTTTTGATGAGAAGGTGATCTTTCTGAAAGGGTTCCGCCTCCATTTTCAGGGAACCGATTTTCAGATCTGATTTTTCAGAAAGCCGGACATTGGGGCGCGCGTATGCAACGAAACAGACGGCGGGTGCAGTCCGGCTTTCATAAAAAAGAATGGAAAATGGTTTTGTGACGTCCATCAGCAGCGCGGGAGGAGTCATGCTGAAAATCACGGTGAGCATGGCCACTGAATCCGCGAAACCCGGTGCGACGGCATTACCGATGCCGGATAGATT
>ERZ1034984.3848-NODE-3848-length-10373-cov-17.610196_pt1 | contig 10373 bp, 7 predicted proteins | sample MGYA00520589_ERZ1034984 | MGnify/ENA primary metagenome ERZ1034984 (study PRJEB33766, sample SAMN09781790) | gut metagenome | biome: gut microbiome | host: Homo sapiens | place: Madagascar | study: EMG produced TPA metagenomics assembly of the PRJNA485056 data... | reverse complement strand
CCCATGTCTACGGTATGCAGTACGGCATTGAGGGCGTGCTGGAGGGCAAGCTCGTTGACTTGAACACGGTCCTGGGCGATAAGATGGACATTGAGCTGCTCAAGCGTACGCCGTCCAGCTTCTTGGGAAGCTGCCGCCACAAGCTGCCCGACCCCATGGTGGACGAGAAACCGTTTTTGCAGCTGTTTGAGCTGTTCAAGCAGTACGACATCGGCGCGGTGTTCTACATTGGCGGTAATGACTCGATGGACACGATCTCCAAATTGAGTGCCTACGGCAAGACCGTAAACAGCGAGATCCGCTTCATCGGCGTACCCAAGACCATCGACAACGATCTGATGCTGACCGACCACACCCCCGGCTACGGCAGTGCAGCGAAGTACATTGCCACGATTTTGAAGGAAGTCATCTGCGATTCCAGTGTCTACGACCTGCGCAGCGTGACGGTGGCAGAGATCATGGGCCGCCACACCGGCTGGCTGGCCGCTGCCGCCAGCCTGGCCGCAGGCCCGGACTGCAACGGCCCCGACCTGATTCTGCTGCCCGAGCGCCCCTTTGACGAGGAAGCGTTCCTGGCCCGCGTCGCAGAGCTGGAAAAGGAGCGCCACAATGTCATTATCGCAGTCAGCGAGGGCGTGAAGAATAAGGACGGCGTTTTCCTGTGTGACCTGGTCTCCACAGCCGGGCAGCTGGACGCCTTCGGCCACAAGGCAATTTTGAGCGGCACGAGCCGCTACCTGGCGGACCTGATCCGCGTGCGCCTGGGCTGCAAGACCCGCGCCATCGAATTCTCGACGTTGCAGCGCTGCGCCAGCCACCTGGCCAGCCGCACCGACGTGACCGAAGCCTACCAGGTGGGCGGCGCGGCGGTGGAGGCCGCTGTGCGCGGCGAAACCGCCAAGATGGCAGCCATCAAGCGCCTGAGCGACCAGCCCTACCGCGTGGAGACCGAGATGGTCGATGTGACGCAGGTCGCAAACTTTGAAAAAACGGTCCCCGACGAATGGATCACCGCGGACGGTATGCACGTCAACGAGAAGTTTGAGCGCTACGCCCGCCCACTGATCCAGGCCGAGCTGACGCCCATCTACATCAACGGCGTGCCGCGGCATATTCATCTGTGATTTTGAACCAATAAAGGCCGGAGCACCGCGTGAAAATGCGGTGCTCCGTTTTTTGTGACTCTCCTAAAGGGCACCCCTCCAGGGGAGGCTTTAAAGTGGGAAACAAAAAGGACCCGCATCCCTGCGGATCCTTAAAAGCTATCAATCTGTACGAGATCAGCCGGAGACCTTCTCCTTCAGGCGGCCGCTGGCCTTGAAGCCGGGGATAGCGGTCGGCTCCAGCTTGCTGGTGACCTTGGTCTTGGGGTTGGTGAAGTTCTTGGTCTGGCGCTCACGCATCTCGAAACGGCCAAAGCCTGCGATGGTGACCTTGTCGCCGCTCTTGAGCACATCGCCGATGGTGCCGAAAATGCCGTCCATAACCTTCTCCACTTCAGCGGCGGTCATGTTGGTGTCATTGGCAACCTTGGTAATCAACTGAGATCTCGTCATGATATTTTTAACTCCTATCCTTATAGGCACACATAGCCTTTATTATTACGTTGTTTATTATAGAGAAAATTGTGCGCAGAATCAAGAGTTTTTTCGCAAAAAGGCGGTTTTTCGGCAAAAATCATAAAATTTGCGCACGGAATCCGGCAAAAAGTGACATATGGCAAAAAATGCACGTTCTGCGCTGGAATATCCGAGCGGCGCAGCGCGTTACAAGCCCATCTGCGCGGCGTCGGGGTAGCTGGCGATCGCACCGCTGCCCTGTACGCTGATGCCGCAGAATTTATTGGAGAACGCAAGCCATTTGTCCAACCGTGCAGCGGTCAGACCGGCCAGCGCGGCGCGGTCAGCACCGGCGGCGTGCAGCTGCCACAAAAACGACCCGATAAAGCCATCCCCTGCCCCGGTGGTATCCACGGCCCTGACGGGCTGGCAGGGCGCGCAGCCGTGCGCAGAACGGGTGTAGGCGTGGGCCCCGGCGCTGCCGCATGTGTAGAGCACGAGCTGCACGTTCCCGACAAAGAGCGTGGGCAGTGCGGTGTCAATGTCCGCTGTGCCGGTCAGAAATTCCAGCTCCTCGTCGGAGATTTTGACTATGTCGGCCAGCGGAAGAAATTCCAGCACGGTGCGGCGCAGCGCCTCGCGGTCGGGCCAGAGCGGGAACCGCAGGTTCGGGTCAAAGCTGATGATGGCCCCGGCCTGCCGTGCGGCGGCAATGGCGGTCTTGTGGGCCTCGCGCATGGGGCTTTCGACCAGCGCTACGCTGCAAAAATGCAGAGCAAATGCTGTGTCAAACAGGGTGGTGTCCACCTGTTCCGGCGCGTAGAGCAGGTCCGCCGACGGCTTGCGGTAGAAGCTGAAAGTGCGGTTGCCGTCGGCTTCCAGAGAGACAAAGGCCAGCGCGGTGTTGGCCTTGTCGGTGAAGGCAATGTGCGCCGTATCGATACCGCAAGCCGCCAGCTCGTCGGCAATTTTATGGCCGAAGGGGTCATCGCCCAGCTGGGTCAGCAGCGCGGAAGCACCGCCCAGCTTGGTGAACGCGCCGCAGACATTGGCGGGCGCACCGCCTACCCGGGGCGCAAAGGCGGGTACCTCAGCAAAGGCGCAGCCGCTTTTGGACGGTATCATGTCGATCAGCGCTTCGCCGATCGCGTACAAAGTATCACGAGCCATAGCGAACCTCCTTACAGATTCAGCGGGTAGACTGCGGCGGTAAAGTTGGCGGGCCGCAGTGTGACCTGGCCCCCGGCGGGGTAGTACCGGGTGGACAGAACGGCCGCGCCGTCGTTGAGGAAAATTTCCAGCGAGGACGCATCCCCCACCACCCGTAGACGGCGGCAGGGCGCATCCAGCACCACACAGCGGCTTGTGCGGCCGCCGGACATGGCGGCGTCGGTAAAGGTCAGGCAGCAGGTACGGTCGGCGTCGCTGTAAGTCAGCGTCAGCCCGCCGTCAAAGCCCAGAGAGAAGTCCCCGCCAGGGGCGGCAACCAGGTCGAAGCAGGCATCCACGGCCTGCTCTGCACCGTCTGTGACGGTCACAGCGGTCCCGCGGTGGGCGGCCAGCTCGGACACCGGGTTTTGCAGGATGTGCCCGGCATTGTCCCGGGTCAGCACCCGGGGAATCGTCATGCAGTGCTGCCAGCCGTAGGCCACGGTGGCAGCGTTGCCGTAGGCGGCGTCGGGCATACCCATCCAGCCGATTTGAATGCGGCGGCCCGTCTCGTCGGTAAAGCTCTGGGGCGCGTAGTAGTCGAAGCCAAAATCCGCGTGGTAGAAATCGCCGAGGATGCAGTCCCTGCGCCAGTCGCCGTAGATCGGGAAGTACCCGCAGCCGTAGATGTTCTGGCACTCGATGCCTTGGGGGGACACGGCCAGGAACCACTGGCCGTCCAGTTGGAACAAATCGGGGCACTCCCACATAAAGCCGAAGGGCTCGGGTGTGGTCAGCGTGTTGGTGTGCCGCCAGGTATACTTGTCCTCGCTTTCCAAGACAAGCACCTCTCCCCTGTCCTCGACCGTGCGGGCACCCAGCACCATGTAATAGCGGCCCTCGCAGGCAAAAACTTTGGGGTCGCGCACATGGCAGGTCAGCCCGGCGGGATAGTCCTTGTTATACATAAGGCACTGCTTGCTGTCGATGTGCAGCCCATCGCGGCTGACAGCCAGGCAGACATTGTGGCCGCGCCCTTGTTTGATGTAGTCAAACGCCCCGGGGTACTTGACGTTGCCGGTGTAGTACAGGTACATCGTGCCGTCCTCGACGAGGGCCGAGCCGGAGTAAACGCCGTGGCAGTCGAACGGCTCATCGGGGTAAAGCATCGTGGGCTGGTAGTCCCAGTGGAGCAGGTCACGGCTGGTGACATGCCCCCAGTGTTTGACGCCACCGTTCACATCGAAAGGACCGTACTGGAAGAAAGCGTGGTAGGTATCGCCAATCATGCACAGGCCGTTGGGGTCGTTGAGCCAGCCCACCATCGGCTGGATGTGGAATTTCTGGCGGTGGGGGTCGCTGGCGGCTTTCTCCGCACCCAGGGATTCCACCAGGGGAACCAATTTTTTCAAGTCACGCTGTAAGGCGTTCATGGTATTACCTCATTTGCCTCATTTGTTTGAATAGAGATTGTAGGGGCGAATGTTTGCATCGACCCCTACAAGGATGCGGTGCAAATAAATTTTATGCTTGTTCCCTCACATCCTCCGGCTTCCAAATCACCCAGGTCACGGCGAAGGCGACGCCGAAGGAAATCGCCATCATGATGATGTACTGCAAGGGCATATGAAGATGCAGCAGGATACCGAAGATGCCGGTCACGCCGGTGCCGGTGGCACCCAGGCCCACAATGCTGGCGTAGAGCGCACCGCAGGCACCGCCCGCCAGGCCGCCCAGGAAGGGCTTAAAGTAGCGCAGGTTGACGCCGAAGATGGCAGGCTCTGTGATGCCCATGCAGGCAGACATGGCGGAGGGCAGTGCCATGGATTTGACCTTCTGATCCTTGCTCTTGAGGGCGACGGCCAGGGCTGCACCGCCCTGGGCCACGTTGGCGGCGCTGGCCAGCGGCAGCCAGTATGTGTAGCCGAACTTGGATAGCTGGCCGAGGTCAATGATCGTGTACATATGGTGAATGCCGGCCACGACGGTGACGGCATACAAACCGCCCATGATGAAGGAACCGATGCCGAAGGGCAGCTGGATGAGGGCCTGCACGCCGTTGATGATGCCGTCCTCAATGGTGGTGAAGATGGGGCCAATGACGGCCAGTGTCAGATAACCGGTGACGAAAACGGAAACCAGCGGGGTGACAAACAGGTCAAACATGGCAGGCACGACCTTGTGCAGCCGCTTTTCAATCTGCGACATGACCCAGACTGCAATGACGACCGGGATGACGTGGCCCTGGTAGCCCACCAGAGGGATGGAGTACAGCCCGCCGAACACCGGCTGATAGGTCTGCACGCCCTGGGACGCGACGGTCCAGGCGTTTTGCAGGTTGGGGTGGATCATGATCATGCCGATGACCGCGCCCAGGTAAGGGTTGCCGCCGAAGACTTTCGCGGCAGAATAGGCAATCAGGATGGGCAGGAAAGTGTAGGCGGTGTTGGAAAAAATCTGTGCAAAGACGTAGACCGAGCCGGAGGTATCGATGTTGAGGAAGCCGTTGTTGACCATGAAGTTCAGCGCTTCCATGATGCCCATGAGGAAGCCCGACGCCACGATGGCCGGGATGATGGGCACAAAGATGTCACCCAGGGTCTTGATGGCCCGCTGGTACCACGGCGCTTTGGCGGCCGCAGCCTGCTTGACTTCCTCTTTCGTTGCGCCGGTGATGCCCGCCAGCGCGGTGAACTCGTCGTAGACTTTGTTCACGGCGCCGGTGCCGAAGATGATTTGTAATTGCCCCTGTGCCTCAAAAACGCCCTTGGCACCCTCGGCATTTTCGAGGGCTTTCTTGTTGACCTTGTTGTTGTCGGCGATGACCAGGCGCAGGCGGGTCGCGCAGTGGGCTGCGGATACGATGTTGGATGCGCCGCCGATGGCATCCAGAACTTGCTGTGCCGCGTGTTTGTAATCCATAATGACTCTCCTTCTTGTGATGGTGTAGAGGACTGTGAAATCAATTTCATTTGATGATTTTATTATAAGCGATGTTGTGCGGAATTTCTATTCGCGGGTTGCAACAATCTACAAAGTATGTGTTATCGATTTCACACAGTTTCACATGGAAGTAAGGCAAAATGCACAAATTTATGGGTGCTGAGTTGTAGGGAACGTCCATGGGCGACCCGCAGCTTTGCGGCAGATGCCCGCTTGTGGGAAAGCCGCGGGCCGGGCATACCCAGCCCCTGCATGGCAGCGGGGCGGAACGTTACAGCGCCCAAACATTCTCGTCAGTGTTTTCATCCCCGGTAGACGCCCGGCATTTCAGCTCCCAGCTTAGTTGCAGGCCGCGGGGTTTGGTGTGGGGGTCGGCCAGCATTTCCAACAGCAGGCGGGCGGCCTTGTCCCCTGCCGTGCGATAGTGCAGGTGGACGCTGGTCAGCGGCACATAGGCCACACGGCCCGCACGGCTGTCGCCCACGGCGGCGATCATGATGTCCTCTGGCACGCGCAGGCCATGGCTGCGGCAGTATTGCAGCGCACCGATGGCAATGGTGTCGGTGGCGCAGAACAGGCAGTTGATGCCGGGGTCACGTTCCAAAAGCTGCTGCGCCTGCTGGTAGCCGGACTCCATGTTGAACCGCGCCACGCTGACCCGCTGGGGGCGCGGTACCAGCCCGGCGTCCCGCAGTGCGGCCTCGAACCCGGCTCGGCGGGCCTGGCCGACGGCCATGTCCAGCATGGTGGCCCCCAGGAACCCCGGTGCGCGGCGGCCTTTTTCCAGCATATGCGCAGTGGCGGCGCGGGCTGCACCGAAATCGTCGTGATATACGCTGGAATAGCCGCCGTACTGCTGGCCCAGAATGACGACCGGGATTTTCAGGCTGTCCAGTACGGCTTGGTGCTCCGGCGTAAAGAAGGTGGCGATGAGGATAATGCCGTCCACGGCGTCGTGCCGCAGCGTGTCCAGCGCTTTGACCTCGCGCTCGTTCTCGTTGGCTGTGTTGACCAGCAGCAGTTGGTAGCCCTGTTCGTCCAGCACGCGGCTGATGCCCTCCACCATGCGGGCGCAGCTCTCACTGCTGAGCTTGGGCATAATGACGCCGATCTGCCGGGTACGGCGGGTGCGCATCATCTGCGCCTGCATACTTGGGCGGTAGCCGGTCTCGGCCACGGCCTTTTCAATGGTTGCGCGCTTGTCGGCGCTCAGGTAGCCGTTGTTGAAATACCGGCTGACCGCCGCCTTGGATACCCCCGCATAGGCCGCAAATTCCGTGATATTCATATAGGATGCCCCCAATGATATGATATTGATTTCAGTATAGTTCGTTTCTATGGAATTGTAAACCCCTGCAACCGCCCTATAATAGCAATCCACAACAAAACGCCTGCACCCCTTTTACAGGTACAGGCGTTCATGCTATTTATTATTTCCCATTTGCCGCTTCGCGGTGCAAATTCGCGATATCCACCAGCTCCATCTGGCTGATATCGTGGTCGCCGCGCAGGGCGTCCACCAGCACGCTGGCGGTGTCCATGGCCGTGATGGTCGGGATGGACAGCTCGGTGGCCTTGCGGCGGAACTTGACCGAGTCGCGGTGCGGGTCGCGGCCATGGGGGCTGGTGGAGATGATGTAATCCACCAGGCCGCTTTCCAGCAGGTCGATCATATTCGGGCGGGCGCCGCTCATCTGGCGCACCACACTGCAGGGGATCATCTGGCTGTTCAGATAGCGGGCCGTCTCGGCGGTGCCGTAAATCTTGTAGCCGTAGTCATGCAGCTTCCAGGCCAGTTCGGCGGCTTCGGGCTTGTCGCTGTCCTTGACGGACACGATGCAGCAGGAGCCGGGACCGGGCACCTTGAACTGATAACCGGCAGCCACCAGGCCCTTCATCATGGCCTCGTGGAAGGTGGGGGCAATGCCCAGCACCTCACCGGTGGACTTCATCTCGGGGCCCAGCATCGTGTCAACGCCGTGCAGCTTCAGGAAGCTGTACACAGGCACCTTGACGGCGTAGTAGGGGCTCTGCCCATTGCGCCACAGACCGGTTCCGTAGCCCATATCCTTGAGCTTTTCGCCCAGCGTGCAGCGCACGGCCAGATCGACCATCGGCACACCGGTGACTTTGGAGATATAGGGCACGGTGCGGGAGGAACGCGGGTTGACCTCGATGACGTAGACGCGGTCATTCTGCACAGCGTACTGCACGTTGACCAGGCCCACGACCTTCAGCTCGCGGGCAAAGCGGCCGGTGTAGTCGACCAGCGTGTCAATGACCTTCTGGCTGAAGGTCGTGGGCGGGTAGACACAGATGGAGTCGCCGGAGTGAACGCCGGTACGCTCGACCTGCTGCATGATGCCGGGAACGAGGTAATCCGTGCCGTCGCAGATGGCGTCGACCTCGCACTCGGTACCCAGGATGTACTTGTCCATCAGGACCGGGTGGCTCATGTCAACGTGCTTCGTGATGACGCCCATGTACTCGATAACGTCGCTGGAATTGTAGGCCACGATCATGTTCTGACCGCCCAGCACGTAGGAGGGGCGCATCAGGACCGGGTAGCCGACCTCCTGTGCCGCCTGCAAAGCCTCGTCCAGCGTAAAGACTGTGCGGCCCTCCGGGCGGGGGATGCCGCAGCGCTCGAGCAGCTCGTCAAAGCGTTCGCGATCCTCGGCCTCATCAATGGCGTCAGCGGGGGTGCCGAGAATCGGCAGGCCGATCTCATCCATGTGCTTCGCCAGCTTGATGGCCGTCTGGCCACCGAACTGCACGAGGCAGCCGTCGGGCTTTTCGGTCTCAATGATATGGTCGACGCTCTCGGGGTTCAGCGGGTCAAAGTAGAGGCGGTCGCCGGTGTCAAAGTCGGTGGAGACCGTCTCGGGGTTGTTGTTGACCAGGATCGCCTCGCAGCCGTGCTGTTTCAGCGTCCAGACCGCGTGGACCGAGCAGTAGTCGAACTCGATGCCCTGACCGATGCGGATGGGGCCGGAGCCGAAAACGAGCACCTTCTTCTTGTTGGGGTCGCTGCGCTCGGCGATAAACTGCTTGGCCTCGTTATCCTCGTCGTAGGTGGAGTAGAAATACGGCGTCTTGGCGGCAAATTCCGCGGCGCAGGTGTCGACCATCTTGAAGGCAGCCTTCGGCGCTTCGGGCAGGGGGTCCACGCCCGCCAGGCGTTTGATGGTCTTATCCAGGAAACCGAACCTCTTCGCGTTCAGATATTTTTCCGTCGTCAGTTCGCCGGTTTTCAGGCCCATTTCAATGTCGGCCAGGTGCTGCAATTTGTCCAGGAACCACCAGTCGATCTTGGTGATGTCATAAATCACATCATGCGCCACGCCGCGCTTGAGAGCTTCGTAGACGCAGAAGGCGCGCTCGGAGTCCTGCACGTGCAGGTGTTCAATGACTTCCTCGGTGGTCAGCTTTTCAAAGTCGGGCAGCGTCATCGTGTCAAGGCCCAGCTCGGTGGAGGAGACGGCCTTCATCATGGCGTGCTCGAAATTGTTGCCGATGGCCATGACCTCGCCGGTGGCCATCATCTGGGTGCCGAGAGACTTGTCCGCATAGACGAACTTGTCAAACGGCCACTTCGGATACTTGACGACAACGTAGTCGAGCGCCGGCTCAAAGCAGGCGCAGGTCTCGCCGGTAACGTCGTTGGTGATCTCGTCCAGCGTATAGCCCAGGGCGATCTTCGTGGCGACCTTGGCGATGGGATAGCCGGTGGCCTTGGATGCCAGCGCGGAGGAGCGGGACACGCGGGGGTTGACCTCGATGACAGCATACTCAAAGCTGTCCGGCTTCAGGGCAAACTGGCAGTTGCAGCCGCCCTCGATGCCCAGTTCGGTGATGATATCCAGCGCGGCGGTGCGCAGCATCTGGTACTCTTTATCGGAGAGGGTCTGGCTGGGGGCCACGACGATGGAGTCGCCGGTGTGGATGCCGACGGGATCCAGGTTCTCCATGTTGCAGACGGTGATAACGTTGCCCTTGGAGTCACGCATGACCTCGTACTCGATTTCCTTCCAGCCGGAAATGCACTTCTCTACGAGGATTTGGTGGATCGGAGACAGGCGCAGACCGTTGGTGGCGATTTCATGCAGCTTCTCGCGGTCCTCGCAGATGCCGCCGCCGGTGCCGCCCATGGTAAAAGCAGGGCGCACGATGACCGGGTAGCCGATGACCTCGGCAAAGTCCAGTGCGTCGTCCAGATCCTCCACGACTTTGGAGGGGATGATGGGCTGGTGCAGCTTTTCCATCGTGTCCTTGAACAGCTGGCGGTCCTCGGCGCGGTCGATGGTGTCGGGCTTGCAGGCCAGCAGACGGACACCGCTGCGGTCCAGGAAACCGCTGCGGGCCAACTCCATGGAGAGGTTCAGGCCCATCTGGCCGCCCAGGTTGGGCAAGATGGCGTCGGGTTTTTCTTTTTCAATGATGCGCTCGACGACCTCGGCGGTCAGCGGCTCAATATATACATGGTCGGCGATGTCAGGGTCGGTCATGATGGTGGCGGGGTTGGAGTTGACCAACACCGTCTCTACGCCCTCGGATTTCAGCGCACGGCAGGCCTGGGTACCGGAGTAGTCGAACTCCGCCGCCTGACCGATGATGATGGGGCCGGAACCGATGACCAGCACCTTTTTGATACGCGGGTCTTTAGGCATTGTCGATCACTCCTTTCGCAGCCAGCATACGGCTGACAAACTCGTCAAACAG
>ERZ1034984.3844-NODE-3844-length-10382-cov-23.021303_pt1 | contig 10382 bp, 7 predicted proteins | sample MGYA00520589_ERZ1034984 | MGnify/ENA primary metagenome ERZ1034984 (study PRJEB33766, sample SAMN09781790) | gut metagenome | biome: gut microbiome | host: Homo sapiens | place: Madagascar | study: EMG produced TPA metagenomics assembly of the PRJNA485056 data... | reverse complement strand
CGTTTGGATCGTGCGATTTGAGCTATGCGAACCTTTCGGAGGGACGCATTGGCCCTATGACAGCATGCGATACACGTCTGAGAGAGGCTGCGTTTCAGGGTGCCAAGCTGGGTCAGATACGCCTGGATGGCTGTGACCTGACGCGTGTTGATGTGTTCAAGACGTCGCTTTCCGGCGTTGATGTGTCGCGCTGTACATTTGCAGCGCCCGTTGTTTCGGGCGATTACCATGAGTTGCGTGGCTTGACGGTCAATGCCGAGCAGGCGCTGGCACTCTCGGGTTTGTTGGGAATTCAACTCGCCGACGAATAGGCGCTCTGGTCCTTTGCTCGACCGCTATCTAAAATCAAACCGTCGCAACATTTAATGATTTTTCGCGTTTGCACGATTATCATCGAATGTTGCGACGGTTTTTGGTGCAAGGTAGCCTGTCTCTTTTTGGCAGGTTACTGGCTATTTAGTACTGCCACATGTGGTTGACAGGGCCAGAGCCTTTGCCCATGTTCAGGCCGGCGGCCAGAGCGCCTGTCAGGTATGCCTTGCCCGCGTTGACGGCATCGGCAAGATCCATGCCCTGGGCCAGCGCGCAGGCGATGGCGGACGAAAGCGTGCAGCCGGTGCCGTGTGTGTTGTCGGTCTCGATGCGCTTGTGGCGGAACCACGTGGTGAGCGGATCGCCCAGATGGCTGCCCTCGTCATCGAGCGGCGCGGGTTCGGCCAATACATCGTTGGCCTCGTTGACAAGATGCCCACCCTTAACGAGGGATGCGCAACCAAAGCGGCGGGTGAGGAGCATGGCAGCATTTTGCTGTGTGCGCTCGGAGTCGACCTCGTAGTCAAGCAGGGCCATGGCCTCGGGAATATTGGGCGTGATGACGGTTGCCAGTGGGAACAGGCGGCGGGTGAGCGCCTCGGCGGCATCTTCGGCAATCAGCCGTGCGCCCGAGGTGGCTACCATGACGGGGTCGACGACCACGTTTGTCGCGTTCCAGGCGCTCAGGCGGTCGGCGATAACCTCGATAATCTCGGCAGAGGAAACCATGCCGATCTTGACGGCGCTGGGGCGGATATCGTCAAATACGGCGTCGATCTGCGCAGCGACGATATCAGGGGAGATATTCTGCACGGCGGTGACACCGAGCGTGTTCTGTGCGGTGATGGCGGTGATGGCCGTCTCGGCATACAGGCGGTGCGCCGTGATGGTCTTGATGTCGGCCTGAATGCCGGCGCCACCGCTGGAATCGGATCCTGCGATGGACAGAACGGCAGGTACCTTACTGCGATCCATGTTTGCTCCCTTGTTCGGTCGGAATCAAATGGGTCTTTAAGCCAGCATTATAAAGATGCCCGGGCCGACTCTATGTCGAACCCGGGCGGGCGATGCAATCTTTACGCAAATGTAAGCAAATGTTCACACGTCAACAATTGACGAACACCATGTTACCGATTGTGGCTCCGGTGACGAGTTAGTCCTCCATGCCGAGGTCGATCGTCGTGCCTTCGAACACCTTGTTAACGGTGCGGACGGCGCACATCTTGCCGCACATGGTGCAGGTGCCCTCGGTGGCGGCGGGGGATTCCTCGTAGCGCTTCTTGCCGGTGACCGGGTCGAGGGCGCACTTCCACATGGCGTCCCAGTCAAGTTTGCGGCGTGCCTGGCCCATCTTGTCGTCCATGTCACGGGCGTGCGGCACCTTCTTGGCGATATCGGCGGCGTGCGCGGCAATCTTGGTGGCCATGAGACCATCGAGCACGTCCTGGGCGTTGGGCAGGCACAAGTGCTCGGCCGGCGTCACGTAGCACAAAAAGTCGGCACCCGAGCTCGCGGAGATGGCGCCACCGATGGCGGCGGTGATGTGGTCGTAGCCCACGCCGATATCGGTCACCAGCGGCCCGAGCACATAGAACGGGGCGTTGTGGCACAGGCGCTTCTGCAGTTTCATGTTAGCGGCGATCTCGTCGAGCGCCATGTGACCCGGGCCCTCGACCATGACCTGGACGCCGGCGGCCCAAGCGCGCTTGCACAGCTTGCCCAGCTCGATCATCTCAGCGGTCTCGGTGGCATCGTTGGAGTCGTAGAGGCAGCCCGGGCGGCAGGAGTCGCCGAGCGAAATCGTCACGTCGTACTCGTGGCAAATCTCGAGCAGCTCGTCAAAGTACTCGTAGAAGGGGTTTTCGTTGCCGGTGACCTCCATCCAGCCAAACAGCAGCGAGCCGCCGCGGCTGACGATGTTCATCAGGCGGCCGGTCTCCTTAAAGGTCTTGGTGACCGACTTGTTGATGCCGCAGTGGATGGTCATAAAGTCCACGCCGTCCTCGGCGTGCGCGCGCACGACCTCGAACAGGTCATCCTTGGTCAGCTTGACCAGCGGCTTTTCCATATAGCCGATGGCGTCGTACATGGGGACGGTGCCCACCATGAGCGGTGTCTCGTCGATGAGCTGCTGGCGGAACTGGCGCGTCTTGCCCGAGTTGGAAAGGTCCATGATGGCGTCGGCGCCAAAGTCCTCGGCGATCTTGACCTTCTTCCATTCCTCGGCGGCATCGGCCTTGTCGCCCGAGATGCCCAGGTTGACGTTGACCTTGGTGGACAGACCCTCGCCGACACCAAAGGCGCGCATGCCCTTTTTGATATGCACGATGTTGGCGGGAATGGCGATGCGGCCGTCGGCCACGCGCTCGCGGATGTACTCGGGGTCGCGATGCTCGCGCTCGGCAACCTCCTTCATCTGCGGTGTGATCTGCCCGGCGCGGGCGAAGTCGATTTGCGTGACGAGCTTGGGCTCGGTCTGTGTGCTCATTGGCACGGCTCCCTTCGTTGGCATTACCCATATCAGGTTTGCGGGTCAGGGCGGGCGCGCCCAATCTCAGCCTGCCGTCTTGTCCTGCAAGCTCCCCGTTATGTCATGGGCTCAAGTATAGCCTGAATGGGTACGATTGGGCCAACGAGCGTGCCTGTGGGGAGGCGAACATGGAAGACAAGCATCTATATCGAGAGACGCAATGGGATGTATCGGCCGAGGAAAGCCGTGCGCACCATGGCCTTGTCGCGATTGGCTTTGCGGTGCTTGCCGTGCTGGTGATTGCCTTTTGTATCTGGACGTTTGGTGGTCGCGGCGGCGCTGCCTGGGAGTTCGAGGCCGACGATGCCCTACCGATCATGACGGTGAAGGTTACGGGCGGCAATACCGTTGCCGCGCCGGGCGATTATTGGTACCCGCGCGATGAGTTTGTGCAGTTGCAGCTGAGTGGTGGGTCCATTCCAGGTGAAGAAATCGAACGCGTGGCGTTTGACGCGGCGCTCAAAGCGCTCACGGTGAAGCTCAAAGATCAAGGAGATGTACCCACGACCATGGATATCGCCCTGACGGAATGGCGCCTGGAGCCTCCGACGGGTGTTGCGGTGTCCGAGGTGGAGCATGTCAAGGTCGTCTACCAAGATGGCTCGACAAACGAGATTGCCAAAGCTGACGGTCTAGCAGAATAGGCGTCAGCGCAGGCCGCGACTTCCGCATGCGCCATACCTCGCGTTCTGCCAAGAAGTTGCGGTGAAATAGGGACTGTTTTACCAGTTTAAAGGCCTAATCAGTCCCTATTTCACCGCAACTTATGCGAGGTTGGTTACGGCAGTGGCGGCGGTGGATCTACAGGGCCTGCTCGTCCAGGAAGACCAAAGTGTTTTTATTTGAAAGCTCGGTAAAGTGACGATAACCAACGTCAAACGCGGTGAGCCCGCTTACATCTTCGAGCTTGTTTTCTGCCATCCAGCGCACCATGGAACCACGTGCCTTTTTGCTGGCGGTCGAGCGCTGGATGGGCTTGCCGTTGCGGATGCCTTCGCCAAAGAGGCACGTGACGACCGTGGCGTCGCCCGCGAGATGGGGCAGAACGGCTTTGGCATACTCTACGCTGGCGAGGTTGACGATCGTAGCGTTGGAGCCCGCCGGAGCGATGGCCCGTGCGAGCTTGTCGCCCCAAAACGCGTAGAGGTCTCGGGCATCGTCAACGGCAAGCTTCGCGCCCATCTCCAGTCGATACGGTTCAACGGCATGAAAGGGGCGTACGCATCCGTAAAGGCCCGAGAGGATCCACAGATGGTCTTGCAGCCATGCGAGCTGCGCGGTATCCATCACCTCGGGCGCCATGCTCTGGTATTGAATGCCGTGATAGGACATGACGGCAGGGGAGAGGCGACAGGCGAGTGCGGGATTGTCGAGATCGCCGTTTTTCAGGATGGGCCCGAACTCATGCAGGGTGTTGAGGCAAGGCCCCAGCAGTTTGTCACTCACGTTCCATAGCGCCTGCAGGCTGCCGCTGCCTTCATTCCGCTCGATATCTAGCAGTGCGCGGTGGAGGCGAGCCGTCTCGCGCGCAAAGGGTGGAATGCCCAGGACTTCAAAAGCATCTTGGGCCGCGCGCATCTGCTTGGCGGGCGAAATGACGACCTGCAGCATGGACTCTCCTCTGCCAAAAAGGAAGTTGCGGTGGGATACGGTCTGTTTTGGCCGTTTATGGGCCAGTTTAGTCCGTATTTCACCGCAACTGATGAAGGGTTGGTTACGCGCGCTCGAGGAAGGCCTTGTAGCCGCGGTAGGCCTCGTAGATATCGGCCTTGTTGGCGACCTCCCACAGGGCGTGCATGGACAGCACGGCCACGCCGGAGTCGATGACGTTCATGCCGTACTCGGCCATGATGTAGGCGATCGTGCCGCCGCCACCCGCGTTGACGCGACCGAGCTCGCAGGTCTGGAAGTCCACGCCGGCGTTATCCATGATATCGCGGATGAGCGCCATGTACTCGGCGTCGGCGTCGTTGGAGCCACCCTTGCCGCGGCTGCCCGTGTACTTGTTAAAGCACAGGCCGCGACCCATGAAGGCGGCGTTCTTGGTCTCGAACTTGCCGGCGTAGCCCGGGTCGAAGCCGGCGGAGACGTCGGAGGAGAGCATGCGGCTGCGAGCGAGTGCGCGGCGCAGGGCCAGCGGGCTGTCCTCGCCGGCGAGCGTCATGATCTCGGCGACGGTGTTCTCGAAGAAGCGGCTCGTCATGCCGGTGGCGCCCACGGAGCCGATCTCCTCCTTGTCAACGATGAGCGTGATGCTCGTGCGCTCGACATCGGCGACGTTAATCTGGGCGAGCATGGACGGATAGGCGCAGACGCGGTCGTCATGGCCATAGCCTAGAATCATGGAGCGGTCGAGGCCCATATCGCGGGCGGGGCCGGCGGGCACGACCTCGATCTCGGCGGAGAGGAAGTCCTCCTCCTCGACGTCGTACTGCTCCTTGAGGATGTCCAGGAACATTTGCTTGACGGGCTCCTTGGGGGCGTCCTTGTCGTCCTCGTCAAACTTGACGGGGCGGCCGCCCACGATCACGTCGAGGATCTCGGCGTCGACGGCGTCCTTGGCGGGCTTGGCCATCTGCTCGCTCGAGAGGTGGATCAGCAAGTCGGAGATGGTAAAGACCGGATCGTCTGCCTTGTCGCCGATGTTGATGTCGACGGTGGTGCCGTCCTTTTTGCAGATGACGCCTACGAGTGCGAGCGGGGAGGCCACCCAGTGGTAGCTCTTGACGCCGCCATAGTAGTGCGTGTCGAGGTAGGCCATGTCGCCGGCCTCGAAGGCGGGGTTCTGCTTGAGGTCCAGGCGCGGCGAGTCCACGTGGGCGCCCAGGATGTTAAAGCCCTGCTCGAGCGGGGCGGTGCCCAGGTTGACGAGCATAAGGTCCTTGCCGTGGTTGGCGGCGTACACCTTGTCGCCGGCCTTGAGCGCGCGGCCCTCGGCGATCACGGTCTCCAGATTGACGTAGCCCGCCTCCTCGGCCATCTTGATACCGGTCTTGACGCACAGGCGCTCGGTCTTGTTCTCACTCAAAAACTGCTTATAGCCGCGGCAAAGCTCCTCGAGCTCCTCGATTTGCTGTGGCGTGTACTTTTTCCATGCGCAGGGACGCTCCATGACGCAGGCTCCTTTCGGATCGATCGTGCTGGTTGATGTACCGTGAGCCATCGTATCACGCGCGGGCCCGCGGCGGCAGGGAAGCCTGATGTGCGGTGGCCGTGGGGCGGGGAGCGTGTAAACTGGTGTGAGCAAGCCGTGCCCAGCCCAAAGCGAGGTATTCAATATGTCTGACAAGCGCCGTACCTTTGCCGTCATCGACGGCAACTCGCTCATGCATCGCGCCTTCCACGCCGTGCCGCCGACCATGAACGCGCCGGACGGTCGCCCCACCAACGCGATCTTTGGTTTTCTGAACATGTTCCTCAAGATGATCGATGCCTTTAATCCCGACGGCGTTGTCGTGGCGTTTGACAAGGGCAAGCCGCGCGTGCGCATGGAGATGCTGCCGCAGTACAAGGCTCAGCGCCCGCCCATGGACCCCGATCTGCACGCACAGTTTCCCATGATTAAGGAGCTGCTCGCCGCGCTCAACGTGCCGATTTTGCAGTCCGAGGGCTGGGAAGGCGATGACATCCTGGGCACTATGGCGCGCTTGGGTGAGCAGGCCGGTTGCGACATGTTGCTGGTGACCGGTGATCGCGATATGTATCAGCTCGTGACCGAGCACGTTAACGTGGTCTCGACCCGCAAGGGCCTGTCCGACGTGGCGATCATGACGCCCGAGAGCGTAGACGATCTGTATCACGGCATCACGCCGGCGCTCGTGCCCGATTTTTATGGTCTGAAGGGCGACACGTCCGACAACATCCCCGGCGTGCCGGGCATCGGCCCCAAAAAGGCGAGCGCGCTCATTGCGCAGTACGGTAGCCTGGACGAGGTCATCGCACACGCCGACGAGGTCAAGGGCAAGATGGGAGAAAACCTGCGCGCACACATCGACGACGCGCTACTGAGCCGCAAGGTCGCAACCATCCGCACCGATGCACCCGTTGAGCTCGATTTTGAGGCGACGTCCTTCCCGGCGTTTTCCGCCGATGAGGTTTCCGCGGCGCTGGGGACGCTTGGTATCACTGCCATGCAGAACCGTTTCTTGGCGCTGATTGGCGGCGAGGATGGGGCTGCTGCTGCCAGCACGTTTGAGATTCCCGCCGTTTTGCGTGCCGCCGCCGGCGATGCTGACGCGCTTGGTTCCGTTGCGGTTGAGGTCTCCCGCGCGATTGATGCCGGCGAGTGGGTCGCCGCCGTGGTGGACGACGACAAGGAAGAGGGCGCGCTCTTTGGACTGACACGCACGCTATGGTTGGCGACGTCCAGGGGCCTGTTTGCGCTCGAGGAGGGCGACAGCGGTGCGGTGGCCGAGGTTGAGGGCTTCAACTTCGTTCACGGCGTGATTGCCGGCGTGCTCGCGCGTCTGTTTATGGAGGGCCGTGTGGCGAGCCCGGATATGAAGACGCTGTTGCATGAGCTTTCGCCCATCGACTCTTCCGAGCCCGAGCTCATGGACCCGCTGTCCGCTGATTCCACGCGTATCTTCGATACCGTGGTCGCTGCCTATCTGCTGGATTCCGATCGCTCCGAGTTCGATGAGGCATATCTTGCCGATACGTATCTGCAGATGGCGCTGCCTGCGGCGCGCGGCGCAGAGGGTGCTGGCGAGGACGCTCCTGCGCCCGCCGCTCGCACGGCGGCCTTGACGCTGGCGCTGGTTGCACCGCTGCGTGACCGCATGGCCCGCGAGAACGCCGCCAACGTGTTCGATGGGATCGAGATGCCGCTCGTGCCGGTGCTTGCCAAGATGGAGCGCGCGGGCATGCTCGTGGACCCCGACCGCCTGCACAGTCTGTCCGAGGGCCTGGCGACCCAGATTGCCGAGGTCGAGCGCAGCATTCGCGACCTGGCCGGCGACGAGACCTTTAACATCGGCAGCCCCATGCAACTCTCGCACGTGCTGTTTGATGTTATGGGACTTCCGACCAAGGGCCTCAAAAAGACCAAGCGCGGCTACTATTCGACCAACGCCAAGGTGCTGAGCGACCTTGCCCGCGACCACGAGATCGTGCGCCTGATTTTGGACTGGCGTGAGAAGTCCAAGATTAAGTCGACCTATCTGGACACGCTGGGCCCGCTGCGCCGTGGTGACGGGCGTGTGCACACCACGTACAACCAGACCATCACCGCGACGGGGCGTTTGTCTTCGAGCGACCCCAATCTGCAAAACATTCCGACGCGCTCGGAGCTGGGGCGTACCGTCAAGACGGCGTTCTCGGCGGGCGAGGGCAGCGTCTTTTTGGCGGTGGACTACTCGCAGATCGAGCTGCGCCTGCTCGCGCATCTTTCGGGTGACGAGCACCTGGTGCGCGCCTTCAACGAGGGCGAGGACTTCCATGCCGAGACGGCCGCGCGCGTATTTGGCGTGCCGGTGTCCGAGGTGACACCCGACCTGCGTAGCCGCGCCAAGGCCGTGAACTTTGGCATCGTGTACGGCCAGCAGGCCTATGGTCTGTCGCAGTCGCTGCACATCTCGATGGCCGAGGCGCGCGATATGATCGATCGCTACTACGAGGCCTACCCGGGTGTGCGTACGTTCCTGGACAACGTGGTGGCGCGTGCCAAGCAGACGGGCTATGCCGAGACCATGTACGGTCGCCGTCGCCATATTCCCGAGCTCAAGGCCAAAAACCCGCAGCTCCGCGGCTTTGGCGAGCGTACGGCCATGAACCACCCCATGCAGGGTACGGCGGCCGATATCATTAAGATTGCCATGGCCCGCGTGAGCCGTCGCTTGGAAGAAGAGGGCTTTGCCGCCCACATGATCCTGCAGGTGCACGACGAACTGGACTTTGAGTGCCCCGTCAACGAAGTCGAGCGCCTCACCGCCATGGTCCGCGACGTCATGGAACACGTAGTAGACCTCCGCGTACCGTTGATCGCCGAAGCCTCAACCGGAGTAACCTGGGCGGATGCAAAATAGTCCCTTAAAGGGCCCGAGCAAAATCCCCGGGCCCTTTTGCTTATGAGTCTTATGAGATTTATCAATCTTATGGGTCTTATGAATCTTATGAGATTTATGAAACTTATGAAAATAGAATCGAATTGAAGACAGGGTTGGGAGGTCGCATGGAATACAGGAATCCTTTCAAGCCGACTGCCGGCAAAATGCCGCCCGTGCTTGTCGGTCGCGATAAGGTCGTCAACGATTTTGTCGAGGGCTTGTATGAAGGAGAGGGCGCTCCTGGCCGCCTGATGCGCATCACGGGGCCCCGCGGTTCGGGTAAGACCGTTCTATTGTCCGAGCTCGCCAAGATTGCAGAGGATCAAGGCTGGCTTGTGGTCAATGTCGCCGGTTCCGACGAGTTGGTCGAGTCTCTTTCCAGAAAGCTCAAGCGAGCACCCTTTTTCAATGAGGTGCGCCTAAAAGCTCAGGTTCCGTTTGCCTCTATTGAGGCACAGCATTTAAGTGCTTCGCCTGATGATTTTGAGTCGCTTCTAGGCCTCGCGACGGGCGAGATGTCCAAGCGCGGCAAAGGCCTTCTGATAACAATCGATGAGGTTCAGGATGCTCCGATGGATGCAATTCGGACCATTGCATCGGCCGTGCAGTTTATGATTCGCGACGAGCAGAATATCGCTCTCGTCTTTGCAGGGATCACGACGGGCGTTCTCGATATTTTGAATGGGAAGTCCCTGACGTTCCTGCGCCGTGCAAAGCCCGAAGAGCTCGATGCCATTCCGCTTGACGAAGTGCGGGATTCGTTGCTGCAGACGATCGAGGAGTCGGGGTTTTCGATTGACGACGATGCGCTTGATGCCGCAACTGGGGCGACGCGGGGATATGCATATCTAATCCAGCTGGTGGGATACCACGTGTGGCGTGCGGCCTGGCTGAGAGACCGCGACGGAGAAGAGCCTATTACAATTACGCTTGCCGATGCCCGCAAGGGGATCGAGTCTGCTCTCGAAGAATTCAAGACGGCGGTGCTCGAGACCGCTATTTCCGACTTGCCTAAGACCGCAATCGATTTTATTCTCGCCATGAGTGATATGTCGGATGTCGCATCGGTGGCAGAAATTGCCAAGGTGCTGGGTAAATCGTCAGGCTATTTGAGCCCATACCGTCGCAAGCTGATATCGCGCCAGGTAATCGAACCGACAGCGCCGGGCTTCGTGACCTTTTCGATTCCCTTTATGAAGGAATACCTGCAAGAAAGCCGCGAAGAAATACTGGCAAGATACGGCGAATAGCACCGACTAAAAACTCAGCCAAGTATCTAGGCGCCAAGACACCATCTCGGCGGCAAGCGGGTGAACCTAGGGCCTGGCCGGGCGGCAGGGGGTTAACTTTTCGTAGATTCCGCACGCAAAGAAAGCCACTTAATGTGGCTTTCGTCTTGCGCAGGACCTGACCGAGCGAAAAGTTAACCCCTGCCGCCCGGCCAGGCCCGAAGAGATGGCTAACGAGCCGCCAAGATGGCGTCGATGAGCGTC
>ERZ1034984.3841-NODE-3841-length-10394-cov-13.560112_pt1 | contig 10394 bp, 7 predicted proteins | sample MGYA00520589_ERZ1034984 | MGnify/ENA primary metagenome ERZ1034984 (study PRJEB33766, sample SAMN09781790) | gut metagenome | biome: gut microbiome | host: Homo sapiens | place: Madagascar | study: EMG produced TPA metagenomics assembly of the PRJNA485056 data... | reverse complement strand
TGAGGGCACCCTCTCCGGCCGTCTGGACAACAACCTGACGGTGGAGTTCACGGCAGACGCTTCCCTGATGGGCAGCTATGCCAACGTACATCTCACGGGCGCACGGGCGACTGTGCTGCTGGGTGAGCTTGCCTGAGTGATTCCGGGGCAGTGCCCCTGAACATATAAATAAGAAGGAGACCATTCAAATGGATTGCATTGATCTTTTCAAGCGCGCAGCCGTTGCGCTGCAGACCGATAGCCGCTACCTCGTTCTGGATCAGACCCGCAAGGCAAACGATAAGGACGAAGAGCTGCAGAACCTGATTGGCGAGTTCAACCTCGCCCGCATGGATCTGAACAACGAGATCGGCAAGAGTGAGCGCAACGATGCCCGCATCGCCGAACTGAACGAAAAGGTGAACAGCCTGTACGGCCAGATCATGGGCAACGAAGGCATGGTGGCTTACAACGAGGCCAAGCGTGACTGCGAGAACCTTGTGAACTATATTGATGCCATCATCAACACTGCCATGAATGGCGGCGACCCCATGACGGTACAGGAGCCTTCTGCTTCCTGCACCGGCAGCTGCTCCACCTGCGGCGGCTGCCACTAAAACCGGCAAAAACAAAACGCGGCTGTGCAAAACAGACCGCGTTTTGTTTGCAAAAGCGGTTACAAGCCGCAAACTTGTGCACAGAACCATAGAACGGGAGAGAGGGTAAACCATGGCAGAGCTGTCGCCCATGATGCAGCAATATCTTGAGATCAAAAAACAACATAAGGACGAAATTCTGTTTTACCGCATCGGCGATTTTTATGAGATGTTCTTTGACGATGCCCTGACGGCATCCAAGGAACTGGACCTGACCCTGACCGGCAAGCAGTGTGGCATGGAAGAGCGAGCACCCATGTGCGGCGTGCCCTTCCACAGCTACGAGGGATATGTGGCGCGGCTGATCGCCAAGGGCTACAAAGTAGCCATCTGTGAGCAGGTGGAAGACCCGGCCAAGGCCAAGGGCCTTGTCAAGCGGGACATCATCCGCGTGGTCACACCCGGCACGGTCATTGAGAGCAGTATGCTGCAGGACGACCGCAATAACTACATTGCCAGTATCTTCCTCAAAGGAAAGAAAGCAGGTTTGTGCTTTGCGGATGTCTCTACCGGTACGGCCCATATCACAGAGCTGAATGCAGACAAGATCGCCCCGGCGGTCATTACGGAGCTGTGCCGCTACCATCCCAGCGAAGTGCTGATGAATCCGGGCCTTCTGGACTGCCGCGAGGTGACGGCGTACATCAAAAAGAATATGACTTGCTCGGTGGAGCTGGTGGAAGATGAACGCTATGCACCGGGCCTTGTTGTGGCATCGCTGGAAAACCAGTTTGGCCGCGACTGGGCGCAGACCACCGGCATTGCAGCGGACGGCCTTGTGCGCTTTGCCATGGCGGCACTGCTGGAATATCTGCACGATACCCAGATCAAGGGCGTGGAACGTCTGAAAACGGTCATAACCTATAATAAGGCCCAGTTCATGCGTCTTTCGCCCGTGACCCGCGCCAATCTGGAGCTGACCGAGACGCTGCGCGGCCGCGAAAAGCGGGGCACGCTGCTCTGGGTGCTGGATAAGACCAGTACATCCATGGGCAAGCGTATGCTGCGCAGCTGGATCGAGCAGCCGCTTATTTCCAGTGCACTCATCAACCACCGCCTGAACGCTGTGGAGAGCCTTGTCAAGCAGACCATGGCCCGCGGCGACCTGACCGAAGAGCTGGGTTACATTGCGGATATGGAACGCCTGATGACCCGCACGGTTTACGGCTCTGCCACACCCAAGGAGATCTATACGCTGGCCCAGACCTGCGACCGGCTGCCCGGCCTGCGCAGGCAGGCTGAGGCCTGCGGCTGCCCGGAGCTTGCTGAACTGGCAGTACAGATCGATCCGTTGGAGGACATCAAGGCCCGTATTTATGCGGCGGTGGACCCGGAAGCGCCCTCTACCCTCAAGGATGGCGGTGTCATTGCCAAAGGCTACCATGCCGAGGTGGACGAGCTGCGCTCCATCCGCGACAATACCAAGGGCGTTCTGGCGCAGCTGGAAGCCCGCCTGCGGCAGGAGACCGGCATCCCCAAGCTGAAGATCGGCTATAACCATGTGTTTGGCTACTTCATCGAGGTAAGCAACTCCTATAAGAGCATGGTGCCGGAGACCTACATCCGCAAGCAGACCCTGACTTCCGGCGAACGCTACATCACGCAGGAACTGAAAGAGCTGGAAAGCAAGATCTTAGGTGCCCACGAACGGCTCATCACGCTGGAGCACCGCCTGTTCAGCGAACTGCTGGAAAGCATCAGCGCTCAGCTGGACCGCATCCAGCGCACGGCCAATGCGGTGGCCCAGCTGGATGTGCTCACGGCGCTGGCGCAGGTGGCAGCGGAAAACAACTACTGCCGTCCCATCGTGGACGACAGTGACGAGCTGACCATCACCGAGGGCCGTCACCCTGTGGTGGAGCAGATGCTGAAAGGCAGCCTGTTTGTACCCAATGATACCACCCTGAACTGTGGCGCAGACCGCTGCCTGATCATCACCGGCCCCAACATGGCAGGTAAATCCACGTACATGCGCCAGAATGCACTGATCGCGCTGATGGCGCAGATCGGCTCCTTCGTGCCGGCATCCAGCTGCCACGTGGGTGTGGTGGATGCCATTTTCACTCGCATCGGTGCGTCGGACGACCTGTCTGCCGGTCAGTCCACCTTTATGGTGGAGATGACCGAGGTAGCGGAGATCCTGAAAAATGCCACCGCCAAAAGCCTTGTGGTGCTGGACGAGATCGGCCGCGGCACTTCCACCTTTGACGGTATGAGCATTGCCCGCGCCGTAGTGGAGCACATTGCAGACCCCGCCAAGGGCCTTGGCTGCAAGACTCTGTTTGCCACCCACTACCACGAGCTGACCGAGCTGGAAGGCGGCGTGGACGGCGTAAAAAACTACAATATTGCAGTAAAAAAACGCGGCGAGGACATCACCTTCCTGCGCCGCATCGTGCGCGGCCCGGCGGATGACAGCTACGGCATCGAGGTGGCAAAGCTGGCAGGCCTGCCCGGCAGTGTGACCCGCCGCGCCCATGAGGTGCTGCGCGCGCTGGAAGCAACTGCACCTAAAAATAAAGTAGAGCAGATGGATTTTGATGCCCTGCAGGAGTATAACTCTCCGGCTGTGCCCAGCGAGATGATGGACAAGCTGGAAGCTCTGGATGTGGAAACACTCACCCCCATTGAGGCTTTGAACTTCCTCTACGAGCTGAAAAAGACCCTGAAGGGCAGCCTGAACAGATGAAACTGCTCTACCTGACCCAGACCATACAAGGAGGGAAAACACCATGGCAGTGATCCATGTTCTGGATAAGCACACAGCCGAGCTGATCGCAGCCGGTGAGGTGGTCGAGCGTCCGGCATCCGTTGTTAAGGAGCTGCTGGAAAACTCCATTGATGCCGGTGCCACGCAGGTGACCGTCAGCATTGAATCCGGCGGCGTCAAGCTGATCGAGATCAGCGATAACGGCACCGGCATCGAGGCAGAATATATCTCCACGGCGTTTATCCGCCACGCCACCAGCAAAATTGAAACACCGGACGATCTGACCAACATCCATACGCTTGGCTTCCGAGGTGAAGCACTGGCATCCATTGCCAGCGTGGCCCGTGTAGAGCTGACCACCCGAACCGAGGTGGACGAGTTTGCCACGGTCTACCGCATTGAGGGCGGGGAAGAGGTCTCCCGTGAGCCGGGTGCCAGAGCTGTGGGCACCACCATCCGGGTAAAGGATCTGTTTTACAACACGCCTGCCCGCATGAAGTTCCTCAAAAAGGACTCCTCCGAGGGCACCTTTGTGTCGGATACAGTTACCCATGTAGCGCTCAGCCACCCGGAAGTCAGCGTCAAGTTCATCCGTGAGGGCAAGCTGCAGTATGTCACGCCCGGCGACGGCCAGCTGCGCGGTGCAGCCTATGCGGTGCTGGGCCGGGAGTTCAGCCGGGACCTCATTGAGCTGAAAAATCAGGAGGGCGTGTACCGCATCACCGGTCTGGTCACCCCGCCCAAAAGCTGCCGCGCCAGCCGAAGCATGCAGCATTTTTACATCAATGGCCGCTATGTGCGCAACCGCACCATGATGGCCGGTATGGAGATGGCATTCAAGGGTACCATGATGCAGGGCAAGTTCCCGGGCGGCATTCTGCTGCTGGAAATGCCGGCCGACCTTGTGGATGTCAATGTGCATCCGGCCAAGATCGAAGCCCGCTTTGCCCGCGAAAATGATGTTTTTGATGTGGTGTATCATGCCGTCAAGCTGGCATTGGCTCAGCCCGGCACTGGTGAACGGCTTTTTACCTTTGAAGCAGACAAAAAAGAAGAAAAAGCTGAGAATTCAAAAAAAGACGCTGATATAATCAAAAATGATGTAAAGAATAATAACTTTACAGGGCTTTCTGCGATCATTCGGGGACAAGCGGACCCGGGCGTTCTGCCACAGCAGCACTGGGAACCGGCAAAACCCGCCGCAGCACCGCAGCAGCCTGCCCCGTCTGCTGCAATGCAAATACCGACAGCACCCAGTGTGCCGCGCTGGAAAGGCAGTGCTCAGAACGAGGATATGCTGGATCCGTTCGTGACCCTTCACAGCCCGAAGCTGGAAACGACAAAGGCACCAGAGCCGTTCCGTGCGGCGGCAAGTGAAACGCAGCTGGATGTGGAACCGGAATTTGGTGAGACAAAACTGCATTCGCCTCAGGACCATATGGCAGCGTGGAACCCTGCGCAGGAAGCACCGAAGGAAGAACCTGAGAGTGCACCCTGTGCAGAAACAGAACCGGATGCGCCGGAAGCGGCAGAACAGGAAACTGTACTGGCCGAGCCGGAGCAGATGAACTTTGATCCGACGGCGGATCAGCCGGAGCCGCTGCGCTATGTGGGCGAGGTGTTCAGAACATATATCCTTGCAGAACGCGGCGACGAGCTGTGCCTGATCGATAAACACGCTGCCCACGAGCGCCAGCTGTACGAAAAACTGGCCGCGAACTACGGCAATGTGCCCAGCCAGATGCTGCTGGAGCCTGCTGCCATCGACCTTGCTGCGGAGGAAAAGCAGGCCCTGCTGGATAACATTCCTCTGCTGGAAAATGCGGGCCTTGAGATCGCGGACTTTGGCGGCAATACCGTGGTGCTGCGCGCGGTGCCCGCAGATGTGGAGCCGCAGAATGCCGAAAGCCTGCTGGTGGAGATCGCAAATAAGCTGCTCAAGGGCGGCCATGATGCGCTGAACGAGCACACCGAGTGGGTGCTGCATTCTATCTCCTGCCGTGCAGCCATCAAGGCGGGGGACAAGTCCTCGCCGCAGGAACTGCTGGCGCTGGCCGAAAAGATCCTTTCCGGCGAGGTGCCGCCGTTCTGCCCGCATGGCCGCCCCTGCGTACTCAAGTTAACCCGGAAGGAGCTGGAAAAGCAGTTTGGACGCATCGTATAAACATCCCGTGGTGGCCGTCGTCGGCCCTACCGCAACCGGAAAGACAGCGCTGGGCGTAGAACTTGCAAAACATTTTTCCGGCGAGGTCATCAGCTGTGATTCCATGCAGATCTATAAAGGTCTGGACATAGGCACGGCAAAGGTGACACCGGAGGAGACCTGCGGTATCCCGCATCACGGCGTGGATATCCTTACGCCGGACAAGGCTTTCAGCGTGGCAGACTTTACCGCCATGGCCGGAAAGCTGGAAGAAGAGATCTCTGCCCGGAAGAAGCTGCCCATCCTTGTGGGCGGCACAGGGCTGTATGTTCAGAGCTTTCTGTATGGGGTGCGCTTTACAGAGGAAAAAGCACCTGCCGGTCTGCGGGAGCAGCTGGCGGCGGAACTGGCTGCAAAAGGCGGTGCTGCCATGTACGAAGAACTGAAGCAGGCCGACCCGGAAGCTGCTGCGGCTATCCACCCGAACAATCAGGTGCGGGTGCTGCGCGCGCTCGAACATTATCGTGCCACCGGCAAAAAGCTGAGCGAACAGAAGGCAGAGTCTCTCCCACCGGAGCGGCCCTACCGCAGCCTGATCCTCGGTCTGGATTTCCCAGAGCGCGCGGTACTTTACCGCCGCATTGACCTGCGTGTGGACAAAATGCTGCAAGCGGGCCTTATAAAGGAAGCGGAGCATGTCTGGCAGAACCGGGAAAGCTTCCACACGGCAGCGCAGGCCATCGGATACAAGGAGTTCTTTCCGTATTTTGAGCAGACGGCTCCATTGGAAGCCTGCACGGAAAAGCTCAAGCAGGCGTCCCGCAACTATGCCAAGCGCCAGCTGACCTGGTTCCGCCATATGGACGGTGTGGTCTGGCTGGATGCCGGTGCACCGGATGCAGTGCAGACTGCCATCCGCAAAACGAGCGAATTTTTAGCGAAAGGATGATCGATATGCCGGATGAGACCCAGAAGGAACGCCATGCACCGCATGTGCTTACCACTCTGGCAGGCGTGCTGATCGCGTTTCTGCTGCTGGCAGCAATTTATGTGGTGTATCAGGCCGCACATATCCTGTTCCCACAGAATGTTTATGAGACTGCGCTGCCTGCGGTCATTTCGGATACGGTGGAAGCCGACGGAGTTCTGCTGTTCGACGAAAGCTATGTGGCAGGCAGCGGGAATCTTGGATATCTTGCGGCGGACGGCGAGCGCGTTTCAGCGGGCACCGCAGTGGCAGAGGTGTACAGCAACGCTTCGCAGGCTTCGCTGCGCCTGCAGCTGAACCAGCTGAATGATCAGATCGATCTGCTGCAGAAATCGCAGAACACTTCTGCGCTGCAGCTGGATACCCTTTTAAAAGAACGTTCTTCTGCGCTGTATGACCTGCTGGATACGCTGGACGACAGCGATTATGAAGCGGTGGATGACGATGCCAATGCCTACCTGCTGGCCCAGAACAAGCTCTGGGTGGTAACGGGCGAAGCTGCAAACTTTACCGATCAGATCACTGCGCTGGTCCAGCAGTCCCAGAGCGTGCAGGCGCAGCTGGGCAGCCCGGCGCAGATCACTGCACCGCAGACCGGCTATTTTGTGCGCTCTTCCAGCAGCGGACGGCTCAATGCCAGTGCCGATGATATCCTTGCACTGAACGCACAGGAGCTGCAGGGCTATCTGCAGTCCGACCCAGTGCTGGCACTGGACGGCTGCGCCGGTAAGATCGTGGCAGGGTTCACATGGCGCTATGTGGGCGTGTGCACTGCAAAGCAGGGCGAAAAGCTGCTGGGTCAGAACGGCAAGCCGCTGAGCACAGCGGTGGAGATCAGCTTCCCGGGTCAGGTGGAGAACAGCCTCAAGGCCACCGTCACCGAGGTGGAGATCGATCAGGACAGCGGCCTTGCCCGCTTTGTGCTTGCCTGCAACTCCATCAACGGCGATGTGCTTTGCCTGAACCGGGCTGCAGCACGCATCTCGGTAGGAGAGCGCAGCGGCCTGCGGGTGCCTGCTGCGGCTGTGCACTATTTGAAAGAGGATGGCACCGAGGCACAAACGCAGGGCGAAAACTACATTCCCGGTGTGTACGTGAAACTTGGCAACATTGCCCGCTTCTGCCGGATCGACCCGGTGGACGCAGACCATCCCCTCATCACGGACGGCGATTACATCCTTGTTCTGCCCGAAGGGACCGAGGGCTCGGTCAGCAAGGTGAGGCTTTATGACGAAATAATCGTTTCCGGACAAAATTTGTATGATGGAAAGCTTTTGTAGTTATTGACATCTGAGGCAAAAAATCCGATAATAGATAAAGCTATTATTTGCATCTTTTTGCAAAGAACGCCAGGCAGCGCCATGCTGCCCGAATGAAAGGAGCAGATTGTATGTCTTTGCTTGACAGCATTAAGAAAGGTCTGTTTGACCAGGAAGACGATTACGAGGATCAGTACATTGACGATGGCCCCCAGATGGTAAACAATAACAATGGCATCGGCCTTGGTGCTGACGACGAAAATGAAGAGCCTGTTGAGGGTGCCAAGAAGAACGGCAAGGTGGTCAACATCAATGCCACCACTCAGCTCAAGGTCGTTCTGGTCAAGCCTGAGCGTTTTGAGGATGCCAGTACCATTGCTGACCACCTGAACAACAAGCGCACCGTGGTGCTCAATCTGGAGTCCACCAACAAGGAAGTGTCCCGCCGTCTGGTGGATTTCCTGTCCGGTGTTGCATATGCAAACAATGGCCAGATCAAGCGCGTGGCCAACAGCACCTTCATCATCACTCCGTACAACGTGGATATCATGGGTGATCTGCTGGACGAGCTGGAGAACAATGGCGCGTTCTATTGATCCGCAGCCCAAGGCGGCGCGCGGGTTCATCCCTGCGCGTACCGATGAAGAACGCTATCTCATGCGCCATATCGAGGACTTGGCCCACACGGCCTTTTCCCGGGACATTGCGCGGTATTCGGCTTTCCTGAGTGACCGCGAGCAGGACTTGGCCCGCGCGGCACTGGGCCGTGCCGGTGTGCAGGAGGGCTTCCGGTTTGAGGGCGGCTGGCTGAATGCGGAGCGCAGGGTGCTCTGTATCGAGCCGGAGTACAGCTGCGGCGAAGCACCCATCTGCTGTGTGCGGCTGCAATGCCGTGCACAGGCGGGGGCTGCGCTGCCCGCCCACAAGGATTACCTGGGCAGTCTGATGGGCCTTGAGCTGCGGCGCGAGGCGCTGGGAGATATCGTTCTGCCGGAGGATCAGCCGGGCACGGCTTATGTGTTTGCGCTGGAACCGGCAGCACAGCTGATCTGTCGGGAACTGTTTCAGGCTGGACACACGGAGCTGACCACGGAACTGCTGACGCTGGATGAGGTGCCGCAGTTTCCGCAGGCGGAGCGTGAGATGCACAGTGCAACGGTATCGTCCCTGCGGCTGGACGCTGTGCTGGCAGCTATGCTGCACTGCAGCCGAGGACAGGCTTCGGAACTGATCGAGGCGGGCAGGGTGGAGATCAACCACCTGCCGGCGGATAAACCTCATGCGCAGGTATATGAGGGCGATGTGTTCACGGTGCGCGGCAAGGGCCGCTTCAACCTGACTGCACTGCCCGGCAAAAGCAGAAAAGATCGGTCGATCATCGAATTTTTTCAATATTAAAAGCAACGGGAGGAAATGACTATGCTGACTCCGCAGGATGTCCGTTCTGTGCAATTTGAGAAAAACCTCCGCGGCTACCGCACAGAGGACGTAGACCGTTTTCTGGATAAGGTGGAAGAACAGCTGCGGGAAGACGATGCGCAGGCGGAACAGCTTCGCAAGCAGATTGCGGACCTGACTGCTGAAAACCAGAAGCTGCACGATGAACTGAAGAGCTTTGAGGCAGATGGTGAAATGCTCAAGAGCGCGCTGATCAATGCACAGCGCATGGGCGAAAATGTCATCCGCGAAGCAAACCAGAAAGCAGAAGAGATCATCCATCGTGCAAATCTGCGCGGTGATGATATCATCCGCGATGCCAACGAACTGCTGCAGAAGGCAAACGACCGTGCAGACGAGATTGAGAACGAAGCAAACGAGAAGCGCCTTGCAGAGGAGCGCGAGTATGACCGCGTGCGTCTGGAAGTGACCCGCTTCAAGTCTGATGTGCTCAATCTGTACCGCAGCCATGTGGAGTCTCTGAGCCGTCTGCCGGAGTTCCAGAAGGAAACGGCTGCACAGGATGCCGAACAGGCAGAGCCTGCTGCAGAGGAAAGTGAGCCTGCCGCTGCAGCCCAGCCGCAGGCAGCGGACGTGCAGGAGCCGGAAGCAGAGCCTGCACAGCCCGCACAGGAAGATGCAGAACCTGCTGCCGTTGTTGAAAATGACGACGAGGCAGCTGACAGCAGCGAGGATTTCTGGGCAAAGGATGAGAGCCAGCTCAAGCTGGACCCGCCGCCCGCGCCTCCTGCTGATTTTAAGCCGGACGAGCCGGACTACGATGCTTTTCAGGGTGTCAAGTTCAGCGAGTAAGGCAACCCCATAAGGAAATATAGAGGAGAGTGTAAACCATTGGCTAAGAACAAATCGCAGTACGATAGTACTCTGAACCTGCCCAAGACCCTGTTTGAGATGCGTGCCGGCCTGCCCAAGAAGGAGCCGGTCATGCTGAAGGATTGGGACGACAACGACCTGTACAATCAGCTCATGAAGCACAACGAGGGCAAGCCGCAGTTCATCCTGCACGACGGTCCTCCGTACGCAAACGGTAATATCCACATGGGTACTGCCCTGAACAAGATCATCAAGGATATCATTATCCGCGATAAGAACATGGAGGGTTTCCAGGCTCCCTATGTGCCCGGCTTTGATACCCACGGCCTGCCAATCGAGCTGAAGGCTCTGTCCTCCGTCGGTGATAAGAAGAAGGACATTTCCAAGC
>ERZ1034984.3836-NODE-3836-length-10397-cov-6.782731_pt1 | contig 10397 bp, 9 predicted proteins | sample MGYA00520589_ERZ1034984 | MGnify/ENA primary metagenome ERZ1034984 (study PRJEB33766, sample SAMN09781790) | gut metagenome | biome: gut microbiome | host: Homo sapiens | place: Madagascar | study: EMG produced TPA metagenomics assembly of the PRJNA485056 data... | reverse complement strand
GCGATACCACCAAGATCGCCGAGAAGGACGTGCTGGCCAACCCCTGGGTCGAGAACGTGACCCGTGTGTCCGCCCCCTACAAGCGTGCCAACCGCCTGTTCCACCCCGAGGACACCGTTGTGGATGTCAACGGCATCAAGATCGGCGGCAAGTCCCCCATCGCCGTGATGGCCGGTCCTTGCAGTGTTGAGGGCGAGGAGCACACCCTGAAGATGGCCAAGCTGGTCAAGGCTGGCGGCGCCAATTTCCTGCGCGGCGGCGCGTACAAGCCCCGCACCAGCCCGTATTCGTTCCAGGGCCTGGGCACCGAGGGCATCCTTGACCTGGTCAAAGCCCGCGAGGCCACCGGCCTGCCCATCGTCAGTGAGCTGATGGACGAGGCCCACATCGACGAGTTTGAAGAGTATGTCGACGTCGTGCAGATCGGCGCGCGCAACATGCAGAACTTCCAGCTGCTGAAAGCCGTCGGCAAGATGCACAAACCCGTCCTGCTCAAGCGCGGCCTGGCCAACACGATTGAAGAATGGATCATGTCCGCCGAGTACATCATGGCCGGCGGCAACGAGAATGTCATCCTCTGCGAGCGCGGCATCCGCACCTTTGAGCGCGCCACCCGCAACACGCTGGACCTGTCCGCCGTGCCCGTTGTCAAGGAAAAGACCCATCTGCCCATCATCGTTGACCCCAGCCACGCTACCGGCGATTACAAGTATATCGAGAGCATGGCCCTGGCTGCGGTTGCCGCCGGTGCCGACGGCCTGGAAATTGAGGTACACGACAATCCGCAGTGCGCCTGGAGCGACGGTGCCCAGTGCCTGAAGCCCGAAAAGTTCGCCGAGACCATCGCCAACTGCCGCAAGATTGCTGCCGCTATCGGCCGGGAGATGTAACCCATGGATGCTCGCCTGCATGTCAGCCGTTTAAGCGGCCAGGCCACCGTGCCGCCCAGCAAAAGTGCGGCACATCGCGCTGTTTTGTGCGCCGCGCTGGCCGATGGAGTCAGCCATATCACCAATATTGAGTACAGCCAGGATATCCGCGCCACGCTGGGCGCGGTGGCCCAGCTGGGTGCCAGAGTGGTGGAGGAGCCGACCTCTGTCACCATCACCGGGCGGGGCAGTTCCGGCGGATTTGTGACCGTGACGCGGCCGGTTTTCTGCAACGAAAGCGGCTCGACGCTGCGGTTTATGATCCCGCTGTTCAGCCTGACGGCGCAGAAAGTGCGCTTTACCGGCGCGGGGCGGCTGTTTGACCGCCCGCAGGCCGTGTACCAGATGCTGTTTGACCGCCAGGGCCTGCGCTTTGAGCAGACGCCCGAGGGTATTACCGTGTTTGGGCGGCTGCGCCCGGGCGGGTTCACCCTGCCGGGGGATGTATCCAGCCAGTTCATCAGCGGGCTGCTGTTTGCCGCGCCGCTGATGGAATCGGAAAGCTCCATCGAGGTTTTGCCCCCGTATGAGAGCCATTCCTACGTGGATCTGACCGTCGACGCCATGCAGCAGTTTGGCGTAAAAGTGGCCGCCCGTGCGCGCAAAAACGGCAGCGTAATGTACCGCGTGGCCGCGCCGCAGCGCTACACCGCCAGCGATTTTGCCGTGGAGGGCGACTACAGCCAGGCCGCATTTTTGGCCGTGCTGGGCTGCGTGATCGGCGGCATCAATGTGGTAGGGCTGAACCCCGACAGCCAGCAGGGCGACAAGGTCATTCTGGACATTTTAAAGCGCTGCGGCGGCAAGTTCAAGCCCATCGAGGGCGGCTACCGCTTTGAGCGCAGCCTGCTGAAAGCCACCGAGATCGACCTGGCCGACTGCCCCGACCTGGGGCCCATCCTGTTTACGCTTGGGTGCTTCTGCAACGGCAGCACCGTTATCCGCAATGCAGGGCGGCTGCGGCTGAAAGAGTCTGACCGCATCACCGCCATGCAGGAGGAGCTGAAAAAGCTGGGCGCACGCATTGAGGTCGACGGCGACACCGTGACCATCACCGGCGTGGCGCTGCATGCCCCCGCCGAGCCGCTGTACGGCCACAACGACCACCGCATTGTCATGGCGCTGGCCGTGGCGGTGTATGCTGCGGGCCTGCCCGCCCTGCTGCGCGGGGCCGAAGCCGTGAACAAAAGCTGGCCCGCCTTTTGGGATACGCTGCGCGGGCTGGGTGCAAAAATCGAAACCGAGTAAGGGTGAGGTTGGATGTTGGATAAATCGAAAACCTATCTGATCGTGGGTCTGGGCCTGCTGGGCGGCAAATACGCCCAGGTGCTGAGCAGCCACGGCTACCGCGTGACCGGCATTGCCCGCAGCCGTGAGACGATCGACTACGCCTTGCAGCACGGCTACATTGCCGAGGGCGCGACCGAGGATTTTGACGCCCTTGTCACGGGGGCGGACTGCATCATCTTTGGTTTGTACCCCACCGTTTTGCTGGACTGGGTCAAACAGTACGGCCAACTCATCCGCCCCGGCACGCTGTTGACGGATGTTTCCGGCGTGAAGCGCGGCGTGGTGGAGCCGGTGCAGGCCATGCTGCCGGACGGGGTAGAGTTCATCGCCAGTCACCCGATGGCGGGCCGCGAGACCAGCGGCATCACCCACAGCGCTGAGGTCAACTTTGCCCCGGCAAACTTCATCATCACCCCTACCGACAAAAACACCCCGGCGGGTATCGACTGGTGCCACGCGCTGGCCGAAGAGCTGGGGTTCAAGCGCATCACCATCCTGACGCCTGCCGAGCATGACCACATGATCGGCTATGTCAGCCAACTGTGCCATGCCATTGCCGTGAGCCTGATGTGTGCTTCGGACAATACCGAACTGGCGAAATACACCGGCGACTCGTTCCGCGATCTGACCCGCATTGCGCATATCAACGACAAAATGTGGGCCGAGCTATTCTTGTGGAACAAGGACAATCTGATCTCCGAGATCGACATGTTCAGCGATGCACTGCAATCCATGCGGGAAAAGCTGGTGCAGGACGACCGCGAGGGGCTTGAAGAAATGTTCCGCCTGTCGACCGAGCGGCGCTCGGCCTTTGACAAAAAGTAACCTATAAACTTATAAAATCCCGTGTGCTGGCGGCACACGGGATTTTTTTGCATAAGAAAACCCCGCCGAAGCGGGGCAACGAAATGAGGCTTGTTTGGGGGCTGCTCAATCCTTGGGCAGCAGGTGGGCTTTTTCCAGCGCCGGGCGCAGGGCCAGGTACAGCACGACCGCGCAGACGGTGGACAGCAGCGAGTTGATGAGCGTAACACCGCTGGCGATCTTGGTAAAGACCGAGGCGATCTCGGCAGGCTGGCCGAAAATGAAGCGGTTGCGGAAATAGCCGATGAACGGGTCAGTAAACACGTTGACCAGCAGGCCGCTGAACGCGCTGGCGGTGACGACCAGCAGATACTTGCCCCTGTTGGCGGTGGGGTAGTCTTTCAGGTGGATGACCTTATGCGCCACAAAGCCGCAGACCAGGCCGATGATGAACTTTAAAATAAACGTGGTGATGGCATAACCGGGGTCGCCTGCCAGGATATCCGCCAATGCCAGGCCGATGGCACCGGCCAGGCCACCGGACACGCCGTCCAGCAGCATGGCGGTCAGCGCCGTGAAGGTGTTGCCCAGGTGGAACGACGAACCGCTGCCGAAAACGTTCGGGATGCGGAAGAACTCATACGCAACCAGGCTGAGGGCGGCCATCACCCCGATGATGCTGATTTTTTGCACGGTAAATTTCGTTTTGGTCAAGGCTGCTACCAGCAGGGCCAACGCCACTACCACGAACAGCAGCAGCCACATGGTGGATGTAGACATAATTTTCATGCTCCTCTATTTTTTTGCCGCAAAGCGGTTGACAAATACTTCCTTGCAAGGTATGCTCCTATTATAGCGCTTTCTGGCATCAAGAAAATGCCCAGTTTTTGATTTTTTTATAGGGCCAGATGAGGAGGGAGACCATGATCGAATTGGACCCCAGTTTAAAGACGCCGCTGTATGAGCAGCTTTATGCAGCCCTGGCGGACGAGATACGCCGCGGCGACCGTGCCCCCGGCACACCGCTGCCCGGGCGGCGCACGATGGCCGCGCAGCAGGGCGTGAGCGTGAACACGGTGGACACGGCCTACCAGATGCTGGCCGCCGAGGGACTTGCCGAGCCGCGCCCCCGCAGCGGGTTTTACGTGCAAAAAACCTACGGCATGCTGCACACCCGCACACCGCGCCCGGCCCCGCAGCCTGCTGTGCCTGCGGCCCTGGCAGAAGCCCCCGTGCCGCTGTTTGATCTTTCGACCGGCAGTGTGGATACAGCGCTGTTCCCGGCGCGCAGCTGGGGGCGCATCCAAAAAGAACTGCTTTACCAGCGGCCTGAACTGTTGCAGCGCGGCGAGATGCAGGGTGACGCCGACCTGCGCGGCGAGATCGCGCAGTATCTTTCGGAATATCGCGGCGTGGAGTGTACACCCGAGCAGATCGTGGTGGGCGCGGGCATTGAATACCTGCTGGGCTGTGTAGCGCATCTGTTCGGCGGCAGCACGGTGGCGATCGAAAACCCCGGCTATTCCCGCACGCGGGCGGTTTTGGGCAACAGCGGCATTGCCTGCACACTGGTGGACATTGACCGCGACGGGTTATCGGTCGCGGCGCTGGAAGCCAGCGGGGCAAGCCTGTGCTACCTGACGCCAAGCCATCACTTCCCTACCGGCGTGACGATGCCAGCCACCCGCCGCGCGCAGCTGCTGGCCTGGGCGGCCGAGCAGCCGGGGCGATATATTTTAGAGGATGACTACGATTCCGAGTTCCGGTTTGACACCCGCCCGCTCCCCTGCCTGCAAGGCATGGCGGGCGCAGACGGGCCGGTGGTGTATCTGACAACGTTTTCCAAGAGTCTGGCACCCGGCATCCGCATTGCCTGCATGGTGCTGCCGCAAAGTCTGCTGGCGCGTTACCGCCGGGATTTTGCGGCCTACGCCAATACGGTAAGCCGGTTTGAGCAGCAGACCCTTTGTGAGTTTATGGCGGGCGGGTATTTTACCCGCCACCTGGCGCGGATGCGCCTTGCCTATAAACGCCGCATGGAGACCTTTGCTGCAGCCCTGCGGGCAGCGCTGCCGGGTGTGGAGCTGGACGGCGTACACAGCGGGCTGCATTTTTTGCTGACACTGCCCCGTGCCGAAAGCGAAGCCGCGATGGTGCAGACTGCGGCCAGCCACGGCGTACGGCTGCGCGGTTTGAGCGAATATTACATGGCGCGGCCCGAGTTGTGCCGCCCCAATACCGTAGTGGCAGGGTATTCGGCATTGAAAGAGGATGACATTCCCGCTGTAGCAGCGGCACTTGCGGCGGCCTGGTGTACCTTTCTTTGAAAAGAAAGGTACCAAAGAAACTTTAAACAAATAGCTTGTGAATGGGATGTTAGAGTTTGTGCAGGGGCGAACCGTGTTCGCCCCTGGCGTTGTGCGTGATTGCAAAACTGTGCGGGTTCGCCCCTGCATTATCACCATCAACAAAAAAGAGGGCACACGATTTTCGTGTGCCCTCTTGGGTTAAACCGGATTATTCCTTGTCGATGTCTGCGGCTTCCTTGATGGCGGCCACAGTGGCGGCGAGGTTTTGCATGTCACTGGGGACGATGAGCTTGGTGGCCTTGCCGTCGGCGACTTTTTCCATCGCTTCCATGCTGCGCAGGGCCAGGAAGTTGTGGTTGGGGTTGGCTTCATTAATCATGCGGATGGCGTCGGCCTGGGCTTTTTGCACGGTCAGCAGGGCTTCGGCTTCACCTTCGGCCTCGCGGATGCGCTGCTGCTTGACGGCTTCGGCGCGCAGGATGGCGGACTCTTTCTCGCCCTCGGCGCGGGTGATGGCGGCCTGCTTTTCGCCCTCGGCCAGCAAAATGGACGCGCGCTTCTCGCGGTCGGCCTTCATCTGCTTTTCCATCGCCTGGCGAATCTCAACGGGCGGCTCAATGTTTTTCAGCTCAACGCGGTTGACCTTGATGCCCCAGCGGTCGGTGGCTTCGTCCAGGCTGGCGGTGATCTTGGTGTTGATGGCGTCGCGGCTGGTCAGCGTTTCGTCCAGCGTCATCGAGCCGATGATGTCGCGCAGCGTCGTGGCGGAAAGGTTCTCGATGGCCTGAATGGGGCGGTTGACACCGTAGGCATACATTTTGGCGTCAAACACCTGGAAGAAAACGACGGTGTCGATCATCATGGTAACGTTATCGCGGGTGATGACAGGCTGCGGGGGGAAGTCTGCGGCTTCCTCTTTCAGCGAGACCTTGCGGGAGATGCGCTCCACAAACGGCGTGCGGATATGCAGGCCAGCGCCCCAGGTATCCTTGTAAACGCCGAGCCACTCGGTCACGTAGGCGTTGGACTGCGGCACAATGACGATGCATCGCACCAGCACGATCAGAATGATGATGAGAAGAATGGCAAGCAACCAGAGCATGGCAGGGTTCCCCTTTCTTTGGTTCAGGTTATTCTACGGACGTGGATTCATGCACAGGGACAACGAGTAAGACAGCGCCGTCCACATCGGCTACGCAGATGCGCGCGCCCTGCGGGATGGCGGTTTCGGCGCGGGCTTGCCAGTCCAGCCCGTCCACACGGACGCGGCCCGGCAGGCCGGGTTCGATGGCCGCCAGCACAGTGCCCTGTTTGCCGATGGTGAGCGGCGAGCCGTTTGTGACCGGCGGTTTATGCACCTGCCGGTGGCGAACCAGCGTGGGCACCATGACCGCCAGCGCAATGGCCGAGACCACCGCGAACACAGCCGCCTGGATGCCCAGCGACGGCGTGAAGAAGCTGGTAAGCATGGCCGCTGCCGCGCCGATGGCAAACCACACCGACACCAGCGCGGTGGTGGCAGCTTCGACGGCGATAAAAGCCACGATAGCAGCCAGCCAAAGGATCGTATCAAACCACATGCAGAAGCCCTCCTTCCGGCAGATGTATTTGTGAACACTTTAACATAGCTGTGCGGTTCTGTCAAGATGTGCGGCGAGGAAATTCGACATAACGCGCAAATAAAAAGGCTCCCCTGGGGGGAGCCCTTATATATTACAAATAACTCATTTCCTCGCGGCGTTTGCCGGCGAGGTCGGGGTTGTCGAGGACGGCACCAGCGCCGAGGGCTACGCAGTCCAGCGGGGCTTCGGCGATGTGGACGTCGATGCCGGTCTCGTTCTGGATCAGGGTATCCAGCCCGCGCAGCAGCGCACCGCCGCCAGAGAGCATGATGCCGCGGTCGATGATGTCGCTGGAAAGTTCCGGCGGGGTACATTCAAGCGTATCCTTGATGGCATCCACGATGCGCAGCAGGCTTTCACTCATCGCCTCGCGCACTTCCTCGGACCGGATAAGGATGTCTTTGGGCAGGCCGTCCACAAGGTTGCGGCCCTTGATCTCCATGCTGGTCTCGGGGTCCTGCGGGCAGGCAGAACCGATCTCAATTTTGATCTGCTCGGCGGTGCGCTCACCGACCAGCAGGTTGTATTTGCGCTTGATGAACGCGATGATGCTCTGGTCCAGCGTATCGCCCGCGCAGCGCACGCTGCGGCTGGACACGATGCCGGACAGGCTGATGACCGCCACTTCCGCCGTGCCGCCGCCGATATCCACGATCATGCTGCCGACGGCATCGGTGGTGGGCAGGCCCGCGCCGATGGCGGCAGCCATGGGTTCCTCAATGACCGTGACCTGGCGCGCGCCCGCTTTGGCGGCGGCCTGGCGTACGGCGCGGCGCTCGACCTCCGTCACGCCGGACGGCACGCAAATGACCACCCGCGGGTGGGCCAGAAAGCTGTTGCCGCAGGCCTGGCGGATGAAGCTTTGCAGCATGGCGGCGGTAATATCAAAGTCTGCGATGACGCCGTCCTTCAGCGGGCGGACCGCCACGATGGAGCCTGGTGCGCGGCCGATGACGGCCTTTGCCTCGTGCCCGACGCTGCGGACGCGCAGTTCATCGCTACGCGGGTCCACGGCCACCACGCTGGGTTCGCGCATGATGATGCCGCGGCCTTTCATGTACACCAGCGTGTTGGCGGTGCCCAGATCAATGCCGATATCCTTGGTAAACATAGCCTGTATTCTCCTGAAAAATGCAGTCAGAGTTTCTTTCAGTTTGCCCATTCAGCTCCCACTTTCTTTGGCGGGGCTGTTGGTTTTTTACGCAAATTCGCGCAAAAGCTGCGCCGCACGGTGGACCGGCAGCCCCATAATGTTATAGTAGCACCCTTCGATGCCCGCGCACCATAAGGCGGCGTGGCCCTGGATGGCGTAGGCTCCGGCTTTATCGTACGGTTCCGGCGTGCGGACGTAGGCACGCAGGTCGTCCTCGGCGATCGGCGAAAAATGCACGAGCGTCGTTTCCACCGTGGCGGCGGCACGGCTGCCCTTGCACACGCAGACGCCGGTATGCACCTTGTGGGTGCGGCCTGACAGCGCGCGCAGCATACGCAAAGCGTCGGCTTCATCTTTCGGCTTGCCGAACACTTCGCCCCCGCAGTCCACCACGGTATCAAAGCCGCAGACGATATCCCCGGGGCGCAGTTCTGCCACAGCCCGCGCCTTGGCGGACGCGAGATTTTGTGCCAGATGGGCCGGGGTATCAGCGGCGATCTTTCCCTCGTCCACATCGCTGGTGATCACGGTGTAGTCTGGGGTGATGAGCGCCATCAGTTCACGGCGGCGCGGGCTGCCGGAAGCCAGGATCAATGCCATAGCAGGGTGTTCCTTTCGTGTTTGATTATAGCCGGGGCGCGGTGTCGAAGTCTGTTTGTTTCGCGCGAGACTGGAAAATTTTGGAAATTTGTTTATTTGCCGGTGGATCCAAAGCCGCCAGCGCCGCGGTCGGTATCGGAAAGCTCTTCCGCCGCCGCAAAGTGGGCCTGCCAGACGGGCGCGATGCAGAGCTGGGCTACGCGCTCGCCGGGCTGGATGGTGTAGGCGGTGTCGGACAGGTTGACCATCGGCACGCGCAGTTCGCCGCGGTAGTCGCTGTCAATAACGCCGACACCGTTGGCCATGCACAGGCCGTGCTTGATGGACAGGCCGCTGCGGGCATAGACCAGCGCCACGCAGGAGGCATCGGGCAGCTCAATGGCAAGGCCGGTGGGCACCAGCGTGCGCTGCATCGGGGCCAGGGTCAGCGGTTCGTCCAGCACGGCGCAAAGGTCGGCTGCCGCCGCGCCAGGGGTGGCGTAGGCGGGCACCTGGGCGCGGGGGTCCAGCTTTTTGTATTTTACGGTAGGATTCATAGCAATCTCCCATGTTTAGTTATTGGTATAGTATAGTCCACGGGTAAACTCGCTGTCAAAGGGTTGGGCCGCAAAAAGCGCTGCCAAAATCTGGGCGGTGCGCTGCGAGGTCTCGGTGGTAAAGGCGGCAAGGGCCGTATCTACCGGCATTTCACGCAGGCGGTCGCCCATATAAAGCGGCACCGGGTTGTACACCGTGCGGATGCCCGCCCCGCCGGGGGCCGAGCAGGTCACGGTAAAGTCGCGGCCTTTGCGGTCGCGCAGGGTGCCGCCGCCATGGCAGGATGCACAGTCCCGTACATTGCGCAGCGGGCAGGCGCGGGTCAGCATCAGCGGCAGGTGGCCGTAGCACAGGGCGGCGGTGGGCACACCGGGCGCAACGCCCTGCATAGCGGTCAGGGCCGTCTCCGGCTGCAGCAGCAGGCCGTGCAGGCCCAGGCTGGCGTAGCGGGCGGCGCTCATCGGGTTGGTGATGTTCAGGCCCAGGCCGCCGTAAAGCGTCCAGCCGCCGGTATAGCGCAGCTGGGCGGGGTTGTTGACGACGACCCCGGCGAAACCGGCGTTTTGCAGCGCGGCCAAGCGGGCGGCGGTCTTTTCCTCGAGCTTGCCAAACGTCACGCGCGGCAGCTCCAGCAGGGACTTGCTGCGCCAGTCGTCGGGGACAGCGTCGGCTTCGGCGATCGGGAACACCAGCCATTGCAGTTTTTCCACATAGTCTGCCGGGCACTGCGCCGCGTTGGCAAAGCGTGCGGCCAGGGCCGGGATGTGCCCCACGCTGTGGGCGGGGTATTCCGGCACAGTAAACGGCTGGATGGCGTGGGGCTGGACGGTGCTGCGCTTTTCAAGCAGCTTGTCCAGTGCTTCCCGGCGCATCTCGTTCCAGGCAGAGCCGGGCAGGAAGCCAAGGCCGCCCTCCCCTGCTTCGACGGTGACGCCGGCGGCAGCAAACGGGGTGCCGCCGGTCTTGTTCAGCGCGCGCTCGATGCCGGGCAGCGGGTCCTTCTGGGCAGGCTGCGGCTCATCCATACTGTAAACGTTGACCTTGTTGCCTGCATCGTCGGCGGCAGTCAGTTTGATGCCGCCATCCTCCACCCCGCCGCTGACCGTGTACTGCACGGGCACGCGCTGCAGCTCGCGGCGGAACAGCTCACGGG
>ERZ1034984.3832-NODE-3832-length-10407-cov-27.227299_pt1 | contig 10407 bp, 10 predicted proteins | sample MGYA00520589_ERZ1034984 | MGnify/ENA primary metagenome ERZ1034984 (study PRJEB33766, sample SAMN09781790) | gut metagenome | biome: gut microbiome | host: Homo sapiens | place: Madagascar | study: EMG produced TPA metagenomics assembly of the PRJNA485056 data... | reverse complement strand
AAAAAACGAGAGAAGTTACAAAAACAACTTGACAAAACCTAACATAGAAGGAAAATCGATCATGAATAAACTCGGCAAATACTGGATGGCGGCGATGGCGATGTGGAGCGGCGGTCAGGCGATGGCGACGGAACCGTACACTGTCGGGAAACTGCTGGGAATCCCGGAATTCAATACGCTGGCGCCGTTTCTGATTCTGGCCGTGCTGGTGATGGCGGCGGCGGTTGCCGCCGGATTCAGAATCTGTACTGCGGATCATAAATAATGAAGCGGCGGAGGGGAAAACCATGAAAAAGAATACATTGTCCCGGATCATCAACTTCGCGGCCGCATTTTCACTGCCGGCGGCCGAGCCTTACGGATTGACTCATTCGCTGCTTGGCGCGGTAATTCTGACGATCCCGGCGCTGACTGCGGTCGGTATGGCGTTGCTGCTGACCTGTTTCTGCCGCCCGATGCACTGGAGCAAACGGCTGCTGCCGGTGGCAGTCGGCTGGATTACGCTGGCCGCAGGTAACCTGTGGCTGGGGAACTTTGAATCCATCTATGCGTCGCTGCTGATGCTGGCGTTACCGCTGGCGGTGGCGTTTCTGGTAATGCCCGGTTGTTATTGCCTGATCTATCTGCTGGAGACCTGGGGGCGCCGTCGCAGGTTCAGGCTGTTGAAAGCGTCGCTGTGATCAGAATTGCGCGGAGGAATCCGTCAGGGAGTCCTCCTCGCGGTTTGTCTCCGTTGCCGGCGCATCCTCACTCGGAGTTGTGGCGCGGGTATCGGCCAGCAGCGCTTCCGGCAGGTAGATGCCGTCACGGGAAATCGCGGCCTGCGGCGGAACATAATCCTTGTCGTCAACGGGGACCGGAACGTCCTCCGCGAAGCAGGTTATGGTGGTCAGCATCGGAATCGCGGCCAGCAGAAAGAGAAACAGTGTGGTTTTCATGATATATTCCCTCGACGTTTGAAATGATCTGTTTACTTTATAGTATAACAGATCAACATCGCGGGAATATTGCCGTAATATTGCATTCCGGCAATTTTGCAAAAAATGCGGGCAGATTCGCCCGCACCCGTTCCGGAAAACGTGATTACTGCGCCGGTGACGGTTGAAGGTCCCGGACGCCGGGACGCTGAAATTCACAGGGCACCGCAGTCTGGCAGAGGGCGCAGCCGAGGGCGCGGTTCAGCCAGCCGTAATGCTCCTCGCGGCCCGGATTCACATGGGTTACGCAGTAGTTGGCGCAGCCGGGCTTGTCGCGGTCGGTGAATTCCCTGCCGATCGCATGGCCGGGACAGCGGCGGATGCAGGCTCCGCACCGGGTGCACCACGCGAACGGATCGTCGCCGTAGGGGCGGGCGTCCGGGGCCAATTCGAGCGCCGTGACCACGGAGCCGAGCCGCATTGCGACGCCGTGGGCGGTGATCAGTCCTGCGGAGAGTCCGAAAGTGCCGGCCCCGGCGACGAAAGCGACATGCCGTTCTGACCAGCTTGAGGTGAAATTCTTCACATCCCAGCCGGGAGCGGGGTAGATTTCGCGCTGTTCGAGATGGGGGGCGACGGCGGGAAAACCGGCGGAGGTCAGCAGTCCGGCGGTCTGGCTGCGGATCTCCTCATTCATGATCTCGCCGAAACTGCGCACCGCGGCCCATTCGACCGAGGGGCGCTCGGTTTCGCGCCGGTTGGTTTCGCGCGCCTTGCGGCTGACCGGAAGCACCCAGACCACGACCGAACGGGCGGTCGCTTCCGGGAACTTGCGGCCCAGCGCCTCCTGCGGCGTCCAGTGGTGGGGGCCGATCACCGTTTTGTAGCGGGTGAAGAAAGGGTCGGAAGCGGAGGCGACGTGAATGGTCGGCGGTTCGAAGAACTCCCCGGCTCCGGTCTGAACGTAAAGATTTTGAATCAGTTTTTCCAGTTCCTGCCTGTCCATGATCAGCTCCTTTCCTGAAATAAAAAGGCCGGACACGGGCTGTCCGGCCTTGAGTGGCGGCAATTACGCTTCGATCTGCTTTTCGAGATAGTCGCGCAGCTGGGTCACGTTGACGCGTTCCTGCTCCATCGTGTCGCGGTTGCGGACGGTGACCGCGTTGTCGTTCGCCGAATCGAAGTCGAACGTCACGCTGAACGGCGTGCCGATTTCGTCCTGGCGGCGGTAACGTTTGCCGACGCTGCCGGTCTCGTCGTATTCGCAGCGGAAGTGGCGGTCGATCTCCTTGTACAGCGCATAGGCCGGTTCCTTCAGCTTCTTGGAGAGCGGCAGCACCGCGACCTGAATCGGCGCGACCAGCGGCGGCAGGTGCAGCACGACGCGGGTATCCTCGTCCATGCCCTCCTTGGCGGTGGCGGCCTTCTCCTCGTCGTAGGCGCGGCAGAGCAGCGCCAGCATGGTGCGGTCGAGTCCGACGGAGGTTTCGATCACGGTCGGCATCAGCTTGCGGCTGTTGTCATGGTCCATGTACTGCAGGTCTTCGCCCGAAAATTCGCTGTGGCGGGTGAGGTCCCAGGTGCCGCGGTGGTGGACGCCCTCAAGCTCGCCCCAGCCGAACGGGAACTTCACTTCGATATCGATCGCCGCCTTCGCGTAGTGGGCGAGCTTCTCGTGGACGTAGATGCGGAAGAAGTCGTCGGAGAACTTCAGTTTGTTCTTATAGTAGTTGATCCGCTGCTGCTTCCAGTACTCGAACCACTCCATGCCTTCCTCGCCGTCGCAGAAGAATTCCATCTCCATCTGGGTGAATTCGCGGCTGCGGAAGGTGAAGTTGCGCGGGTTGATCTCATTGCGGAACGCCTTGCCGATCTGCGCGATGCCGAAAGGCAGCTTCTGGCGGGTCGCGACGCGGACGCTGTGGAAATCCACGAAAATCGGCTGGCAGGTTTCGGCGCGGAGCCACGCGGTGTGCTCCTCGTCGAAGACCGGGCCGACGAAGGTTTTCATCATCAGGTTGAATTCGCGCGGCTCGGTCAGGTCCTTGGAACCGCAGTTCGGACAGGTGGTCGGGTCGGCCATCTGGTCGACGCGGTAGCGGGATTTGCACTTCTTGCAGTCGGTCATCAGGTCGCTGAACTGGTCGAGGTGGCCGGAAGCCTTCCAGACGCGGGGATGGCAGATGATGGTCGAATCAAGTCCTTCGACGTTGTCGCGGGTTTCGACCATTTCATGCCACCAGAGGTTTTCGATGGCGCGTTTCATGCGCGCGCCGTAGGGGCCGTAATCCCAGAAGCCGTTGATCCCGCCGTAGATTTCGGAACTCGGGAATATGAATCCGCGACGTTTGCATAAACTGACGATCTTGTCCATCAGCTCCAGATCTTTTACCTCTTCTTCGGCCATGACATCCATTCCTTACAGATGAGAAGGAACCCGTTTGCCGGGCTCCTCCGGGTTGAACATTTCGTTACGCGTTATAATGTATCATCATTTGCGGAATTTGCCAGTCCGCATCAGGGAAAGATAAAAAGACCGGTCGCGGGGAAAGCCATGCCGTCTTCAACGGGCAAGGCGTTTGCCCTTGCAACCCGACCGGCAAGGTTCCGATACGAAGTACTGCCGGTAGCCCTGATAAACAGAAATAGAGCCAATTTCAAAAAGATTGGCTTTATCAAAAAAATGAGCCGAAGCGCTCCACCCGCCGTTTTGTCGGAGGCATCGTCCACAGGGCCCTTCCGCGAATCGCGTCCCGTTTCTTTGCGTCCAATATGACATGAATCCGCAGGAAGTCGCCGTTGCCGGAAACATTGCCAGTTTCATCAGGTTTCGCGATTGATATTTCGAACGGCGTCAGAATGATTCCGTATTGCCGGAAAGACACATCGTTCAATGATATTCAGACATTTTCCCGGTACCCCTCATCGGTATTCCATAAATTTTCCGAATCGGCATATCGGGCTGGATTTCGGCGATACACGCCGGGAGACACATGGTGCATCCTGGTGAAACTGCGAGTGAAATAATACAGATTGGCAAAACCGCATTGTTGAGCGACTTCTCCGATATGGGTATATGGATTCAGCAGCAGGCGGCGCGCCAGGTTCATGCGGATATTGATAAGATATTGCCTGGGAGACACTCCGAGATGAATGCGAAACAGCAGGTTCAAATGGCTCTGGCTCACGGATGCTTCTTTCGCGACGTCCGAAATCTGAATCGGGTGGCCGAGATTGCCGGACATGTAATCACAGGCCTTTTGAACTGGTACAGGCACATTCATTTTCTTTTGCGATTTTGAATCCAGCCACTCCAGACGAAAGAGGAGTGTTTGAATCAATGAGGCGGCCTGGTGGGGATCGTAGATCGTGTTAAGCTCAAGAAACGCTTCAAACCATTGTCGGACAAGGCGGTCCTTTGCAGTCTCCACTTTCCATAATTCCCGTCGCGTTAAAGACTCTCTTTCAAAAACAACGTAAAATGTCTGATTGCGTTCCAGATTGATACGCTCGTGTTTGAGATGGGGGGGAATTAAAAAAACATCCCCTGACGAGGCGACCATTTCCCCGGGAACATCCTGCTGCGAAAAACGCATCCGGCAGTGCCCGGAAGCAATGTAGAGCAACTCCCAGCCACGGTGGGAATGTTCGATTGTCTTATTGAATTGATTATCGCATCCCGCGTAGGAAAATATAAAATTATCCATTGATTATCTTCTGAATTTTGAGCATAATAATCATTTTTTATAAAAATAACATCTGAATATATAAATGTCAAGGGTTGCTTTTTTTTCCGGATTTATTTATAATTAAAATGAAAAACGTCGAATACCGGAAGACAGCTTAAACATAAAACAGGAAGGTTGAATCGTGATCAGAATTAAACCGCGGGCAAAATATCCCCGTTCACCATATCTGTATATGCAGTTCGCGGAACCGCTTGGAAACGCAGACAGCTCTGTCGACGCCGCATGGGATTATGTCAACAATTGTTGGCGGCCGGAGGTGCTCGAGATATTGAAACGCCTTGCTCCGCCGATGATTCGCTGGGGCGGATGCTTTGCGAGCTATTATCACTGGCGGGACGCGGTAGGCCCGCGCGAACAACGCAACCCCATGCTTAATCTCTGTTGGGACGGCGTCTTTTCAAACCAGGTCGGAACCGTGGAATTCGTGGATCTTTGCCGTGCGCTTGGTTCCGAACCGCTCATGTGTGTGAACATGGAGTCGGATGGACGGCCGACATGGGCGACCCCCTTTCCCGGGGCGAATCTCCGGGGAACCGCAGAAGAGGCGGCGGAATGGGTCGCCTACTGTAACGATCCCGCCAATACGTTGCGTCGCAGTCATGGCCGCAAGAAACCGTTTGGAGTCCGCTACTGGCAGATCGGAAATGAAACCAGCTATGGATATTGGGCCGCGACCGGAGAGCGAAAATTTGTCCGGGATGGCTTTGATTGCGACCGGACGATAGAGGTCACACGCCGTTTTGCCCAAGCGATGCGTGCGGTCGATCCGGATCTGAAACTCATCGCGTGGGGAGATGATAACTGGGCGCCGAGGATTTGCGAAAAACTGGGAGGGTTGATCGATATGGTGGCTTTCCATTGCCATTTCCCCAGCCGTCGCGATCAGGAGAATGATGTGCTGGCCGATCATTATTACCGGCAGTCGCCACAGGCCGTCTGGAATCAACTTATGAATACCTGCGTTCAGCTGGAGCAGAAGATTGAAGCGATGAAAATGCAAGTCGCGCCTTACGGAAAGCGTCTTGCAATGACGGAAAGTCATTACTGCATTGACGACGGACGTGATCGCGGTGATGTGCTTTCTTGTTGGGCGGCCGGCGTAGCCTATGCCAGAAATCTGAATGTGATCGAACGCCATGCGGATGTACTGGATATAGCCACAAGTGCCGATTTCTTCGGAAACCGCTGGCAGGTGAATGCCGTGATGCTTCCCACTCCGGCGTATGTCGGTAAACCGTATCTGATGCCTGTCGGAGAAGTGATGGGGCTATTCAGCAAGTATTCCGGTGAATATTCCATCCCGGTGGAATGCAACAATGCCTCCGCCGATGTCACTGCCTCCATGACGGGAGGAAAAATATACCTTCATATTGTCAATACGAGCGCCGACCAGGCGTTGTCGCTTCCTCTCCAAGTTGTCGGACGTATGATCCGAAAAGCAACGGCATGGGAAATTTCGGCCTCTCCTTGGGCTGATGCGAACATGTTGGAACGTGCTCTCTTTTTTCCGAATCGACGAATCATTGATCCTATGACATACTGTATTCCTCCGGCTGGCGTAGCTGCCCTGGTATTGGAATTGAATGATTCAGGTGATTAAAACATAGTGTTGTAAATTCAAACTGATAAAAACAATATGGAAGGAACCGTAATGACAAACTGCGGCCCCAAACCGATTCCGATCATTCTGGATACGGACATCGGCAACGATATCGACGACACCTGGGCGCTTGGGATGCTGCTGAACAGCCCTGAATTTGACCTGAAACTGGTATTGACCTCAACCGGTGATGCCCGTTACCGGGCCAAGGTTGCGGCCAGATTTCTGGAGGCGTGCGACCGCGATGATATTCCGGTCGGCATCGGCGTCTCGCGTGCAGACGATTCGCCCGAAACCATGCATGAATATGCCGACTCTTATCGGCTGGAACAGTACTCCGGAGGCATCTGGGAGGACGGTGTGGGCCGGGCGCTGGAACTGATTGCCGCCGAGCCGGAGCTGACGGTGATCGGCATCGCGCCGCTGACCACTCTCGCTGAGCTTTGCCGCCGGGATGAACGGGCGGTCTCCCGATGTCGCCTGACCGTGATGGGAGGTTCGATCGCGAAGCGGCACCGAGGTGCGGCCGGCGCGGTTGCCGAGTACAACATCAAACTCGATGTTCCGGCGGCGCAGCGGACGTTCCGGGCGCCGTGGCGTGAAATCCGCCTGACGCCGCTCGATCATTGCGGCGATATCGCGCTGTCGGGAGTGAATTATCGGAAAATCGCGGAATCAGCCGCACCGGTTGCCCGGAACATTCTTGCCCAATATGCCGTCTGGCGAAATTATTGGAAACATGGCGGCCCGGCACATGCCAGCAGCATCCTTTATGATACAGCGGCGGTCCATCTGGCGTATTCCGGGGAGTTCACCCGCCTGGAACGCCTGAAACTTGCGGTGGATGACGTCGGCTTTACGCGAATCTCGCCGGAGGGGCGCGAGATGCTGGTCGCCACGGAAATGACCGACCCGGCCGCTTTTCAGCAACGGCTGGTTGAGAAGCTTATTACAACCCAACCAATAGAAAGGATTGAAAATGAAAAAATCAGCTCCGTTTACTCTTATTGAATTGCTCGTGGTGATTGCAATAATAGCCGTTCTTGCCGGAATGCTGCTTCCGGCCTTGAACAAGGCGCGGGGACGAGCGCATGCAATCAAATGTGTCAGCAATTTGAAGCAAATTGCCACCGGAGTATTTATGTACCTGAGTGACAACGATGAACAACTGCATGCCCAAGACGATGGCGGCAGCTTTTGGAGTTCAAACAGTACCTATATTCGTCTTTCCGGTTATATCGGCGGCCCCGCATATGAAACCGTAAGGAGTTTGAATGCGAAAGAACGTGATAAAAGAACCCCAAACGTTTTATTTGATCCATCTTCCACCGCTGGTGATTCGCCTGCTTCACTTGACGGTTCGGTAAAATCCAGCGGGCCATATAGATCAGATGCGGTCTACGGTTTTGTTTGTGCCAATGGTAATGTTTATAAAGGAATATCATTTAAAAATCTGAAATGGGTGACGCAGGATGGAAAGGATACTTTTTCTTTGAGCAAAGTTTTGCTTTGCGGTGACAATGCCTGGGTAGAAGACAGGAGAGGGGCAATTCAGTTGACCCCTGACGCACAGTATTCGGCGCTTTACATGCGTCACGGCGGAAAAGGCAATTTTATTACGGCGGATGGCAGCGTGGTTACTCTCAACGGCAGTGAGGCAATTGAGTCTTTTGCTTGTGCCAAACGTTTTACCGACGGTAAACAGCATGCGGTGAAAGTTACCAAATATGTAAATGAGAGTAATTCGGTAGTCAATAAGTAATTCTGTGAAAGGACTGGTTTCATGAATCTGACACGGTATTTTACAGCAGTTCTGGGAATCGCTGTCACAATGATGCGGATTGAAGCGGATGAATATGCTGGAATCAAGGATAAGCTTTCCCGGGAGCCGGCGATTACCAGCCGGGTAGTATTCAATAATGGTGTTCCGGCGTTCCAGATCAACGGTCAAAATTATGACCGGCTGCTCCAGTATACCTGTGATTATCCATGGAAATATGACAATCCGGTATTTGTGAGACAGATCGGCCGCTTCAAGGATGCAGGCATCCATTTATATACCGTTGGGTTCACCATTTGTGAAAGAACAACCGGAAAAAATGTTGCCAAAGAGGATGGAACCGCATTTGAGATTGACAATCTGAGAGTTCCTGATAATCGCAATATTGTTCGTGAATTGTGGAATGGCGAATATCTGGCGTTGGATGTTATTGAAAAACGCATCTACCGTTCGCTTCAGCTTGATCCCGATGCCTATTTTATGGTCTATATCACGCTTTCTTATCCCAACGGGTGGTGGATGGATAAGTACCCGGATGAATTGGTACGTTACGCCAATGCTCCTATTGACAAAAGTGCGAAACTTGGCGACTATGCATTTCGTGCTCCCAGTTTTGCGTCCCTGGTCTTTCGTCAACAGGTTTGCGAGATACTGGGCAAATTGGTTTCTTATCTGGAAGCGACTCCGGCCGCAAAGAGGGTGTTTGCCTATCGAGTCGATCACGGTTGTTTTCGCGAATGGTTTCAATGGGGATTCACTGACAATTTGTTGCCCGATGTCAGTCAGCCGATGTTGAGGGCTTTTCGCGAGTATCTGCGCGAATTTTACAAGGATGATGTCAGTGCTCTCCGTAAAGCCTGGAATGATCCCGGCGTTATTTTTGATACTGCCCAGTTTCCTTCGCCGGAGGAACGCATGCGGCTCGGCGAGGATTTTTTGCGCGATCCCATTTCCGCGGCGCCGGTATTGGATTATCTGCGGGCATTGCATGGGGAAATCTTGAAAACCAACCTTGCATTCAACCGTACTGTTAAAGAGGCCTCCAACAACCGAGTCGCAGTTGGTAATTACGGCGGTTACTTTTTTGGTATGCATTTCGGGCCGGAGCATCGTCATTTTCACAATGCCGAATTGCTGCGCTCCAAACTGGTGGACTTTCAGATATCTCCCTTCATGTACACCAAATTCCGCAAGATGGGAGAATCCGGATTTGCTGAAAACATGTTTGAGTCAACGGCGATGAATGGCGTCATGCCAATTCTTGAAGCCGATACCTCGACCCATTTGGATACGGATAAGGCACGCAAGATTTCTCACCTCATCCCGGACAACAACCGCGATGCTTCCATGTTGCTGGCCCGGGATTTCGGCCAGATCCTGGCGCGCAAGGGGGGCATTCAATGGAAAGATTTCAATAAACAGTTTTATGACGATGACGAAATCCAGAAAACTTTTGCTGTTTTTTCGCGAATTAACAAATTGTCCGGTTCGACCAATCAGCTGAAAAGTTCGGTTGCGGTGGTTGGGGACTTTGAGAGCCTGATTTATATGTGCGCCCGCCGTTGGGATAAGCTTTATCCGCAGGTCGTCAGTGACTTGCAGATGGAACTCTCCCACTCCGGCGCGAGCTTTGAGACAATCGCTTTTACTGATTTGGAAAAATCAGAAGCAAATCATTTTCAAGTCTATATTTTTCCAAATCTCTTTTATGTTACTCCGGAAAAACTTGCCATGGTGGAAAAATTAAAGGCGCAAGGCAAAATTCTATTTTTCAGTTACGCACCCGGCTATCTTACCCCGTCCGGTCGATCACTGAAATCGATGAACAAGCTTCTGGGCAGCGATTTCAAGAATTTTCCCGGTGTGTTTACACGGGGAAAAATTGTAAATACGGCACCGAACATCTATTACTCCACCGATGGGCGTTGGCCGCGAAACCAAGTGCGTGAGTTATTTCGTAAAAACAGTATTCATATCTATAATACGGACTCCGAGCCGGTCATTTTTGCCGGCGGCAATTTTCTAACGGTTCACACAGCGCAAGGAGGAAAACAAACAATCACGTTGCCAAGAAGAATGAAAATCAGCCGCTGCTTTCCCGAATTTACTGAAACAGTGGATACCATGCGATTTGAATTCAATGTTCCGGAAAAATCAACAACTATTTTCTACGTACGTTAAGTAAGCGTTGTTGCACAAGTATCTCCGGCGGGCAAGGCGCTTGCCCTTAAACCGACCGGGCGGCACCCGGCGGCAAGTATCGTCGATAGAACAAATTAACTGATAGATACCACCCCGGTTTTGAATTTTCTGCAACGCAGAAAATTCAAAACCGTATCCGGCGCCGGCACCTTGTTGGTC
>ERZ1034984.3830-NODE-3830-length-10415-cov-5.744015_pt1 | contig 10415 bp, 19 predicted proteins | sample MGYA00520589_ERZ1034984 | MGnify/ENA primary metagenome ERZ1034984 (study PRJEB33766, sample SAMN09781790) | gut metagenome | biome: gut microbiome | host: Homo sapiens | place: Madagascar | study: EMG produced TPA metagenomics assembly of the PRJNA485056 data... | reverse complement strand
GAGCTGCCGGACGGAACGCCGGTCGGTCTGGGTATTCTGACCGATGCAGGCATCAAGGCGGCAGCGCCGTTTCTGGTGGAGCTGTTCGCCGCAGAACTGAACAAACAGAAAGCAGGGGTCAAAAATGCAGTATAAAATTATCACCGTAAATCTTCCCCACGGCGGCAGCACCGCCCCGGCGGATACCGCCCGGCAGGTCGAACACCTGCGCGCCGAAAACCGCATTTTGTGGCGGCTGGCGGTCGTCTGCACCGTCACACTGCTGGCGGCGCTGACACTGTTCAGTTGGCAGCTGCACACGACCCGCGAAACCTACGACGTTTTGAAAGCGTCCTGCGAGTTCCGCGCCGCCGCAGCTGAACAGCGGGCGCGCGACTACCGCGCTTTGCTGGATACCTACGAGGCGGCACAATGACAATTTTGGAATACCTACAAGACCTTGACCGCGACGACCGCGCCGCGCGGGTCGGCTGCGTAGATAACGCCCTGCTGGGTCTGCGCGGGCTTGCCCCTGAAACGGTCGCCGCCGCAAGCTGGAAAACGTGGGCTTGCCCGGAGTATCTGGCGGAGGCGCTGGGCTTTGTATTTGAATGCAAACACCCGCGCACCGGCGACCCCACGATTTGCGAGGATTGCGCCGCCGCGTTCTTGCGGGCGCAGTACCCCAACACAGGGAGGGCAAAAAAAAATGGAAAAAATAAGCCAACGCGAGGCGGTTGCATGGGTCATTGAGGGAGTGCGGCAGAACGAAAAGACATTTCACACGGTGCTACATAACACCAACGGCGTACATAATCCAGGCGCGCGCGGGTCGTTGATCTGCCAAGCGGCAGAGCTGGCGGGCATGATTGCCGCCTACAAAGACACCTTGCAGCGCCTTTTGCTGGCAGGCATGGTTCCCGCCGATCTGCTGGACGATGCGTGGGAGGTGGCAAAGAGAAAATGAACGTCTTATTTTACGCGCTGGGCGTGGTCGTCGCAGGTGTCGGTCTGGCGTCGGCGTGGATAAGCGGGCGCGACGTCGGCTATCGTAACGCGATGCGCGAGCACGACCTGCTGGACGACCACGAGCCGACCATATACCGCCCGGACGACGCCGGGCGCGACGAATGACCCCGGCAGAACAGCGGGCGGCGCTCATTGATGCGCTTGCGCCGCTGGTGCTGGAAGATCGCCGCCGCGAAGCAGAGCACGACCCCAAAAAGCCGCCTTACTACTTCATCAACATAAGCCACCCGGTTATCCGGGTTTTCTATCTGCAATGGCTGGCGAAGCATAACGAAGCCGCCCCGCCCGGCGATTTGAGCCGCACCCGGTTCGAGCTTTCGATGCTGCACCCTGCCGCCCTGCGTGACCTTGCCTGCTACTATCGAGAGCAAGGGCGGTTGCAAAATATGCAACTACCACAATAGCCCCCGCCGCTGGCGGGGCATATATGTCGCCGACGCCGCACGAGGCTGACGCGATACCCCGCGACCGCCCGGCGGGTACAGTTCGGCGGTGCTTGTGCGCGAGCGACGCGCACCCCCCGCCCGCCCGCAGCCTGTTTCCGCTGGGCGGGTTCAGATGGTGCGCAGCGGTCAAAGGCAAATGCCGCAAGCAGGTTTGCCCGCCCGGTTCGACACCGGGGCGCGCCACAACTGCGGGAAACCGTAAGAAACACCATAGGAGGCAAGACCATGGAAGAGAACTTGATCCACATCGGCGAGTGCCGATGCTGCCACCAGACAATAACCCTTGACCCGCCTGTGAGCACCCTTGACGATGCGGACAGGGCTGCAACGCTTATGTGCGAATGCAAGGCGGGGCAAATCGTCCGCCGCCAGATGCAGCAGCAAGACACCATTAAAGAGCTGTTCGGTGAGCTTGACGACGACCTGCTCGACCTGTTGAATCGCACGGCGGAATGTATCCGCAATTTCGGCGTTGAATCCGCCTCCATCAAGTTCGACGACGGCCCGGTCGCAAAGCTCAAAATCAAGGACGGTGCGGTCGTTATTTCGCGCGTGGACAAAAAAGAGCGTCAGCGCAGCGTTTAAGGGAGGGCAAAGAAATGGTGAATATCGACATTCGGAAAGCTGGTGAAGAAATGCAAAGTCTGTTTTGCATGAAGAAGCGTCAAGAATTTTGGGAAATCCTCGACGCGGCGCTGGCGGAAGCGGACTGCAAAAGCGTCTGCCCGGTAGAGTTCCGGGAATGGCTGGACGAAACCGACTTTTTTACAGCGCCCGCTTCAACAAAATTCCACGACGACTTCCCCGGCGGGCTGGTCGCCCATAGCATTGCCGTCTACCGCGAACTGACGAAAATCGCAACAATGCACTGCAACCAGTACGAAATTGCCGACAGCATCCTACACAAGCAGGTTGCTGTTGTCGCCCTGCTGCACGACGTCTGCAAAATTGGATGCTACCACGCCACTAACAAAGACGGCGGCGCGAAATATACCTACCGCGACCAGCTGCCGTTGGGTCATGGCGAAAAATCGGTTATGCTGCTGTTGCAGCACGGTTTTAAGCTGACCGACGTCGAAATGCTGGCAATCCGCTGGCACATGGGCGCATACCGCGACCGCGACGCGCGGGAGCTTGACGCGGCGCAGAGAATCCCGCTGGTGCTGCATCTGCATCTTGCGGATATGATGGCAAGCCGATGGGAGGGAAAACAATGCGAAACAAATTAAAAAGCCTGTGGCGTTGGCACCGCACCCTCAACAGGAAATGCCGCCGCGAAGCCGATTACCCCTGCCGGGGCTGCGGCGAAATCGCGCTGGTCAAGGCGCTGGCGGCAGAAAACAAACGTCTGCGGGAAACCATCAATTTACTGACCGTGAAAAAGGCGTTGCAGGACGCCGGGGCGCTTGACCCGGCGGATCTTCCGTTCCCGGAGGTGCTGGGCGAATGCAAGCGGTAATGTTGAGTATTCGGAAAGAGTGGGCGCGGCTGATTCTGTCCGGCGACAAAATGCTGGAAATCCGCAAAACCAAGCCGAACTACTGCGCGTTTACGATTTCAAAAGCCGCCTACCCGCTGCGGGTGTTCCTGTACGAGAGCAAGGCAAACGGCGGGCGCGGCATGGTCGTGGGCTGGGTGGATTGCGAGGGCGTACAGGAAATCCCGGCAGACGCCGACGCCGAAACCGTCCGCGCTACCGCCGCCCGCGCCTGCCTGCGGGTGCAGGATTTTGACACCTACCGGCGCGGACACAAGCCCTACATCTGGCAGCTGGGCGGGCGCACCGTCTACGCCTGGCAGCTGGGAGAGCCGCACAAAATCGAGCCGCTGGGCTTGATGCGGTTCGGAATCGACCGCGCGCCGCAGAGCTGGCAATGGCTGCGCCCGGAGTTCGCGGACGCGCGGCGGTATGTCACGCCGCAGACCGAGGACACGGAATGACAGCGCCGCCGTTTTACCTGTACACCCAGACGCCCGCGCCGGACTGCTTTCTGCTGGGTGACAGCTTCGAGCTGTTACCGCAGATCGCGCCGGGGTCGGTTGACCTTGTTCTGATTGACCCGCCCTATTATATAAGGAAAGACAAATGGGATAATTTCGACGGTCGCGCCGATTATCTCGACTTTATGGGGCGGGCGTTTCTGGGCGCGGAACGGATACTCCGGGATAGCGGCACACTTGCCTTTTGGCACAACGATCTTGCGAAGCTGTCGTGGCTGGTTGAGTGGCTGGCGGAACACACCGCCTTTACCCTCAACAGCTGGGCGGTGTGGGTCAAGCCAAATTTTCGCCGCAAGCTGTGGCTGAATCCCGGCGAAAACAACACCCTGCGCAGCTGGTTCAACATCTGCGAATTTCTGGTGGTGTTCGTCAAGACCACGCCGGGAACGGCGTGGAACAAAACCGGGCTTGCGCTGGCGAAACTGGACTTGCAGAATTTCGGCGCGCTGCGCGACTATTTCCGACAAGCGCAGGAATACACCGGCAAGAGCAAGCGCGACATTATAGCCGCCTGCGGGCAGGCTGCCGACCATTGTTTTCGGTGGAATAGCAGTCAATGGAGTTTGCCGACCCGCAAAACCTATCTGGATATAACTGCCACCTACCAGCTGACAAACTGGGGGGGCTATAAAAGTTATGACGAACTTGCCGCAATGCAAGACGAACTTACAGCTGAATGCAACCAGCAGATTCAAGACGTCGAGGCGCACCGCTATGTGCATAACCTTGACCCTGCGCATTGCAATGTGTGGCAAAGCACCGAGCCGACGACCGGGCATAACATACACAGCTGTCAAAAACCTGTTGACTTGCTGGAACGCATCATTCGCACCCACACCAACCCCGGCGATACCGTCTGCGACTTTTTCGCGGGAAGCGGCAGCACCGGGGTAGCGGCAGTACATACCAAGCGGCGCTATATTCTGATAGAGCGCGAGGCGCGCTACCAGCAGCCCGGCACGGCGTGGATAGCCGCCGAAAAGAACAAAGCGAAGCCGTAAAGCCCGCAACGCACACAGCGCTGCTGGCTGATCTGTTCAAGGCTGCGATGGCAGCTGAAAGCAAACTAAAAAAGGACGGTTTACCATGGAATACGAATGTGGCATGACAGAATTTGACGAAAAGCAGGGATGGGTTTGCCCGATTGACAACCCGAATGAATCTGTAAACGCCTGTAAAGATTGCGCCTTTGTCATAGAACATGACAAAGAGACCTTATAAGAAAGGATCGGAACGGCATGGATAGCCGCCGAAAAGAATAAAACGAAGCCGTAAAGCCCGCAACGCACACAGCGCTGCGGGCTTCGGGCAAGCGGTCGAAGATGACCGCTTGCCGGGCTTGTATGGGGTAATAAAATCAGAACGATTTCCAACACGCCGGGGAAAGGGGTGCAGGGGAAAACGAGGGCGCGGGCAGATCACTGACCCATAACCGCCAACGAGACCCGCGCCCGGTGTTGTTCCCTGCGAGCGCAGCCCCATCACTCACTGACTAAAATACAAAATTTTACAGCGAGGGAATTATGCCAAGACGATACCAAAGGGAGCGCCGCTACATCTGCGGGCAGAGCCGCGCGGCGGCGCAGTACCAAGAGGTCGAAATATACCCGATTTGCGAGGGCGCGCAGGCAAGCCGCGAACTTGACCGGGCAAACGGCAAACCGCCGCAATTTCGCGGAACGCCAAAAGCACAGGCAAACCACAACGCCAAAGTTGCCCGCCGCTGGTTCTGCCGTCTGCTGGTTACAAATTTCGACGGTCACGATCTGCACATAACACTGACATATGCCCCGGACAAACGCCCGGAAGATGAGGCACAGGCGTGGCGGGATTTCAAAAATTTCTTGTGCCACCTGCGCACCGCCTGCAAGCGGCAGGGATTGCCGCCACCTGAATGCCTTGCGGTGCTGGAATGGCAAGAGGCTGACCCGGACACCGGGCAAAAGGCAGTTGCCCCGCATTTTCATGTTGTTTTGAAATGTGGGCTTGACCGCGACGCCGTGGAACGTGCGTGGCATCGTAAGGGCGAGCGGCTGGGCAGAGCCAACGCCGACCGCCTACAATTCGACGGCGGCAGCCTTGAAGCCCTCGCCAACTACCTGATGAAATACCCCAAGCGGAAGCACAGGTATTTCCGCAGCCGTGGCATAAAAAACCCGGTCATGCCGCAGCCGCGAGACGGTAAATATACGCGGTCGCAGGTCGCCCGCATTGCCACCGACAGCGCGCGGCTGAACGACCGGGAATACTGGGCGCGGAAATATCCGGGGTGGGAGCTGACCGAGGCGACCGCCACATATAACGATTTTCTGGGCTGGTCTATCAGTCTAAAGATGCAGCGAAAGCGAGGGCAAGCCGATGGGCGTGGACATAAAAAGCCTAGGGGCGGCGGCGCAAGCTCAGGTTAAAGCAGAGCTAGAGCGCCGCGCCCGCCTACGGCAGACGGCAGACACCGTTGCCGCCGCCCGCGCAAGCCCTCTGCTGCCGGGCGCGGACAGTAAGCTGGAGCAAGACTATTATGCCGCCTATATTTACCCGGACATACTGGCGGGCAAGGTCGCAAGCTGTGAACTGCACAAGCGCTTCGAGCTGTTCCCGGCTGCCGATTTCTGCGGGCTGCATCTGCCGCCCGCGCACTATACCCCTGATTTTTTCATCACCTACGCAAATGGCGCGGTCAAGGTCGTGGAAGTCAAGGCGGCAAAAATCCGCAAGCTGCAACGCGACTACATCTACCGCCGCCGCCTGTTCATTGAGCTATACGCTCGCCCGCGCGGGTGGGCGTTTGCGGAATACATACCAACAGACGAAAGGAAATGCAATGAAAACTTTAACCGAAACCCTCGCCATGATTGAAGAACAGCAGAAAGCCCTAACCCCTGACGCCGCGCCGTGGTGCGTCGGCGAACAGCTGAAAGACATCATCAAGGCAGCGCCGGAGCTTGCGCCCATCGTGGGCGACGATCTCGACAAAAAGGGCTTTGCCCTGACGGACTGCGAAAAGAAAATTGCAGCGTATGCCAAAAAGAACGCGAAAAACGGCGTCGGCTTTTGCGGGCCCGCACAAGCGGATAAAATTATTCGCGAGTTTTACGGCTTGACGAATGTCACGCCCACCCCGGCGGAACAGTCGCCGCGCCGTAGGCTTATCAGTCTCGCCGATTTCATGGACTAAGGGGGCGGCACTGTGGAGATTATCGACTTATTGCCGGACACGCCGGAAATGAAAGCCGCGCAGGTGTGGGAGTGGCTGAAAGCCAACGGCAACGCCGGGCAAGAGGTTATCCGCTACACAACCGAGCGGCTGCGGCATCCCCTGACCGGGGCGTCGGAGTGGTTCGCAAAATGTGACTGCACCGCCTGCGGCGCTGAATGGCACGAACAACTTGCAGCTGGCGGCGAGGGTGGAAAGTACAAGTATTTTCTGACTGACGACGGCGCAAAGCGCAACGGCATGAGCATGACCTGCCCCACCTGCGGAACGTATGCGGTTATAGCCCACCGCCGCAGGCTGGACGACTACCCTATCATCTACAAGAAATACTTGTGGGAAATCCGCAAGATTGGCGGCTGCGTTGCATTCATCAACTGGCTGGCGGCGCGGGAGATCGGCTACGACTACGACAGCCTAGAGTTGTTCAAGCGCAACGCCTATGTACTCGACCCCGGCGGGCGGTGGCATCGTTTCACGGCAATGGAGCGCGGCGGCTGGTCGCCTATGTGTCGAATGGAGTATATAGACACGTGGCGCGAAACGGAACGCTTCGAGGTCGTGGACGGCAATTTCGCCTATCTGCTGCCCCACGCGCCGGACGTCTACGAGGGTACACCGTTGGAAAACGCCAAGCTGGAAAAGCTCGAAGGACTGCGGGCGCAGAGAAACACCGCCGACCTGCTGCAATACGCCCGGATTTACCTGCGCCACCCGGTTATCGAGAACATAGCCAACACTGCCCCAAAGCTGTGCGCCTGTCTGTTGGAGAGCGCACAAACAAGAAACGGCAGCATGTCCGTTGCCGGGCTGGATTGGCTGGACTGGACGGCAAAGAAACCGCACGAAATTCTGCGCATGAGTAAGCCGGAATATACCGCAGCGGCGAAGCTGATAGACCCGGACGAAATTGTCGAGCTGGTACGGCATCAACGCGCCGTTGCCATTTGCCTGAAATATGGCGCACCGCGCAGCTATGCGGACGTTCTGGGCTATGCGGGCACATACTGGGCGGAAAACAATGCGAAGCTGTGGCTGTTGCAGAAATACGGCATTGTACGCACATGGAATTACATTGAAAAGCAAGGCAGCACGCGCCTGTGCATGGACTACTGGACGGACGCGGTAAGCGCTGGATTCGACCTCGACGACGATACGGTAGTATTTCCCCATGACGTCAAGGCGGCACAGGCACGAGCCACCGCCGCCATTAAGTACGAGACAAAGAAAGAACTGCGGGGAAAATTCAAAAAAATGGCAGAAAAAATCTCTTGTTTGCGGTACGAAAAGAACGGCTTGCTGATTATCCCGGCAGAAAACGAAAACCAGCTTATTGCCGAGGGAAAGTTTCTGCATCACTGTGTCGGCGGCTATGGCAAGGAACATTGCGGCGGCAACTGTATATTTTTCATTCGCCGCGCCGATGCGCCGGACGTGCCGTTCTACACCTTGCAACTAGACACCCACACCGGCAAGGTTATCCAAAACCGGGGCGAGAAAAACTGCGCCAGAACCGCAGCGGTACAGGCATTTGAAAACGCCTGGCTGCGGGAAGTTGTGAAGCCGTGGATTTTGAGCAAGCAGAAAGCAATGAATAATTTCGCCGCGCCTGCGGCATAACGGAGGGCTGAACCATGAACGAAAACCAGATGACACTTTTCGAGAATACCACACCCGCACAGGCGGACGCGCTGGCGCTGCACTATGAAATTATGACCGCCGCCCGCGCTGCGGCGGACAGTCTGCTGAATTTGGGGCGCAAGCTCAAACAGATGCGCGACACCGGGCATTACAAGGATCTGGGCTTCGACACGTTTGCCGCCTACACCGAGACGGCGGTCGGCATCCGGCAGCGGCAAGCCTATAATTATATTTCCGTTGTGGAGAAACTGCCCGCCCAGCTCATTGAAGAGAACGCCGCAGCGGGCGTCACAAAGCTGGCACTGCTTGCAAAACTGGGCCCGGCTGACCGGGAAGAGGTCGCCGCCGATGGGCTGGCAAATATCACGGTCGCTGAATTGCAGAAGATTATCGACGAACGCAACAACATGGCGGAGCAGCTGGCAATGTTTGAAGCTTCTACCCCGGCGGATACCGTCGAAGCCGACGCCCACGAAGTTGACATGGAACAGCTGCGGGCTGAGATTGCGGCAGAACTGGAAGGCAAACACGCCGCCGAACTGGAAGCAGCCAAGGCGGACGCCCAGCGCACAGCGGAAAAGGCTGCGGCGGATAAAATTGCCAAAGCCAAGGCGGACGCCAAAGCAAAGGCGGAACGACAGATCGCCAACGCCCGCAAGGAAGCCGCCGACGCTGCCGCCGCTGAACAGGCAGAGAAAGACCGGGCAGAGCTTGCCGCCGCCCAGCAGCGCGCAACGGAAGCCACCCAGCGCGCGGCAGAAACCGCCAAGCAGCTGAAACTTCAAGCGGACGATACCGGCATCAAGTTTGGCTTGCTGTTTCAGGATATGCAGGACAAAGCGTACAGCCTCGCCGACCTTGCCGGGAAGTTGGCGGAAGCCGGGCGGATTGCAGAGGCGGACAAATACCGCCAAGCCCTGCACAATGCGCTGCTGTTGCTGGCGGAAGAGGTGCTGAAATGATGGGCGTAATTTCGGAGTGCTGGCTGGCGTTCAGCGTGATGGTGCGCACCGTTCTGTTTCTGGGCGCTGGGCTGGCGGGCATTCTGCTGGCGGGCATCGTAGTTCTGGCGGTGCTTGCAATCCTCGCGGCAGCAGCGGGCGCGCTGTTCGATTTCGCTACCGACAGGCTGGCGCGTCGCTGGAATAAGACAGGACACCGCCCGCGCGGGCGGTGGGCTGCGATACTGGAAAGGGGCTGGCATGACAAACACAGAGAGAAATAACCGCCGCGCAGAGGCAGACGAAAAGAAGCGGACGCTGTCCGTCTACCTAGAAGCGCTGAAAGAGCTGCACTACTGGCACAGCAAACTTGCGGACTTGCGCGCAGATGGCGTGAAGATCACCGCCAACCTGTCGGGAATGCCAACAGGCAGCGGCGGGGCTACCAGCAAAACCGCGTTGCTGGTCGAACAACTGGACGCTGCCGAACGCAAAGAAACTGCGGCGCTGGCAGTAGCGCGGGCGCGGCTCGCGGAAGTGTCTGCGCTGATTGATACCGTGCAGGAAGCCGACCAGCGGAACGTCCTGCGCTGCCGGTATATTGACGGTTTGACATGGGAACAGGCGGCGGAACGGCTGGGCTTTTCCCGGCAGTGGACGACGCTAAAGCATGGCGAAGCACTCAGAGCTTTGCAGCTGCCGCCGAAAAATTAGAAACTTTTAGTCATTACTTGCTTTTTGTTTACAATACGCCTGTGGTATAGTGTAAGCACGAAATGGTCGAGCGGAAGCCCGACCATTTAGTTTTATGCGGGGGTGGGTGAAAATGTACAACCCTGACGCATATCCGGCAAGCTGGGTTTTGCAGTTGATTGCAACTGATAACCTACACGCTTTTTATAAATCACCAGAGTGGCGGCGCACCCGGCGGGCGGTCATGAAACACCAGCGCCGCAGGTGTTGGGATTGCGCCCACAAAAGCCCGGCGGTCATGACGCGCGGCAACACCGTCCACCATGTCAATGAACTGCGGCAGCGCCCAGACCTTGCCCTGTCGGAGTACGACGAGCTGGGGCGGGTCAATCTGGTGGTGCTGTGTCCGTCCTGCCATTGGGAGAGACACCACAAGCGCCGCGTGGAGGTAACGCCGGAGCGCTGGTGACAGCC